>Ga0137437_1000227_pt1 | contig 16111 bp, 22 predicted proteins | sample EasRivERMGT138_2_FD_102332 | JGI IMG/M metagenome (GOLD analysis project Ga0137437, IMG submission 102332) | Soil microbial communities from meander-bound floodplain in the East River, Colorado, USA - East River MetaG ERMGT138_2 | ecosystem: Environmental > Terrestrial > Soil > Floodplain ...
CGATCTGTACGAGCAAGGCCACCACGCCAGAAATTACGATCGCCGTCTCAGCTGTCATGCGGGCACCTTCTCCTTGTGCAGTCGTGCGAGGTAGCGTTCGCGGTTGCGTTTCTCTCGGCCGGTCGTCCCCGAGCTGAACAGCACACACAGGCCGGCAATCGAATCCCGTTGATAGTTGGGCGCGTGGATGAACTGCGATCCGATCGCCTCGATGAGGTCGCCGGCATTGGTGATGCTGACCACCTCGAGCAGTTCGCCGCAGGGGGTCCGAATCCAATCCCCCGCCACGGCGCGGCCTTCCGGGGTCACGCGCACGCGCGCACCTGTTCCGCGACTCGGTTCGCCCAGCCCTTCGCGTTCGCCGCTTGGCCGGGATTCGCCGTGATGTCCGCGCCGTGATGCGCGATGCGTTCCGCCAAGACGAACAGCGCGGCCCCGCGACATTCTTCGGGCGTCAGACGGTGCCAGGCGCCTTGCGTTTCCGCGCCCGCGATGCCGTCAGCCGGAACGCCCATGTACTTCTGGATGGCGCGAATGGCCCGGCGTTCCCCGGCAATCACGGCAAAATCCACGACCACCCACGCCAGCAGGTAATCCTCGGGCAGTTGGTCAAGCCGGCGCATCATGGCCCACAGCTTGTAAATCGCCACCGCGTTCTCCGCGATGATGGCGATAATCTGCGCGTCCGTCCACGGTCTGCCGGTGACGGTTTCCAGGAACGGTCGCGTCAAGCCATGCGAGGTCAAGCCCCCACGATCAGACGCATGATTCACCACGCCGCCTTCGACCACGACGATCCGCCGGATGATCGTGTCGAGCAGCTCGCCCGTCACTTGACGCAGTCCTTCCGGGCCTCGTCATTGCGCGCGGTGTTGATGCAGACCTGTCGAACCAGCGCAATCAACGACCGCATCTGGACCCTGTCCTGATCGGTCTGTTTAATCAGCGCCGCCGCCACGGCTTCTTGATCCTTCGTCGCCGCGCTCGACAGCACGGCCGCCGCTTCGACGCGCGCCTCGATCCGGTTCAGCCCGGTCATCAACGAACCGCTCTGCTGATAGACCAGAAACATGGCGATGGCCGCCACTGGGCCGGCAATGGTCAGGATCTGCACCCACCACGGTTTGGAAGCCAATCCGTCCTCGGGCTTGTCGTCTTGCGGTGTCACATCTATGCTCCAATCCATTTGCGATATAGATCGCGCCAGTCGCCCTGAATGATGGCGCCCTCGACGGCGGTGACCCGGCGCACCAACGCATCGCCACCAGGTTCCGACTCAGTCACCACTTCCATGATCACGGCGTCGGTGTCGAGGTCGCGCAACGGCACGTCGATGTGTTGGGTCTGCCCAGGCTTTACGCCGAGTTCGCGGGTCGAGTAAGTGATGCGCCGAAGGACCGTCAGGTGCTTGGCGAGTTCGGCCGTCAGGCGCGCCTGCGCCACGGAAAGGTCAGTCGTGTCTGTGGCCGGCACGACCATTTCAAAGAGACCGTGCGTGGCAATTTCTCCGGCATCCTCGGCGGTCAGTGTCACCGGGAACTGGCCGATGTAGCGCATGGACAAGGACGCGCCAGCGGCCGGTGCCCCAGGTGGCGGCGTCGTGCCGTTCACGCGCGTGATGGTTTTGTTGAGCGTGTCAATAGTCCATATGGCCGTGCCGTCTCCGATGGTCTCGAAGTAAATCTCGTCATGAACGACGACCCACCACTGAAGCGGCGTGGTCGACAGGCTGAACGTATCCGTCACGCCGTCGCCGACCCAGACATCCGTCACCCAATCGGACCCTTCTGGTCCGTAGCGAAGAAACACTCGGTTGGCGTATTGGTCGCGCGTGGGTTCAACTGTAATGTCGCCGAAGTAGCGCGCCGGTAGATCTGATTCGTCCAGATCGAATGGAGCCGCCTCGTCGCCAATGGCGAACATGCGGAATACCTTGTCCACATCGATGTCCCAGACGTAGCCCGTCAAGACGGACAATTCGTCGAGCACGTCTTTCAGTACGCGATCGACATAGACCACGGGGTCCAGCGAGGGTCCGTCAACCTGTGCAGGATCGAGCGTGATGCCATAATCGCCTAGATACGTCGGGACGATGACTTCGAGGACTTCCTTGAGTGTGAGTGTGGGCGGACTACCGACTGGACTGCCGTACGTCAGCGTTTCATTGACGACGCGGCGTGTCGCGGCGACCTTATAGTCGGCAGAAGTAGTCTCCACCACGATCGACATGCCGTTGGGGCCATCGAATCCGCGCTCACGAATACCAGTGATGTAGCCGCCAAAAATCTTGGTGCCGTATTCGCGCACGGTGATTTCGGCGTCGAGGTCCGGTCGGAACAGCGGCGAGCCGGCTGAATCGAAGTCGGCGCGCATCGACGACACGCCGTTGATCGGCGCGGAGATGTTGAACGTGGCCAGGAGCGGGTCGCGCTCGACGCCGTCGACGGTGACCAGGTAGCCCTCATCGTCAGTGATGTCGGCGCTGACGACGGCGAACGCGCCGTCGAACTCGAATGACCCGTCTTCGGGCACAAAACTGTGCAGCACCGTTCCGGTGCCCAGTTCAATCTCGACCACGCGGATCGTAGAGAACGTCGTGAGGGCGCTGTCATAATGCGCCACCCAAATCGATGTCGGGGTGCGCCCATTCGTCACCCACGTCGGATCGGTATTCGTGCCGGTCAACGTGTAGGTGTAGAGCAACGATCCCACGCTGTTGTAGTGCTTGACGTAGCCGGACGTCGCACCGCTTCGCTGCCAGCCGATGATCACGTCGCCATTGGGACAGGTCACCAGACTGCTGTAGTGCTTCGCGCCGGCTTCAGTGGTAAACGTGCCGAGCGAGACATTCCCCACCAGGTCCCACGCTTGCACGACCGTCGCGTCGCTGAATCGGATGAAGTAGGCAATCGTGCCGGCCGCGTTCACGGCGAGCCGAACTGGATGCGAACCAGCCGCACCGCCGACGTTCCACGACTGCGTCTGCACGCCCGCGGCGCTGTAGCGGAAGATCCAATGGGAGCCGCCGGATGAACCAGCGGTATAGAACCGCCCAGCGCCATCACGACCAATCCCAAGGCCGGCATACCCGTTGGCGCCGGCGGCGGAGTTGACGGTCGTCCGAAAGTCGCTACTGAATGTGCCCGTGCCGGTCGCGCCGAAGTTCGGCGTGTTACCACCGACCACGGCATAACCGCCCTTGGACAGCGCTACGATCCCATCGCATCCAGCGCCGCATTCAGGATTCGCCAGCGTGGGATCAATCAGCGACGCCGTCTCTGGCGCACCCACGACGGTCCAGTCATGACTCCCCGGCTGAAGGTCTGCGAGGTCCGCGACGCCCATGAGAGGCGTGTCGACCAGCAAGTCTGTTTGGCGCTGTGCCGTGGACGCGCCTTCTTCGTTCCTTATTTCAGCCAGTGTGAGTTTGGCCGCCCACACACGGAAGTTCGAGACGTTGACCAAGGCCGACAATAACGCCTCTTGACCAAGCGCCGCATCGGACCCAAACGTCACGGCACTGAGATCGTCGGTCGTGATCGACGCGATCACAACATGGTCAACGATCAACTCCAGCAGCCGTGTCGCGCCGGTGTATCGCACCGCCATCGGCACCATGCGATACCCAAACACCGCACTCACCGCGAGCGCGTCGAAGTAGTTCGTGCCATCGTAGATTTCGGCGACCATCTCACCGGCGTCGGTGGTCCCGAACCAGATATACGGCAGCGCATACGCGGTGTCACCCAACGCCACGAACGTGCCCCAACTGACAGTGCCGCCGCCGGGATAGTTGGCGCGGAAATAGATCGTCCAGTCCGCCGCGACGTCGAGGTAGTCAAACAGGCCGGTGAGCCTGTCGCTGCTGGTGGGGAATCGAATACCAGCCGGCGCGAGGGGCGCGCCATCGTTCGCCAGGAACTGCATCGGCGTGTCGCCGAAGCCGGTGAAGGCGAGCGATCCGCGCGGGACAATGATCGCCATCTAGTGCGCGCCTCTGATGGCGTCGATGATCGGCTGCACGAGCAGCCACCGAGCCAAGACGAAGGCCAGGGCCCAGCCCAGCCAGTAGCGATAGTCCTCTGGATGTAGCGACATTACCGCGTCAACCCCGCGCCGCTGACCGCATAGGGCAACGTCCGCATCACGGCGCGGTTCGCGCCAGACCTGAGCCAGCCCTCGAATGACTGGACGTCCATCGCCATGACCGTGACGTTGCCGCCGCTGTCCGGCACGGACACGCCGCCACTACTGCCTGACCACGCCGCCGTCGAGGTCGCATAGCCGTCATACGTCGGCATCGCCACGTCCATCCCGCGCGTCCGACCTCCTCCACCATCACCTGGCTGACCAGGCGCCCGAGGAACCGCAATGGGAAAGGGACTCGGTAACTTCGCAATCCCGGTGAACAGGTCGTAGATGTCCTGCAAGATGTCCGCGATGCGGCTCATGCTGGACTCAATGGACGCCGAGAACTTGATGTCGCCCAGATCCCTGAGCGCGTTGCCGTTTTCGTCGATCAAGAAGCCGGCTTTCGACATCGCTTCCAGCATCGGCCGCATGTACTCAGGCATGTCGAGGCCGAACTTTCGCGCACGGTTCACGGCGTCCGATACCTGCGCGCTCATGGACTTGAAGACCTCGTTCATGTCCGCGCCGCTCTCGGAGAACATCGTGAAATCTGAGAACAGTTGATCGAATACGTCGTTGGACTTCAGCTGGTTGAAGCCCTTCCCCAAATGGTCAACGGACAGCGAATACCGCTCCGCGGCTTCTTGGAGCGCCTGCCACGTGCGTGGCTGCGCCATCCCTTCAAGCAGCGCACGCTGCTCCTTCGTCAGCTTCGTGCCATTGAGCAGTTGCTGAATAAACGGTTGCAGTGCCGCCGGGGCGGACCCGCCGAAGCGTTCCAGTGCGGTCTTCGCCTTATCAAACTGCTCAGACACATGCGTCGACATCGCCTCGGCGACCGTCAGCACGCGCGAGAGCGGCATGGACCTGTTTTGCCCGAACGTGCCCATGATCTGGTTCACGTCCAGCATGGTGTAACCGAGTTCCTGGAGCCGTTGATTCGTGGCCTTCAGTTCCGCGGCGAAGGCCTCGGCCGCCGCAGCGTCCTCCGCGAACGAGCCGATGATCTTATTGGCAAGGTAGATGAAGCCCGCATAGACACCGGCGCTGGCCGTCGCCGCAACGGACGCCGTCTGGGCGTATGTCCTCATCGCCATCTCGGCGATATTGATCGCTGGCCCGAGCTTGCCCGTCTTCACGACCAGTTGCGACATCGCGTCGGCGGCCATGCCGATGAGTTTGGGATAATTCGCGACGGTGCTGGTGTTGAAGTTCAGCTTGATGTTTTGCATCAAACCACTGCCGCTCAAATCCTTTCCCGCGCCAAACCACTTCGCCACCACGTCTGTGGGCGGGTTTCGACCGATGTCCCACATCGCCCCCAGCGAATCGCTCACGTCTCTGATTTGCTCTGGTAACCCTTGCGTACCGTCGTGCAGGCTCCTGAGAAATGCGTTCGTGCGAATCGTCATGGACGAATCGAACTTCGAGAACGTGTCGTCCAGTTCTCGCGCGGAGTCCACAACGTAGTCGAGCGTGCTGGTCAGTTTGCCGCCGGCATCACGAAGCGCCAGCGCCTTCTTCGCCCCATCGGCCCACTGCTCGGCAGAGATCGCGGTCCAGTCAGACACCGACTCAAACGCGGCAGATAGTTTCTCGATCTCTTTGGCGATATTTTTACCGGTCAGCGTGTCCGCGAGCGCCTTCACCTCGTCGTTGAAACGCTTGATCGAACTGTCCGCGTCTGCGGCTGGTTTCTTTTTAGGAGCGCCAGGCGGTGTCGGTGGCGGTGTCTTCTGGTCTGCCAGGCCGACATTGCCACCGAACTCCAGCGCCATGCCAGGATTCACCCCGCTCATCAGCGCCCACAGTGTCGCTAGCGTCGTCTTCTTAGAATCGAGCGCCCGCTGTATGTTTCCGAGGAACGTGCCGGTGATGACGACCATGCCGTCATAGAACTTCTGCCACGCATCGCCTGCCTTATCGAGCGCGCGCACAGTATCGTCGGACATCACAAGGGCTTGATTGCCGATCTCCACCATGCCTTCCTTGATGCCTGACAAAAGTTCGACGCCGGTTTTCCCGAACAGGTCTTTGGCGACCTGAATCTGCTGCATCGCGTCGGGGAGTTTCTTAATGGCCGTGAAAATCTCGTTCACCGCATCTTCGGTCTTGAGATTGCGAAGATGCTCAAACTCCAGATTGAGCAATCGAAGGGACGGAATGATCGCCTTGCCATTGCCGGCCAACTGGTCACTGAGGAACGTGACAGACCGCCCAAGGCCGTCCATGTCGGTGCCGGTTTGCTTGGCGGCAAAGGTCCACCGCTGCACGGCCTCCATTGACACGCCCAGCTTGGTCGACATGTCTTGAATGTGACCGCCGGCGGCGAACGCTTCACGGCCGAAGCCAATAATGGCTGTGACACCACGGTCAATCAGCAGGCCAGCCGAAAATGACGCCGCCAGACTCGCGAATCGACCCTCCAGAAATCCGACCTTCTCGCCAGACTTTTGGCTTTGATCGGCCATGCCTTTGAGAGCGGCCTGTGTCTTCATCATGGCCGGCGGCACTTCGACGCCCATCGCCTTCAGCTTCGCAATGGCATTGCTAAATACCGGCTCGAGTCTGGCCGCTTCTGCCGCTGTGAGTTTGGCGGCGCCGCCGATCAGTTCAATCGCCTTCGCGGTGTCTGTGGCCTGCTTGACGAGCGCCTGACCGCTCAGGCTCTTGGCGATATTGGCAGCCGCCTTCGTCGTCTCCTGCCCAAACGCCGTCACCTTCGCGGCCGACCGCTGCATGTTCGCATCGAACTGCGCGGTGTCCGCCGTGAGGATGGCGCGAAGGATGCCGACGACTTCCTGATTCGCCACTTAGACCGCTACCGCCTTTCCGGCCCGCCGAAGCGGGATGCCGTATTGCTCACTCAACACGCCCAACATCGATTTCAACTGCCCACGGGACTGCTTGCCGTCACCGGTCTGCCGCGTCAACTGCGACGTCAGAGACGGCAGTCGCTTCTTCGACTTCGCCTCGAAATAGATGCGGACGGTATGCCACGCGACCGTGATGTCGCGGTCCATCTCGTCTTTCCGCCGTTCACGCGCCGCCGCAAACTCGCGATACAACTCCCGAAACGACAACCGCCAAAACAGGTCTGGGCTCAGGCCGATCTGACGCGCTTTGATGTAGAGCGCACGCCAGTTCCACGGATTGCCGTCGTGGTCGCCTGAGCCGTCTGAGGGCGCAGATCCTCCGGGTCCGGTGTGTTCGCGTCCGTGATCTGGTTGAGCAACTTGTCGAAGCCAGCCATCCCGCCTGCCGCGTCAATCAACTTCCCGGCGTCGGCCACGGTCATCTCAGGCTGTTTGTCGACGAGCGAGGCCCAGACGTACAGCCGCAGATACTTCACGCTGCCGCGCATCACGCGGTCGATGATTTGAGGAAATGTCATCGGCTTCTCTGGGGTGCTGCACACGTCCTCCAGTTCCGCCATCGCGCCGGTCGTGAGCTTGACGATGTAGTCCTTGCCGTCAACGGTAATCGTGCGTTCGCCGCGTTCTTGGTTCGCCATACGCTCCTTCGGTTCGTGCTCGGTGTCGTGCTCGGGGAGAACAACGACAGCCGCACGCCCCGAAGGGCGAACGGCTGCCGCTCAGTCAACGCGCGGCCGGACTATGGGAGGTCGGCCGAGAAGTCCTGCAACGGCGTGATCTCGACGGTCGCGTCGATCTTCGAGTCCACGCCAATCTCGCCAGGCTGAAACTTCGTCACGACGCCGCGGAACGGCCACACCAACTGCTCGTCGGGGGAACCGGCCGGGATGTCGTTGAGCTTGATCTGGAAGTTCGCTTCCGTGCGATTCCGCCACAGCGCAATCAGCCCATACCCGGCCGCCACGCCATCCGCGGTCGTGTTGGTCGCGTTGGACTGCGTGCCGTGCTTCGGGCGCCAGTTGAGGCGCACGGTGAACGGGCCGCTGTCGCGGATGCCGGCGAGCTTCTCGCGGTGCGCTTCGGGGCTCCGCAGATGGGTCTTGTCAATGACCGCCGTGGTCATGTCGCCAGGGGTGATCGACACGACGTCGGCCACGGCCACAAAGGACTCGGGGCTGTCGCCCTGTCCCACCAAAAGCTGTGCGCCGTACCCGTGGATCGCTTCGCCTGCGTAAAACTGGTCGGTGGTCGCGTCTGCCATATCAGTGCTCCTTGTCGTGCTGACTGTCGTGCCCAGGGTAAACGTCGGCCACAAATGAAAACGGTCGCCCACCCGTCACAGCATCCCGGCTGTGTACGTGCGGAGCGACCGTTCTCTCCGTGACCGTTGTCGGTGTTCGCAGGCGCCGGTCAGCGCCGATTCGGGAGCTACCCTAGCGAGTCCGTTCCAACTCCTACCTTACAAGTCCCATGCCCTCAACGCATCCACACGATGTAATCGCGCGACACGCGCCATTGCCGCAGTTCGTCGCCCTCGTAGTCCGAACGGGTGTCGGACGGCAGGACGGCCATGACGCGCTGGCCACTGATCTCGCCTTCAAATCCGGCCAGGCCCGATCCGGCACCGTCGCCGTGGGCCGCATCCGACACGGCCGTGGCGGTCTCCAGCGATGCCGCAATAGCATCCACCTGGACTCGTGCCCGCCGAATCGCCCGCGCCCCGCGCAGATGGGCGTCCTCGAGCTCGCTGATCCGCTGCACCCGAATCGCTGGTAACGTCGGCTTCTGCGGCAGCAGATCCACATACACCCGTGTGCCAACCAGTGTCGTGACGGCTGTTATTCCAGCAAGGCGACCCTTGATAGTTGCCGATGGCGTCATGGCTGCACTACTTTCAACGTCATTCCGGCATCGAGAATCAGAATCTTCACGCCAGGAATCGCACCACGAACAGCGCCGCCGATTCGATCAACCTGCTCAGCCGATAGCCGATGGGAACACTCGATCACCACGGCGTCTCCAGCCTTCACGCGCACGCGCGATACCTGTGCCGATTCGGGCAGCTCTGCCAGCATGGCGGCGATGCGACGACGGCGCAGCCACCCGAAAATCACAGCATCCCTCCACCCGTCGACGAGCCACGCGAACCCGCCACGCCGCGGCCAATCAAGGCCCGCCAGAGCGAGTCAGCGAGAATCCGCAAACCCTTCGGGGCATCCCGATCGAACGCCGGCCGCATGAATGGCCGAGCGGACATCTTCACCGTCCCAAACTCCAGAAACTTGCCGTAGAAGAATCCGCGCGATGGTCCCACCGCGACGGCTTCTTCGGTCTCGTTCTTCCGCTCGGCCTGGCCACCGTTCACGTCGCCGATCACGGTGATGCGGCTGATGGTCATGCTGTCGGCGATGTCCGGCTTGCCCGGTTCGCGCGGCGCCAACTGCCCCATCGACTCGCGCATGGGTTCGGCTGCGTCACGCAACGCCTCGCGGAGCACCTTGCCTCGGACAGACGCCGACAACGCATTGAGCCCCTTGGCCAACTGTTGCCCGCCATCAAACCGCAACGAAGTCATCAGCCCACCTTCGCAATCGTGAGGAGCTCGATACCTTCGCGCCGGCCAATCTCGGAGGCCGCGACGATGTCGTGCGTCCGGCCGTTCACCACGAGCCGTCGCGCCTTCGCCACGTCCACCAGTTCCGGGTCCATAGCCAACTGATAGCCAATCTCCCAACGCGTGTCATACCGCGCGGAGGTCTGCTCGGCCCGCAACCGTTCCCAGCCCGTAATGTCGCGCTTGGCCGCAGGGACCGTCGCTAATGTCGTCCACGTCTCACTCGGGGCGCCTTCCGCATCCTGCCCGTCTGTCACTTGTTGAATCGTGACCAGCCGATCGAAGATGCCAGGGTCAGCCGCGCCGCGCCTGAACGCCATCAGCCCTCCATCCGGCGCCACAGATCGCGCAAGCCCATCAACGACGGCGCGGTGCTGACGTCTTGGACCGACAGCGACCGCTGCTTGTAGAGTTCCGCAATCATCTGGCACATCCCGATCAAGGCCATCTGCGGAAAGGTGTCGACCGTCTCATGGCCGCAACGATACGTCACCGTCACCGCGGCCGGCTGCACGCGCGTCGACGGCCAGGTCGCGTCATAGAGCGGTGCGATGGCCCCGCGCACATACTCGCCCGAGGGGATGGTCTGGAATTCGGCTGGCGAGGTGGCCAAGTTCTGCGTTGTGCCGTCCGTGTCCACGTACGTCACCGAGTCCACCGCCAGCAACGGTGCCCGCGGAATCACGATGCGTTCCGATCCGCAGGGGAACCGATCCAGCACCAGTTCCCACGTCTGCGCGAGCGCAGCCTTGCCGGTCTCGCGCTCGTAGGCGGCGACCGCGGCGGCGATTAGGTTCTCGATGTGCCCATCTTCCACGGACCCATTGGCCGCGCGGAGGACCTGGTCGCGCACATACGGCACGGTCAGGGGCAACTCCGTGGCCGGTACGGTACGACGCGAAAAGCCATCCCACTGCGCGTTCACGTTCTGATCCTTTCAGACTCTTGCCCACAGAGATACGCCAGCCGTAGTGGTTTGGCGCTCATCGCCATGACTTCTGCACCCAGGGCAACCGCTGGGCGTATTCGCCCCAGGGGTCTTGGGCGCCGTGGAACATGACGATCCGCGCATCGTCCGGTAACTTGCCGATGGGCTGGACGTCGTTCCGAAATGAATAGACACCATCGCGCCTGGTCCACCGCGTTTCCTTACCACCAAGAATGAAACTCATCCACCCCTGATCGGAGCCGTAGCAACCGGCCGCCCGAGATTGCTGTGGCGAGACGGTGGGATCAAACTCCGTCCAGACCTGCGGCCGCGCGCCGGCCGTCAGAAGAAACATCGACCCGTTGTAATGACTGCCGGGTTGTGGATTCGTGTCGCCCCAGATCACAAAGTCATCGGGCCGATCCCAGAGCGGCGTCAGGTCTCGCACAATCACCGTATCCAGATCGAGGCTGACGAAGCGCTGGCCGAAGGTCGATCTAATCTCGGGATGAAACGCGCGGAGCCGGCGATAACAACTCGGATTCCGCCCGCCATGCGGACTCGGAATGGTGGCGTAGTCGTCCCAGATCGGCACGGTTTCGATCTGCAGATCGAGCCCGGCCGGATCGTCCGTCACACAGATGAAGCGATGTGGGTGCGGGAAGTGACGCGCCACCATCCGTCGCAACACGTTTACCTGCTCGGCGCCAAAGAGCGACCGATAGCCAGGCGCGGGTTTCCACTTCCACGTCACCACCGTCTCGGGAAGCATCAGATCACCTCCGCCCACGGAAACGTCAACCGCTTCGGCTGATAGCCGGTGCCCATCTTGGCGATGTCGGCCTTGATCGCCGTCCGCCGTTCCCGATCCTCGTCGGTCTTGCGCGCGTAGGTGGTGGTGCAGGCGTCTGGAATCAGGTCGTCGGTGTAGAGCACGGACGGCTCTGGCAGAATGTGGATGTCGCGCGCCCATTCATCGACGCGCGTGTGGAAGTGCCCGTCCGATCCATAGACCCCGGAGAAGCGCTCGTCATAGCCCCCGATGCGATTCAGAAACATATGCCGCGTCATCACCCACGTATTCGGGTGCGGGTTGTGCGGCGTCATCGTAGGGGCCACAACACGCGACAGGCGATAGGCGCGCAGGGGATCGAGTTTGCCCCGCATCAACCGGCGCCACGTCTCGAGCGGGATGACATGATCAATGTCCGTCATCAACACCCAATCAGTCCGGGCCTGGTCGACGCCGAGATTGCGGCAGAAGATCCAATTCCAGCGCACGTCGACCTGTGTGCGAAATAGCCGGAACGACGCCAGCGCCTTGGTTATGTTCGGGTCCACCGCCGCGTGGGCTGGGAATCGGGGCGACCCGTCATCCACCACGACCACATGCATGGCCGCGCGCACGTCCGAGGGCAATGCGCGCCAGAGGCGCTGCTGTTCCTGAAACATCCGCGGGTTGTCGTAATACGGCATCACGAGCGTGAAGGCGCGGTACGTCATGGGTTCATCCAGACGCCCAAGCCTGGACGGTTCGCCCTGTTCGACCACGCCATGATGTCGGCAGGCACATTGCGGTCTAGTTCTGCCGCCACCGATCGATGCGGCGGCGCGTGACTGTGCATGGTTTCTCCCGATCCCATCGGGGAATCGTGCTGGCCCACCACGCGGACGTGCGGGTAGGCCAGACACTGCTCACGCACTACCGTGCCGCGCGGACCTTTCGGGCCGTCAAGCAGCACGCCCACGCGATCGCCAGGGTGCTGGACGATCCACTCCGGTACGGCCCGCTGCCCGTCCGCGACAATCACCACCGTCCGCAGATCAGGCGGCACCACGGTCGCGTTCCACTCGAACGAGGTCACGCGATTCGGAAACACGGCCCGCAGGACGCGCGTCGAGACGCCGTGATGCACGCCCGATTCCACAATCGCGGTCACATTGGCGTCCAGACACGCACACGCGAATAGATACAACTCGGAGAAGAACACCCCGCGCGGTTGATAGGTGAGCGTTGACGTGATCGCCGCGAACTGGTCCGGCGTCATCCCCACGCCTCCGCAAACCACGGCCACTGCATCGCGGCCAGATGATTCTTGGGCGTCTTCACCAGCACCACTTTGGCGTCAGTCGGCCACGGGGGTTTCACCCGCGAGATCCGCGGGAACCACGACGCCGGCATGGCGGCGGTCTCGGGCAATCGTTCGGCGTACCAGTCCTGATCAGATTGCCAGTGCCGTGTGACCGCTGGCGTCCAGTCCGTCCAGAGCGCGTCGGCGGCGCCGGCATCCCACGCCATCGCGCTGGCATTAAACCGGCGGTGAATCTTGAGGCCGATGGAGTTCGTATCGTGGACGGGCTTCTCGCGCGCCAGTTCGTCGGCCACCATCGCCACAGGTGCCGGGTAGTCCACCAAGGGCGACAAGTCCCCCACGACTAGCACGTCCAGATCGAGAAACAGCACGCGCCCGGCCAGATGGTGCGCGGGGTTGAACAGTTGTAATTTATTCCAGTAGCCAATGGCCTCAGCGCACCCTGGCAGAACGTGGGGAATGGTGATGGTGTCCAACGCACCGCGGAACAGGTCGGGTTGGTTGGTCAAACAGACGAATCGAAATGGCCGCGCGAGAAAGCGCCGTGCCATCTGTTCCAATCGAATGACGTACTCGGGCGTGTAGGGGTACGGGCCTTTCACAAAGACGCAGGCGACCGTCATGCGCCCACCGCCAGCACTACCGACAGTTCGCGGGCGAGCTTGCCAGGCTTCTTCGGTCCCGCAAGGACGGTGAATCCGGCGGACTCCAGTCGCCCTGTCCACCACTCGGCGGTCTCGATAATCAGATGGGCATTCCGGCCATCGATAAGCGTCTTATTGGCCGGCCGCAACGCAATCACAGCAAAGACGGCGCGACGCGCGAGCAACTTGAGATGCGCGAGCACGGCATCCAAGCGGTCAGGCTCGATATGTTCGAGCACGTCTGTGCAGACCACCAGATCGGCAAACACGGGCGGTGAATCCTTGCCGGGAATGGCGGGGTCGTACTCGGCGAATCGCGCGCCCTTGATGTCTTTCAGTCGCAACGCCTTGACTAGCGCCCCTTGGCCGCAGCCATAATCCAGCACGGACGTGGCCTGATAGTGGCGCATCAACTCGCAGACGGCCTCGGCCCACGCATCACCTTTGCCGCCATACCCACGCGGCGAGGCGTGGAGCGTCCGCTGCGCGATGACGTACTCGCGCGAAATGAGCCGCACCTGGGGAATCACAGAAACGCCTCCAGCGGTTGCCGCTCGAAGCACGTCACGCGCGAGATAGGTGAACAGTTGACGACGCGCAGCCCCTTCCGCCGGCAATCCTCGGCGAGCTTCGGCAGTGGGGCCATGTGGCCGTGGAAATGGGATTCGGGAATCATCGGCATCGGATGGGCGAGTTCCCCGTTGAACCAGCGCCCGCCGCGCATGTCATAGCCGAGCAGAATCACCTCGGCGACGCCGAAGTGATACGCGAGGTTGATCGCACTCGTGCCCGTGTCGTAGCCGCAGACGCTGGTCGGCTGATCAGACAGCGTCGTGTGATCCTTCCAGCGGCCGACGCGCCGGACGGTCGGCGGCAAGGCCGGGCAGGACTTCCCGCGCACGGCCATGTACTGCCCGGTAAATATCGGAATCAAGGGCAGTGCGATCGTCTCGGTATGCTCCCCACCGAACCACAGCAGATCCGCATTCGGCCGCAGTAACACGGACTGCTTGACGGCGATGATGCGGCCTTTGAGGTGGGGAATCAGGTCGCGCTGCGCCCGAACGCTCTCGCCCCCACAGATGATAAAACACCGTTCACCCACCCACTCGCGCGGCACGTCCCAATGCGGAGGCGGCACCCAGCCGCGGGCGATTGCCTCGCGGAACGCGCGGCTCATAGCGCCACCTTGTCCGCCTTCTCTACCCACATCGGCAGGCCGCGCTCGCGCTTCTTGGCGAACATCCCGATATGCCCGAGGTCGATCGCGTGGACGCCCTTCGCGCACAGATCGACGGCCAGTACGGTCGCCGTGGGGCCGAGACACAGCAGCGCGCGCTCAGGCGTGCCAATCTCGCGCAGGATGTCGGCGTAGTCGTCCCAGGCGTTCTGTGGTTTACAGAGAATCTCGCGGACAGACTTCGCACCCCAGCGCACGAGGTCGTCCTTCGTCAGCGACTTCTGCGCCCCCCGAACCAGCGTGATGTCCCGATCCACCCAGAGCGAGTGCAGGAGCGTCCAGTAGTCGTCGGTGTTGATCCACGGCGCCGAATCCGGCCTGGTGATGAACGCGCTGCCATACTCCCGCGTGCTCAACAGACTGGCCGCCCACCGATAATTGTGCCAGTGCGCGGCCTTCGGACCTTCGGCGTGGATATTGGGAATGCCCACCAGGCACGACCCAGACGATCGCAGAATCTCGCGCAGGCGCGTGGTGAGTGTCCCGGAGGCCACCTGTGGCTTGATGTCACAGGACATGCGCGCCTGGCGCAGTTCGCCGTCTCCATAGCGCGCGAGACTCGTCCCGGCCACGACTCTGGCTAGAGTCTCGTGCTCGCTCAACACGACGGGATACCTCATCCGCCCCACCGCGGCACACAGCGGCCGCACCAGTTCTCATGTCCGCCTTCAGGCCCGCCCAAATGGAACAGGTACAAGTCGTGTCGCATCTCGAGCTTCTGAAACTTGGCGAACACATGGACGTCGTACTTGCCCGCCGATCCATAGGAGCCAAACCGAAAGCCGGGAAAATAGCGGAACAGTTGCGCGTAGCCGACCGGCCGCCCCCCTGAGTTTCGCATCTGCTTGTAGTCGGATCGTTTCTTCTTGCCGGTGACGTGCGCGGCCAATTCCTTGGGGCTGACGCATTCGTGACGCCACCAGCCGGCCATCACGCCTTTGGGAATCTCGGACTCGGCTGGAAGTGTGCCAAACGGGTACACGTCCGCATTAAGACTCAGGCAGAGCTCACCATCGGCCGGGAGGTCGCGCAAGCCTGGAATGAAGCCGAATGCCTCGTCCAGTCCGAGCGGCATATTAAAACGCGGCGGGATCGATCCGATATGAATCGCTGGATCAATCCGTGACCAGCCGTCCGTCACCCACGCCGGTACGCCGTGGGTGGCGCAGACCGCTTGCGTCTCGGTGTCGTCAGGCGAGGTGGCCACACCGAGGCATCCGGCCGGGATGATAGCCTTCCACGCGGGCAAGGTCGCCGCGAGAAAATCGCCGCACTTCACACTCGTGATGATGGTTCTCACGCAGACACCTGCTGACGGTAGGGCACCGACAAGACGGCCGGCGGCACGCGCACCCTGACCGGGCGTTTGAAGGCCTGGCGATCGGTGCGCGTACTCGCATCGGCAATCACGTCGCGGGCATACCGCACAATCGGCACGCGATCGAGATGCACGATCGTGGACTGCTGGAGCAAAGCCGCGCGAAACGGCCCGTCCGTGCCATAGACGCCCCCGCAGGACTCGTCATACCCGCCGATCGCCCAATAGCGCCGTTTGGTCAGAAGATAAGTGTTGGGGTGCGGGTGC
>Ga0137437_1000228_pt1 | contig 16099 bp, 12 predicted proteins | sample EasRivERMGT138_2_FD_102332 | JGI IMG/M metagenome (GOLD analysis project Ga0137437, IMG submission 102332) | Soil microbial communities from meander-bound floodplain in the East River, Colorado, USA - East River MetaG ERMGT138_2 | ecosystem: Environmental > Terrestrial > Soil > Floodplain ...
CCTTGGGCTCGACGACTCGCGGTTCGGTGGCATCACGTTCTACGGCGACCTGATCGTGTCCGGACCGGCCAAGACGCTGCACAGCGAGACCTTCGTCTACGCCAACGGGCTGTGCATATTCGACGACACGCTGTTGCGGACGCTCGATGACGGCTTTTATTTCTGGATCGTGCGGGGCGGATTGCGGATCTCCCACAACCCTCGGTTGACCGGTGGTGCCGAGTTCTCGGTGATCGGAAGTCTCGATGTGGTCGACAATGCGCTGCTTCAGAACCTGGCGTTCGTGTCGCTCAAGTTCACCCCCGATGAGACCGGAGCGGTCACCATTACCGACAACCCGCTGCTCTCCAGCGTGCCCGACCTGGTGCACGTCTCCCACGTGCACGGCGCGATCGATCTCGAACACAACCCCAGGCTGGCCAATCCGTTCGGGGCGCCGCTCACCCGGGTCGAGGGCCGGATGGTCGTCGTCGACAATGCCAGCATCACCGACCTGGCGTTTCCCAACCTGGTGCAGGTAACCTCGACGCTCGAGGTGGCGTCGAATGCGTCGCTGCAGACCCTCGCGCTCCCGGCGCTGCCCGAGGTGGCAGATCAGCTGTCGATCTCCTCCAATCCAGCGCTGCGTCACATCGACTTTAGCTCGCTCGTCCACAGCGACGACTTCGAGGTCGTCGACAATCCGCACCTGCCGACCTGCGAGGTGCTCACCGTGTTCGCCCACACCACCGGCGCGCAGCAGCAGTCGGGCAACGACGACGCGGCAGGCTGCCTGCAATAGCGCTACAGGCGCTGCACGAACCAGGCGACGCCGGCGATGAAGATCACCGCGGCAAGGCCGCGGACGATGGGATGGTAGCGACGGTGGCGCTGGAGGTGCAGGATCAGCGGCGCCGTGACGAGGACGATCGTGATCTGGCCGAGCTCGACGCCGAGGTTGTAGCCGAACAGCGCCGGGAGCAGATCGCCGGCGGAGAGGTCGAGCTGCTGGAGGGCGGTGACGAAGCAAACCTGTGGACGATGCCGAGGATGCGGACCAGCGTGCCGCCAGCGAGCATGAGCGCGACGAGGAACAGGATGAAAGCCCCGAGCCACAGCCTGCTCGTGTGGCGCTGCCTACTTGCGAAGCATGGTGTCCGAATGCCGGACGCCGGCTACGGCACTGGCCAGCGTCACCGCGCAGCTTGCTCGACCTCTCGGTAGCATCGTCACGCCATCGACGCGTGCGCCGCTGACTCGGAGACGCACCGTCAACGGATTATCCTTGCCCTGCAAGACGAGGAGCTGATCCAAACGGACTGTTGCCACGACATCGTGCGCGTGCGTGACATCGCGGCGCGGCTCGACGCGCGGCTGATGGCGCCGTATACTGCCTCGCCGAACCAGTACAGCCGCCGCTCTTCTAAGGACTGGGAACGGGAACGGCCCAACGATCGGCAATGCGGAGGATGGAGCCAGCGGCGACGAGGCGCGACAACGCGTCGCCAAGGTGCTCGTTGCGGACGGGTGTTCCAGCTCCGCCGGCTGTTGCTGGTGGTCGTTCCGGCCGGACACCTGAGAGAGACGCTCCGAAATCTGTTTGTCGTCGCGCTCTGCAACTCTCTCTCGTTAGCCGGCCAATTCCAGGTGTTATCCGGTCATGGGGACGAGGTGTAATTGGCGTCGGAGCCAGTATGTCCCGGCCGGGAACATGACTGTCGCACCGCCACGCCAACCTTCGCGAGCGGCCTTGTACGCGACGATGAAGGCCCGGTTGCGCAATAGCGCCTCGATGCGTGCCCACTTGTTCCGTGCGGCCACCCGCGGCCGCAAGTTGCATCGAGGCTCGAAGCTCGTCGGCTGCCCCCGCCACGATTGCTGAAGTACAGCACGTCGGCCGTACACCCGCTGGCCCGTGCGCTGCCGGTCTGCAGCGATGCCCGCCTCTACTTCGGCAACGCGCTGGCGCAAGTCCGCGAGCACCTCGCCCTCGGGCCCGAGCTCGGGCGGGATCACGAGGCGCATCTCGACCCGGCCCCATCATTGCCGACCCGATGTTTGTCGGCGTTTGACGATCCGAGACTGTCCGCGATCAGGGGAGTGCCGCCAGATCGGCGTTGAAGACATCGATGGAGGTCACCCCGCCGTGGCCGCCCACGATCACGGCGGGGGTCAGGCCGTGGTGCTGGATGCCGGCCGCGAGATCGCGGAAGTCCTTCGCCGTGAAATACGGCACCAGGCCGGCCCGCCGGAGCTCGTCCGGCAGCGGAATGTAGAGGTCGCTGTTGAACAGGGCCCTCTGGTTGGGCAGGTACGCGATGACCATGTCATCGGCGTGGCCGGAGTTGATCGCGTAGACCTCCACCGGGTTGGTGGGGTCGTCGAGGCGGAGGGTGCCGAGCGCGGGCACGGTCTTGATGTCGGCGGCCCGCGGGTGGGCGGCCAGCTCGTCGGGGAATACGATGCAGCTGGCCCCGAACACGCGATCGTCGAAGAACGCCCTGGTCGACTCGTGCACCACGATGGTGGCGCCCGCGGCCACGAAGTGGCGCAGCCCGCCCGCGTGATCGAAGTGGTGATGGGTGGCGATCACCTGGGTGATCGGCTTCTGGGGGAACTTCTGCGCGGCCCACGCCGCGATCGCCGCCGAGCGCTCGCGATCGAGCGGGGCCTCGATGAGGACGATGTGATCGGCCTGCTCGACGGCGAGGCTGTTGTGGGTCGCATCCAGGAAGAAGATGCCCGGGGCGAGCTGGGTCTCGTGGACCGTGGTCTGCGTCAGCGCGGACGGCACGCCGATGAGCGACATCAGCTCGTGGAACAGGATCCGCTTCTCGCCGAGCGCGGCGGACGGCGGATCCACCAGCCTCGTGGCCTCGGGCGGCAAGGTGAACCGCGCGCTGTCGAGCGCCTCGCTCACGGTCAGCCCGGAGCGGGTCTCCTGGTAGATGATGCCGGCCGGATGGCCGACCGCGACGGTCAGCGGGTAACGGAGCCCGCCATCGACCGCGGTCCAGTCGCCGTAGGTGATCTCGAGCTCGACGTCGCACAGCAGGGTGTCATGGACGGTGACGGTCATGCGGGCCAGATCGCCGGTGCGCTCGTCGACGAAGGCGGTGAGCGCCAGCGGATCGAGGCCGATGGTGATCAGGCCATAGGGTTTGCCGTCGCGGATCGCGCGGCCGGCATCGCGGGCCGGGAGCTCGCCGTCCACGACCCGCCGGAACAGGATGTGCGGGTTGAGCAGCGCCTGGAAGGTGGCGTACGCGGCCACCTTGTCGGGCGCGACGTCGCCGGGGGGATACAGGACCGGCACCCCCGGCGTACCCGTGATCCAGCCCGCGGCCCCATCGATGATCTGGGTGAACGTGAGAGTGGTCTCGAATGGATAGTTGATGGTCCGCTGGTTCTCGATGCGAAACCGGCGGCCCACGGGCAGATACGAAAGCGCGGTGACGAAGTGGACCGCGGGATGGAGCGCGCCTGGTCCGGACGCCTGGTTGGGCATCGAGGCCGTACCGGTCGCGGTGAACGAGAGCGAGCTCATCTCGGCCAGCGCCTGGCGCCCGCCCAGCGCGGCGATCGCCTGCTCGGTCGGAGAGTCGGCGCGCACGTCGTCACCGCACGCGGCGGTGAGGAGGCCCAAGGCGGCCCCGAGCGCGGCGAGCCCGCGGCGGGAGCCATGAGGCGCCGGGATCTGGCGACGAGGGCGGCGAGCTCGGGTGGGGCCGGGCGCGCGCGGCGAGGGCCGGAGCGGTGTGAAAGAGCGCTGCGCTGGATGCTGGATCGGTGTCATCTGGTTCTCCTGGGGTGAACGGTGCCGCGGTCGAGTAGTTAGTGACCAAACGGTCAACAACGACGCAAAAAAAAGAGCTCGAGGCTCACTTGATGGACGCGAGGATGGCGTTCACGAGGTTCGGCGAGGGCGGCGAGTGCTTGCCGACGACGCGGAGCCCGAACATGACCATCACGAGCAGCTCGCCGGCGAGATCGGAATCGACGTTGGACGAGAACTCGCCGATCTCCTTGCCGTGCTCGATGGTCGCGGCGAAGCCGGTCCGGAACGTGGAGGTGAAGTTGCGGAGCAGCTCCGCGATCTCGGGGTCGCGCGGGCCGATCTCGGCCGACGAGTTGGCGACGAAGCAGCCCTTGAAGCCGCCCTTGCTGGCCACGAGGCCTGTGAACCATCGCCGGAGGGCTTCCCTCGGCGAGGGGGTGGCCGCGCGCGTCATCTTCCAGCCGTCGTGTAGGTAGCCCATGTAGCGCTCGAGGGATGTGATGTAGAGAGAACGCTTGTCGCCGAACGCCTTGTAGAGGCTCCCCTTGTGCAGCCCGGTGGCTGCCAGGAGATCCTCGACGGACGTGCCGTCGTAGCCCTGGCGCCAGAACACCTCCAGGGCGGCCTCGATGGCCTTGTCGACGTCGAACTCTCGCGGCCGGCTGATGGCGTCCTCGCAGTTGGTTGGTTACGACAGCACCATAGCAATTCGGAACCACTTGGTCAACAAAGAACTTGGACGAGCATCGCCCCGGGCACTGCGAACGACGTGGGGCGCGTTGTCGCAGCTCTCGGCGGTGCGAACGTGCGGCGACAACACCCTGCCCGGTCAGCTCGACGCGCTCTATAGCGAGATCGAGACGCGGGCTCCGAATGCGCAGGTCATCGTCGTCGGCTATCCGCGGCTGTTCAATGGCGAAGAGTACAACCTCGGCGCGCGCATCAGCCCCGACGAGCAAAGTGCGCTCAACGGCGTCGCCGACCTGCTCGCGATCAAGAGCTCGGCGGTCGCGGCCGCCCATGGCTTCGACTTCGTCGATCCGCGCACCCCGTTCAATACCCACCGCATCTACGACGACGTGGAGTGGCTGAACGGCCTCTCCAATCCGATCGGTCCTATCACCCGAATCGGCTGGGCCACGACACGTTCACCGATCTCATTTCTGCAAAGCTGTAGCGCGACACGGGTCCGCCGTCTGGCGACAGATGGCAAGCCCTCGCGCGAGCTCTCCATCCAGGACACGGACGTTTGTGCCCGATAGTCTTCGCTCGGCCTGGCGTCAAGGCTGCCCTCGTTCCGGGCGCGCGGTCTAACGCGAGCGCCATGCTCCACTCGCTTGTCCAGCCGCAACCAACTGCGTCGTCCAGTCGCTCGTGCGGTGGTATGCTGTTTCCACGGCGTGTACGATGATGCGCCGAGTCGGAGCAGCGTGAACCACGAGTCGATCGATCCTGCCGTTCTCGACAGCGTCTCGAAGGCCTTCACACGCGCGCGGAGTGTGCTCTTCATCACAGGTGCAGGAATCAGCGCGGACTCTGGGCTGCCGACCTACCGAGGCATCGGTGGCCTGTACGAGGACGCTGGCACCGAGGATGGCCTCCCCATCGAGCACGCGTTGTCCGGCGAGATGCTGCGCGAGCGACCCGACGTGTGCTGGAAGTACATCCATCAGATCGAACGGGCATGCCGCGGCGCGAGCTGGAATCGCGGACACGAGGTGCTCGCGATGCTCGAGGAGCGCTACGACCGTGCCTTGGTGCTCACGCAGAACGTCGATGGCCTTCACCGTCGCGCGGGGTCGAAGAACGTGATCGAGATCCACGGGGACATCCACAAGCTATCGTGCACGCGCTGCAGCTTCCGCGAGACCGTCAAGGACTACGCAGGTCTGTCGTTTCCTCCGCACTGTCCGGAATGCAGCGCCGTGCTGCGCCCGGAGGTCGTCCTGTTTGGCGAGATGCTGCCCAGGGACGCCGTCGCGGCCCTCCAGCGCGAGCTCGAGCGTGGATTTGATCTCGTGGTCTCCATCGGCACGACCAGCGTATTCCCCTACATCGCTGCGCCGGTCGTGCTCGCCCGACGCACTGGACGCGATACGGTCGAGATCAATCCGGGAACCACAGGTGTCTCGCACGTGGTCGCGCATCGGATGCAGAACCGTGCGGCGGTCGCCCTCGATGCTATCTGGCGGTACCTGTAGGTCGCATCCCGATCGTGGAAGGTCCCGTTTCGGTACCGATGTGGCGATGTTGACATAGGCGCGTCCGGAGTCCGGGCGGACATGTTCGACTCCGGACAACAGCGGACAAGCAATCCGAGCCCGAAATCCCCACAGATCGAAGCTCCTCAGGAAGGCGAACGCCACCGCTTCCAGCGGCTGACGTACTCGCTACCCCAGCCGTATCCCGCCTTCGAAGAAGATGCGGCCCAGGTGCATGATACGGTTGCTGTAGATCAGGGAGGACCATGAGGCACATGCGGACGATCGCGATGGCGGTGTTGCTGGTGTTCGGGCTCATGTCGGATGCCGAGGCAGGCCGCCGCGGGGGCGGTGGCTCCTCCTCGTCGCGCGGCCGATCCTCGGGGATGACCGGGACGGGCTCGTCATCGAGCAGCCATTCCGTTCGTGGCTACACGAAGAAGAATGGCACGCAGGTGGCGCCACACCGACAGACGAACCCAGACCATACGCAGCGCAACAACTATTCGACGAAGGGGAACGTGAACCCGTCTAATAGCAAGACGGGTACGAAGTACGCGACACACTGAACCGCAGACGCCGAACGCGACCCGGCGGAGCGGAATCGGTCAGCTCGGGATGTCTTGCTCGTGCGCGAGAACATCGAGGCGCCGCTCTCGAGGCCGAGCGCGCGACCGACAGCTACGCCAACAAGCGCCGCGCCGACGTCGCGCGCCGCGAGCGCAACCACGCCACCTATGCCGTCACGTTCGAGCGAACGCCCCCTACATACATAGTCGGGGTTACTTGGGCGTGGCGGCGACGATGAACCGGAACACCTTGCCCTCGGGCGGGCCCGCCGCGACCCACAGCCCGGCGCCGTCGGCGCCAAACGCGATGCCGCGGATGTCACCGCCGACGTCCTTGTCGAGCAAGAGCGGCGGCTTCGCGAGCTGGCCGTCGGCGACGCCGTAGAGGCGCACGTGGCCGTCGTGGTTCGCGACCGCGAGCACGGGGCGCGTCGGGTGGAACGCGACGGCGGACTGGTAATCGTTGCCGACATCCCACATCGCTGCGGGTGCGCCCCACGAGCCGCCGCGCCACACCGCGACGTGCTTGCCATCGCCGATCGCCGCAAGCATCGCGTCGCCCGGCGCCCACGCCACGCCGATCGTGCCCGTGAACGTCGACGTGCCGAGCTGCTTCGTCAGCGCGTCGCGCGCGAAGACGTGCACGGGGCCTGCGCCGCCCGCGGCCACGAAGCGCTCGCCGACCGCGATCTGCGTGACGGCGCCGCGGCCGTGCCACATCGCCGCGAGCGGCTTCCACGTGCCGTCGAGCGCGATCAGCCAGTCGCTGTCGGCGCCCGGCTTCGGCGGCATCGGGCCGCGGCGATCGAACGTGCTGTCGCTCGCGCCCCCGACGATCAGCTTGCCGTCGGCGCTCGCCACGGTCGCGCCCAGCCCGAGCTGTGCGGGCGCGGGCAACCCGGCCTGCACAGCCCACGGCGCGAGGTCGGCCGGTGCGTTCGCCGTGGTCACGGCGCCCGTCGCGGCGTCGACGTCGTGCGAGCCGACATGCAGCGTCTTGCCGTCGGTCGAGAACCGGATCGACGTGGCGCCGTTCGGCACCTGGACCGTGCGCGTCTCCTTGTCGCCGTCGAACAAGCGCACGGCCGCGAGCGTTGCGAGCGCCCACCGCTTGCCGTCCGGCGCGACCGCCAAGAGGCCCCCCAGATCATCTGCGACCGACCCTGCGGGGGTCAGCGCCACCGCGGTCACCGCGGCTGCTTGCTCGTAGCTCTTCACTGTCTTGCCTTTCGGCGCGTCCGCGGGCGCGGATCGAGAACAGCCGGGGAACAGCCCCAGCGCGATGACTCCCGCGACGACTGCGCGCACACGCATCAGACGATCTCGATGTATTGCTTCGCGGAGTAACCGCGCACGCCCGCGTGATCGACCAGATACCACGTGTCGACCTGCCCCATGATGTGGACCTGATCGCCGTTCTTGAGCGTGGTCGCGTGGTCCTTGCCCTTCATCGTCGGCTGGTCGCGCACGTACAGCTCCTGCGCCGTGACCTTGCCGGTCGCCGACATCGCCTCGACGACCGACTCGTTCTTGCCGTCCTTGTCCATGTCGACGTTCGCGTCGGGCGGCGGCTCCTTCGGGTTCGCACCCTTGGCCTTGCCCGCGACCTGCGACGCGTGCAGCCCGAGCGCGCGCAGCACGCTGTCGTCCGTGCCGAGCCCGTCGAGCGGCGTGTTGACGTCGACCGTGAACGCGTGCGCGGTCACGAGGCTGCCGAGGAACGACTTCGTGTTGGCCTTCGCCTTGTCGCCCGTATCGGTGACATCGCGCAGCGCGAGGCGCAGGCGGCCCGCATCGGGCGGCTTGCCCGACGCCGCGGGGATGAGCGTGGCCCACTTGCCGTAGAGCCCGTCCATGTAGAGGAAGTCCTTCGACGTGCGCAGCGTCATCGCGCCGAGCGCGGCGAGGAACGTGGGCTCCTTCGCCTGGTTCTGGACGTACCAGGCCTCGTAGAACACGAGCCGCGGGAACTGCTGGCCCGTCCAGGACGCGTGAGGCTGGAAGCTCGCCTCGAGGATGCCCCAGTCCGCGTTATCGGTGAGGTTCCACATCGTCCACGGCCGCGATGCGCCCGCCGACGCGAGCTCCTTGAAGCCGTCGGTCACGCTCGCGAGCTGCACGATCTTCGCGCCGTTCGCCGCGTAGCGCGTCTCGACGATCTGGTACATCGCCTGGATCACGGTCTCGTCCCAGCTGCCGCCAGGGGCCGGCGCCTTGCGACGGTTCTGCACGGCCGTGATCGTCTTCGCCGGGTCCTTCGCCCAGCTCTCGGCGACCGCCGACATGCAGCCCTGCGGATCGGCGCCCTTCTCCGCGTACACGAGCTTGTCGGGATTCGTGAGCTCGGGGTCCTTGCCGCGCGGCATGCCCGGCGTGGGCGACGTGCCGTCGGCGACGATGTCGAGCGCGCCCGTGCCGTCGATGAGGCCGACGCGGCCGAACGAGCCGTTGCCGCCGCGCACGTCGGTGTTGTGGCCCGTGTCCTTCGAGATCTTGCGCATCTCCTCGACGAGGCTCGGCGACTTCGCGATCTGCGCCTTCATCTGCTTCGCCTGGTCGGCCGGGGGCTTGTTCTCGTCGATCGCCTGGGGATCGATCTCGTTCGAGGCCGTGAGGCACGCGTTGAACACGATGCGGCCGTGCGGCGTGGTCGGATCCTGCGACATGTAGCCCATGACCGTCTTCAGGAACGCCTCGGTCTTCTTCGCGCGCTTGATCGACTCCGGGTCCTTTGCGTTCTTCGTCACGTCGAGGCCGTCGTCGTTGACCTTGAGGCCGTTCGCGTCGGTCTCGACGTTGCCCGCCTTGTCCTTCGCGAGATCACCCGCGAGCTCGATGCTGTGGGCGCTGCCGTGGCCGGCGAGCATCACCTGATCGATACGCTTGACCTTCTTCTTCGGGTCCTTCTGGTCGGGCTCGTCACGGCCATGCAGCGCGACGATCGCGGGCAGCTGCGCGGCGATCGCGTCGAGCGACTCCGCACCCTCGATCATGATCGTGTGGTTCGAGCCCGCGACGATCGCGCGCGTGAGCTCCGGGTCCTGGTGGAACGCGCCGTTCCAGTCGAGCGCCGAGTGCAGGATGAGCGTGAACGGCTTGTTCGCGGGGTTGCCCGCCTGCGCGGCGCGCAGCGCGACGAGCGCGGGCTCCTGGAAGCGGTGGAAGCTGCGCACGTCCTTGACGTCCTTGAACGTCGCCGGATCGCGCAAGGTCGCGAGCTCGACGAACGACTGGATCTCGCGGCCGTTGTTCGCCTGGAGCATCGGCTTGCACGTCTTCACGTAGTTGACGAACATGTCGACCTTCCCCAGGGAGCGCAGCCACTCGTAGTACTTCGACGGGAAGATCTGGTGCAACTGTGCGGGTGGGCACGCGCCCTCGAGCTTCACGACGTCCTGCCCGATCGAGACGGCGTCCGCGATCGTCGCCGCGGGATCGATCTGCACGGTGGTCGTGCCACGCGCGCGCGCGTACCCGTCGAGCGCGAGCAGGTCGCCCTTCACCGCGATCGCGTCGCCGACCTTGAAGCCGTTCAACGCGGTCTGGCGCTCGTCCTTTGCACGCAGCCACGTCATCAGCATGCGCAGGTCGGCCTGCTGGCCCGCGTCGGCGATCTGCATCGACCAGTCAGCCTGGGAATCCGCGTACGAGACGAAGTCGGAGATCTTGCCCGCGGTGATCTGCGCGTACGTCTTGGTATTCGCCGGCGTCTCCGTCGCGCCGCCGCCCTTGACCGTGTTCGGGCCCTCGCCAGCGGGGCCGGTCGCCTTTCTCTGGACCGCCGGCGAGCGCGATCCGCCGCCCGCCATCTGATCGAGAATACCGCCGGCCGGGTTGCCCGCGACCACCGCATCGGCGACGGCATCCGCATGTTGCTCGTAGGCGTCGCCCACCTCGCCGACTCCGCCGCGCAGTTGTACGCCCTCGCGCTGCTGGACCACGTGCGCCGCCTCGTGCGCCGCGGTGTGGAGATCGGGCGCTTCGCGAAAGGCCACCGACGCGCCGGTCGCGTACGCCGACGCGCCGATCTGCTGGCTGGCCTCGGCTGCCGGGCCGCCGACGTGCGCCTGTACGTCGGAGACGTCGTGACGCCCGAACAGCGCCTGGATCTGATCGCGGTGCGGTAACGCCTGTGGTGTGCCCGAGACGCCGTGTTGCGCCGCGGCCATCACATCCCCGTGGCTCCCGCCGTGCCCGAGCGATTCCGCCTGGCGCTGCACCGGCGGGAGCGCCTCGGTCAGCGTGTGCTTACCGGGGGTAGCCGCGCCCTGATTGTCACCGGTCGCCGCACGGTCGGCGTGCGAGCCATCTTCCCGCTTGGACCACATCGATCTCCCTCTTTGCCGACGCCTGAACGCTCGTCGTAACGAGACTACGAGATCGAGGCACCGCGTGCAACGGAATCAACGCTTTGCCTGGGTGGTCTCACCTCGAGATTGATACGAGTCACGCGCCGCGCAGCGCAGCTGCAGCCTGTTCACCGCGGTCGAGCAAGCCGCCCTGCCGCCCGGGTCACCGGCGCCGACAAACACCCCAGCGCATAGCCAGAGCCGCCCATGAGATAGTGATCGAGCGACGCGCCCACGTGGGCGCGGGTCGCGGCGCGCTTGGGCAGCCGCGACGTCGCTACTCGGCGGGCATCGCGTTCGGCTCGGGATCGCCGAGGGCAGGCCCGGTCCACTCGCCGCGTTCGACGTCCTTGGCGAACACGCAGCGTCTTCGATCACGAGATCAGGTCGGGATCGAACACCGTGAACGTGAAACGATAGTAGCCGCAACACTACTACTGTCCGTCAAGGGCGATCTAGAACACGACTACTCGACGTGACGAGCCACGCAATCATCACGAATGCCAGAGCCGCCTCCGACGGCGCGCATCGTGGAGAGACCGCCGCACGATCACCGTGACCGCAGGCTACGTGACGCTGCTCGACGGCATGTTCGACGTCAAGGCGACCTTCATCGCAGAACTTGCACGTGATGCTCATCTGGGATGCATCTGCCACCTCCTGGTGGGGGCGCGTGGCCCGATCAGGCGGTAGCGGTTGGATGGATGCGTGAGGCTTTCGCGCAACAGTCGTATCTCCCCCAGGACAGGCGGCTCTGTAAGCCTACGATTCAATTCATCACGCTCCGAGCACGGGCCTTGCACCGTGTTCGGCGATGAGTGGATCGAGCATGTGGGCTCGGGTGACGACGTTGTGCCTGACGCTGGCGAGCCCCGCCGTGTTCGCCGAGTCCGGCCCGCCGGGCGCGTTCGATCCACGGCCGAGTGACGCGCGCCTGCCGAGCGACGAGCGGCGTCCGAGCGACGAGCGGCGTCCAAGCGACGAGCGCCTGTTCCTGATCCCGACGCCGCAGACGATGACGCCGGGCTCGCTCTCGCTGAGCGACGACGCGCTGGTCCTGGTTCGAACGGCTGCCGGGATCTCGCAACACGTCCAGCTCGATCTTCGGCTCGGTGCGCTTCCGATCCCGGGCGTCGCGGGGGGCGCGCTGCCGTTTCCCGGTGGCCTCGTGGTCGGCGGCGGCGCGGGCCTGGTGGTGGTCGGCCTCGTCGATGTCGGCATGAAGGTGCGCGTCCTGACCGAGACCCGGACACGACCAGGCATCGCCGTGTCGTACGACCTGCTCGACGCATTTGCCGGCGCCGTGGGGGGAGCGGGCATCGCGCTCGCCGGTGCGGGAGCAGCGGGCGGCGGCGTCGTCGCGGTCGGCGGAGGCAACCTGCAGTTCAACCTGTTCTCGCTCTCGGTCGGTAAGCACCTGGGTCGGTTCCAGCTCGTTGCGGGCACCTACGTCCTCGACAACCATCACTTCTTGCCACAGCAGACGAGGTTCGCGACGGCCTGTGGCGCCGGGGGCGTCGGCACGGCGGGCGCCGGCGGCAAGGTCGAGCCGTGCGGCTCGGGCGGGACGACGATCGATCGCATCCCCGTGCAGGTGCAACCGTTCTTCGGCGCCGAGCTCCGCGTCGGCAAGGCCAGCTCGCTCGCGGCGGATGTACTGTTCAGCAGCGAGCTCAAGAACACCGTCGGGACCACCGGCTTCCGGTGGATCCTGGGTGAGTCACGCCTACGCGCGCGCATCGACCTCGCCCTGCTGTGGACCAACATCGGCGCTCCCTTGCCGTGGCTGGGGCTCGGGGTCCATCTCCAGTAACCGAGACAAAAGCGACACCGTCCCCATCAAACCGTCCGGCTGTCCGGAAACGAGACAAAAGAGACACCGTCCCCAACGCCGCAGATCTCGCTACATCGGGCATGAGCGCTTGCGCTCGCTGACCCTCGGGTGCTCGCCAGCGCGTCGGCTGGTGGCAACACGCTTGCCTGTGCCTTCCGCGCGCCGGCCGCCTCATCCAGAGAAGCGTGGTAATAGCTATTGTGACTCATCCTTGTGGTGATCTTGGGAGGGCGAAATGAGGCATATCTGGACGGAGCAGCTGGCAGGCGGTGACCGTGCATATGGTTACCGCAACGTGATGTCATCGCTCGTCGTCGCGGCGATCGCGGCCTGCGCCGGCGCGCGGGACGTCGACACGACGGCCGAGCCGCTGTCGTGGGGCACGCTGCCGCCGCCATCCGGGCCGACCACGATCGAGACCCCGGTCGGTCTCGCCCTCGACATCGAGGATGGTGTTGCGGTTCCGTTCAAGGTTCGCAAGAACCAGCGCTTCTACCTCAACCAGATCGACCTCCGCGCGCACATCGATCGCACGGTCGATGAGGGCGTGGCCGGCCTCGATCAGCTCGGTGACTTCGCGGCGCTCGACTGGCGAGACACGAGCTTCGCCGACCAGTCCTTCGTCAATGCCCCGAATCCCGACGGGACGTTCACGCGCCGCCGCATGTACCGCAAGGCGCGCTGGATGGACGAGCCGAGCGTGTTCGTGATCGAGCAGCTCGACACGGACGGCCATCGCAGCGGGGCGTCGCTCGTCGTCGATACCGGGCTCGCGTACATCCGGACCGGCGCCGACAGCTTCTTCGCGCGGCGGCTGCGCGCGATCCAGTGGACGAACGACTGCGCGTCGAAGACCGACTGCAGCACGGCGAACAGCTTCATGGAGGAGGCCCTCGTCGAGCTGCGCTACGCGAATGGTCCCAACCCGAACATCCGGCTCGAAGCGGCGACGACCCAGCTCCGCGTGACGTGGAGCGCGAACGCTCGGCACCCGTACACGATTCCGGTGCAACAGATCGACCATCCAGCATGGGACTACGGGTTCGGCATCGACCTCGCCGTGACCACACCCCCGGCGGCGGACGGCGCCTACGCGCCCGGGCAGGGGCTCACCGTCAAGTTCACGCTCCGCGACGGCAGCGGCAAGGCGCTCCATCCACCCGGCGTGCTGCCGACGTTCCTGGACTACCTCACCGGCAACGATCCGCCGGGCATCGACTACTGGAACGTCAACGAGAAGGTGATGACGTACTACCGCCGCAAGCACAAGGAGCAGCAGATGGTGATCGCGATCAACGGTCCAATGCAGGACACCGGGCCGATCCGCGACACGCTCGATTTCATCGGCGGCATCCTCACGTCCCCCGACGGCTCGGTGACGGTCGCGACGCCGGCGGCGCAGGGGTTCTTCGGGGAGGCCGCCGCGGTGCCGGCATGGCGCACGCTGATCGGGGTCGATCCTCCGGACTCGCCGGTCGGTGATACCGTCCGGTTCACGCTGCCGCCGAACGCGGCGCCGGGCACGTACAAGATCGTGATGAAGGCACGACGCTCCTACCTGAGCCAGGAGCTCCCGATGGCGAAGGTGATCGAGATCCAGGTCGGGACGGCGCAGCACACGACGAAGACCCTCGATACCGGGCCGTGCACGAGCTGTCACGAGGATGGCTCGGATCTGACGCGGGTCAACCACGCGATCTCGGCCGGCCAGCGCGACGTCTGCACGACCTGTCACGTGCCGCTGCCGTTCGAGCCGGAAGGCCCGATCTACGTGCGCACCCACTTCGTGCACTCGCGCACCGATCGCCTCGACGCGCCGCTGTTCCGGTGCAGCAACTGCCACGTCGATCGCCAGGGGATCCAGCGCACGAGCAAGTCTGCATGCCTGTCGTGCCACAAGAGCTATCCGCCGGACCACGTCGTCCACTATGGGCCGATCGTGGACATGTACATCGGCGGCACACTCGAGGACTCGTTCCAGCCATGCTCGACGACGTGCCACACGAATCACCCGGCCGGCGGCCTGTAGTCACGGACCGCGTACGGAAGGTGCGGGGAACACCGCCGATCTGGGGATCCTTCGCACCCTCCGGTTTACCGCAACGGTTGCTCCCAGAACCTCCGGGAACCGGGCTAGGCGCGCCGCCGGCGCTGGAGGGTGCGGAGGCTGACGCCGAGCCGCTTGGCCGTGCGCGCGAGGTTGCCTTGCTCGACGGCGATGACGTGGTCGATCACGCGGTCGATGATCTGGGCGAGCGATTGCTCGAGGTCGATCGCGAACGGGCCGCCGGCAGGCGACGCGGTGGTGCTGGTCCGGGTGAACCCCAGTGGCAGATCTTGCAGGCGGACGATCTTGCCCGACCGCAGGATGGTCACGAGCTCGAGCATGTTTCGCAGCTGGCGCACATTGCCCGGCCAGTCATGGGCGACGAAGGTCGCGCGCACGTTGCGGGTCAGCCTGGGCGGCGGACAGTCATGGACCGCGGACAGCTGGGCCAGGAACCCATCGATCAGCCCCGGGATGTCGCGGCGCCGCTCGCGCAGCGGAGGCACGGCCAGGGTGATGCCGTGGATCCGGTAGTAGAGATCCTCGCGAAACCGACCCGCGCGCACTTCGTCTTCGAGCGGCCGCAGGGTCGCGAGCACGACGCGCGCGTCGACGTCGAGCTTCTTGGTCCCGCCGACCCGCATGAAGCGATGGGTCTCGAGGAACCGCAACAGCTTGGGCTGCAGGGCGAGCGGCATCTCGGCGACCTCGTCGAGGAACAGCGTCCCGCCGCCGGCCATCTCGACCTTGCCGAGGCCGCGCTCGGTCGCGCCGGTGAACGCACCGCGCTCGTGACCGAATAGCTCGCTCTCGAACAGCGTGTCGGGGATCGCCGCGCAGTTGATCGGCACGAACGGGCCGGTGCGGCGCGCCGACAGATCATGGAGCCGCCGCGCCATCACCTCCTTGCCGGAGCCGCTCTCGCCGACAAACGTCACCGTGACGTTCTTGCCGGCGACCGCACGCAGGATCCGATCGAAGGACCGCATCACGGGCGACGCCATGATCGGCTCGAGCACGACGATCGGCCGAGCGAGCCTGCGTGTCATGCACGCACTCTACGACACCACGCAAGACCCGCCAGGTCCCGCGCCGCCGTCACGCGCCGCGGGGCCGGATCGGCGGGGCGGCCCGCAACACGTCGACGACCTCCCACCCGAAAACCGGCGCGGGGAGCACGGTGAGCCGCTCGCCGTGGATCGCGAGCAAGTCGTTCCAGGCCTTCGGCTTCGAGGTCACGACGACGACGCGCTGGATCCTGGTCAGCTTGATCCACGAGCGAACGCCCGCGACGAGCGGGGAGCTCGAGGTCTCGGGCCCGCCGATCACGACGAGCGCACCA
>Ga0137437_1000229_pt1 | contig 16098 bp, 12 predicted proteins | sample EasRivERMGT138_2_FD_102332 | JGI IMG/M metagenome (GOLD analysis project Ga0137437, IMG submission 102332) | Soil microbial communities from meander-bound floodplain in the East River, Colorado, USA - East River MetaG ERMGT138_2 | ecosystem: Environmental > Terrestrial > Soil > Floodplain ...
CGGGCTTTCTAGCACTGCTATTCCACAGTACACCGGATTCAAGAACGAGTGGATTCGATGCAACGGCACCGATGACAACATGATCCGAGAGCCTGCGGCAGTGCCTAATGGTACACAAGGCAACTGGCGCGCGATAGGCATGCAAGTCGCCCTTATGCCCTCAGTCAACCAGATCACTCGCTACGCGGGTGGGGGGCAGACTGTACGCCCAACCTCCGCAACTAACGGAGCATACCAACCACAAGCTGGTAACGGCGGCTACAACGATGCCTCCCTAGCTTTCGATGGCCCCGGAGTTGGTACAGGTACGGTAACAGCCGCAGCCGGGCAAACCGTAGTTACCGGCTCTGGCACGCTATTCACCACACAGCTTAGTGTAGGGGCCCTCATCACCTTCAGCACGGGAGAGGTGGGAACGGTCCTAACTATTACGTCGGCTACCACGTTAGGACTAGCAACCAATCTCGTAACTGCTCTGTCTGCCGCAACCTTCACCTACACCAATGCGACCACAAGCGTAGCTCCCGAATCTACAAAGGCTTGGGGCTTTACAGGCCAGGTCGATCATACCATCACGGGCACCACTACACCGATCATCCCACGTACCATTACGTGTACCTGGAAGTTCACGACTAACCTAGCAGGGCAAGGCAGAACCCTTACCGTCCTTCATAATGGTAATGCTTCCCCGCCAGACCAAGGGCCTAACTTCGGCCCTACAGGTATGACCTTTCATATGGAGTATAGCATTGACTCTGGCAGCACTTGGTCGGATCTAGGTCCAGTACGGCACCAACCGTTTCCTGATGTCCTTCAAGATGGAGTGCCGATACCAGACGGTACCGACCTGTCCACGCTATGGGTCAAGGCTACAATCATCTCGAACGTGTACTTCCGTGTTAGTGGCCACTGGCTAGATGTTGTCCACGCGATTTATGACATCAAGGTGTCCACAGGAGCATCAGGCGTCTACTATGCCCAGAACTCCATCTACTACGGAGTTAGCGAGAGCTATACCGATAGCGATGGCGTTGAGCACCAGAGCAATATGGGAGCAGTAGGCGAGCAGAGTGGACTCCAAATCTATCCCGACGATTTACAAGCCGCAACTTCAGTGGTACTCAATCTTCCACAGCGCATCAACCCACTAGCCACAAAGTTCATCATCTGGCGTTCCGTTGATACCCCTGGTGGTGGGTTTCCTGTGATGTATGCCGTAGGCCACGCCGACATCACTGACACCACTTGGACAGATACCTTTAGTACCCGTCCCGATGATACTGGGGCAATTGCCCTACTTGAGCAATACAAGGTACTAGAGATCCTCTACTCGACGGGGGAGAGTTCATTCGCCTCATACTATAGCCAGCCCCCACTCGCGTTTATGACCCTTGTATTCCAGGGTTGCCTATGTTACTTCCCATCAGACCCGACTAACGCTAGACGTATCTACTACAGCTTGCCATCGACCGTAAGTAACACCGCCCTTGAGCAGGTCCCCGAACAGTACTACCTCGACTTCCAGACCCCACGCAACGATCAAGTTAAGTCTGGGGCCATTACCAATGGTGGCCGCTCGATGCTAGCATTCTTCGAGAACTACACCATGCTTGTGAACTACTTGCCACAGGGAGCAGACCCAGGTGGCTTCAACAACAGCGTTAAAGAGTACGTTAGCAACGTGCGTGGATGCAGCGGTGCTATGTCTTGCACCGAGTTTACCTTGCCCGCAGGCGAGACCCTAGTAGCCTCAGTAGATGGCCTCGGCCTATGGGTGACAAATGGTGTCAACCTTGTTGAGGAATGGTCCACCGACCTAGACTGGGACGCAGCCTTTGACGGTGTAGACCTAACAACTGTGCAGCTATTCGACAAGCCACACAAGCGGCGCATCGAGATGCTCTTTGAGGCTTCGGATGGCACCAACCAAGAGTACCACTTCTTCTATGGCCGTATGAAGCAGGGTCTAGAGGGTAAGAGGCTACCTCTTGTCACCGGACCGCATCTAAGCGGCACACGTTGCCGTCACTACACAGTCATCTCGGGTAACTGGGAAGGCTTCAGTGGCGATTCCAGTACCACGGGCAAGGTCTTCCTTGAGGACTCACAGGCCGCAGACGACTCGCATGGCTACGATAGCACAGGCATCGTCCCTTGGTCATGGGCCCTAGGCGACGTATATGTAGGCGGTATCCAGAACGCACACATTGTAGAGAACGCAAGCGTGAAGTTTACTGATGACGTAGCTAAGGCCTTCTCTATGACAGGGACCTTTATCAGGGATGCTGGTGGTACCGATACCCAAGATAAGATCATTGGGCTAGTCACACCCTCCATGATCTACCTGCACCAATACTGCGACCGACACCGGGTAGCATTTAGCGACATTACAAATACAGCAGCCCCAGCTTTCGTTAACTACGTAATTGAAACTCGGCCCGCAGGTGGGTCGAGAGATTCCTAATGGAGACCACATGGACGATTTCTTGGTTCTAGCTATCGGGCGCTCTTTCATCGAACTAGCCGCATCGCGTGAGCAACTCTACCAGGCTATCCAGAAGGCCAAGCTTGAGGAAGAGGCCAAGGCCAAGCCTAAGCCTGAAGTCGAAGGAGACTAACCCTGGCCCTGTTGCACTTCCTCGGGTTGCGTACATACTCAACTGAGCTTCGTCGCGACCTAGAGCTACTTGAGAAGCAGTTCAATGACCTGACACAAAGAATTGCCCCTCTCTTCGCTAATGAGCCCTCTAGCTCATTTACGCCTACGTCTAACAACACGCCGGTCCTAAGTGGTTTTGCCAGCCCCACAAATCCTGTTATCCTTACCGTTACGGCTGGTACCGCAAACACCGCCATGCGCTCCGATGCTGCACCTCGCCTTAGTCAGGCGATTAGTCCTACCTGGACAGGTGTGCATATCTGGCAGCCAAGTGCGGATACTGTACCAGTTACCATCCGTGCATTCACCACGCCTACAGTTAGTACCTTCCTGGTTACTAATGCCGCAGCTACCGAGCACTACATTCGTACTACCGCCGGGGGACTAACAGGATTTGGCTTTACCTCCATCATGACCGACGCCAACGTGGTACCTACCGCGTCGGTACACGCAGTTGGTGAAGGCGCTACAAATCCTATGGCCTTCGATGCTTATGGGGCCTCAGTAACGGGAGGCCTACTACAGCGCCGTGCCCTTGGTACACGTAATGCAGCAGCAGTCATTAGTTCCTCTAACTTCGTACTAGGTGGTATCTACGCTCGTGGCTGTGTATCCATTACGGGTAGCAATCCGGTCATTCCTACGTTCTCAAGCAACCCTACTGGGTCTATTGAGTTCGTAAGCGGCGAAGCCTTTAGCGCTGCCAATAATGGCACGTTCGGCCAGATTCATACTACACCTTCTGGTACAACTTCACGCATCCCTCGTGTACACATTGGCATGGACGGCTTCGTAGGTATTGGGCTTAACACGACTACGACCCCATTTGGTACAGCCGCTTCAGTACGTCTACACGTTGTAGACACCAATGGTAACCAACTTCGTATTGGTCGGGACCTTACTAATACCGCATACTGGCAGACTAACGTAGCCACAGATGGTAGCACAACTCTTAATGCTATCGGCACGGCCGGGTTAGCCACCTGGACCATGCAGTCCAATAGTGTTCGCTGGTTCCATGGGTTCTCGAACGCTGGGTCTGCCATTAGTGGTACCACCAACACGGGGGCTAATGCCCGCAACGTGTTCATCGGCATCAACTCTGGCAATACCACCATGACAGGTACATCCCTACAGGCTAAGGCCAACGTGGGCGTCGGACACTTTGCACTGAACGCACTAACAACTGGCAGGACCAATGTGGCCATTGGATGGGACACGCTAACCCTCTGTACCACGGGCGATGCCAACATGGCTATTGGTGCAGGCACACTTAACTTCCTAGTTGGTGGCAGTAGCAACGTGGCAGTTGGTGTGGCGGCTCTTACTAGCGTGGTGGGTGGTGGTAGCAACGTCGGTATTGGCGATTCGGCTGGTAGCTTCATCACAGGGGGCTCCAATAATACGTTTATTGGAAGTGGTGCTGATGCAACCGGCGACTATACTAATGCTATTGCTATCGGGGAGTCTGCTAGTGTAGACGCTAGTAACAAAACAGTAATTGGCAACTCAAGCACAACAGTCGCGTGGATCTATGGTGCGATCTTTTCGGTCACAGCAGGGCCTACAGCGGTTCCAGTCATTACAGGCTCCGGCACTACGAACGTACTGCCACTATTTACCGATGGCCCCAACGGAGTCATTGGGAATAGTCAGCTAAGTCAAGATGCTACTTACGCTACCCTTACAAATAGAACATTTAGACTGTCCAGCACCACCACAGCATCAATTCGATTCCTGACTAACGGCACCGGGTTAATGGACCTAGAGGTGGCTTCTACAGGAGCTACTACCTACACTGCTGGCGGTACAAACCCCAAGCACACCTTTAACGACGCTTTCATTATCACAAATGACGCAAGTTCCACGTTATCCATTCGACGCACCAGTGGTGGCAGCGTTTACGGAACAGCCATCGCGGCATCATCCACTGGCACCACGTTCACATGCAACGTTGATACGGGCGTTCCATCAACTGGGTTTATGTTCATTCCCGCATCTGCATGGTCAACCGGCAAGTACTTCCAATTTACAGACGATGCTGGCAACGGCCTATTCTTCATGGATGTCGCCACCAAGGCGTTGGTATTCGCCTCTGCTACACAAACAGGCGGGGCGATGGTTGAATTCGGGAACGTGAATTCAAGCATTTCATCGACCTTCTCCCTGGGAGTTAGCTTACAGCCGAGATGGGGGACTACTGCTGGTACCACAATCGGAGGCTTTACAAACGCCGCTGTCGCTGGGTACTTTGGAGCTTCCGACAACGTAACCGCTGGAACTGTTATGACCACGCTCATTGGTGGAGCCTTTGAGAACAATAACCTAGCTGTAAATCGTAATCATGTGAGTGTGGTGGGTGGTCTTTTCCGCGCGATAGGCACCTTTTCTGGCACCACGGCTTGTGCTCATGGGAACGTATACGGATGGTTGGTTAAAGCAAACGGAAGTAGCATGAACCAGACAGCCACCAATAACTACGGTGGTTACATCGAGGGCACGACTGCCGCTACACCGGCCTTTACAAACATCTATGGTCTCTACGTCGAAGAGCAGACCCAAGCCGCTGCCACAATCAAGAATGGTATCTTCGTAGCAAGTGCCACGGCCGGGTATAAGGCGGTCGTACTGGGTTCTCAGAGCAATTGGTTAGCTTGGGAGACAGCGACTACATTCTCCCTCAACGCCACGACCGTCATTTTCAAGGCCGACGCCGACCACACGGCCAAGAACATCCTCACAGACACCACAACAGGTACGAAGATTGGCACTGCAACAACCCAGAAGCTTTCCCTGTGGAATGCTACCCCGATTGTGCAGCCAACCGCAGCAGTGGCGGCCGCAACTTTTGTCGCGAATACGTCGGCTATCGTTGACGACTCGGCTACTTTTGATGGGTACACCATTGGTCAGGTAGTTAAGGCACTTCGCAACATAGGAGTACTTGCATAATGCGTGTATTGGACTCCCGCGCCGTTTCGGTCCGCGAAGACCTCACTGTTGGGGGTGAACCGGGCAACCGCTTTATCCATAAAGGAAGTGTCTATCTGTGTGGGGAAAGCCCAGATGAGAAGGCCCGAGCCTATGACTTCCTGGTTTCGGCCCCACCACTGGAAGGTAAGTCTGTAGCTTGGATAGGTGGCGGGATGTGTGTTGGCCCCACCCTCTTTGCTGCTGTCGGGTGCAAACAAACCATCTACGAGATTGAGCCAGCCCTAGTTGAGTTCTGCCCGGAGGAGGCCTTGTTCGTACCGGGCGATTGGCGCATGGGCCTGGCCGGAACTTTCGATGTAATCGTTTTCAATGTCGGCGGGGAAGTGCCCCGTGAAGAGTTAAGGAAGCATCTGAACCCAGGCGGGGTGATCCTGCCACGTAGGAGTCTTTAATGCCTAATCCACCTTATAGCGGCGGTATCATCATCATCAAAGAAAACCAAGACGGGATTAATGCCCGCGTCTTCCACTGGGACGAAGTATCCAATGGTACTCCTATCCCCAAAGGGGTGGCTGGACTAGAAAACCTCATGTTCAATGCTGGGGTTGACTTCGTAGCCGAGCGGATGTGTACCACAAGAGCGGCCCTAAAGACCGCCTTTGGTCAGTACGTTGACGCCAAGTTCCCAGATACCGCCTAGTTTGACTTAACCCCAAACCGGCCTATATTTTAGATGAGGTCCTATGCCTACTAGACTCGTGCCACTTCGGGAGGTAGATGTGCCACAAGCACTTCAGTTCATTACAGAATCAGCCGAGTGGGCCCCACATGCCCAAGGCTGGCACGATCCTAGGGAAGTCCTTGGGGCTTCCAATGCTATCTGGATGTCTGCCCTTAACGGGGAAGAGCTAATGGGAGTCGTCGGCTACGTCGGCATCTCCTGGCCAGACGGCACAGCAGATGTGGCTCTTGGGGTCACGCCAAAATGGCGTGGCAAAGGTCTGGCGAAAGAGTTGGCTAAGATCCAGAACGCCTACGCCTTCCAGGACCTTGGCCTACGCCGACTTCAGATGTTTGCCCTTGAGGGCAGCCCAAGCTGTAAGATCGCCGCAGCCGCAGGCCTCACCCTAGAAGGTACACTTAAGGCGTGCAGACTCAAGAGGGGGGTCTACCATAACGCTAGCGTCTACGCCCTTCTAAAGGGAGCCTAATATGAGTTGGATCTCAGGCCTCGTAGGAGGTATCGCAGCAGGTGCCGGTGTTCGTGGCTCTAACATGAGCGCCGATCGCAACAATCGTTTCTGGTCCCCTAGCACCATTAACGACAACGCCGCAGGCATGAACCCATGGGTATGGAATGCTATGCGTGGTGTACAAGGCAACGGCAACCAGTTCTCCCAAGACATGTACAACATCGCCCAAGGTAAAGACATCAGCCCTTACCTGCTTAACCAACCTCTAGCTCAGGTCAACCGTGGCGCAGATACCAACATGGCTCGTATGACTGCCCAGATTGGGCGTAGCAACATGAGCGGGGGGCTAGCCAACGCATATGCTCTATCCAATCGAATGGGTGCACAAAACAGCCGAGCCAATCTATTCCAGAACTATGGCCAGTGGCGCGAGACACAGAGGCGCAGTGACCTTAACTGGCTTATGGGCCTGATGCAACACTCGCAAGGCCAGGGCTTCGATCTAGCTAACAAGCATGTCTTCAAGAAGAACTTCTTCGAGAAGCTGGGTGCGTTTGGCCAAGGCTTTGTTGGTGGCATGGGTGGTGGCGGGGGCATGGGCGGGGGCCAACAGGCACAGACCTCCTCAGTTCAACGTGGCACTACCGACTCTTGGGGTAATACGCCCAACGCAAATAACAGCACCCCAAACTACCAAGACCCTTATCAGTACCCGTATGGGGCCACCAACGGCCAGTGGGGAGGGTAAGCCCTAATGCCAGGTCCACGACCACCAAGCCTACCCTTTCCAGGGTTTAGCACGGACCACTTCAACTACGGGCTCCAAATGGGTGCCGATAACCATGGGCAGACCCAGTTCCCGTGGGATTCCCCATTCCAAGATCCCTACCAGAATGGCCTTCAGGGGCCGCAGGAGGGCTCAGGCGGGGCGATGGGGGAGGGAATGAGCCCTGACATGGGTATGGGCTTTGGGCCTCCTATGGGAGGCTTCCAAGGGGCCCAGGATATGGGTGGCGAGCAACCTCAGCAGGGGCCTAGCCTAACTGGGGTCTGGGGCGACCAGGACCTAATCAACGATCCAGCCTACTCACAACAGGCTGATACGGCCCATCCTAAGTGGAACCGCTTCCTACAGTACATGAATACGCCCGAGGCCAAGGACTCAATGATGCTGGGCGTCATTATGGCGCAGTCTAGCACCGATCCTATGGGAGCCCTTAAGCTAGCCCAGCAGTTCCGTGAGCACCAGGCACAGCGTCAGTTCCAGGCCCAACAGAACCAAATGAACCGCGATGCCCAAGAGCAGAACATCAAGCTTCGTTCCGAGTATATGAAACAGCAAAAGGACGAGGCCAGCCAGCGCACGATGTTCTACAAAGCAGACCAGGCTCGCAAGGACCTTGTGAATGAAGGCAAGGAAGCCCCACCAATGCCTGACGATCCTGCTGAGATGCCAGTATACATGGAGAACCTTCGAGGCTTGCTTGGTGATGCCAAGAACGAGAAGAAGCTTAAGGTCGAAGGTGACAAAAAGCGTGGGCGAGCCTTTAGTGAGGCATACAAGACTGGGGTAGCCCCCGATGAATACAAAGATGACCCTATGGTGCAGGCTGCCGCACAGGTCTACTTAGATCGAAAGGCCCGTGAGGACGAGCGGCTTGATCTTGCCAAGACCCGTGAAGCACAGATGGTAAAGATTCGTGGTGATAAGAATCTCAAGCCCGAGGTTACAATGCAGGCTCGTCGTGTAGATGGCGAGATCAAGCGAGCGGATCGTACTATCTCACGCTACGAACAGAACATTGCAAGCATCGAGGGGAACGGGCTATACCCGCTACTACCCGATGGTAACGAGCAGAAGTCCACCTTTGACCGCATCATCAAGGGCTACCAAGATAAGATCGACAAGGAAGAGGAGAAGCGGCTAGAACTAGAGGACAAGTGGGATGAGCTAGTCAACACTCGTGGAGAGGCTAAGCCTGGAAGCTCAGGCACCAAACCCGGTACGGCCATTAAAGATGTAGTAGCACAAGCACCAAGTACACTAGAGGCCGAGACTGGTGGGGAGGCTGGTGAGCCCGACGAGGATGCAGTTGAGGGTTATAAAGCTATGGCAGCTACAGAAGGCGAGGCCAAGGCTAAGTCTCTATGGGATCAATACTACAAGGGCAAACCCTATCCTAAGGTAGACTAGTATGGCTAATGAGCTACAAATTCTGGGGAAGGCAACGAAGCGTTTCCGGGCCACAGAGCCTCAGCCTACGGATGAGTCTTACGACATTACACAGAAGTACCCAGAGATCAAAACTCTCATGGACAAGATCCCTGGGCTTGAGATTAAGATCCCAAGCTCAAGTGGGATCAAGCCTGTAGAGCAGAAGACGACTGAGGCTACTAAGCAGGCTGAACCTAACCCACTACAACGCCTCGGCCGTACCAAGAAGGCCGCATCTACTCTAGCCACACATAGGTGGACTCAGGCCAAGGGGCCAGCAACTCCAATAGACGACTTCGAGAATCGCCGGGGCAAGTATGCTAAGAACCAAGGGCTACTAACAGGTGATACTACCGCACCAACGACCCATAGCAAAGAGGAGTATCCTAACCCACTCGCCCGTGCTGTCGCCAACGTTCCGTCTAGTGCCGAAAACGCGATCATCGCCCCAGCCAACATCGCTAGCGGCCTAGTTACACACCCCTTCAAGACTGCCCAAGAGCTTGTTGGGTACATGGCACACGTTGGTGCGTCGGCTGGTAAGGCTGGCCTATGGGCCCTAGCGAACAATGTAGCCCCAGCTATTGGCCCCATCCTTGAGGCCAAAGGCATCGGCCCAGAGCAGTTTGTAGACTTGTGGGCAGAAGATCCTATTGGTGTATCTGGCATCTTACTTGGCGGCGCTGAGGGCCTACGTCGAGGGGCCAAGCACGCGACCGGCTTCGTAGAGGGTGCCGAAGGCGCAGCACGCGGCGGTGTACCTCAACCGGGTGACTTCGACATGGGCCGAGTAAGCCTGACCGACCCGACTGTGATTGAGGGTGAGCTTGCGAAAGCTCGTATGAAGAAGAGGGCCCAACCAAACGCACAAGAGAACGCCGAAGTAACTCCTAACCTACAGGACGAAGCCGCCTTACGTGACGAGGCCTACACTAAGCTTGCTGAGGAGCGGGCCATGCAGGAGGCTACCGCTCGTGGTGAGTACGTACAGGAAGCGCCGCCTGGGGAGCCAATCCTCGATCCCGAGAATGCAGGGCCTTTCAATAAGGTTGCTAATATTCCTCGTATCCTCGACCCTAATCAGAGGTTCCGTGGTAAGGTCAACCTAGGCGAGGAACGTCGCTCCTTCATGGAGCCGCAACCTCCGAATATTCGTGACCAAGGGCTTGAGCCATCGCGACCAGTCGCAGATATCGCAAGCGAGTTCCCACCAGCAGCCGATCTACGCCCCGAGCCGCAACGCGGATCTATGCCACGCCTTGAGGTGGCAGATCGCCTACCTAAGAACGTAGCTGTTGGAAAGTTCAACGAACTATTCAAGAGCCTTGCTAAGGGAACGAACAATCGTGGAAAGCGCAAGAAGCCGGTAAGCTTAGGCACTGGTCCTGGTGCGCTACAAGACTTCTTCGAGCGTCGAGGCGAGGATGGCGGGCGTACCGCTATCAAGGACATTGTTGACGAGCTTCGCAAGGCTGGGCTCTCCCACACGCAGGCTATTGACGAGGTATACCGCCAGAAGCGCGAGGGCACGATCACAGGCCCACAAGAGAGCGCCCTACTTCGCGAGGTTAGCAACTCCTATACCAAGGATATTATGGGTGAGCTACCACCAGAGGAGAGTGGTACCTACTCGGAATCCGCCCAAGCTGACATGGCTAAGTTTCTTGAAGAGGGGGCAGCGCTAGAGGCCAAGCGTAAGGCACAGCATATTAAGGTCACCCCAGCCGGTGAGATCCCACGCAAGGGTAAAGACCCTATCAAGTTCTACGTTGCCGACCAAGATATGCCAGTCACAGGACATAAGGCTGGGGGTCGCATTACCGCTGATATCCTTGAGCAGAATGGCATCACAGTAGATGCTCCCAAGGAAGGCTTCTCCTTTGGTCCGACCAAAGACCCTAAGGGCGGCACAACTCTAGGCTCTGGCCTAGGTGGCGCACAAGACCTATTCGATAACGTAGTCAAGCTAGGTAAGTCGCACCTTAAGCTAGGCTCTACAGACTTTATCTCATGGATGGACAACGTACGCCGAGATGCTGCAACCTCTGGTATTCAGCTTACCGATGAGTACCTAACCAAGGTCTGGAACACACCAGAGATCATGGGCTCGCGTCCTCAGCAAGCCCCCAACCAGTCTATCCCACAGAGCATCCTTAACTCGGCCGTTAAGACCTCTGCCACCGACACAGTTGGCCAGGCTAATACGGCCGCAGCACAGGCTCTCTTTGCCCCAGAAGTAGGTACAGGCCCAACATCTATGCAGGCTATGACTGTAGCCGACCATAATCTCAACATCCTTCGCGACCTATGGGAATCGGACATGGGCACCAAGAGTGGTGTCAACACCAAGGCCCGCAAGTACTTTGCCGCGCTCCATGAAGCTGCTACACACTTTATTACCTCGCGTGGGCTGTCCTTCCTTAAGGCCCGTACCCACACCGCTGAGCTAAGAGATATCTTCCGCAGTGGTGTCAATGGTCGCAAGGAGGCCAAGGCCACAACCTTACGTTACATGCACGACTTCTCGGATCTTGTGATTGACGACCGCGCCCGTGCTCTGGACGCCCGCAACGTGGCTGAGTACGAGGCCCTACGCGACCAGCTAATGGAGCACTACCAGACTGCCCTTGATGATGGCCGCACTGCTGATGCTGATGTTGTCTATGGGGCCTTAGAAGACCTTGGTGTCGCTGACCATCAAGTACCGAAACTAGAGGACGCGAAGCGAACTAAGCTGCTTGCCGACCCAAAGATTCAAGCTGCCATTAAGTATTGGCACTCCAAGGTTGGCCCACAGATCGAGAACCTAACGGCTGACCTAGAAATCCAGAAGAGGCTACGTGGGCCTCTAGGGCTCTATGTAAAGTTCAAGCAGCTTGACTTTGACCAAGCTGGCAAGATGCAACGTACTCGTCCGATTGGTGAGTTTCCTGAAGTCGAGCATGCAGGCGCAAGCCATGTCGGTGCAGTAGGCGCTAAGTCCCCATGGAATGTACGTCCAGGATTTTCAGGTTCTTCCAAGAAGGCCACAGGCAAGCTACGTAATGGCCTCGCCTACGAGAACGACGTTCGCTACATGCTTGAACAGACCTATGGGGATCGTCTACTTGCCACAACCAAGAACAACCTACGCGAGGCTGTTCGACGCCAAGCAATCACTACCCGCAACACCAACGGCTTCAAGCCTATTCCCAAGACGGTCATGGTTGGCGGCCGTCCCGAGCCTATAGTTGGTGTCACCTTTGAGAGCCGATTTGGTCCTATCCAGGATACCTACTACGTCCCACAGACCGTAGCCGATACCTATACCGCTACGATGGAGTCTCTGAAGAACGACAAGCTTCGTCAGGCTTGGTCCCTTGCATCCTCGGCAGCCACTACACAGGTGGTCTTGCTACCCGCCGAGGCTGTACGCCATGGATTCAATGCTGTTGCTGCCGTAGTCAATGGTCGCTTCATGTATCGGCATGGTCCGCTTGCAGAGTTTGCGGAATCTCTGGCCTCTGCTGCTACCCTTGGCATGAGCAAGATGGCGACCGCACTCTCACGAGCCTACAAGCTTGAGGGTCCTGCCCTAGCCGAGGCTATCGAGCGCTACGGAGCGGATGGTGCACTGCGTCTTACTGGCTATGAAGGTACCAATGTGCAGCGTAGCGTGATGATCCGAGCGGCCGAGAAAGTACCCGGCATCCATGCCCTAAAGGACCTAGTATTTGGTGACCCTGGTAGTACACGCGGCTTCCGTGGTATGGAGACGCGCCTACGTATTGTACTTGGGGAGGCTATCCGTGAGATGGAGCCTGACATCCCCCACAACGAAGTTGCAGCTAAGATCAATGATGCTTATGGCACCTACGTGACTAAGCTTGAGCCGATGCTTACGAGCTTCTTCAAGGGACTTGACCCGTTTGCCCGAGCGGGTGTAGGACTAACCCGTAGTGGTTACAAGCTGTTAATGGGTCGAGGTGTTACGGGCAAGTACTCACCTATCATTCATGCTCAGGTTGCGGGTACCTTAACAGCCATTGCTATTTACAACAAGATGTTAGACGAGGAACACAAGTGGCCTTGGGAGCACAAAGACTACAAGGCTGGCGATGTTATGCTACTACGTCGTGGCGATAAGACCTACCGCCTGTCCTTTGCCGATCTTGCTAATGGACTTAAGAGGGGCGCAGAGTTCACAGGCATTACCGCTGTGGGTAATGCCCTTATCCGTGGCGAGCGAGCGCCCTCTGTGCTAGCATCTGAGTGGACTCGCGGTGTGGGCAATGCCTATAAGAACCGTGCAGCACCTCTTATCAAGGCCATTGCCACTCTCACCACAGGCAAATCCCTGTCACAGTCCCCGTCTGGTGACCTCTATAGTACTGCCAAGCCTGCTATGACTGGCAGCAAGACTTCACCTATGGCACAACGGCTCAAGGCCGTAGGGGGAACAGCAGTCCCTATTGCTCCCAAGCTCTCAGAGCTTGTCAAGACAGTTATCGCCCCTCTACTACCTAAAGACCATCCTAAGTTTCTGGGCACCGATCCTGAAAAGCAACTGCCTGACGCCTATATGGGCAAGGTGGCTTACGGAATCCAGGACATTTTTTCGTTTCCGTATGTCCCGATCATTGGCAGTTCGGCCCAGGCCGAACGTGCTAAGGGCGAAGTACAGCGCCGCATCCAGAATGAGTGGAAGGACTCTGTTAGCTCTATCGCTCGTGAGGCCCTTAACTTGCCCACAGAACGCCGCATGGACTACATCATGGGAGAGATTGACGGCCGCATCAGCGACGAGATCATCACCGAACTAGGCAACCCTATGCTCGCAAAGCAGGCGGCGTTCAAGTCCATTATGTCGATCTTGTATCGAGGCCCATCCTACAATACCAAGGCCGAGGTTCTACAGGATATTAACCTGGCCCCCAAAACTGCCCCGCCAAAATAGTGGCACGGCTTTTGCATTAGGAGTCCCGCATGGAAGGCACAAATATCAATGACAATGATGAACGCTACAGAGCGGGGCAAGTAGCAGCCAACGTCCAAAACCTACAGAAGGATATTACGGAGATCAAGGCCAATGTGCAAAAGCTCGTGGACAAGCAATGGGCTTTAGAGGTTAGGGTGTATATGTTCGCCGGTATTGTGGCTGCATTGGTCGCCAAAGGAACGACCCTTCTAGCAAGCGTCTTCGGTCCTTAAGCATGGCCCGTAAACCACCAGTCCAAGGAGACCTAATTAAGGTTGAGTGGCTTGACATTTACGAAGACCCTACAGGCAACCCAGAGCATGCTAAGTATTACACACGGGCCAGCTATGGAATCTTCTGGGCACAAGACTCTGACAAGCTCGTGACGACAACCACAATTGATCCTGATGGCCCACAAAACTCTGGTTGGTGTTGCTACCCTGTAGGCACAGTAAAATCCATTCAGGTTATCAAGAGGCATAAGTGAAGGCCAAGACAGTCCTAGTAATCCCCGACACACACGTTACCTATGAAGACTCCCCCGAAGGGGGCATTGATCCTAAGGCAGAGTCTATCCTATGGCAGGCTGCCAAGATCATTAAGCCTGACCAAGTAGTACACATCGGAGATGTCGGTGAGTGGGAGTCGGTCTCTCCCTGGCAATGGAAGCGCCGCAAGCGCCCGCCTGCTGAGTATATCTTACCAGTCATTGAGCGCGAGGCAGCAGCAATCAACCGTTGGCTCGACAAGTTACAGACCAACCTACCTAAGGCTCAGGTTACCATCCTACAGGGCAACCATGAAATCTGGGCAGACATGTACGCCGCAGAGGAAGCCCGCCCTGAGTACACATCTAAACGCTTAATGAACATTGAGGAGCGCGGCTATGAATGGTACCCCCACGGGACTTTTGCAAAGATTGGTAAACTTCATGCTACGCATGGGGGGCACTTCACAGGCCTCCACCACGCCTATAAGACAGTACTCGGGCTCTCGGCCAGTTGTATGTACGGCCACTTCCACAACGTGGAATACGCCCACGTTATGCACCTTGGTGGCGAGTTTGGGGCCTGGGCCATCGGCTGTCTTTGCAAGCTCGATAAACGCTTCCTTAACCACCGGCCAACGTCGTGGTCTCACGCATTCGCGGTTCTGCATGTTGAAGGCGACGGGACGTTTCACGTAGAGATTGTTGACATCTACAACGGTGTAGCCTATGTTTATGGGAAGCGATTGGAGGCCAAATGAAACCACAATGGGTAGCAGGCGCATTCCTAATTACAGCCCTCACAGTGTTCGCAACCTGTGGGTACGTACTCCACCTACGCAACCAACGGGACGACGCCATTGCGTCAAGGACACGAATCGAACTAGAAGCCGAAGGCTTCCAAGAGGCACTACGGGCCAAGCCTAAGGAAGTCCTTAAGCTCGTACCAACCCTAGTAACCCCGGCTGTAGAGAAGATGGTCAAGGCTGGCTCGGTTAAGCCTATTGCAGCCGCCGCCATCGAAGCCAAGACCGAGATTGTCTTTGATTGCCCCGCTGGTACAGTAGAGGGAGTGGTTATCGTGCCAGCTACCCCTCAGAAGGCCAGGCTAATCTTCACTGCCGACCTACTGATTACTCGTATCAAGTTTGGGCTAGCTACTGAGTGGAAGGGTGGCGTAGGCGGCAGCGCTCAGATCAACGATGGCCCTATCATAGGGCTCAAGTTTGACGAGGCGGATACCCGTATCAAGATCGCTTTCAGCGACGAGATCGCCAAGGCATTGTACGATCACGAGCGTGAGGGCGGCTGGCTCAAGCGGCACACCGCGCTAGTCTGCCCCGGTGTTGGCGTCACCTACAATCCCCTCGACACCAACCGGCCCGTTAATGTCGGTGTCACCTGTACCTATGGACTTAGCTGGTTCTAAACTATCCTCACTCCATAGAGGGTACCTTCTGCTCCCTCATGTTTCTCTGGTGGCACACCATAATGCCGTTCAAACCTTTGTGCCCAATGCTCATATTTCCATTGGTCCCTGGGAGGTAGTGGAGCCGCTAGAAACGCTGCCGCCTCTGGATGTAGAATGAGGACGTAATACCCATCGCTCACTTCTTCCTCTTCAATGGCTTCTCAGGCTTCCAATAGCCCTTA
>Ga0137437_1000230_pt1 | contig 16080 bp, 13 predicted proteins | sample EasRivERMGT138_2_FD_102332 | JGI IMG/M metagenome (GOLD analysis project Ga0137437, IMG submission 102332) | Soil microbial communities from meander-bound floodplain in the East River, Colorado, USA - East River MetaG ERMGT138_2 | ecosystem: Environmental > Terrestrial > Soil > Floodplain ...
AAGAAGAGGATGCGCTCGCTGACCGTGGTCTTCCCTGCATCGATGTGGGCGATGATGCCGATGTTGCGGAGGTTCGGCAGGTCGAGCCCGGAGGGCTCCTTGGACGGCGTCGAAGGACTCATGACGAACCTCGGGGGAGGGGATCCGCTCGATGGGGCCGCGCCGTCCGCCGGCCGGCGTCTCCGCGCCTCGCGCTGCCGCGCCGTCGAACGTTCAGGACCCGAAAAATGGGTGCAAGACTTTGCCGGAAATCCTGATCGTCGTCAATTCGGGCGCGCACGCTTGAAAGCGCGCCCCCGCGAGGGCGGGACGAGCCTGATCCGCGTCGCCGCCCTGATGGCCGGGATGCTCCTGATCGCGCTCTTGGTCGTCGCGACGATCCAGCGGCCGAAACGGGTCACGTCGGTCGTGCTCGTCGTCCTCGACACCGTGCGCGCCGACCACCTGACGCCCTACGGGTATCCCAAGGAGACGACGCCGCGCCTCGCCCGTCTGGCCCAGGAGGGGCTGCTCTTCGAGCAGGCGCGCAGCGCCGCCCCGTGGACGCTCCCGAGCCACGCTTCCCTCTTCACCGGGAAGCTGCCGTCGCAGCACGGCTGCCATTGGGAGCACCGCTGGCTCGCCGACAGCCAGGAGACGATCGCGGAGGTGTTCGCTTCGCCGCGCGCCGGCTTCGAGACGCTGGGCGTGACGACCAACGTCAACGCCTCGTCGCTCTACAACCTTCACCAGGGGTTTTCGCGCTTCGTCGAGACCTGGACCTTGCGCGAGTCCCACCGCGGACTCGACGACTCGGCCATCGCGAACGGCGTGATCCGCGAGTGGCTCGAGAAGCGCGACGCGAGCCGGCCCTTCTTCCTCTTCGTCAACTACGCGGACGCCCACCTGCCCTACGTCCCACCGCCGCCCGACGACCGCATGTTCGGCGAGGCGGGCGAGCGGGCGCGCCGGCTCGCCGGACGCGGCGACCTCCTGCAGGCGGTGCTCTCCGGCGAGGAGCGCCCGACCGCGGAGGACTTCGCCGGTCTCGCCGCGCTCTACGACGGCGAGCTGCGCAAGGTCGACGGGCTGCTCGGCGACCTGCTCGACGAGCTCGACCGCCACGGCCTGCGCGACGACACGCTCGTCATCGTCACCTCCGACCACGGCGAGCTGCTCGGCGAGGAGGGGGGCGTCGACCACCAGCTCTCGCTGCGCGAGGAGCTGCTGCACGTGCCGCTGCTGCTGCGCTGGCCGCGCATGGTGAAGCCGGCGCGCGTGCCCGAGCCCGTCTCGCTCACGATGGTCAAGACGTGGCTCGACGCGATCGCGCAGGGAGTCGCACAGAACGGCGAGCCCCTCCTGCCGGCCTGGTCGCCCTCGCCCGACCGCGCGCCGAACGTGATCGACTCCGAGTACTTCCGCCCCGTCGACCTCGTCGATTTCGTGCGCGCGCACGGCGGCGACGCCGACGCGATCGACGTGCGGCGGGCGGCGGCGTGGCGGCGCGACGGCAAGGGCGCGCTCAAGCTGGTCGTGCGCGAAGGCCTCGACGCGCGCCTCTTCCGGATCGGCGCGAACGGGCGCGAGGAGGCGTGGAACGACGCGCCGGCGACGCTCGTCGACGAGATGCGCGAGGCGCTCGAGAACCAGCGCGCGCTCGGCCGTTTCCGCGAGGCGCCGGGCGACCTCGCACCCGCGCCGGCGCCGGACGGAAAGTCGCTCGAGGACCTGCGCCGGCTCGGCTACGTCGGCGCGTCGGCGCGGCCGGGGCTGTCGATCCACGCGCTCGAGCACTGGGCCGCGGGCGAGCGCGCGCTCGCGCGCAAGGACGCGACCGACGCGGCGCTCGAGCTCGCGCGCGCGGCCGACCTCGCGCCGGGCGAGCCCGACCTGCTCTACACGTTCGCGCGCGTGCTCGACGGGCTGGCCGATCCGTCCACCGCGGCGGCGCTCGAGAGCTACCTGCGCGCGATCGCGGGCTCGCCCGCCGCGAAGAGCGAGCGGGCCGAGTGGGCGCGCGCGCGGCTCGGCGCGCTGGGCGGGTCCTCCGGTCACTGACCGGGTCACGGCGCGCGCGCGTCAGCGGCCGTCGGGCTCCTTCGCGATCTCCTCCTCGAGGCGGGCGAGGTCCTCGCGCGCGGCGGCGAGCAGCTCGGCGGAGAGCGGCAGCTCGGTCGCGGCGAGCAGGGCGTTACGCGCGTCTTTCTGCGAGACGCCCGACTTCACGTGGCGCAGCCACGCGAGCAGCAGGAGCGACTTGCCGAGCTCGGCGTCGAGGCGCCGCTCGATGCGCGCGCCGATCGAGATCGCCCGGCGCAGGTGGCGCTCCGCCTTCGCGTAGTCGCGGTGGTCGACCGGCAGCTGCGTCGAGCAGATGTCGCCGAGCGAGAGGTGCGAGCGCATGAGCTGGTCGGGCGGCATGCCCTCCTCGCCCTTCGCGAGCAGCGCGTCGTTCAGGCGGAGCGCCGTCTCGTACTCCTCGAGCGCGCCCGTGTCGCCCGCGACGCGCGCCGTCCAGATCCGCTTCTGGTGGAGGAAGTAGGCCGCCTGGTAGTGGGGGAACGGCAGCTCGGGCGCCTGCGCGACGTTGTGGCGCCAGAGGCCGAGCGCGTCGTCGAAGACGGGGTTCCAGTACCAGGTCGCGCCGATCAGGAGGCCGACGGCGACGACCGGCGGCAGGAGCGAGAGCGCCGCGCGGCCGCGCGCGGCGAGCTCGCGGCGCAGCGGCGCGGCGACGACGGCGCCGAGCGCGAGGCAGGCGAAGCCGCTCGGCAGGTAGAGGAAGCGCTCCGCCATCGTCTCCTGGATCGGCACGAGGTTGAGCACGGTGAGGAGCGCGACGGGGAACGCGACCAGCGCGGCGCGTACCGCCCGGTCGCGGCGGAAGAGCGCGAGCGCCGCCGCCCAGAGCAGCAGGCCGGCGAGCGCGCTCGCGTGCAGGCCGGAGAACTCGGAGCGGTGGAAGAAGATCCGCGGCGGCGACGGCAGGAGGCAGCGCCGGAAGTACTCGCCGAGCAGGTTGACCGCGATCGGGACGCGCTCGAGGAGCGAGCGGTGGCCGTACGGGCCGAGCCCGAGGTCGGGGCCGAAGCGGCCGATGACGCCGATGCGCACCCATGCGACGACGGCGAGGATCAGCGCCTCGCCGGCGTGGCGGCGCACCAGCTCGAGCAGCCGCGGCCGCGCCCCGCGCGCGAGCTCGAGCGCGACGACGACGCCGGGCAGCGCGAAGGAGCTCTCCTTCGACAGGCACGCCGCCGCGAAGCACGCCCACGCCGCGATCCTCCGGCCGCGTGCGCCGGTCCGGTTCGCCTCGAGCGAGAGCACGACGTAGGCGAGCCCGAGCAGCGCGGCGAGGAGCTCGGCGCGCCCGACGATCCAGTCGACCGGCTCGACGTGCACCGGGTGCACCGCGAAGAGCGCGGCACCGACCAGCGCGGTGACGGGCGCGAGCCCGATCAGGAGCGCGAGCCGTGCGAGGAGCAGCGTGACGCCCACGTGCAGTGCGACGTTGAGCGCGTGGAACTCCCACGTCGGCGCCTCCTCGCCGCGTCCACGCGCCTGGAGCGCGTAGCTCGCGACGACCAGCGGGCGGTAGAGACCGAGCTGCGGGGTCTCGGCGGTGAGCGGCTCGCCGAAGAGGCGGTGCGCGGTCGGCTGCTGGACCTGCGGGTTCTCGACGATGTAGGGGAAGTCGTCGTAGAGGAACGCGCCGCGCAGCGCGTTGCAGTAGGCCGCGGTCGCGAGCAGCGCGAGCACCACGAGCGCGGCGAGCGACGGGCGCGGCGGAGCGGCGGCGAGCGGGCCGCGCGACGGGACGACGACCGGTTCGGGGCGGGCGGGCGGAGCGGTCAACGGCGTGGCCATGCTCGTCTTGAAGCGTCGGGACGGCGCGCGGCGAATCCTACGGCGCGCGCCCGGAAAAACGGGATCGAACCGCGCGCGCGGAGGCGCGTACGATGCCCCATTCCTGCCGGACCGCCCCTTTCCCCACTCGGATCAGGACCATGCACCGGATCGGGACCTCTCGGCGCCGCGCGCGTTGCCTCCTCGCGCTGGCGATGCTCGCCCTCGTGACGGCGGCGGTCGTGCTGCTGCGACCCGACGCGACCGCGCAGCCGGGCGGCGCGCCCGCCGCGGACGCACCGCAGGGCAAGGACCCGCCCGCGCCGGGCGGCAAGGAAGAGCACGGCGGAGACATCGTCTTCCAGGTCGTCAGCAAGACGCAGAAGTATTCCGTCCTCTACAGCCACGAACGCCACCTCGCGGCCGGCTGCAAGTGCGACAACTGCCACTCCGAGGACGCGAAAATGCGGATCTTCGAGAAGAAGCTCGGCGCCAACAAGTTCCGCATGAAGGACGTGAACGAGGGGCGGTTCTGCGGCGCCTGCCACACCGCGAAACCGGCTGCCGAGATCACGCACGGCGCGTTCGCGCCCAAGGGCAATTGCGCGAAGTGCCACAGCGTCCGGGTGCGCGAAGAGAAGTAGATCGCCCGCGCCGGGCGCGGGCCCGCTTCAGGCGCGCCGCAGCTTCTCGAGCAGCTCCGCCACGCCCGGACTGCGCGGAATGACCGATCCGGGCGCCGGAGCGGGCGCGGCAGGCGGCGGCGGCAGCGGCTCGACAGGGGCCGACGACAGCGCGCGGCGCGGCGGCGCGGCGGGCGCGGGAGCGGGGCGCGCGGTCGAGCGCAGGTAGGTCGGCCCGTGCGAGAGCTGGTTCTTCAGCTCGTCGAGGTTCGCGGCCTGCTGGATCGCGACCTCCTCCGTGATCAGCGACTTGTGGACGAGGTCGGCGAGCGCGGTCGCGTGGGTCTGCATGCCGTGCTGCATGCCGGTCTGGATCTGGCTGTGGATCTGGTGCGTCTTGCCCTCGCGGATGCAGCTGCGCACCGCCTCCGTCGAGACCATCACCTCGACGACGGCGACGCGGCCGCCGGTCGTCCGCGGCACGAGCGTCTGCGAGAGCACGCCCTGCAGGCAGGCGGCGACGCGGCCGCGCGCCTCGGTGCGCTCCTCGGGCGGGAAGGCGTCGAGGATGCGGTCGACGGTCTGGATCGCGCCCGGCGTGTGGACGGTGGCGAGGACGAGATGGCCCGTCTCGGCGGCGGTGAGCGCGAGCGAGATCGTCTCGCGGTCGCGCAGCTCGCCGATCATGATCACGTCGGGGTCGTGGCGCAGCGCGCGCCGCAGCGCCAGGCCGAACGACTCGCAGTCGCTGCCGATCTCGCGCTGGGTGACGAAGCAGTTGCGGTCGCGGTGCACGAACTCGATCGGGTCCTCCATCGTCATGATGTGGCCCGTGTGCTCGCGGTTGAGGTAGTCGACCATCGACGCGAGCGTCGTCGACTTGCCCGAGCCGGTCGGCCCGGTGACCAGGACGAGGCCGCGCGGCAGCTCGCAGAGCTTCTTCGTGATGGGCGGGAGGCCGAGGCGGTCGATGTCGGGGATCTCGACCGGGATGCGGCGCAGCACGGCGCCGAGCTGGCCGCGCTGGCGGACGAGGCTCGCGCGGTAGCGCGAGACGCCCGCGACGTTGAAGGCGAACTCGAGGTCGCCGGTGAGCGCCAGCACGCCGCGCTGCTCCTGCGTCGTCATCTCCGCGATGAGCCCCTCGATCGCGGGGCGGGAGAGCGGCGCGACGCCGCCCACGGGAACGAGATGCCCGTCGACGCGAAGCGCAGGCGGGCACGCCTCCTTCAGGTGGAGGTCGGAGGCGGCGCGCAGCAACATCTGCTCAAGGAGGGCGAGGAGGCTGGGCGATTCGGAATCGATCATGGGTGGGTCCGGCGGGATCATCGGAACCGCCCCCGGGGGTTCTTGAGCACGTGTGGAGCGGTCGCGATCGACCGCGGGCTTCGAGGCGAAAGCGTGGCGGACCGCAGAGAGGAAGCGACGAGGGGAACCCCGGCGGAGACGCCGCCGATCGCATCGCCGGGTGCGGCCGCGCAAGCGCCGTCCGCCCCGCCGCCCGGATTCGTCGATCGGCGGCGGCGCCCGACCCCGATGCTCAGCCGCTACTCGTTCTTCGGCGGGCGGCGGCGCCAGTTCGCGTCACCGGCCGACGCGGAGGACGCGTACGTCGACGTCTACAACGCGCGCCTCGCGCTGCTCGTGCTGGTCTTCTTCGCGCTCACGATGTTCGACGCGATCGCGACGGTCTACTACATCGACCACGCGCACGGCTCGGAGTGGAACCCGATCGCCGACTGGATGCTGCAGCGCGGGCGGGTCTTCTTCGTGATGGCGAAGGGAGTGCCCACCGGGCTCATGCTCCTCTTCGTGATGATCCACAAGAACTTCCGCTACGGACGGATCGCGCTCGCGATCGGCTTCGGCTTCTACTTCCTCCTCGGCGTCTACCACGTCTACTTGCAGGCGATGGCGTGGCGCCGGACGATCGCCGGGTACTGAGCGCGCGACGCGCGACGCGGGTCGACGGGCTCGAAGCGCCCGGACCGGGCCCTGCGACGTCGCGACGAGGGGTCGGGTCAAAAAGAAAAAGCCCGCGCCGGTGCCCAGGTCGCGAGCTTCTTCTTGAGCCAACCCCGGCGTCCGTGGGGACCCGTCCGCCGTGGCTTGCCCTCGTTGTTCGTCTGTGGTGAAGGGATCAGATTCGAGGGGCGCGAGAACTGGAATTTGTCCCTCGGAACGCCCCTACGCGCAAGAGGCAAACTCCCTCAGGAACTGCGCAACGCTTGCTCGAAAAAGACCCGATCCGAGCAAGGCTTCTTGCGGTGTCGGTCGAGGCCGCGTCTCGCGCCGCCGACGCGCGAGTTTCTGCGCACTTACGGGAAACGCCGACCGGAAGGATCCCTGCGAGGTATTGCCCCGCAGCAGCGAATCCTTTAGGAAGCCCCCCGTCGCGTCTCGGAAGTGCCCCTTCGATGGGAGGGATGCCACGAAGGGTTCCGTCGAAATCGACCTCGACGGAGGTGCCGGGACGCGTTGCCGAGCGGGAAGAAGGAGGAGTAGGAACGCGGGGGCGATGGCATGCGCCACGCCGGCTCCTCCGATTTGCCAGCGCAGCGGATCGTGATAAGTACCCGGCGGACTCGCGTCGCATGCTCTCCATGTGCACGCCCGAGTCGGGCCAGGGACTTCCACACCGTCAGATCGTCGTTCCCCCCGCTAGTCGCAGCTTCCGCATCTTGGAAGTGCATCCCCCTCGTCCACTCGGTCCGGGCTCGTGCATGGGAGCGTTCGCGCCAGGCCCTCGAGCAGCGTTCGACGCGCGCCGTCCCGGCGCGTGACCTCGATCTTCCTCGAGACCCGATCGCACTCCACGACCCAGCAACCGGGCTTCGTTGCGTCATCCCCCCGACGCGCCGAAAGGGATTCGGAACGTGAAAAAGAAGGCCCCCCACGCCTGCGAACTCGCCCGCTCCGTCGCCGAGCGCGCGCGCCGAGAGAAGCGGCTGAGCGAAGCCGACCTCGACGTGCTGCTCGACTCGAGGCTCGACTTCGAGGAGCGCGTCGAGACGCTGCTCGAACTCCTCGGTGACGTGCCGATCCTGCCGCCGCCGGTCGACGAGCTCGGCGCGATCGCCTCCTTCTCCGACCGCGCGCGCGTTCCTGCGGTCGCCGACGACGACAACCTGCGGCGCTACCTGCGCCAGGTCCACGCGCTGAAGCGCATGGACAAGGACGAGGAGATCCGTCTCGCGAGGCGTCTCGAGTTCGTGCGCCGCCGCTTCCGCGCCGCGCTCGAGCAGGCGAAGCTCGGCCAGGACCACCTGCGCAGCGTGCTCGGCGGCGAGTTCTCCCGCTCGATCGCGCACGACATGCGGCTCGCCCGCGTCGGCGACCCCAAGGCGCCCGGCCGCCTCGCCGACCGCCGCCGCGAGCTGATCCGCGCCCGTGCCGCCGAGCTCAACCGCGTGCGCGGCGCCTTCGTCGAACGCAACCTCGACATCGTCGCCGACCTCGCCATGTGCTACCGCACCTACGGCGTGCCGGTGATGGACCTGATCCAGGAGGGCAACGGCGCCCTGATCCGCGCGGTCGAGAAGTTCGACTGGCGCAAGGACGTCCGCTTCCAGACCTACGCGACCTTCTGGATCCGGCAGGCGGTCGAGCGCTGCATCGCCTTCAACAAGGGCATCGTCCGCGTCCCGAACTACCTCCAGCAGAAGATGCGGCGCCTGCGCCGCGAAGGCCTGCTCCCGCGCCGCGACCGCGACGTCTCGGTCGGCGACGTCGCCGGCGCCTTCGAGGTCAAGCGCGAGGTCGCCGGCCACCTGCTCGAGACGGAGCGCACGCACTTCTCCCTCGACGTCGCGATCGACGAGGGCGGCGAGACGTTCGCGTCGCTCCTGCCCGACCTGGGCGAGGGGCTCGACGCCGAGAAGAACGAGCTCAAGGTCCTGCGCGAGCGGATCGTCGAGGTCCTCGGCGACCTCTCGCCGCTCGAGCGCGAGATCCTCGAGCTGCGCTTCGGGCTCGCCAACCAGTCGCCGCTCACGCTCGAGGAGGTCGGCAAGCGGATGAACGTCTCGCGCGAGCGGATCCGCCAGCTCCAGGTGCGCGCGATCCGGAAGCTGCAGCGGCCGGCCCACCTGCAGCGCCTCGCCGGATTCGTGTGAGCCGGGACTAGATCCCGCTCCGCAGCCGCCGGTCGATCCAGCCGAGCAGCCCGCGCTCGCCGTGCTCGTTCACGAGCGGCGCGAGCCACTGCGCCAGCGATTCGCCCAGCGCGTAGCCGCGCGCCCAACGGCGCCGCTGCGCGAGCTCGTCGGGGAGGAGGCCGGCGCCGTCGAGCAGCCGCAGGTAGTGGACGAGCGACCCGCGGCTCCCGCGCCACGCGGCGCCGAGCGTCGCCACGGTCCTCATCCCGAGCAGCCGGTTCAGGTTGCGGTGGTCGCAGTAGATGCGCCGCGCCTCGTGCAGCGCGGAGCGGTCGTGCGAGTGCTCGACGACCGAGTCGGCCGCGAAGCGGATCGCCCAGCCGGCGCGGATCGCCGCGGTCGACCAGCCGAGGTCCTCCCCGAACGGCCGTCGCCCGAACGGCTGGCGCCGCCAGACGTCGCGCTTGATGCACGAGCTCACGTTGTCGAAGGCGATCAGCTCGAGCCGCTCGAACGGCGTCAACGCCTCCCACGGCCGGTCGGGCCGGAGCTGCGCGCGCCGCGGCTCGTCGCGGCCCGCGATCCAGCCCGCGAGGCGCGCTTCGAGGATCGGGTTCCCGCCCGGGATCGGCACCTGCCGGCTGAACGCCCCGGCCGCGCCCTCGTCCTCGAGGAGCGGCCGCGCGAGCCGGTCGAGCCAGTGCCGGTCGACCGGCAGCGCGTCCTGCACCAGCAGGACGACGACGCGCCCGCCCGTCTGTGCGATCGCCTCGTCGCGCGTCGCGCCGTGGTTGAACTGGCGCGGGTCGACCGGGAGCACGCGGAATCCCGCCGCGCGCGCCGCCGCGTCGGTGCCGTCGCGCGACGCCGAGTCGACCACGAGGTGCTCGACGGCGAGCGCGGTCTCCTGCTCCTTCAGCCGCTCCAGCACGCGCCGGAAGCGCGGCCCGCCGTTGCGCGTGGGGAGGACGACGGAGACGTCGATCAACGCCGTTTCACCGGAGGGGAGGGCCGGGTCAGGCGCGCGTGCCGGTCAGCCGGTCGGCCAGACGATCCGCGGACTCGAGCGCCTCGAGGATGCAGAGGTCGGTGTTGTAGTAGTTGTATCGGCCGAAGCGGCCGAGCGGCACGATGCCGTACGCCTCGAGCCCCGCGATCGCCTGCGCGCGCCGCGCGACGAAGTCGGGCCCGAAGTGGATGTAGGCGAACCGGTTGTCGCGCCACTCGACGACCGACACGTTCTCGCTCTTGAAGAGCCCCTGGGCCGCGAGCCGCGCGCGCAGGTCGGCGACGAACTCGCGCGTGACGTCGAGCTTCCCGCGGTAGGTCACCTCGGCGAGCAGCGACGCCCGTCCGTTCGGCGCGTTGCACGGGCTGTAGTTCGAGAGGTAGGTGACGCGGTTCGCCGGGCCCTGCTCCGCCTCGGGCAGGTAGAGCCACGACCACGGCTGTGCGTCGGAGCCGGCGATCCCGAACAGGAAGCAGGCGAGGCTGATGAAGCCGAGCCCCTCCGCCGCGGCGCGCGTCGTCGCGTCGAGCCCGTCGACCATCGGCGCGAGGATCGGCAGCGGGATCGTCGAGACCACCGCGTCGTAGGCGCGGCCGTTGACGCGCAATTGCCCGCCGGTGCGGGCGACGTCGGTGACGCGCACGTTCAGGCGCACGCGGTCCGCGACCGAGCGCGCGATGCGGTCGGTGATCGACTGGAAGCCCCCGGTCCGCGGGTACCAGAAGACCGCCTGGTGCGCGTAGCCGACCGTCGCCTTCCCGAGCGCCGCCTGCACCACGTCGGAGAGCGGCGCCTCGGGCACGCGTCCGTCGACCCAGTCGATCCCCATCCCGCGCAGGTCGTCGAGCTTCCAGATCTTCTGGTTGTACGGCTCCATGAAGAGCCGGCCGATGCCGCTGCCGACGCGCCAGCGGATCCAGTCGCGGAAGTTGGCCGGCTTGGCCGCGCCGTCCGAGCGCTCGAACTGCGCCTGCACGGCGCCGCCGACGCAAGCCGCGCGATCCTCGGCCGAGAGCTCGCCGAGGCCGTTCTCGAACGGGTAGGGGACGTAGCGGCCGCGCAGCAGGATCCGCGTCTTGCGTTCGCTCTGCACCAGCGGCTCGTCGCGGAAGAGGTCGCGGTAGTACTGCATCGCCTTCTCGCTCTTCGAGAAGACGATGTGGCCGCCGGAGCGGTCCATGACGTAGCCGTCGACGACGTCGCTCTGGCAGAGGCCGCCCGCGCGCGCGTCGGCCTCGAGCACCTCGACGTCCACGCCCCGTTCCCGCAGGCGGCGCGCGGCGGTCAGTCCCGAGATCCCGGCGCCGAGGATCGCCACGCTCATCGCGACGCTTCTTCCGAAGGGGTCTGCAAGCTCGCTCCTGCGCGATCGTCGCGCCGCGTCGCCGGCCGGGTTCCGGGGCGCCCTTATACTGGCAAGGCCGCGCGGCCACCGAGGCTCCGATCCGCGGCGCGTCGAACGGAGGTCGCCCGCAGCCGTGGAGCCACGCCGAAGCTCGACTCCGGCGATCGCGCTCGGCCTCGCGATGTTCCTGCCGGCGTTCGGAACGCACGGGCTGAACGCCGCGCGCGCGAGCCTCGCGAGCGCGCTGCACATCGATCCCGGCGACGGGCTGCGCATCGGCCTGGTCATGGCCGTCTTCCAGCTCGCGACGATCGTCCCCTACCTGCTGGTCGGCGCGTGGGGCGACCGCGTCGGACTGCGGCGCGGCCTGCTCTTCGGCGCCACTCTCTACGCGGCGGCCCACCTGCTCCTGCTGGTCTGCGCGCCGCTCTCCGGATTCCTCGCACTGCCGGCGTGGCTCGTCTTCCTCTCACTTCGCGTCGTCGCCGGATTCGGCGGCGGCGCCATCACGGTGACGGCGAACGGACTGGGCGCGGCGCTCTACCCGCCGGGACAGCGCGGCCGCTCGCTCAGCTTCGTCTGGCTCGGCGTGCCGCTGGCGCTGGTGGTCGGCGTGCCGCTGCCGGCCTTCCTGGCGAAGACGTGGGCCGACCTGCCCGACGGGGCTCGCCGCTGGCTCGCCGACCCCTATGCGACGGTCGCCTTCGTCGTCGCGCTCGGCGTCCTTCTCCTCGTGCCGGCCGTCGTGCCGGTCGCGCCGGCACGGAGCGCGGCGGGCGCCGCTGCGGACCGCTCGGTGCCGTCGCTGCGGAAGACCTGGAGCGTGCTGCTCACCTCGCTGCTCATGCCGTTCGCCGTCTTCGAGCTGCTCGCGAGTTCGGCGCCCCATACGCAGCAGGCGTTCGGCTTCACGCCGGCGCAACAGGGGGTGCTCTTCATCCTGCTCGGCGCAGGTTCGGTCGCCGGCGGCGTCTTCTCCGGCGTCCTCGCCGACCGTTTCGGCCGGCGCCGCTGCCTGCTCGGCTCGCTGATCGGCTTCGCGCTGCTGGTGCCGGTGCTGCCCTGGTGCGGCGCCAACGCCTTTCGAGGGGTCGCCACGCTGCTCGGCTTCATCTCGACCATCCGGCAGGGCCCGTTCCAGGCGCTCGCGAGCTACTTCGCGGGCGACAGCGGACGCGGCCGCTTCTCGGCGCGGATCCTCACCGCCTCGGCGCTCGGCATCGCCTCGGGTCAGTTCTGCGGCAGCTTCCTGGTCGGCCGCTTCGGCATGGGCGCGGTGGCGTGGAGCTCGGCGGCGGCGACGCTGCTCGCGCTCGCGTGCGCACGTCCGCTGCGCGAGCCGGCCGCCGCGCGCGCCGTGCCGCGGCCGGTCGAACCGGCGCAGTCGCGGCCGTGAACGCGCCGCTCGGTCCGCTGGTCGTCGCGGCGCTCGCGCAGGTGGGCGCGCGGCCGCCCGCGCCGGGCGCCCTGCCGCCGCTGCGCGTCGTCGTCCCCTTCGAGGGCGAGGACGCGGCGCAGGCGTCGCTCTGGTTCGACGCGCACGCGAGCGTGCTCGGCGTCCAGCCGCGCGTCGACGCGGTGCGGCGGCTCGGGCCGTCCGAGCTGCGGCCCGACACGCTGCTCTTCGGGTTCGAGGAGGGGTTCCTCGTCGAGCTCGGCGAGGAGGGCGAGCTGCTCGCCGACGCCGCCGACGTGCGCGCCGCCGTCCATCCCGTCGCGATCGAGTCGTGGACGCTCGTCTGGTCGGGCGACGGCCGCCTCGATCCGTCCGGCGCCGACTCCTGGCGCGTGCTGCTCGACCCGCGGATGAAGGGGCGCGTCCGCAGCCGCCGCGTCGCCGACATGCATCCCGAGGGGCTGGTGTGGAGCGAGGTCCGCGGCCGTCTCGCCGTCGACCTCGACGACCTCCTCGCCGCCGCGGGCGCCGACAAGACGCCGCTCCCGCCCGAGCTGCCGCTCGAGGAGCTGCTGCGCCGGCTGCCCGAGGGGTCGGCCGCGCTCGCGCCGGTGCGCACCGCCGTCCTCGCGCGCCGCGCCGGCGCGGCGCTGCGCGGTCCGCGGCCGCTCGAGGGGTGCGTCGGGCTGACGCTCGCCGCCGCGGTGACGCGCGGCAGCGGCGAGGCGGCGGCCGCCGTCGTCGCGAAGCGCCTCGACGCGGCCCTGCTCGCCGACTTCGCGCGCGCGCTCGAGCTCGAGCCGGCCGCGCTCCCCGACGAGTCGTTCCCCGACTGGATCCGCGCGCTCGCCCGCGACCGCGCCGCCGACGCGATCCACCGGGAGCGGGCCGCCGTCGACCTCGCCCAGCTCCTCGAGCGCGAGCGCGGCGGCGGTACGGCGGCCGCGCCGCCCGAAGAGTCGTGGCTCGACGTCTGGCTCGACGGCCTGCTGCTCACGGTCGCCGCGGCGCTGATCCTCGTCGCGCTGCTTCGCACGGCCCGCGCGCCGCGCTGACGCGTCGCTTCTCCCCGCGCGCGGATCGACGGCGTCGATCCGTCGTATAAGAACCGTTTCCGGGCGCACCGGCGCCCGCTTCCGACACGGAGAGGTCGATGAACGATGCGAACAAGGGCGGGGCCGACTCGGGCGCCCTCGCCGACGGCCGGACCACGGAGAAGGCCGTCAAGTCCTACGCGCTGATCGAGCCCGAGATCATGGCGCCGTACATGCGGTTCTACAAAGCCACGTACGAGCGCGGCCATCTCGACCGCAAGACCAAGGAGCTGATCGCCATCGCGGCTTCGCTGGTGTCGGGCTGCAAGGGCTGCCTCGAAGGCCACCTGAAGAAGGCGATCAAGTTCGGCGCGACGCGCGGCGAGATCAGCGAGACGGTCGCGGTGACGCTCGGCGTCAACGCGGCCGCGATCGTCGACAAGAGCGACATCGCCTGCGCCAACCTCGGCATCTCGATCGACGACCTGCCCGCGGAGCCTCCCAAGTACAAGGACGAGAAGTGAGGCGGACGTGAACCTCCCCCTGCTGCGCGCGGCGCTCGGAGCACTGCTGCTGCTGCTGGCGCCGCCGCAGGACCAGGGCGCATCCGCCGACCCCAACCGGGAGACCTTCCTCACCACCGGGTTCGAGCTCGGCGAGCGCGGGGCGGTCACGCTGCGCTACCGGACGATCGCCTGGTCGCCCGACGCGTGGAGAGCGCTGCGCCGCGAGCCCGAGCAGCGCGAGCAGATGAACCGCCGCTTCGGCGTCGCGCTGCAGTCGGAGCTCAAGACGCCGATCGTGCTCTCGGTCGGCGGCCGCCGCCTCGAGCCGGGGAGCTGGCGCATCGGCGTCGTGATGAACGAGGCGGGCGCGTTCGACCTGACCCTCCTGGTCGACGGCGAGACGAAGGCGGTCCCGATGGACCTCTCCGAGTCGCGCCAGGTCTTCCCCTACCTCTCGTTCACGCTGGTGCCGGCGCAGGACGGCCTGTGCGCGCTCGTCTTCCAGTGGGGCACGGAGTACGGTCGCGTCTTGCTCGAGGCGGCGCGCTGACGCGATGGCGCTCGCCGCCGCCCCGATCGTGATGCCGCTCTGGAGCGTCGTTCCGTTCGTCGCGCTGCTGCTCTCGATCGCGATCCTGCCGCTCGCCGCGCCGCGCTTCTGGGCGAGCCACCGCAACAAGCTGATCGTCGCGCTCGCGTGCGGGGTGCCCGGCGCGATCTACGTCTGGCTGCGCGCGGCCGAGGCCGGCTTCGCGTTCGACGCCCGCCATCCGCTGGTCGTCGCGCTGGTCGACTACGCCGAGTTCATCCTGCTGCTCTTCACGCTCTTCGTCATCGCGGGCGGCGTGCGGATCGGCGGGACGCCGGCCGGCACGCCGACGGTGAACGCGGCGCTGCTCGCCGTCGGGGCGGTGCTCGCGTCGCTGGTCGGGACCACCGGCGCGTCGATGCTGCTCCTGCGCCCGCTGCTGCGCGCCAACGCGGTGCGCAAGAGGCGGTCGCACCTCGTCGTCTTCTTCATCTTCGTGGTCTCGAACTGCGGCGGGCTGCTCACGCCGCTCGGCGACCCGCCGCTCTTCCTCGGCTTCATGAAGGGGGTGCCGTTCGACTGGACGCTGCGGCTCTTCGCGCCGTGGCTGCTGGTCAACGGCGTCCTGATCGTGATCTTCCACTTCCTCGACTCGCACTTCTTCCACCGCGAGGACGTCGAGGAGGCGCGCGCCGGCGGGCCCGACCTCGACGTCGCCGTCGAGCGCAGGCGGCGGCGCCTGCACGTCGAGGGGTGGGGGAACCTCGTGCTGCTGGCCGGCGTGGCGGGCACGCTCTACCTCGCGGGAACGGCGGAGTGGCCGGTCTTCGCGCAGGACGGGGTGCTGCTCGGGCTCGCGCTCGCGTCGCTCGCGTTCACGAAGAAGTCGATCCGGCGCGAGAACCGGTTCGAGTACGGGCCGGTGGTCGAGGTCGCCGTGCTCTTCCTCGGGATCTTCCTCTCGATGATCCCGGCGCTCGTGATCCTGAACCAGCGCGGCGGCGAGCTCCCGCTCGCCGGCCCGCGCAGCTTCTTCTGGGCGACCGGCGCGCTGTCGTCGTTCCTCGACAACGCGCCGACGTACCTCGCCTTCTCTTCGCTCGCGGCGGGGCGCGCAGGCGTGTCGCTGCAGGGGCCTTTCCTGGCGCGCCTCCTCGAGCACGGCGGCGACGCGCCGCAGCTGCTCGCCGCGATCAGCTGCGGCGCCGTCTTCATGGGCGCGATGACCTACGTCGGCAACGGCCCGAACTTCATGGTGAAGGCGATCGCCGAGCAGCACGGCGTGAAGATGCCGTCGTTCTTCGGATTCATGGCGTGGAGCTGCGGCCTGTTGCTCCCGATCCTCGCCGTCATGACGCTCGTCTGCTTCTGAGCGTCACTCGCCGCGGTCGCCGGTCGCCTCCGCCGACTCCGGCGCCTCCGCCGCGTCGGCCGCGACCTCGTCCGCGCCCTTGGTGATCTCTGCCACGACGTTCGTCGCGTAGCAGCCGCGCGACAGGAAGAAGCGCAGCAAGAGGCCATGGTCGTGCGCCGCGACCTCGGCGTCGCCGTCGATCTCCTTGGTGGTGGCCAGGCGCAGGGCCGATCCGCTCCGACCGAGGACGTCGATCGTGGCGAGCACGGCCTCGCGATCGATGGCCTGGTCGAAGCGCGCGAAGAGGAGGGTGTCCCGGCGCTGCGGCCCCGAGGTCGGATGGGTCTCGACGACCTTGA
>Ga0137437_1000232_pt1 | contig 16069 bp, 10 predicted proteins | sample EasRivERMGT138_2_FD_102332 | JGI IMG/M metagenome (GOLD analysis project Ga0137437, IMG submission 102332) | Soil microbial communities from meander-bound floodplain in the East River, Colorado, USA - East River MetaG ERMGT138_2 | ecosystem: Environmental > Terrestrial > Soil > Floodplain ...
CTGAACCTGATGCTGGGCGAGGACGACGTCGTGCTGATTCCCGCGATGGTCGCGCCGACGGAGAACAACGGCTTCGGAGCGATCCCCAAGCCCGACGGCCTCTGGACGTTCCACGGCAAGGTGACCTGGAGCGAGAGCAAGAAGCCGGCGCCCCTCTTCCACGTCGAGAGCGCCGAGGTCGAGAAGGACGGCACGCTCCACGTGGTCGCGTCGCTCGGCGCGCGCAGCGCCGACATCCGCGTCGCATCGGCACCCGTCAAGAAGTGACCGCCGGCCGCTCCGTGCCGCCCCCCCCCTTGTATTCGCGCGAATCGCAGACTAGTTTGTTTTTAAGACCAAACGGCCCGGTCGGGACGGCCGCGCGGAACGGGAGCGGAGCATGGATCGCGAGCAGGCCGCGCGGGACCTCGAGCTGATCGGGCGCGTGCTGGAGCAGACGCGCCGGCGTGTCGACCCGCAGATGTTCCACATGATCGTCTGGGGGACGATCGTGCTCTTCTGGTACCCGCTGATGACGTGGCTCCAGGCGACCGGGCGGGGACGCGCCTGCCTCACGGTGAGCCTCGTCGCCGTCGGCGGCGGCGTGCTGCTCTCGGCGATCCTCGGGTGGCGGCACGGCCGGCACCCGCGCCTCGCTGCGACCAACACGCTGTTCGCGCAGCGGCTCGGGCAGCTGACCGCGATCTTCATCGTGACCGGCGTGGTCTTGTCGTTCGCGGTGCCGATCCTCTCGCCCAGCGGGGGCGGCCGCTACGTCCCGCACGTGTGGGGGCTGCTCTACGCGCTCATGCTGATGACGCTCGGCGTGATCTACTCGCGCGAGTTCTTCTTCTGCGGGCTGCCGAGCCTGCTCGCGACGCTCGCCGCGCTGCACTGGGTCGACCAGTCGGGCTACCTGCTCGGGCCGGCGATGGGGCTCGGCTGCATCGTGGCCGGCACGATCGCCGAGCGGCGCGTCGCGCGCCTGCGCCGCGAGCCGGTGGAAGCGGCGGACTCGGCCGACGTCGACCCGCTCCATGCCGAAAGCTGACCCGTTCGACTTCGATCCGGTGCTCACGTCGCGGGTCCGGCTCGCGATCGTGTCGGCGCTGGTGAACCACGACGCCGAGTTCACGCAGCTGAAGGAGCTGCTGCGCCTCACGCAGGGGAACCTCGGCGTGCACGCGCGCAAGCTCGAGGAGGCGGGCTACGTCGCGGTCGACAAGCGGTTCGTCGACAAGAAGCCGGTCACCACGTTCTCGCTCACCAAGGAGGGACGCGCGGCGCTGGTCGCCCACGTCCGCCGCCTGAAGCAGCTCCTCGGCGAGTGAACAGGAGTTCGCCATGGCCACGTTCCGGGTCGGCAGCCTCGTCCTCTGCACCTTCGGGCTCGGCGGTCTCGCCGGAGCCTTCGCCGTCGCGCGCACCGCGACCGGTCCGGTCGTGCCGGAACGCGACGGCGCGCACGAGCTCGCCCGCTCGCTCGAGGCGCTCGCCGCCGACGTCGACACGATGCGGCAGCGAGTGATGCAACTCGAGCAACGCCCGGAGGGGGCGGCGCGCCTTCCCGACCGCGTCGAGCGACGCGAGGGCGCGCGCGACGGCGAGGCGGCAGCGCCGCGCGCGGCGCCGCCTCCCGCGCCCGCCGATCCCGAGGGGGAGAAGCGCGTCGCGCTCGCCGCGGCGATGGCGCGCCTCGAGCCGAAGTTCGAGGCGCTGCTGCGCGCCGGACTGCCGGCGAAGGAGCTCGCGCAGCTCTTGAAGGAGGCGGCGGCCGCGGGCGAGGACGACGCCGCGATCGCGGCGCTGCTCGCGCTGGTGGAGAAGGACCCGGACGACGCGAAAGCCCGCTACGCGCTGGCGAAGGCGTACTGCACGCGCGTCATGCGCGAGTCGACGCCGGCCGGATACGAGAAGTGGGGCGACCTCGCGCTCGACGCGTGGCAGAAGGCGGCCGACCTCGATCCGCACTATTGGGAGCCGCGCTTCGAGCGCGCCGAGTACCTCACCTACTACCCCGAGTCGGAGGGGAGGACGCCCGAGGTGATCGCGTCGCTCGAGGGGCTGGTCACGCAGCAGGGGGGATCGAACTCCAATCCGCGCTACGCCCGGACCTACGCCCACCTCTCGCGCATGTACCTGCGCGTCGGGAATCGGGAGAAGGCGCTGCAGACGCTGCGCGACGGGCTCGCGCTCTTCCCCGAAGACAAGGAGCTCTCGGGGCAGCTGAAGGTGCTGAAGCAGGAGTGACGCGCGCCCGGAACGGCGCGGCCGGACGGGCGTAGGATGGTCCGCTTCGCCACCGCTCCTCGCGAGGTCGAACCCCATGTCGCAGCTCGTGCGTCGTCTTGCGGTCCCCTTCGTGCTCGTCGCGGCGACCGGCGCCGCCGCGTTCGCGCAGGCGCCCGCCTCCGTCGTTCCGCCGCCGGCGCCGCTCACGCGCGCGCTCGACACGGTGAGCTCCGACGAGATCCGCGACGACATCTTCTTCATCGCGTCGGACGAGCTCGGCGGGCGCGACACCCCGAGCAACGGGCAGCGCGTCGCCGCGCGCTTCATCCAGAACCGGCTGCAGCGCCTCGGCCTCGAGCCCGGCGCCCCGAACGAACGCTTCCTCTATCCCTACCCGCTGCTGCGCAAGCACGTCGCGGAACCGCAGACGCATGCGACGCTGCGCTACCCCGACCCGCGGCCGGAGGACGAGCCGCTCGCGCTCGCGCTCGGCGACGACTACGTCTTCTTCGACCTGCAGGAAATGACGACGAGCGGCGTCGTCGTCTGCGCCGGCGCCGGCACGCCCGAGGAGTTCCGGCGCTGCGAGCTCGCCGGCAAGTGGGCGCTCGTCTGGGAGAACAACGACCGTACGCGCGACTTCGAGCGCAGCCTCGAAGAGGCGAAGGCGATCGGACTCGTCACGGCGCCGGCGCCCGGCAGCAAGGGCAGCGGGCGCGGGCTCGGGCGCTTCGCCGCGCGGCTGCGCAAGGGGAGCGTCGAGTACCCGCCCGCGAAGGGCGCGGCGGACGGCGCCGCCGCTCCGCGCGGGCGGCCGCGCGTCTCGCTGTCGGCGGCCGGGCGCGACAAGCTCTTCCAGTACGCCGACGTGTCCGAGCCCAAGGCCGGCGACGAGCTGAAGGTCGTGCTCGAGGACGCGCGCAAGATCGCGCCCGATTCGCAGATCGAGTGCGAGGACGTCTGCGGCTTCTGGCCCGGCAGCGATCCGGAGCTGTCGAAGGAGGTGATCCTCTGCTCGGCCCACTACGACCACCTCGGCACGAGCGAGGACGGGACGATCTACAACGGCGCCGACGACAACGGGTCGGGGACGTGCGGGCTGCTCGCGCTGGCGGAGGCGCTCGTCGAGCACGGGCCGCTGCGCCGCTCCGTGATGATCATCTGGGTCTCGGGCGAGGAGAAGGGGCTCTACGGATCGCGCGCCTGGGCGGACCACCCCTTCTTCCCCAACGGCGGGCGCGCCGTCGCCGACATCAACATGGACATGATCGGCCGCAACGCGAAGAACCAGATCCTGATCACGCCGACCGCGCAGCACCCGGCCTACAACGGGCTCACGAAGCTGGCCGAGTCGTTCTTCGGCGAGGAGGGCTTCACGGAGGTGAAGAGCGCCGACGACTACTACGAGCGCTCCGACCACGCGATGTTCGCCCGGCTCGGCATCCCGATCACCTTCATCTTCAACGACGTGCACGCCGACTACCACAAGCCGAGCGACAAGCCCGAGAAGATCGACTGCGACAAGATCCGCCGCGTCGTGCGCGTCGTCGTGCGGATGCTCGACTCGCTGCAGGCCGACGCGCTCGACCTCGAGATCGGGAAGAAGACCTCGGCGTCCGGCGTGAAGTAGGATCGTCCGGCGCGGAGGTGCCCGATTGAAGGAGAGGCGCCGCACGCCGGCGGTCGCACGATCGTTCCTCGCGCTGCTCCCCCTCGTCACCGGGGCGGCGGCGCGCGCGCGCGAGCCGTTCGCCCTCGCCGACGCGGCCGTGCGCGCCGATGCGCCGGGCGACGAGGTCATCGAGGCGTGGCCCGACGGATCGCCGCGCCGGCGCTACAAGCTCGACCCCGACGGCAAGCTGCAGGGCGACTACCAGGAGTGGTGGGAGAACGGCAAGGCCTCCGTCCGGACCTGGTACGAGCACGGCGCGATCGACGGCGCCTATGCGAGCTTCCACGACAACGGCGCGAAGCACGTCGTGGCGCGCTACGCACGCGGCAAGCTCCAGGGATCGTTCGTCGAGACCGGCGCGGACGGCAAGCCGCTCGTCGAGGCGGGCTACGCCGACGGAGCGCTCGACGGCAAGCGGACGATCTGGCGCGACGGCGCGGCGGCGAGCCGGCAGGTCTGGAAGCGCGGCGAGCTGGTCGACCTGATGGGAATCGCCCCCTATCCGCAGTCCCTCGAGAAGATCAGGACGGAGCTCGCGACGATCCGCGGGCAGACTCCGGCGTCGGTCGCCCCGCGATCCGCGGAGCCGGAGCCGAAGGCGGGGACGAAACCGGCGCCCAAGCCGGCGCCGAAGAGCGGCAAGGAGAAGGGGAAGGGCGCGAAGGCGGGGGCGCACGGCCGTCCGACGCTGCCGGTCCCGCCAGGCTATGCGCCGGCGGACGACGCGCAGTACGCCCGGCGGTTCGACGCGCTGAAGCGGCTGCAGGAGTACCGGCTCCTCGCGAACGTCGCCTGGCGGGACGTCGAGCTCGCGCCCGCCTACGACTACTACTGCGACTGCGCCGGCCGTCTGCTCGAACGGGTCGGCCGTCTCGAGCACACGCCGCCGAATCCGGGCCTGCCTGACGACGAATACCGCGACGGGTTCGCCGGCACGTCGCACTCGAACATCCACATGTCGACCGATGCGGCCGCGGTCGCCGATCTGGCGCGGTCGGTCGACGCGTACATGAACGACTCCGACGAATCGAACATCGATCGCGTCGGCCACCGCCGCCACTGCATCCATCCCGGGCTGCAGCTCACCGGCTTCGGCCGGGCGGACCACTACTCGGCGATGTGGTCGCTCGATCGCAGCCGTGCGCTCGAAAAGATGCCGGCGATCCTCCCGTGGCCCGCGGCCGGCTGGATGTCGGCGCGCCATTTCGAGGCGAAGGAGGCGTGGCACTGCTCCTTCTTCGGCCAGGGCGACGCCGTGCCCGACGTCGGAGCGGAGGGCGTGCGCGTCTGCGTGATGGACGACGACTACGTGCCGGCGCAGACGCCGCTGCCGCTCGACTACCACGGCTCGAACGGCGACGCGCTGATCTTCCGGCCCGTGCTCGACGGCGATCTCGCCGGCCGGCGCTTCTGGGTCGTGATCGACTTCCCGGCGCCGGAGGGGACGCGCTACCTCGTCGATTTCGCGCCGGCGTCCGCGCTCTGAGAACCGGTTCCCGCCGGCCGCGGACGGGAGCGCGGCGACCCGGGTCTACTTCGGGTCGATGCGCACGATCCGGTCGAGCGGCGGCTTCTCGACCACCTGCGGCGACTTCTGGCCGGGGCGCCACACCTCGACCTTGTCGACGCTCTCGAGCGCGCCGAGCCCGACGTGCACGACCGGCGACGACTGCGTCAGGTAGCCCTGCGCGTTCACGACCTGGCGGGAGAAGGTCTTCCCGCCGGCCGTGACCTTGACGCGCGCGCCGTACGCCGGCCCCTTGTGCGCGTCGCGGACGTCGAGGCGGAGCGCGTGGCCCTTCGCCGCGTCGTTGCGGTAGAGATAGGGCTCGTGGTTGAAGTTGTTGACCACGAGGTCGAGGTCGCCGTCGCCGTCGAGGTCGCCGACCGCCGCCGCGCGCGAGCTGCGGTGGACCTTCTGGCCGCTGATCTCGAGCCCCTCGATCTTCACGCCCTTGGACGGGACGTTCAGCTTCGCGCCGATCGTGAAGTCGTCGAACTTGCCGGCGCCGTCGTTCAGCAGGAACTGGTTGGGCCAGTAGTAGTAGGGGAAGCCCATCCCGGCCGTGACGAAGAGGTCCTCGGCGCCGTCGTCGTTGAAGTCGCCGGCCGCGATGCCCCATGGCCACCACGTCTCGAGGTTCGCCTCGGCCGACTTCTCGACGAACGTCCCGTCGCCCTGGTTCAGGAAGAACGTGTTCCCGAACAGGACGGTCTTCGCCTTGGTCTCGTCGGCCGACGCGATCGCCTTGCCGCCCGGCACCGCGAGCCCGAGCGGCGAGTTGTACTTCACGTGCTGGTGCGACTCGGGCTTCTCCGTGGTGGTCGCCCACATGTCGGAGTGCATGTCGACGACGTAGAGGTCGGGATACTCGTCGCCGTTCGCGTCGAAGAAGCGCGCCCCCATGCCGCCCCAGCTGGTGCGCTTCAGCGCGGCGTCGGTCACGTCCTCGAAGGTGCCGTCGCCCTTGTTCTTGAACAGGTGGTTGGGGCCGAACATGTCGGACACGTAGAGGTCGAGGTCGCCGTCGAGGTCGATGTCGGCGACCGCCGCGTCGCCGTTCCACTCCGAGGCCGACGCGACGCCGGCCGCCTTCGTCGCGTCGGTGAACGTGCCGTCGCCGTTGTTGCGCCAGAGGATGCACCCCTCGCCGGCGTTGCGCGCGTCGGGAGTCTTGACCACCTCCTCGAAGGGGAGCGCGACGCCCCGGTAGAACCAGTCGGCCTCCTGGCTCACCGTGTCGGTCGTGAACTTCCCGATGTTGCAGAGGAAGAGGTCGAGGTCGCCGTCGTTGTCGGCGTCGAACCAGGTGGTCGAGCTCGAGTGGCCCTTGAACCCCACGCCCGCCTTGGCCGTGACGTCGGCGAAGACGCCGTGGCCGTCGTTCTGGAACAGGTGGTTGCCGCCGCGGTAGGTCGTGACGTAAAGGTCCGGGTCGCCGTCGCCGTCGTAGTCGCCGAACGCGGCGCCGACTTTGAGCGCCCGATCGATTCCGAGGCCCGCCCTCGCGGTGACGTCCTCGAACTTCATCCCGCCGCGGTTCAGGTAGAGCGCCGCGGGGCCGAGGAAGTCGAGGAAGAAGAGGTCGTCCTTCCCGTCGCCGTCGACGTCGGCGATGCAGACGCCGCTGCCGTGGTCGTAGGGGTTGATCTGGTACCCGCTGCCGCTCTCGCTGTCGATGAAATGGTGGCGGAAGGCGATGCCCGACGCGTCGAGGACGTCGGTGAAGACCGGCACGCGGCCTTGCGCGCGCGCGGCCGCCGCGGGCGCGGCGCCGGACCGGTCGCACGCCCCGAGTGGGACGGCGACGGCGACTGCGGCGAGAAGGGCGACGGAGGGGAACGCGACCGACACGGAGTGGCTCATCGTTTCTCGCAGCACGTTGGATCGAACGGCACCGGCGTCAAATCTCGCGACGATTCACCGACGATTCACCAAGGTCTTCAGCGGCGAGGTCGCCTTCTCCCACCGTTCGAGCGCTTCGCCACCGTACCGGCGACCTCGTCCGCTGCAAGTCCCGCCCCTCGTCCCCTCATTTCGGCCGCTTGTCAGGGAGCTGGAGGAACTTCTGCAGCGCGCTCCAGTTGTCCTGGACCACCTGCTCCCAGCGGTCGTCGTAGAGGTTGGCGTTTTGGTCCTCGGTCGGCAGCGAGGGGAGCCAGAGGTCGGGCTTCACGCCACGCAGCGCGCTGAGCGACGCGAGACAGTCGGTCGCGTTCGCCGGCGCCGCACGCAGGTCGTCGAAGAGGCGCGCGCCGCGTTCGGGCGTGATCGCGACCGGGATCTTCCCCGAGATCAGGACCGTGCGCCCCTCCCACGCGAGGCGGTACGCGACCGGCGCGCGGCCGCGCCCGCGCAGCGCGATCGCCGTCGCGTCGAGCCCGAGCTTCGACGCGAGGTCGGCGGCGTCGATCAACTCGGTCCCGGCGGGCAGCAGGGTCCTCAGGTACGCGAGCCCGTCGGTGGAAGCGACCACCTTCGGATGCCAGCGTGCGACCGCCTCGGCGAGTCCGGCCGTCGCCTCCGGGTCGCACGACGTGAGCAGCAGCGCATGCGGCGCGGCGTCGCCCGCGCCGAGCGCCTTCGACCGCTCCGCGACGAAATCGGCGAAGCCGCTCCCGCCCGGCGCGTCGACGACGAAGAGCCTCTCCTTCCGGCGCAGCGCGTAGCAGGCGGTCCCGTCGCGATCGCCGAGGTAGTCGAGGCCGGGCAGCAGCGACTTCGCGTTCCCGTCGAGGAAGTCGGCGCCGTCCTTCTCGAAACGGGCGAGGAGCGCCTCCATCTCGCGCACGCCGCCGTCGAGGAGCCGCTCCCAGTCGGCCTGCGCGAGGAGCGGCGACTGCGGCTCGGGCTCCATTCCAGGGTGGCCCGGCAGCACGAGGTCGGGCACCGGCAGTGCGCGGAGCTTCCGCAGCGACGCGAGGAACGCCTTCGCGTCGCCGCGGTAGCGCGGCGAGAGATAGGCCGAGTAGGTGCCGAGCGTCCGGCCGCGGTCGTCCTTCGCCGTCGGGTCGCCGTGCAGCATCATGATCACGTCGCCGGCGAAGAGCGCTCGACGGCCGGCGCGCTCGACGAGGTAGCAGGTGCTGCCCGGAGTGTGGCCCGGCGTCGCGAGCGCGCGCACCGTCACGTCGCCGAACGAGAGCGTCGTGTCGCCCTTCAGCACGACGTCGACCGGCGTCGGGTGGGGCGCGTAGTCGGGCATGTAGAACGTGCTGGTGAACGCCTCGCGCGGCCGGCCCGCCTCGAGCACCGCCGCGTCGCCCTCTCCGGCGTGGATCTTCGCGCCGGTGAGCGCGCGCAGCTTCGCCGCGCCGCCGCAGTGGTCGCCGTGCACGTGCGTCAGCAGGATCGCGCGCAGCTTCGACCCGTCGAGGCCGAGCTCCCGCATCTCCGCGAGCACCGTCGCGGCGTCGTCGGCGAGCCCCGAGTCGATCGCGATCGGCCCCTCCGGCGTCTCGACGACGTAGGCCGCCGCGGGCGAGACGCCGCCGAGCAGGTGGATCCCCGGCGCGATCGTGAGCGCGGCCTGGCGCAGCGGCGGAGCCTCCTGCCGCGGCGCCGCGGCATCCGCCGCTGATTCGGGGCGCCGGCCGCAGACGCCGAACAGGAGCAGGACGCCGGCGAGACCGGCAGGGAGGACGAGACGGATTCTTCGCCGCGGCCGCGGCGCGCGCGCGTCAGGTCTTGGCGAAGGCCGGCTCATGCACCGGCGACTCTACGCTCCCGAACAGGCGCGAGCGCACGAGGCCGAAACGGTGGAGCCGGTAGCGCAGCGCGATCGAGAGGCAGCCGAGGCCGTAGCCGACGCTGCGCGCGAAGTCGATCGAGGATGCCGCCGGGAAATAGCTCGTGGGGCAGGAGATCTCGCCGACGCGGTAGCCCTTCATGGCGAGCTGGGCCAGCATCTCGTTGTCGAAGACGAAGCCGTCGGAGTTGGCGTGGAACGGGACCGCCTCGAGCACGCGCCGCGAGTAGGCGCGATACCCGGTGTGGTACTCGGAGACCTTCTGCCCCATCAGCAGGTTCTGGACGAAGGTCAGCACCCGGTTGGAGACGTACTTCCACGGCGGCATCCCGCCCTGGAGCGCGCGCCCGCCGAGGATGCGCGACGCGAGCGCGTAGTCGTAGGGGCCGTGCACGATCATCGCGCAGAGCGCGGTCACGAGGCGCGGGTCGTACTGGTAGTCGGGGTGGACCATCACGACGACGTCGGCGCCGCGCGCGAGCGCCTCGCGGTAGCAGGTCTTCTGGTTGGCGCCGTATCCGCGATTGCGGTCGTGCACGACCGTCGCGATGCCGAGGCGCCGCGCCGTCTCGACCGTGCGGTCGCGGCTGGCGTCGTCAACGAGGACGACATCGTCGACGATGCCGAATGGCAGGTCGCGATAGGTTGCTTCGAGCGTGGCCTCGGCGTTGTACGCCGGGAGCACGACGACGATCTTCTGGCCGTTCAACATCTCGGTGGAATCTTGGGCGGGGAGACTTCGGGGGGAAGCCCGTTCCAGCTGTGCGGAGAATGTAGCGAGAAGCTTGGCGGGAACCAACGGGCCTGACGCCCGGGGCGTGACATTCCCCGCACCGATACACTCGCCGTCCCTGTTCCGACCAAATCCGGCCGGGCGTTTTGCATTCGTGCCGCTTCGTCGCGAGGGATCGCCGTGGACCCAGGGCGGGAGATCGCGTCGCGCAGGCTCGCGCTGGCGTACCGGGCGATCCTCGCGCTCGCAGCGACGACGGCAGGGGCGGCCGCGCTCGCCGGCTGGAGCCTCCTGCGGGGACGCGACGGCACCGACGGTGCGCTCTTCGACGAGTCGGTGCGCCGCGCGGCGATCGACGAACTCGTGGCGCGCGGCAGCGGCGTCTGGGACACCTTCCCTGACGCGACCGTCGCACGCGTCTTGCAGCCCAACCTGAAGAACCGTGCATTCGACACCTTCACCGTCGACAGCAACGACCTCGGCCTGCGCGAGCGCCCCTTCGAGCTGCGGAAACCCGCTGGAACGACGCGCGTCGTGATCCTCGGTGACTCCTTCGTGATGGGGTACGGCGTCGCGGCCGACGAGCGCGTCGGCATCCACCTCCAGCGGTTGCTGCAAGCTCACGCGCACGGCGCGAAGGGGCCGATCGAGTGTCTCCACTTCGGCGTGATGACCTGGAACGTCGTCGCCGAGTGCGCCTTCCTCCGCCGCCAGCTCTCGCTGGTCCGGCCCGACCTCGTGGTGCAGGTCGCCGTGCGCAACGACCTCGAGGACAACCCGGGGGCGCGCGGCATGGGGACGCTCTCGAACTTCTGTCCGCGCTGGCCCGAGCGCGGCGACGGTCTGCTCTTCGTCGAGGGGCCGCGCTTCGCCTTCGGCACGCGCGAGAACAGCTGGCTCCAATTCGCGCTCGATGGCGAGGGGAGAGCGCGCATGGAGGAGGGCGGGCGCGCGATCGCGGAGCTGGCGCGCAAGGTCGAGGGGGCCGGCGGGAGGTACCTCCTCTTCGACCACTGCTGCGGGATGCTCGCCGAATCGCAGCGCGTCTACGCGGCGGGCCTGCGCGCCGAGCAGTCGCTGCCCTTCCCGACCGCGATCTCGCGCGACGACCGCTACCGCAACTCCGAGCGCGACCCCCACTGGAACCGGGCCGGCCACGAGCTCGCGGCCCTCTACATCTATGAGGCGGTGCGCATGCGCGGCCTCCTCCCGGGGCTCACGCTCGACGAGGTCCCGGAGGCGAAGGCGGCCGCCGCGCGCCTCCTCCCCGAGGCCCAGGAGGAGATCGACCGTCCTCCCTCGCTCAAGAAGCTGTTCGAGCGGCGCCGGATCGAACCGGAGCTCCGCTTCGACCGCATCGACGACGACGCGGCCGCGCAGGTGACGGGGGGCGTGGTGAGCGGCGGGATCGTCTCGCCCTACGCGTCGCTGCTGCTGCGCTGCGAGGGGCGGCGCCGCCTGTGGATCGCCGGCCGCGGACTCGGGCGCGGCGAGATCGACGGAGTGCACGTGACCGTCAGCGTCGACGAATTGGCCGTCGGGACGCTCACCATTGCGGCCGATGGCCGCTTCGAGACCCCGTTCGACCTCCCCGACGCGATCGCGGGGCGACCCTTCGTCGCCGTCCGCTTCCAGGCGGACGACTTCTGCTACGCGCCGCCCGACCTGCGCCACGACGTCGTCTTCGCGCTCGAGAGGGTCGCCCTCGTCGCGCGGTGAATCGCGGCGGTCGGAATCGTGTCGAGCCGCGGGCGCACGCTGCGCGCGCGAATGGTTTTCCGCCCCCGAGAAGCGGCGGAGAAGTCGGCGCCGTCGTCGTGCGAAGAGGGGGGGGAGAGACCGCACGAGGAAATTGATGGACGCAGCCACCTTCGCGATCTGCCATTGCGACGGCCCCGCCGTCGAACACCCGACCCTTTGCGTGCGCTGCGGCTTCACCCGCTTCCCGCCGCAGGAGGGGCTCGCGGAGGAGGTCGTCGCGGCGCCAGCCGCTGCCGCCGCTCCCGCGCCAGCGAGCGAACCGGAGCAGCCGATCGGCTGGGCCTTCGCGAAGCAGGTCGAGGAGGCCGAGCGCGCAGCCAGCGAGGCGGCCGCGCCGGTCGCACCGGTCGCACCGGTCGCACCCGTGACGAAGGTCACTTCGGTCGCGCCGGTCGCGCCGGCGGCACGCGTCGCCCCCGTCGCTCCTGCGAGGCGGCCCGCTCCCGTCGCACCTGCGAATCGGGCGGTGCGCACCGCGTCGGCCGAACCGATCGCGCCGCAAGAGCCGGTCGCGGCGCCGGTCGCTCCCGCGGCGCCGGCCGACGCGACGCGCACGCGCGTCGTCGGCCATTCCGTCGGACGGCGCTCGCTCTGGCAGAGCCTCCACCTGAGCGGCCGCGACGGCGCCCACTGCGCCTTCGCGCTCGGCGCCTACGTCCTCCTCGCGATGGTGTTCCTGGCCATCGGGTACCGGCCGATGGGGCCGAAGACGTGGGCGATCTCGACCTTCGTCGTGCTCCAGGGGCTCGCGGCGCTGCTGGTCGGCGCCGCCCACTACGTGAATCGACGCGGCCTGGTCGCCGAGACGGAGCGCGCGCTGCTCTGGATCGCGGCGCCGCTGTTCCCCTGCGTCGCCTTCAACGCCAGCGTCGTCACGATGCACTCGACCGTCGGCGGCGTCGTCGCGACGCTGTTCGTCGTGGCGGGCGCATTCGTGCTCCACCGCAGGCTCGCGCTCGAGCTCGGCCCCGGTCCGGGGCGGGCGCTGCTCATCGCGGCGACCGGGCTCCTGGCGACGACGGGGCTCGCGCCGCTGCTCGGCGCCTTCCCGCCGCTGGTCGCGTGCGCGGTCGCGGTCCTGCTCTGGACCGGCCGCGTCTTCGTGACGAAGCGCGCCGACGGGACGGCCGGCGAAGAGGGCGCGCCGTCGCGCAACGGCATGGTCCTCGAGATCTCGGCGCTCCTCCTGCTCGCGGCCTTCACGGCGACTCTCAGCCTCACGCGCGGCGCGCGCTACCACGGCACGGCGGCGCTCTCCGTCTGGGGCATGTTCCTCACCTCGCTGGTGCTGGTCTGCAAGGGCTGGTGCGCGAGCGAGGAGGCGGTGCTGCCCGACCGCGTGCGGCGCTACCTCGACCTCTCGGTCGACCTCGGGCTGTTCGCCGGCTTCGCGTTCACCTTCGGCGATCCGGTCGGGATGCTCGTGACGGGCGCGCTGTTCGGCGGGACGCTGCTGCGCGGCTCGCTGCGACGGCAGAAGCCGCTGCTCGTCCTCCCCGCGCTCGCGGTCTTCGTCGCGATCTACTCTTGGCTGCCCGACCCGCTCACGGTCGGCGCGCAGACGCTTCGCGACGTCGTCCCGACGCGCATCGCGGCGACGACTGGCGTGTCGTCGTGGTCCGCCTACGCGCTCTACTTCGCGCCGTGGGCGATCGCGATGGTCGGCGCCTACACGTGGCTCGTGCGGCGCGGCCACACGGCGCACGCGCTCTTCACGGGGATCTGGGCGGCGCTCGCGAGCGGAGCGACCTGCGCCGGGCTGATCCTCGGCGCGAACCGCCACCCTTCGATGGGGGCGGCGCTCGCCGTCGTCGGCACCGCGATCGGAGCGAGCGGCCTCCTCACGGGCCGCCTGCTCGTCGTCGCGGCCGGCTCGGCGGGCCTCCTCTACGGCGTCGGCGCCGCGGTGCTCGCGGCCGGGCTGCCCTACGTCGCGGCCGAGGTCGCGCTCGCGCTCACCGTCGTCGCCGCGCTCGTCGTGCTCGGAGTCGTCGCGCGCAGCGCGTCGGCGTCGGTCGCGACCGCCGTGCGTCGCTGGATCGACGCCGCCACGCTGTTCGCGCTCACCGCGATCCCGGTCGGGCTCGTGCCCTACCGCTTCCGGCTGCCGACGGAGCCGCTCGCGATCGCGAACGAGCTCGTGCTCGGCGTGCTGGTCTTCGTGCTCGCCGCCGCGTGGCGGCGGCGCGAGCTGACGCTCGGTGCCGCGGCGCTCTTCGGGCGCAGCTGCCTCGCCCTGCTCGCGCTGCGGGCGCCGGGGATCTCGGCCGCGCAGGCGCTCCAGTCGTTCGCGGCGGCCTCGGCGCTGCCGATCGTGCTCTGGATGGCGCTCGCCTCGCTGCGCCTCGAGCGGCGCGTCGACCCGGGCTTCCGTCCCGGAGTGATCGGGACGCTGCTGCCGGTGCTGGCGATCCAGGGGTTCGGCGCGGCGGAGTTCGGCCGCGGCCTGATCGGCCTCCAGCACGACGTCCCGGCGCTGGTGATCACCGGCGTCGCCATCCTCGCCCCGATCGCCGCGGCGATCGTCGCGGGGATCAAGCTCGGCGTGGTCCGCCGCTCCGGGTTCGCCCCGACCGAGTCCTAGTCCGCCGCACGACCGCCCTGGTCAACCTGCTGTGGGCGCGCAACCGGACTTGCCCTCACCGGACCCTGACACGCGCTTCGCTCCACGGCCGTCACGCGAACCTTCGACCTTGCGCGCACCGACCTTGGCACTGATTTGCTCGTGCAGGAGCGTTCGTCGCGCGACGGTCTCAGGCGGTTCCGAAAGGGCGGCGGAGGAAAAAGTCGAAAAACGGGACCTGCAGGCGGCTCGCCCCACCTTCCATCTTCCATCAGGGCGAGCTTGTCCCGTTTTTCGACTTTTTCCTCCTCCGCCCCTCGACCCGCTCTCGCCCGTCGCGCGCTCGACCCGCGACTAGCGGCCGCGCCGGCCGAGCTTCGCCTGCAGGTCGTCGATGCGGCGCTGCACGCCGAGGAGGGTGGTGAGCGTCCAGGGGTGGCGCGCCGCGACGTCGCGGAATTCGCGGAGCGCCTGGTCGTAGAGGTGGAGCTCGATCAGCTCGTCGTGCGCGACGGCGCTCGAGACTTCGGCCAGGTCGGCCTGCGCCACGAATTCACGCACCAGGAGCGCGGCGAGCGCGGTCGCGACCAGCGTCCCGATCGCGAAGCGGCGCACGCGGCGCGCGCGCGCGCGGCGACGCTGGTAGATCTGCTGGTCGATCATCTCGAGCGCGCGGCGCGCGTCCTTCTGCGTCGGGCGGATCGCGAGGATCTCCTCGAACACCTGGCGCGCCTCGACGTAGCGCTCGTGCGAGACGAGCTTGCGGCCGTGGCGGGTGAGCCCCTCGATCGCCTCGTCGGGGTCGCCGCTGTCGACCTCCGAGCGCGCCCACTCGAGCCGGAGCGGGAGCGACTGCGGCTCCGCCTCGACGAGCCGCTCGAGGACCTCGCGCGCCTTGGAGTGGAGGCCGGGCTTGCGATAGAGCGCGACGAGCTGCATGCCGACCTCGACCGCCTCGTGGAAGCGCCCCTCCTCGAGATCGAGCTCGAGGATGCGTTCGCCGGTCGCGGCGTCGGACGGATCGTGGGTGCGCGCCTGCACCAGCGCGCGGCGCGCCCGCTCGGTGTCGCCCGACTCCGAGAAGACGTGGGCCATCAGCTTGAAGGTGGCGGCCGCCCCCTTGGGGTCGCCGCCGCGCTTGGCGAGGCGCGCGCCGAGCGCGAGCAGTCCGAGGTGGTGGGGCTCCGCCTCGAGCCCGCGTTCGACGAGCGGGCGCGCGCGCTGCGGGGACGACTTCTCGAGCGAGGAGGCAAGGGCGAAGAGGTCCTCGGCCGAGGCGATGCGCACGAGGCGGTCGCGGACGAAGCGCAGCAGGCAGTCGTAGGCGGCGAGGCGGTCGCGCGCGCAGTCCTGCGTCGCCTCCTTCACCGTGCGCGTGCCGTCGAGCGAGGAAAAGAGGCGCGCGGCGAGCTCGGGGTCCTCGAAGTCGGCGGGCAACGCGACGTTTTCCCGCGCGATGTAGGTCGCGGTGTCGGACGGGATCGACTTGCGGACGCGCGCCCAGTGGTCGCTGCGGCGGGCCGCCTCGAGCAGCGTCGCGCCGACCGGGATCGAGAGCGCGAGCGCGCGCTCGTCGGGGTCGAAGGCGGGCGCCGCGTCGGAGCGCTCCTCGGCCTCTTCCTCGAGCACCTCGGCCGCGTCGGCCGGGGGCGTGGCGGCGCCGTCCTCGCGCAGCTCGAAGGAGCTCGCGCCGTTCGCGATCAGGTCGCTCAGGTCCTCGACGAGCGACTGCTGTCCCGCCTCGCGCAGCTGCTCGGCGGTGAGCGCGCCGCTCTCGACGAGGAACGCGCCCACGGCGCGGCGCGAGCGGCCGCGCCGGCGGCGGGCGTTCTCGACCTGGCGCGCGGTGACGAGCTTCCAGGCCACGAGCCGGTCGACGA
>Ga0137437_1000233_pt1 | contig 16039 bp, 14 predicted proteins | sample EasRivERMGT138_2_FD_102332 | JGI IMG/M metagenome (GOLD analysis project Ga0137437, IMG submission 102332) | Soil microbial communities from meander-bound floodplain in the East River, Colorado, USA - East River MetaG ERMGT138_2 | ecosystem: Environmental > Terrestrial > Soil > Floodplain ...
CGTCGCGCCCTACGATCTCTCGCTGTCGCACGTCGAGCTCGCCCACCAGTTCGAGGCCGGCTCGGCGGCGCACTGGCTGGGCACCGACAGCAGCGGGCGCGACGCGCTGAGCCAGCTGCTGTGGGGCGCGCGGTCGGCGCTCGAGCTGTCGGTGATCGTCGTGGCGATCTCGTCGGTGATCGGCCTGTCGATCGGCACGATCGCGGGCTGGTTCGGCGGGGCGGTCGACGAGCTCGTGATGCGGATCGTCGACATCCTGATGGCGTTCCCCGGGATCTTGCTCAACATCGCGATCGTCGCCACGGTGGCGCACCCCGGCGTGCCGCTCACGATCGGCGCGTTGTGCGCGAACGGCTGGGTCGGCTACGCCCGGGTCGCGCGCGGCCAGGTGCTCGCGCTGCGCGAGCGCGACTATGTCGCCGCGGCGGTCGCGCTCGGCGCCTCGAACCGCCGCGTCATGGTCCGCCACCTGATCCCGAACCTCATGGGCCCGGCGATGGTGCAGATGTCGTTCGGGCTGGGCAGCGTGATCATCATCGAGGCGTCGCTGTCGTTCCTCGGCATCGGCCCGCAGCTCGACTACACGTGGGGTGCGATGCTCGATCAGGCGCGCAACTTCCTGTGGAACACCGACTGGGCTCGGATCTACGCGGTGGTCCCGGGCCTGGCGATCACCTGGGTCGTGCTCGGCGCGAACCTGCTCGGTGACGGCCTGCGCGACCGGCTCGATCCGCGGCAGCGCGGCAGAGCCTGATGCCTACTTGCCGCGCAGCACGCGCAGCGCGCCGCGAACGCCCTGCACGATCGAGCGCTCGCCGGCGGTGCGCGCGGCCGCGTTCTTGAGCGCGATCGGCTCGGGGAACCGCGCGCGCCAGCGGTCCGGGTGCTTGGTGCCGAGCGCGAACACGTACACCGACGCGAACGCGTCCTCGTTGAACGACAGGTAGAGCGGCGCGAGCCCGTTCGCGCCGTACATCTTCGAAACCGCGAGCGGCGAGAACCGCCAGTAGTCGCCGTAGTCGCCGTGATACGGCTGGAGCCACGGCAGGACGACGATCACGATGTCGCGCGACATCGCGCACAGGTTGGTGAACGCGGTCTGGAACTCGTAGACGTGCTCGAGCACCGTGTGGTTGAACACGACGTCGAACCGATCGACGAGCGCGCGATCGAGCGGCGCCTCGAGATCGAGGAACACCTCGCCGGCGCCGCCCTGCATGCCGCGCGCGGAGCGCTTGTAGTTCGTGATCGTGTAGCTCGCCTTCTGCGTGAAGTAGTCGGCGTAGTGCGCGCCGGCCTTGTCCTCGTCCCGCCAGCCGCTGACGTTGGCGACGTCGCCGGTGAACCACCCGGCGAACTTGCGCAGCTCGGCATTCGACCACCGGCGGGCCAGGCGCGAGATCCGACCGCTTTCGAAGAGCTTCATCTCCGCCCGGGCATCATGCACAGAAACGGCCAGCTGTCGCGCTCGGTGCACGCTGACCAGGCCAGCGGGGCTGCTCGGGGCGGGACTGCGAGGCCGTGCGAGGTCGTGGGGGCCGCTCGGGCCGTGCGCGGCCGGCCGGGCTGCTCGTGGTTCTGGTGGCCAGCCCACCCGTCGACGCGCGCCGGCTCGATGCGACCACGCAAGGTCGCTGCGCTTTCCCTCTCCCCTATCGTGCGGGGTTCGCGCTAGTGTCCACCGTGATGCCGAGCCGCAATCGGGATACTGCCTTCTTTGGCCACCCGATCGGCCTGGCGACCTTGTTCTTCACCGAGATGTGGGAGCGCTTCTCGTACTACGGGGCGCGCGCGCTGCTCATCCTCTACATGACGGCCAAGCTCGACGTCGGTGGGCTCGGCATGACCGTCACCGCTGCCGGCCTGGTGATGGCGCTGTACCTGTCGTCGGTCTACCTCCTGTCGTTGCCCGGTGGCTGGATCGCCGATCGATTCCTCGGTCAGCGCGGCGCCGTGACGCTGGGTGGCGTCGGGATCGCCGCCGGCAACGCGATGCTGGCGGTGCCAAGCGATGCGTTGTTCTATCCCGGCCTCGCGGTGATCGCGCTCGGTACGGGCCTCTTGAAGCCCAACATCTCGACGATCGTCGGCCAGCTCTACGGCGCCAAGGATATCCGGCGCGACAGCGGCTACACGATCTACTACATGGGCATCAACGTCGGCGCGTGGGGCGCGCCGCTGGTGTGCGGTTACTTCGCCCAGGCCGACAGCTTCCGCCAGTTCCTCCAGGGCCACGGCATCGATCCCAACTGGTGCTGGCACTTCGGGTTCGGTGCCGCGGCGGTGGGGATGGTCGCCGGGGTCATCCAGTACCTCTTGTCCCAGCGCTGGCTCGGCGAATCCGGCAAGCACCCGCACATTCCGAGCGATCCGGCCCGCGCGGCCTTCGATCGCAAGGTGCTCGCTGGGATCCTCGGAGCGCTCGGTACGGTCGTCGCCCTGTTTGCGATCGTCTCGGTGACCGGCGCGTTCTCGATCTCCGCGGGCACCATCGTCGACGTGTTCGGTGTCGGCCTCGCGCTCGGCTCGATCGCGCTGTTCTACGGCCTGTTCACATCGGCGCGCGACGCTGGCGAGCGGCGGCGCGTGGTCGCGATGATCCCGCTGTTTCTCGGCTCGATCGCGTTCTTCGGCATCTTCGAACAGGCCAGCACCACGCTGTCGGTGTTTGCCGAGAAGTTGACCAGCCGCCAGCTCCTGGGCGTGACCGTCGAGGCCAGCTACTACCAGTCGGTCAACAGCTTCTTCATCGTCATGCTGCTCGGCCCGCTGTTCGCCTGGATGTGGATCCGGCTCGCGCGCCGCAACAAGGAGCCGTCGAGTGTCATGAAGTTCGCGATCGGCATGGTGCTGGTCGCGCTGTCGTTCGTCGTGATGCTGCCCACCCTGCCGGCGGTGATGCACGGCGGGACCGCCAGCGGTGGCTACCTGATCGCGCTGTACTTCTTCTCCACATGCTCGGAGCTGTGCATCTCTCCGGTGGGCCTGTCGTCGATGTCCAAGCTTGCCCCGCAGCGCCTCGCCGGCATGGTGATGGGCACGTGGTTCCTCGGCGCGGCGAACGGCAACTACCTCGCCGGCCGCGCGGCCGGGTTCTCGGAGCAGCGCGGCTACAGCTTCCTGTTCTACTTCCTGATCATCTCGGCGCTGGTGGTCGCTGCTGCGCTATTCTTCGTCGCCCCGATGATCCGCCGCATGATGGACAGCGAGGCGCCGCCGCGCCCGCCCGACCAGGGCGCGACGCCCGAGCCCGAGCCGCTCGCCGCGGCGCGCGTCGTCAAGTCGGGCGACGTCGCGAGCTAGCCGCTGCCCAGGCGCCGCCTGCGCGCGTCCGCCGGGGCTGTCGGGGCCGGTCAGTGATCGGTCAGGTGATCATCGGGTGATCGGTCAGCCAGATCGGTCAACAGATCGCTCGGGGACCGCTCAGATCGTCGGCCACGCGATCAGCTCGGCACGATCCGCCGCTGGGAGGCGCGCCAGGACCCACTCCCACGTCGGCTCGGCGACCAGGACCAGGCCGTTCGGGTGGCGCGGATGGACACCGATCGGCGGCGGCAGGCTCGGCTCGTCGCGGGCGGCCATCAGCTGACGATCGAGCGGCGAGTCGGCCACGATGAAGTGCAGCGGCAGCAGGCGATAGCGCCGGGCCGGCGGGATCGCCTCCGGCCGGAGCGCGACCGCGGCGCGCGTGTACCAGGCGACCATGAACGCGATGTGGCGCTCGGGCGCGATCAGCGTCGCGCCGGCGGGGACGCGGCCGTAGAGCGCCTGGGCGGCGGCGACCAGCGCCGGGTGGGTGACGACCTCGCCCTCGATCTGGGTCCCGGGCCGGCGGGCCACCGCGACCACGAGCGCGAGCGCGGCGAGCACGGCGTCGCGGTGGACGTAGCGCGCGAGCACCGCGCGGGCGACGATCGCCGCGGCGAGCGCGGCCGGCACGAACGCGGCGATCCGCAGCCGGAACCCCAGGCCCTGGCGATCGGTGACCGCGAGGAACGGCAGGCCGATCGCGAGCGCGAGGACGAGGATCGGCCACGCCGCGGCGGTGACGGCCGGGGATGCCGGCGCGGCGTCGCGGCGCTGGCTCGCCGGGATCGCGCCGGCGATCCGCGCGCGGAGCGGGAGCGCGATCATCGCGGCGATCGCGAGCACGAGCCCGAGCAGCGCGTCGTGCCCGAGCGCGAGCTCGCCGGTGGGGAACACCAGCGCCGGCGCGGTCCAGCGCGGGGTCGCCGAGACCAGGCCGCCGAAAAGCTTGGCGTCGGTGGCCGACAGGAAGCGCTGCGGGGACATCGCGCCGAGCACGAGCGCGGTGGTGGTGATCAGCACGAGCCCGCCGAGCACGTAGCGCAGGCGGCGGCCGTGCAGCGCGCCGTGGGCCGTGGCGGTGGCGAGCGCCGCGGGGATCGCGACGACGAGCACGAGCCCGGCGGCCATCTTGTGCGTGGCGTAGGCGGCCACGAGCCCCCCGGCCGCGGCGGCGATCCGGGGCGAGGTCGGCCGCTCGGTCGCGCGCAGCGCGAGCCACAGCGCGGTGAGCGCGACGGTGAGGCCGATGCCGTTCTTGACGAACTCGATCGTGAGGTACGCCGACCCGACGCTGGTGGTCGCGAGCACCGCGGCGACGAGGCCGGCCCCGCGGCCGCCGCCGAGCCGCGCGCCGACGCCGTACGCCGGACCGGCGATCGCGGCACCGAGCAGCGCGGCGCCGAGCTTGGCGCCGGTGATCGGATCGGTCACCGCGGCGAACGGCGCGAGCAGGTAGAACGAAACCGGCGACGCCGGGTACGCAAGCTCGCCATGCTCGAGCAGCGAGCGCAGCTCGATCGGATAGAAGTAGCCGTCGACGCCGAGCGGGAACGGCGACGCCGTGAGCAGCTGCCAGCGCTGCTCGAACGACCAGGCGACCAGCGCGATCAGCGCGCCCGCGAGCGCGACGCTGGAGGCCCACACCGGGAGACGCTGCCGCACCGCCACGACTCTACTACCCCAAGCGATCCTCCACAGGGCACGCGCGCGTGGTCCGCACCGACCTCGGCGCCTGGCCGCTGCTCCGCCCGTTCCTCGGCGCGGCCTTCGCTACTGGCATTGCGACGAGGCGATGGCAGGGGCGCGCTTGGCGGAGTTGACGACCGGCCCGTGGCGGCGGGCGATCGGCTAGCTTTGGAGCGAACCATGGTCTCAGGATCGGGACCCGACCCGCACGTGGTTCGAGAGCGTCGGCGCTTTGCTAAGCTTGGCGGGTGGAAGCTGCTGTCGTCTTGTTGTCCGGCGGGCTCGACTCGACCACCGCGCTCGCGGTGGCACGGTCGCGCGGGCTCGCATGCTACGCGCTGACGGTGCGCTACGGCCAGCTGCACCAGGTCGAGCTCGCCGCCGCCCGGCGCGTCGCCGCCGCGCTCGGCGCACGCGAGCATCGCGTCGTCGACGTCGATCTCGGGCCGATCGCCAGCTCGGCGCTGACCTCGCCGGCGATCGCCGTCCCGAAGGATCGCTCGCTCGCCGAGATCGGCGCGCCGGGGGACGTGCCGCCGACCTACGTGCCGGCGCGCAACACGGTGTTCCTCGCGCTCGCCCTGGCGTGGGCGGAGTCGCTCGGCGCACGCGAGATCTTCATCGGTGTCAACGTGCTCGATGCCAGCGGCTATCCGGATTGCCGGCCGGAGTTCGTGCGCGCATTCGAGGCGCTCGCCGAGGTCGCGACGCGGACCGGCGGGTTTCACGTCCGCGCGCCGTTGATCGAGCTGACCAAGGCGCAGATCATCGCGCTCGGGCTGGGGATGGGCGTCGACTACGCGCTGACGCACTCCTGCTACGACCCGCAGGGCACCGCCGCCTGCGGCCGCTGCGACGCCTGCGCCCTGCGGCGAAAGGGCTTCATCGAGGCAGGCGTTCCGGATCCGACGCGCTACGCGTAACCCGACGACGATCGAGGTTGGTCCGCGCGAAGCAAGGATCGAAATCACCTGGGAGGAGGTTCCCCAGGCGGGTAAGATGACGCGTCATGAAGCTGGGCACCCTGCTCCTGCGCAACGCGGCGATCGGGCTGTCGCAGCTCGAGGCCGCGCTGCGGAACCAGGTGCTGTACGGTGGCCGGCTCGGGACCAACCTCGTCGAGCTGGGATACATCGACCTCGAGCTCCTGTCGGCGTACCTCGCCGAGCTCAGCGGATTTCCGATCGCGACCCCGACGCTCCTCGATCAGGCGGACCCGGGGTTGCTCGAGAAGCTCGGCGCCAATGACGCGCACCGCCTGCGGGCGATCCCGCTCGGCTACCTCGGTGAGGGCAGCACCATCGCGGTCGGCCTGGTCGAGCCCACCGACACCGCGGCGGTCGATCAGGTCGCGTCGCGGCTCAGCACCACCGTCACGCCGTACATCGTTCCGGAGCTGCGGGCGCTGTACTACCTCGAGAAGCTGTTCGGCCTGCCGCGCCGCGCCCGGTTCGTGCGCTCCGGACGCCCGGCCGACGGCCAGGATGCCGAGGTCGCCGACCGGCGGCGGACCCAGCCCGCGATGGGCATGGTGATGCCGCCGGCGCTCACGCTCGAGCCGCGGCGGCGGCGGCCCACGTCCCAGGCTCCCCTTGCCGGGGACGTACCGTTCGCGATCGGCTACGGCCTGGCGTGCGACCGGATCGACACCGCGGGAAACCGCGACGAGATCGCCGACACGTTCGTCGCCTACGCCCAGGGCCGGTGTGACGCGCTCGTCGTGTTCTTGATCCGCGATGGCAACGCGCTCGGCTGGCGGAGCTGGGTCGCTCCCCCGGCCGCGCTGAAGCAGCCGATCGAGGAGCTGTCGCTGCCCCTGGGCGGCGCGTCGTCGCTGCAGTCGGCGCACGACGCCGGCCAGCCGTTCGTCGGGACCCCGCCGTCGGCGGCGCGCCCGGTCGAGAAGCAGCTGTGGGCACAGCTCGCGACCCAGCCCGAGCCGTTCGCGGTGCTGGTGGTGCCGGTCCTCGTCAAGCAGCGTGCGGTGAACCTGGTGTACGCGCATCTCGCGATTGGCGCGCCCCCGGCGCAGCTCGTCACCGAGCTCGGAGATCTCGCGCTGCGTGCCCAGACCTCGTACCTGCGGTTGATTCGCCAGGCCCGCGGTTCGTGAAAACCTACGGGGCTGCCCTCGTTTCCGTGCGCCGGTGACACACCGGCCGGCTGGCCACCCCGAATCTTCGCGCCGAGGTCAAGCCTGTGTGGCGCCTTTTCAATCGGGGCTCGTAGAGTCTATCCATATGTAATTCGAGCAGAACTTAGTGCCGATTGGACAGGTGGGCCCAGAACTTGACTACGCGCGCCAAAGAGGGAAAGTCACGTCCGTGCCGCAACACGTGTCTCTGCCGAACCAGGGCTGCAAGGTCGGGTTTGGCACGATCGCAGCCGCGCTAGCCGCCCTCTCGATGGCGGTGCTCGGCCACTTCTTCATCTAACCCTGCCAGGCAGCTCCGGAAGCGCCCAGCAGCCGTACGGGATGGGCTGCCCTATGATGGGGCAGTAGAAACCTCCGTTATGGCATCGACAATTCCCACGAACCAGTCACCATCCGAGTCTCGCGTCTCAAGGAGCTCACAATGGCTGAAGGTACGATCAAGCGTTTGACCGACAAGGGTTTCGGTTTCATCTCCAACGAGTCGGGCAACGACTTGTTCTTCCATATGTCGAGCGTTGAAGGCGTTCGCTTCGAAGATCTACGTGAAGGGCAAAAGGTCTCCTTCAATGAGGGCCGTGGGCCGAAGGGGCCGCGCGCCGAGAACGTTCGCCCCATCTAACCAACCAGCGGCGCAAGCCGCTTCTGGTGGCAGCGAGCATCTCTAGCTGCCTGCCAAACCGGTGCCCCGGATTCCTGCTTGGCACTGGCGCTCTTGGGCCCGACCACGCACCAGCGTTGTCGGGCTTTTTTGCGTCGATTCGATTCCGGGAGATTCCGCAGCGCGCTACCCCTGCTCTGTCCAGTAGCGGACCCAGTCGCCGTGCTCGATCAGGGTCCCGTGCTTGATCGCCTCGGAGTCGGCCAGCGCGTAGATCCAGCTCCAGACCTGCTCGCCGGTCTCGAGCGTGACCTGCGTGAGCACGCGGGCGAAGTCCTCGCCCTCGTACGCATCGAGCAGCCCGAACGTCGCCGGCAGCTCGGCGAGCCACACGAGCTCACCCACGACGCGCATCGGCTCGTGTGCCTCGATGAAGCCCCCGTAGCCCATCGGGAACACGTAGATCGCGCCGGTGGTCGACGCGGTGACGCACTTCGTGATCTGGTTGGCGATCAGCGACCGAGCGGTCTGGCCCTGGCGAAGCGTGGCGTACACGAACAGCCGATCGACCACCTCGTTCGATCCCGTGGTCCGCCTGGCATCGAAGGTCCCGGTGGACCGTCTGCGCTCGCCCATTGCATGATCTAACCTCGGCTCGCGAGCGCCGTCACCTGCTCGATCAGCGGGAAGACCATCGCCGCGCCGGTGCCCTCGCCGTGGCCCAGGCCTACATCGAAGATCGGATGTAGCCCGAGGTGGGCAAGGATACGCGTGTGCGTGAAGGTCCCGGCGTGCGCCGCGACGAGATAGCCGGCCACGCGGGGCGCGAGCGCCGCTGCCACCAGCGCGGCGGCTCCGGTCGCATAACCATCGAGAATCACGGGGACGTTGGTCGAGGCCGCGGCCAGCAGCAGGCCGGCGAGCACGCCGGTCTCGGGCCCGCCGAACGCCGCCAGGAGCTCGAGCGCGCTGGCGCCGGCCAGGGCGGCGCCCCGAGCGCCGGCGGCCTCGGCGACCGGATCCGCCAGGCCGGTGGGAGGGGCGCCGAGCGCGGCACCGAGCAACGCCGCCGAGGCGACGTCGGCACCGACGCCGAGCGCGCCGACCGCGAGCACGTCGAGCCCGTCATCGGCGAGCGACACGGCCAGCGCGATCCCCGCCTCGAGCGCGATGGCGGCGTCGACGATCGTCATCGCGGGGCCGGCCATGAGGTCGCGGCTCGGGCCGCGCCCCAGCGCCACGGCGAAGGCCGGCATCTCCGCGGATTCGCGTGTGCCGGCATCGACGAGCACGATCGACGCCCGGCCGGCGCGGGCGACGTGCGCGAGCGCCGCGCTGCCATCGGCGATCGCATGTGCGGCGACCACCGTGGGGTGCGCGGCGCCGAGCGCGACGCCGGGGTCGCCGATCCCGTGATCGCCGGCGCAGACGACGATCGTGCGCCGCGCGGCGCGTGGCCGGGCGGTGTGCTGCGCGCCGCCCAGGGCGAGCGCGAGGCGCTCGAGCAGCGGGGCGTTGGCGCCGGCCACGTGGCGCCGCGCGCCCTCGCCGTGCGCGAGCGATGCCGGCGTGATCGCGCCGACCACGTGGCGCAGCACGCGCGGATCGGTCACGGCCCCTCGTCGCGCCGCGCGCCGGCGCTCCACACAGGCTCGTTCATCCGCGGCCCCACAGCAGCGCGCGCTGCTTCTGGCCGATGAGGATCACGACGAAGAACGGGACGCCGAGCACCGCCGTGACCGCGCCGGTCGGCAGGTGGTGCAGCGGCACGACCGTCCGCGCGAGGGTGTCGCACAGCGCGAGCGCGATCGCACCGCCGAACATCGACGCCGGCAGCAGCAGGCGGTGATCGGGCCCGAGCAGGGCGCGCAGCGCGTGCGGCACGATCAGGCCGATGAAGCCGATCGGGCCGACGACGGCGATCGCGGCACCGACGAGCAGCGACGCGGTCCCGAAGATCACGGTCTGGGTCCGGCCGACCGCGACGCCGAGCGACGCCGCGACGTCGGGGCCCGCGGCGAGCGCGTTGAGCTCGCGGGCGTACGCGAGGAGCACGACCAGCGCGATGCCGATCGGCGGCGCGGCGTAGCCGACCGTGACCAGCCGGACCGTCTCCATGCCGCCGAGCATCCACTGCAGCATGTGGGTGACCTCGGTGAAGTCGCTGGTGTACTGGACCAGGACCGCCGCCGACGAGCAGAACATCGAGATCGTCACGCCTGCGAGCACGAGCGTCGCCGGCGGCAGGTGCTTGCCGATCCGCGCCAGCCGCCACACGAGGAGCAACGTGCCGGCCGCCCCGGCGAGCGCGGCGCCGCCGACCCCGGCGACGCCGAACGCGCTCTCGATCCCGAGCCGGATCGCCAGCACCGCGGCGAGCGACGCGCCGGCCGAGATCCCGAGCGTGAACGGCTCGGCGAGCGGATTGCGCAGGAGCGCCTGGAGCGCGCAGCCGGCGCCGGCGAGCGCGGCGCCGACCACGAGCGCCGCGAGCACGCGCGGGATGCGGATCCAGAGGATCGCGTGATCCGGCGAGCCGGCCTCGAACGCGCTCGGGCCCATGACGTCGAGGTGCCAGCCGCCGCGGTCGACGACCACCCCGAGGAGCGGCGTGATCGCGGCGATCAGCACGGTGGCACCGGCGCCGATCACCAGCGCGGCCACGAGGCGCTTCCTCGTCAGCCGGCGGGCGTGGCCGGACAGGAAGCCGCTCATCAGTGCACCCTCCGATCGTGGGCGCCAAAAAGTTGACCGCGCGATCCAAGTCTCGGAAGGTGAAACTCAGTTCCTCCGGCGCCTCTCCGAGGACGGCCTTCGTCGCTAGCCGCTCGACGGCCAACGTGAGACCCGCCGCCTCGGAGAGACCGGGGGACCTTGACCGACAACAGGATGTTGCGCCCCGGCTCACGCGCCGTGGAGCGCCAGTTGATGAGCGTTCGGCAGGTCCCTCGCGCGTCGGTGGGCGTTCCACCAAGGGAGTCACGATGACGTACTTCGTCGGCCTGGACTGGGCCGCGCACGAGCACGCCGTGTGCGTGGTCGACGAGCGCGGTGCGGTGGTTACTCGGTTCACCGTAACGCATACCGCTGCCGGCATGGCCGAGTTGTCCACACGGCTCGGCAAGCTCGCTCCTCCCACGGAGCTGCGGCTGGCGATTGAGCGGCCGACAGGTCTCGTCGTGGACACGCTCGTCGAGGGCAAGTTCGCCGTCGTACCGATTCACCCCAACGTGGTGAAGTCGTCGCGGCCTCGCTACTCTGCCGCGCAAGGCAAGACCGACCTCGGCGACGCATACCTGCTCGCGGACCTGCTGCGTACCGACGGCCACCGCTTCCGCACGCTGACGCCGCTGTCCGACGAGACCAAGGCGTTGCGCGGCCTGGTCCGCGTGCGCGACGACCTCGTCGGCCAGCGGGTCGCCACCGCGAACCAGCTCCGCTGCTTGCTCGAGCAGTTCTGGCCCGGGGCCGCGGCCATCTTCGCCGAGGTCGACTCGCCCATCGCTCTCGAGTTCCTCGACCGCTACCCGACGGCCCAGTCTGCGGCCAGTCTCGGCGAGAAGCGCATGGCCGCGTTCATGGCGCGGCACTCGTACTGCGGTCGCCGTAGCGCACGCGAGCTCGTCGAGCGATTGCGTGGCGCCGCGCTCAGCACCGCCGGCGAGGCCGAGGCCGAGGCCAAGGGCGAGTGCGTGCGGGCGCTCGTGACTGTCCTCCGGGCGATGGTCGCGCAGCTCGCGACCCTCACCGCAGCCATCGAGCACGCCGTCGACGCACACCCCGACGGAAAAGTCGTCACCCCGTTGTTCCGCAGCGGGCGAGTCTGCGCCGCGCAGCTCCTGGCAGAAACCGGCGACGACCGCGGACGCTTCGTGTCCGGGGACCATCTCGCAGCCGAAGGTGGCATGGCACCCGTCACGCGAGAGTCCGGCAAGCACCGCGCGGTCACCTTCCGGTGGGCCTGCAACATGCGTCTGCGCACGGCGCTGTCGACGCTCGCCGACACCACACGCCACACCGTGCCTTGGGCGCGGGCCATCTACCAGCGAGCGAGAGAACGCGGCCACGAGCACGCGCACGCGATTCGCATCCTCGGCCGCGCTTGGTGCCGCGTGCTCTGGACCTGCTGGCAGAAGCACGTGCCGTACGACCCGACGAAGCATCGCGCCGCCCAGCAATTCACCCTTCGCCTCGTCGACCAGGAGGCCGCGTGACGCGAAAAAGGTTGACACAGGATGTCTCACGGCGGCACCGCGAGCGACGCGGCCCGCGGCGGGCGGTGGACCGCGCGGCCGAGGGCGAACCCGCGCCGCAGGGGTCGGGCGCCAAGCGAGCTCGATCGCGCGACGCGACGCGCGCGCGGCCGATCCCCCAAGCCGGTCACGCCGGCACCGCGAACGCCGCGCCCGACGGCAAGGTGCCGACGTGGATCTGGAGGCCGAACGCGGCGGCCAGCTCCGGGCTCGCGAGCACGCCCGCCGGCATCCCGCGCCGTGCCAGCCGGCCGCCGGCGATGAGCCACATCGAGCCGCCGTGGCGCAGCGCGAGGTCGAGATCATGGGTGACGACGATCGCCGCCGCGCCCGCGTCGCACTGCACGCGCAGCATGCCGAGGATGGCGTGCGCGTGTGCCGGATCGAGCCCGGCGGTGGGTTCGTCGAGCAAGAGGCACCGCGCGCCCTGGCACAGCGCCTGCGCCACGATCACGCGGCGGGCCTCGCCGCCCGACAGCTCGTCGAACCGCCGCGCCGCGAGGTGGGCGACGTCGCACGCGGCCATCGCCTGGGCGGCCGCCGCGAGATCGTCGTCGCTCGCGAGCCCGAGCCCGTGCTGCCGCGCGTAGCGGCCGAGCAGGACCACCTCCTCGACCGCAAACGGAAACGCGAGCTCGTAGTGCTGCGGCAGGTACGCGAGCTCGCGCGCGATCACCCGGCGCGGGACGCGCATCGGGTCGTGGCCGCGCACCCGGATCGATCCGGTCCGCGGCGGGATGAGGCCCGCGAGCGCCCGCAAGAGCGTGGTCTTGCCGGCGCCGTTGGGGCCGACGATCACGACGAGCTCGCCCTCGCCGATTTCGGCCGTGACCTCGCGTACCACGTCGCGCGCGCCGAGCTCGACGGTGACATCGGTGAGCTGAAGCCAGGCCATGCCGACGTGATTGTAGTCCCAGTCTGGCGACGGCACCGGAAACGCGCTACCCATCCTGACGCGATGCGGCGCCGCAACAATCGCGTGGCGATGAACGTACCGGTCGAGCTTGATCGCGGGCGGCAAGCGGATGCGCGCCGTGTCGCAAGATCTCTCGCCCCTGGGCATGTTCGTCCGGCTGTCGCCGCCGCTGCCGGTCGGCACGGTGGTCCAGATCGTGATGTCGCCGAACGGCCAGCGCTTGCTCACGACCGGCAAGGTCACCCACGCGCTCGCCGCGGTCGAGGCCCGCACGCTCGGCCGGTTCCCCGGGATCGGGGTCGCATTTTGCGATCCGGTGCGCCCGGCCGATCAGCAGTTCTCGCAGGCGCTCGTGCGCATGCTCGAGACCTACGCGCGGCATCAGCCGCCGGCAGATGTCCGGATCGTCGTCGCCGACGCCCAGACCCGCATCCTCGAGCGGCTGTCGACGGCGCTCGGCACGGCGGGGTTCTCGGTCGCGACCGCGACCAACGGCATGGAGGCGCTCGGCGCCTGTCTGTCGCGCACGCCCGACGTCGTGCTGGTCGAGCGCGACATGCCGGTGGTCGACGGCCTCCACGTCCTTGCGGAGATGGGGCGCCACGCCGAGCTCGCGAGCGTCCCGGTCATGATGATGTCGACCGAGTCGACCGATCTGATCCGGCTCCAGGCGTTTCAGCTCGGCGCGGTGGACTTCATTCCAAAGCCGTTCACCGTGCTCGAGGTGATCCTGCGGGCGCGGCGGTGGGCGCGGGCGAGCCAGCGCGACCCCGAGCGCGTCGTCTTGCGCGGCGCGCTCGCCGAGCTCGCCCTGCCGTCGCTGCTCACCATGTTCGAGCAGGAGCGGAAGTCGGGGCAGCTGTCCTTGACCCGCGATCAGGTGGTCGCGTGGATCGACTTCGTCGACGGCAAGATCGTGCGCGCGCGCTCGACCGAGCTCCACGCCGACTCGCGCACCGTCATGATGAGCGTGCTCGACTGGCAGGTCGGCTACTTCGAGCTGTCGGCCGGCAGCCCCGCGGTCGCCACGCCCGACCTCGACGCGACGATCACCCACCTGCTCCTCGAGCACGCCCGGCGGCGCGACGAGGCGATGCGGTGACCGCCCTGCGCGGGCGGACCAGCGCGGCAATTCAGCGATAGCGCTTGACGATCTCGGCGCGCGAGATCGCCGGGAAGTGCGCGTCGGCCGCGAGGTGCTGGGCGTAGCGCTTCGCGGCGGCGGCGGCGGTCTTGCAGTGGTACACGCTCTGCAGCTCGCCGAAGTTGTAGCCGATCGTCCCGGCGGCCTGCACGATCGCGTCGCCGCGCAGCTCGGTGCACCGCACGATCTCCTTGCCCTCGACGACGTAGCTCGCGTCGTCGGGGAACGGCGCCGTCCAGTTGATGTACGGCGCGGCGGCGTGGGGCAGCGCCTCGAACTCGGCCTGGGCGACCTCGCGAAACCCGGCCGCCTCCCAGTCGGAGAGCTGGCGCTTGAGCCCGGCGCGCGCGGCCGCCGCGTCGTCGAAGTAGTGGTGCACGTAGTACTTCACGCGCGGCTTCTCGTAGCAGGTCTCGAAGCTGGCCTCGGCGGAGCTCACCGTCCAGGTCTCCTTGCCGCGCGCGAAGTAGCGCAGGGTCCTGGCCGGACGCTCATGCTCGCGCGTGGTCCGCCGCGCGGCTTGCCTGGCGGCGGCGACCCGATCCTTGGTCGCCTTGTGGAGCCGCGCGCCGGTCACCAGCTCGATCCCGCGATAGCCCGCGGTCTTGCCGAGCTTGACCAGCTCGGCGGTGCGATCCTCGGGGACCACGGCCAGCCAGCGGCGGTTGGCCTCGCGGTCGAGCTCGGCGAGCTGGGCGCCCTTGGCGAGCAGGGCCTTGCCGGTGAGCTCGACGAGCTCCTCGGTCGAGCGGTCGCCGAGCTCGCCGTCGTGCTTCATCCAGGCGAACGCGCCGCGCGGACAGCCGCCCAGCTGCTCGATCGACCGCCGGAGGGTCTCGGCGTCGGTGTGATCGTCGATCTCGACGACCGCGTCGGCGTGCACGAGCCCACGGACCAGCGCGATCCATGGCAGGTGGTCGACCGGGTCATCGCTGCCTCGCCCGTACCCGCGCTGCTCGAGCTCCTCGGCGAGCTCGTCGGCGTAGGCCTCGGGATCCTCGAGCGCGGACGTGAGCTCGTCGGCGAGCGCGGCTTTCGGTGCGATCAACGTGCCGATCGCGATCAGGGCGTCGAGCCGCTTTGGGAGCATAGCCGACCATGCGACAGATCGCGGCGCCGGGGAAGCGCCGGACCGCCCGGTCGCCGCGGCGCCTACTCGATCGCCTTGGCCAGCGCCGCGAGCGCCTCGGCGACGCGCGGCGACGGCGCGATCAGATAGGCATCGTCGAGCGCCCGCACGCGGCCCGTGGCCACGGCGGGGACGTCGAGGGTCTGCCAGGCGGCGACGCTCTGGCGTGCGGCGTATGACAGATCCAGGATCACGTCCGGCCTGCCGCGCAGCACCTCCTCGGCCGAGATCTTGGGATACCGCACCCTCGCGGCGCTGAGCACGTTCTCGCCGCCGACCACCGCGAGCAACTCGTCGACCCAGCTCCCCGGACCGGCGCTCACCAGGTTGCCCAGGCCCCCCGACTCGCGATCGATCACCGCGAGCACGCGCGGCCGCTTCGCCGGGCGCGCCGCTGCGGCGCGATCGAGCGCGGCGTCGATCGCAAGGGCCACGCGGTCCGCTTCGGCGGCCTTGCCGATCCGCGCACCCACGGTCCGCAACGCGGCCTTGACATCGGGCAGTGCATGGATCGCACACGCCGCGGTGGCGATCCCGGCGTCGTTGAGCGCGCCGGCAGCCTGGCCGTGGACATCATCGACGATCACCAGCGTGGGCCGGAGCCCCACGATGGTCTCGAGGTTCGGCGCCAGGAAGCTGCCGACCTTGGGCAGCGTTGCGACCTCCGGTGGGAACGCCGAGTAGTCGTCCACGCCGACGAGCAGCGCGCTGGCGCCGAGCGCGGCGACCACCTCGGTCGCCGACGGGGTGAGCGACACCAGGCGCTGGACCACCGGAGCGCCGGGGACCACAGGACCGGCGGCCTGGATCGGCTTGGCCTCGTCGCGCCGGCATCCGGGCCCGGCCAGC
>Ga0137437_1000235_pt1 | contig 15957 bp, 11 predicted proteins | sample EasRivERMGT138_2_FD_102332 | JGI IMG/M metagenome (GOLD analysis project Ga0137437, IMG submission 102332) | Soil microbial communities from meander-bound floodplain in the East River, Colorado, USA - East River MetaG ERMGT138_2 | ecosystem: Environmental > Terrestrial > Soil > Floodplain ...
CGACCTACCAGGAGGCTGGCGCGTTCGTGAAGCCGCCCTTCGAATATCAGAAGCTGGCCAAGACATTGCCCCAGGGCTGGCCGTCGTTGGACCTGCGCGTAATCGATCCCAACGGCTATTTTCTCGCCACCACCGGCGCGGTGCGCGGCATCGCCTACAATAACACTCTCGTGCCGCCCGACAAAGCGCCGAAGAAATGGGATGACTGTTTAGATCCCATCTGGCGCGGCAAAGTGCTTTACGACCCGCGCCCCAAGCTGACCGCCTTGCAGCATGATCCCAAAACCCGCGACGCGCACCTGAAATGGCTCAAGGCGCTGATGGAAAACAAAGTCGTACTCAACCGGGGCATGGATGAAAATTTACAAAAGGTCGCAGCTGGAGAATTTCCTATCAACTGCGCGGCCAATTATCATAATGCCATGCCGATGATCGATGAGGGCGCACCGCTCGGCTTTGTCTTAGCCGATCCAATCCCGCTGGAGCTCGGCACGCAGATGTTCGTCTTGAAGTGGACGCTGCCCGCGACCACGCAGCTCTTCGCGCTGTGGGCCGCGACGAAAGCCCAACCCGTGGTCGACAAGGCCGGCTACCGCGGTTTTCCCTGGGACCCAACCTCGCGTAAATATGCCATGGTCCAAAAAAAATATATCGCCGTATGCGGTCCGGATTGTTTGCGTTTGTCGGCGGATAAGTACGATCAAGAACACGCCAAGATTATGAAATTGCCGGGCGCTAAGTAGCGACCAAGCCCGAAATATTAATCCTACAAGGAAAGCGACGACCGAGTGTCGATCGAGGCGGAACCTTGTACCGTCGCTGAGGCACGGAATTTCAAATTGCAGATGTCAGATTTCATATCTGGAATTTGAGATATGACATTTGCAATCCCGAAGGGCACGCCTTCGTTCCGGAAGGGTCGCACCTCGATCGCCGTCCGATTGCGACTAATCTAAGCTAAATTTAAGCGTTGAGCCGCCGATGCGCGGCGCGGAGAAACGACAGATCGGTAACCTCGTCCAGGGTCACGCGCCGGTCGGTGGATTTCATCGTGCCGACCACGGTCGCCATATAGTCGATCACCGAGGGCTCAAGCTCACCGACAAAACCCTCGCGGAGAATTTTGTAATTGCCCTCCGCTTCGTCGCGATTGAGATTGGCAATCCGCTTGAGCGCGACCTCGACCGCTGCTTGCTCGTGGGATTTCAAATATTCGGTGGCGCGGACCACCGCGGTGACAATTTTCTGCAAAGTCTCCGGCTGTTGTTTGATCAGTGAATCACCTGCGGCTAATCCGCCCTCATACCAACCCATGCCCGGATCCGGATAGTAGAGCGGTTTAAAGCCCGCCTTGGTGCCCCAATAGAGAAACTGGCTGCGCGCGAACACCGCCGAGATCGTCGGATCCTCGAACGCCTTAGCGCGTCCGACGCTGTCGCCCTGAACGACCTCAACATCGATACCGGGACGCAGACCGTAGCGCGAACAGAGAAAACGGAAGTCGGTATTCGAGCGGCCGCCGCCGGACATCACTTTTTTCCCTTTGAGGTCGGCGATCGTACGGATCTCGGGACGCGCAACGCAGGGAAATTTGGTCAGCGTCGTCGCGCATAAAATTTTAAGTGCGTGACCATGGCCCAGCACCGCCTCCATGGCATTGGTCAAAGAGCAGAGGAAACCCACTTCACCTTTTTCGACCAATTGCGCCAACGTCTGGCCGCCGTGGGTTTGCACTTGCACGCAATGGGCGCTCACGCCCTCAGCGCTAAAAAAGCCTTTTTCTTCTGCGATCAACAGCGGCAGAAAAGTCATAGTTGGATACGGCAATGCGATCAGCATAGGAATTACCCCGGTTGCATTTATCGGCTCTTCAGCCTCTTGGGTAGATCATATGTTACGTTCAGGTTGTTTTGTCCACCACGAAGTGCACGAAGGACATGAAGGGTTCGGATGATTAAAATTCCGAACTTCGTGCTCTTCGTGTCCTTCGTGGTGAAAATATCTTCACAGCAATCCCGGAACCGAATTTCAAATCCGTTTGGCTAGGAATTATCTCGGTTTCAATTGTCGGGTCGCGAGATACCGGCCGCTGAAGGTCATCGCCAGCATGATCAAGATCAACACAACACCCAACGCCGATGCGTGGCGCAAGTCGCCGGCTTCCCAGTGCGACCAGATAAGAAATGAAATGACGTTGTTCGACGTCGAGTTGAGCATGAGCGCCATCGACAACTCGCGCATCGCATGGACGGCGACCCAAATTGCGACACCGGCCATGGTCGGTAGCATCAGCGGAATGACAATTCGGTTAAAGACGGTGACCGAAGTGGCGCCGCTGACACGGCCGGCCTCTTCCAACTCCTTGTGAATTTGAATGATGCTGGCGCTCAATGTGCGCGTGCTGAACGGCAAGTAAGTCGTGACGAAGCCGACGAGGATGATCAGCGATGTCCCGTAAATCGGTAGATAATCGAAGGTGAGATAAACGTAAATCAGCGCCAAGGCCAACACCACGCTCGGCACCGCGTGGGGCAGAAACGTCAAAACCTCGAGCACGCGCCGGCCGGGGAAATTGGAACGCAGCACGACCCATGCCGCCGCGGCGGCGAGCAGAGTGGTTATCGTGGCGGAGCCCAGCATGAGCCGGAACGTGTTCATCACCGCTTTCGTGACTTCAGGATCGTTGAGCAGGTCGGTGTAGCTCGCGACGGAAGCCACTGAGAGGGCTTCCATGGACGGCGCCTGATAGAAGGGAATCAAGCTCGCCCAAAACATGATGAGAATCGGCAACAGCACGGCGAGAGCGAAGTAGCCGACAAAAAAAGCCAAGGCGAGATATTTCCACAGGCCGATATCGATCAGCCTGGGGCGATAGCCTTTACCGGTGACCGTGGCGAACCGCTCGCTGTGGCGGGTCGATCGCTGGTAAAGGTAGATGAGAAAAATGCTGATCACCAAGTATGTCGAGCTGAGCGCGCTCGCTTCGCCGTAGTTGGCGCCGCCGCCGTAGGTGGACGTGGTCGCGTAATAGATCTTCGAACTGAACACGAGAATGCCGTTGCGCAGGCCGAGCACGCCGGGGATCTCGAAACTCTCGATGGCGGTCATGAAGACATAAATGCTCGCGGTAAGAATTGCCGGCAGCATGATGCGCAGCGTAACGCGGGTGGTGGTAATCCATTTCGTCGCGCCTGACACCAGCGCCGCTTCTTCCAGAGAAGGGTCCATGGCGCGAAAAGCGCCGACCAATAATAAAAACGTCGTCGGCACAAGCCGCAAGCCCTCGGTGAAGATCATGCCGCCGAGCGAATAGATATTGAACGGCGCGTTCTCAAGGCCGAAGACGAACATCGTGGCTTTATTGATGATGCCGACGTTGGGACTGAGCAGCAGTACCCAAGCCATAGACAGCAACATGCCGGGCATCGCGACCGGCGCGATGACGAGCGCATAGGCCACGGTGCGCAGCGGCGTGTTCGTCCGCTCGATCAGCCAAGCGAACATCACCGCAACCGGCAGAGCGAGCAACACCGATCCGGCGGCAAAGACAAATGAATTGTAAAACAGCTCCAAGAGCGCCGGACTGCCGTAAGCGCGGATATAGTTGGTAAAGGTCAGCCGGCTAAAAGTGCCGGGCGCGCCGCGAATGAAGCCGCCGATAATCAACAGCGCCAGCGGCACGACGACCAGGTAAGCCACCAACGCCACTAAGCTAGGGAACAAAAGGTTAGACCAACGAGGCCACGCAAATCGGCGCGCGTGCCGCGATAGGACGAGAGACGATGGGTAGTCTTGCACTAAAATGCCTCAATAAGGTTCTTCCGGGTTTACCGTGAAGATGTCTTCGCCACGAAGGACACGAAGAGCACGAAGTTCGGAGAGTTAACTATCCGGCCACTTCGTGTCCGGAGTCCGTCCTGAGCGCAGTCGAAGGGTGCTCTTCGTGGTGAACAAAACCAAATGAACGTGACACATTATCCGCACAAAAACCTGAAGAACCAAAAACAACGGCTCATTTCTTCGAGCCAATAAGCATCATGAGTTTGTCTTCGATGTCGTCATGCTTGAGCGCTTTCTCCGTGTCGCCCCAACCGAGTACGGCAAGTTTTTTGCCAGTCAGCATCTTTGACATTTCGGTGCCGAGCCCTTCGTAGGGGAGCGCTCGGCCTTCGGTGTCCTCGTAAACTTTTTGACCTTCGGTAGATACCAGCCAGGCAATATAGAGCACGGCGGAGTTAATTCGCGGCGCACCCTTTGGAATAGCCCGGCCGGCGATATTACCGCCGATCGGCTCCATGGGAATCCAATCGATCGGCGCGCCGGTTTTACGCGCTTCGATAATGTTGAACAGGTAAACCGGCGCGATATGAAAGTCGCCGGCGGTCAGGAGCTGCGCGATGGCCGTGCCGCCCCGGCCAAACTTCGGTTGGTTGTCCTTGATTTTTTTTACGTAGGCTTCGGTCTTTTCAATGGTCCAAACTCCCGATGAAGCGATATAGGCCCAAGGATTGACCCGGATATCGACGGCCAATTTACCGCGCCATTCCGGACTCAGCAGATCGTCGTAACTCTTTGGCAGTTTTTCCTTGGGCACCAGTTTGGTGTTGTAGGCCATGGTCCAGATATTTCCATAGGTGCCCACGCCGAAATTATCCTTGTCGACCGCCTGGGCGGGAATTTCTTTAAATACTTTGCGCCATGGAAAGCTGGTAAATACGCCGTCGACCTTGCCCTGCTCATAGGACACGCTGTTGCATGCGATCACGTCGGCCGTCGGCGCTCGCCCGGCACGCTGTTCCATGGTAATTTTTTGCACCACTTCATCGCTGTGCACCAAGGCTTGTTCGACTTTGATGAACGGATATTTTTTCTCGAAGGCGCGGAAATGCTCTTTGCCTTTCCCTCGTGTCGTATCCCAGACTACCAGTCTCCCCTCTTTCTTGGCGCCTTCAACGAGATCGGCAAGACTTCTTTCGGCGATGGGTTTTTCCGCGGCTTCAATTGCCAGCGGAAATAATATGACGAGCAAAATGAGAAACACTGGCGCCACGGAAGTGCATTTCGAATGTCCAAGAATGATTGTCATCTCCACCTCCTGAAAGTTTTGTCGGCGGCCTTCGTTTCGCCGAGCATTTATCAAACCGGGCGCTGCTGTCAATCGGAATTCTTTTCCCGGCCTCAAGCGCGGGCGCAGCGTTTCGAAATTCGCCCGCTTGCAGCTTCGGCGTCGAAGGAAAATACAAGACCACGCTGAGCGTCAGCAAAGGCGGTGACTGTATCGACTACAAAGAAGAAGACCCGGAGATCAGACGAATTTACGAAAAGGCGCTGGCCGAGGAAGGGAATAAATCCAACATGGCGCCGTCGCTGTACGCATAGCCGCGGTTGCCACCGGCGCCACCGAACGAAGCGCTGCGAGAATCAGCGCTTCAGTTTTTTCGCCGCTTCCACGCATCGATGATCGCGCTCGAATCGTATACATCAAAAATCTTTTCCAGATAGTTAACCGCGGCGGCGTAATCTTCCGGCGAGTTGGTGCCGACGCAGTCGCGCGCGATGACGGCGTAGAAGCCGCGGCAGATCGCCTCCCGCGCCGTACCGTTGATGCCGGTGGCCACGTTGACGCCGGTCAGGATGACGGTTTTGACAGCGTGCTGGCGCAAGGTCCACTCGAAGGACGTGCCGAGAAAAGCATTGGGAATGAATTTCTCGAAGACGATCTCGTTATCCTTGGGCCGCATCGCCTCGACCAATTGCGGTTTGGCGGGAAACCCTTTGGGCTCGGGCTCGCGCGCGATGCTCGCGACCGGCTTGCCGGCTCGGCTGAGTCTCATGCGCACCGTCGGCGCGCCGGTGTCACCGACGATCCGCATGTTGTTCTGATGCGAGAATATCCTCAAGACGTTATGCTCGCGCGCCGCCGCCAGCAAACGGGAACTGTTGCGGATGAGATCGTCGGTGCTGTAGCGGTTCAAGACGACATTTTCCGCGAAATCCCATAAAAGCAACGCCGTATGTTTGGGGTCGACGAGCTCGTCCAGACTTTCGAGAATTTCCATGCCCGTGTAACTGATCATCGGCGGCTACCACCTTGGCGCAAGATGCTTCAGCCATATTACTTGTCATCGTTCCCTGTCAAGTAAGCGCGATGCTGGTTGTGAATACTGCGGAACTTCACTAAACTTCGGGCCACGTTATCTCTAAGGCGCGAAAGTGTTGAAGAAATTTTCCTTGATCTTCCTCGCCGTCGGCTTGCTCTTCAGTGAACCTGCCACAGCACAGGAAAAACGGCTGCAAAGCTTGCGTCTAGCCTACGGCGCCGCGTCATCGGCGCGGATTCCCTATTGGCTCGCCAAGGAAGCCAAGCTCGATGAAAAATATGGGCTTGATCTGAACTTGATATTTATCAACGGCGCGCCGGTCACGCTCAACGCTCTGGTCGCCGGCGACATCCACATGGCTGCCACCTCGGGCGTCGCCGGGATATCGCTCGCCGCGCAGGGCGGGCCGATCGCGATCATCGCCAACATCGGCTCGACACCCTACAAGCTGGTCGCCCATCCGTCGTTCAAGACCATTCAAAGCTTGCGCGGCAAGATCATCGGCACCGACCGCGTCGGCGGCGCCACCGATTTCGCCTTACAAGAATTGCTGCCGCAGCTGGGCTTGATGCCCGGCAAAGACGTGCAGCTCATCGGCACCGGACTATCGAGCTCGGCGGAACGAGTTCTGCTGATTCACCGCGGCAAAATTGACGCTACCCTCGCAGTGTTGGACAACGTGCTCAAAATGGAGTTGCAGGGTTACCCCGTGAATATCCTGGCTGATCTTTTGGAGCATGGCATCTACGCCACCGGCGGCGATCTGATGACTTCGCGGCAGTTTCTCAAACAAAACCGAGACGCCGCCAAAGGCTTTCTCAAGGCGCTTTGCGAGGCCATCTGGTTGGGACGGCGGGACAAAGAACTGGTTTCACGCGTCTACCGCAAGTATCTCAAGACCCAGGAAACAGTCCTGCTCGAAAGTTTATACAAGAACTACGTTCTCGGCACGATACAGACGAAGCCGTTTCCCGAGCCCAAGAGCATGCAACGGACGATCGATGCACTGGCGCCGTCGACGCCGCACCTAAGGGGACAACGGGTCAGCAATTTCATCGATGACAGCTTGCTCAGAGAAATTGACAAGGAAGGATTTTTCGCGCGGCTCTATAGGTGATGCCGATGACAAAACCATCACTGCTAGTGAGTTACGCTTTTTTACTGGTGCTTTTCCTCGGACCAATAGGCTACAGCCAAGAAAAAAAGCAGGAACGGCTCACCCTCGCCACCTCGACAGTGGGATTAGGCCGCATTCCTTTACTGGTCGCGCAGGAGCAGCGGCTGTTTCAGAAGCACGGCTTGGAAGTCAACATCGTTTACATCAGAGGCGCGTCAACTTCGCTGCAATCGCTGCTCGCCGGCGAGGTTCAACTTGTCGTCGGTGGCGGCCAGGGCACCATCGGAGCCGCCGCGCGCGGCGCGCCGGTGGTCATCATCAGCAATTTTTCCTCGACGCCCAATCAACTGGTCGCCCTGCCGCCGATCACTACCGTCGATCAACTGAAAGGCAAAATCATCGGCGCCAGCCGTCCGGGAACCTCGACCGACTTCGTCTTGGAGCGGCTGCTGCCGCGCGTCGGCTTGATTCCCGGTAAGGACGTGAAGCTTTTGCCAACCGGCTTGTTGGTGTCCGAAGAAAGACTTGCGTTGCTGGTGCAAAAACGAGTTGACGCTACGCTCGCCAATCAGGAGAGCGTTTCGCAATTTCAGCACAAAGGCCACCCACTCAAAGTTCTCGCCGATGCTTTGGCATTCGGCGTGAACTCGACTGTCGACTTTTCGACCTCGAGACAGATTCTCGCCACGCAACGCCAACAGCTAAAGGCATTTATCAAGGCGGTCTGCGAAGGCATTTGGCTGGCGAAAATCAATAAAGAGATAGCTTTTCGGGTGATGCAGAAACAACTTAGGCTCGATGCGCGCTTTTTCGAATCCACCCACGCGAACTACGTGGTCAGACTCCACCCAGAAAAACCCTATCCAATCCGAGAGTCGCTGGAAGCGGCGATCGAAGATATGACTCCCGCTATCCCAGAGCTCAAGGGCAAGAAGCCTTCCGACTTCGCGGACTCGAGCCTGGTCGCAGAGTTGGACAAAGAAGGATTCTTCGAACAACTGAAGCGCTGATCCCATCCCAGCCGGTGCGATGACCAATCGTCTAAATTTGGCACCTACTATGAGCGTAAGCTTGACGGAAATCTCGCAACCTTGATAAGTTCGGCATCGTTGTGTAAGGACAATTCTCGCGTCGGTCATTCTACCGTAACATTTTAGCTTCTGGCGGTTTTACTGTGAAAATGTTTTCACCACGAAGGACACGAAGAGCACGAAGTTCGGAGATTTAATTTTCCGAACCCTTCGTGTCCTTCGTGCTCTTCGTGGTAAACAAAACAAACCGAACGTGGCACATTATCCACACAACAGCCGGAAGAACCACAATCTAAGGAGTCATAATGAAACTACGCGTCGGTAACGGGTGTTGGCATGCGGGACATGTAAGAGCGGCGACTTACGCTCTGGAAGCGGGACTATTCGCCCAAGAAGGGCTCGATGTGGAAATCGTCCACGCTAAAGTAAATCCGAAAGCTATCGAATCGAGCCGGCCGGATGGTGAGAGATACGATGAAGTCGGCACCGTACTACGCGACATGATCGCCTTTCGCATCGATATTATTCCCGATGTCCACGTGCGCACTCCGTTCGCCGAGCGCGCGTTGGGCAATGACGAAGTGCGCATCATCGGCGGCTGGCGCAACTGGTTTTCCGGCACGCTCGTGACTGCGCCTGGAATCAAATCGATCGCGCAACTCAAGGGCAAGCGAATCGGCGACTGGTACAAGGGCGGCATCGCCACCATGTGGTTTGAGCACCAACTGCGCAAGGTGGGCATCGATCCCGATCGCGAGGTCGAGTGGAAGGTCGGTTATCTTTACGGCTCCATGCGCGAAGCATGGAAGCCGATGTTACGCGGCGAGACCGACGCGGCGATTGTCGCCAACGCGTTCGTGCCGACGCTTTTGGAGCAAGGATTTAACAAGCTTTACGATTTCGTCGAAGACACCAAGCCCCATGGCCGGCCCGACCGGGTCACCATCGCGCGCAAATCTTTCATCGAGCGCAATCCGGAACTGGTGCTCCGTTATTGGAAAGCGCAGATTCGCGGCTATCAATCGATGCGCATGGCGCCGGAGAATTTTCCATTCCACCGTTACGTTGAAGCCAAGCTCAGAGTCGATAATCCCGACGAGTCCGAACGGATGCGCGATCTCCTGTCGCAGACGCTCATGGAGAGCTACTTTGTTCCGTTAGACGGTCACATCAGCGAGGAAGGTGTCTGGCGCATTCTCGAAGAGCATCAGGACGCCGGCGTGTTGTCACGCTCGATCACGCGCCAAGACGTCAAAGAAGTAATCAGGCAAGAGTTGGCTCAGGAAGCATGGCAGGAAATCTCGCAGACCGAAGAGGTCAAGCGTAATCTCGAACGACTGCAACCTATCGTCGAGAAATACGGATATTGACGACAACGACCAAATCGAAAGGGCAATCACAGGGGATTGCCCCTACCGGTTCAAACAAGAAGGGCGACCAGCCGGTCGCCCCCACGAAATTCCAATTCTTTTTTTTGCGCCCTTTGCGCCCTTTGCGGCTAATCTTCAGCCCAACGCCGTACTGCCGGATACCAACACCTCGCTCTTCACGCCCTCGACCCAAGGCATCGTGTCGGGCACGATCGTTGAGGTCGCGCGCACTCGATACACGCGCGGATCTTTCACCCCAGGCGGAGGCGTGCCACGCTCGCGCAGATCTTTGGCCGCTTTGAGCAGCATTCGCCGCGCGCGGATCGTCGCGTAGTCGCCGCTGCAGAGATTTTCCTTGCTCCGATCGAGGATCGGCGTCGGCCCTTCGTTCTCAGTGACGCAGCGGTCTTGGAGATTCACGCCAGTGATGCCCATGCGTTTGCTGCGATGCACATCCCAATTGATCAGATAGTCGTTCGACTTGAGCGCTCTGGGACGGATAAAGCTATAGGGTTCATGGGTCGCCGGCAAATAGTCTTCTTCCGAAAAATTCAATCGGTCGCCTTTCTTAACCGACTGCATGATTTCCTTCGTCGGGTACCAATTGATTTGCCATTTGATCGAGTTCTCGTCATCGATCGGCGTATAGATGCGCGCGCCGCGCAATTCGCTGCCCGGCGGCATCGAATAGAAGGGCATAATGAACTGATTGACGCGCCACAAGTCCTTGCCCGCGCCGAACGACCGTTTGGCGCCGTACATGAAGCCTGCCGCCGTGTCGACGATGTCGATCGCCATGGGTGTGCGCATGCCTGATTTGTTCGCGACTAAGTGCTGCGAGGGCTGGTGTTCCTCGGCCAATTTTTCATCGGCCAAATTATAAGGCGAATGCAGCCACATCACATGGGTCGGATCGATGCCGCCTTCGAGGACCTGGAGGTAGTTGCAGTCCTGGTGAAATACCCGGTAAGTGCGCTGTTCGTCTGGCACCAGCGAAAATTCAAATTCAGGCAGAGCAGGAATTTCCTTGAACGGCCCCATATATGTCCAGATGACTCCACCATACTCGACGCATGGATAACTCGGGTGATGAATCGCATCACAAAACTGTTGCTCGGCGGGAATGTTCGGCATCTCCATGCAAGTGCCGTCAGTCGCATACTTCCAGCCATGGTACGGGCAGCGAATACCGTCGTCTTCGATGCGGCCAAAATAGAGCGGCGCCAAACGGTGCTGACAGTACGCGCCGATCAAACCCACCTTGCCGTTGCCGGCGCGAAACAAAACCAAGTCTTCGCAAAGGAGCCGTATCCGTAAAGGCTTGACGCCGGACTCGGGAAGAAAGGACGATGGAATTACCGCGAGCCAGTACTGGCGGAACAAATCTCCCATCAGTGTCCCCGGCCCGACGCGAGTCAGTTGCTCGTTCTCCTCTGTGGTAAAAGTGAATCCGCTCACCCCTTGATAGTTCCCGCCTGACGCTGCCATCGTATGATCCTCCATCGCGATAACCGCATCACGTACTGTATGCGCTATCCGACCATCCTGTGACCTCTCAGCGTTTGAAACTATCCGAGAATCTAAAGCAATGTCAACGTTGCGAAACGGCAAGAGCTGCGGCGCAGGCGTGCTAGCCGGAATTATTCATCCTGTCAGGAAAGCGAACGTCAGAGTGTCGATCGAGGTGGAACCCTGTAGGAGCGAAGGCATCAGCGCCAAATGTTTCATCGTCATGCTCGGTGCTCGGCAAAATGTTTGACCTTTTCTCAGATATTTTCACAGCAGATCGCGTCGCTCGCCACTTCAAGGCAGAGCTGCGTTGCCTTCGCTCCGGAAGGGTTTCGCCTCGATCGCTATTCCACCACGAATAATCTGGCCTAGCGCTTGCGCCGAATACCTACGGACTTATGCGTGGAGGATTGGTAAGTAGAAACTGAGGGGATCGCAACGCGGAATTTACCAATGCGTCGCAGGTCACCGCAGCGATTCACTAGTGCAGCTCGGATCCTAGGGTTTCGAAGGAATCAGCGCGTCTCCACTCTCAGCTAGCCGGTGCGTGATTTTAGCCGCTTCGGTTCGCTCATTTCAATTTTGTGAATGAAGCGTCTGACATGAGCCATTAAATCGATCATCCTAACGGGTTTCTTCAAGAACTCGTCGCAGCCGCCGTAAAGCGCGGCGAACTTCATGTACGAGAAAGTGCTCATCGCCACGATGGGAATTTTTTCGACGCGCGGCTTTTCCTTCAGCAATGACACCAACTCCAATCCGTCCATGTCGGTTAGATCAAGCTCCAGAAGAATCAAGTCAGGATGGTATTCGATGGCCTTTCGCAGTCCGCCCTCGCCGGTTACCGCGACAATTGGCGTAAGTCCCGCGAACATGACCTGTTTGACTAACAGCTGGGTAAAATTTGGCTGTTTCTCAACAATCAGGACAACCTTTTTTTTTCTCTGACTGACCATCGACAGAACACCCTCCGGGCGAACTCGCAGCAACAACCATGCCCCATCTCATTGGGAAAATGCCACGGTTCTGCCGTTGTGGGGGGCGCCGACCTGTCACGCGAAGAGCAAAATTCTCCTAGGGTATTCCCGAAATATCAGGTTGCCGAAAATGGACAAATTGGCGGGGCGCAAGCATCGAACAACTCTTGCGAAGCGAGGGGGCAAATTTGTGCTATTTTAAACTGACCGCACTGTAAGCAGCTAGAAACTATTAAATGGGGGTACCAAAGGGGGCGAGCATTCTCTTTGCGACGTTTTAATCAGCGGCAGGGTCAATAGCCCACCCGCGAAATTATTTAGTTTATTTTATGGTCGTCCCGTTGAGCACCACACCCTTGGGATCGGTACAATCGCAGGGCTCGCCCGCCGGTCCCCAGCCGTAAGGACAGGTAAATCGCACGACATTACACTCGCGCTCGGTGATGGCATCGCCGAGCCGGCCGAAGAAACCCTGCGGCTTTTCCGCTTTAGTTGTAGCCTCGTACTCGCGCGTAACGGTCGTGGTGGTGGTAGTACATGACGAAGCGCAGACAGCAGTTAGCATCGCCACTTGAATTAGCAAGCATGCTTGGCGTGTTCGCTTCATCGTTTCTCGGCGGAATTCCGTTCTGTATTGATGGCACGCAGCACTGTTGAACAGAGGATTGAATCGGCTCGTTTCGAGATTTGTTATATCACTGTGGAAACAAAAGAGGAAACAAAGTGAAAACATTCTGGAAACTTTTATTCGGAACAAGAACCGAGACCGTTCCGGTTCGCACGGACGGGTTGCGTGTTATCGCCATGGTTCGGCGGGCAATAAGGAATGCAAGGGCGAATGAATCGCGTTGAGACCTGTTCAGTGCGGCGTTCGGCTTAGCATGCGCAGGCTCGACCCGTGTTTTTGAACTTTCTTGTAAACTCCTACGTTGCTCACGCAGGTGATCTATGGTAACGGAAGCAAAGATTCTGAATGGGGAGGCAACGCCATGTTTTCAGCAACCAATCGAGAGAGATCGCGTTTGTTGCTTTTTTTTCTGATCCTACTTCTTGGGCCATCGCTCTGTGGCGACGCTTTGGCTGCAAGTCTGTCGGCCAACCTTGCTAACGATCCAGTCACCAAAGCGGTGGGGTCCGAAGTCATGAGTGCCGCGTTAAAGGAAGGACGTGTCGTTTGGTACGCCGGCGACAATACCGGAGAATTTTTCCAAGCCGGTGGCAAAGAGGCGTTCGAAAAACGCTTCGGGATTAAAATGGAACCTGTGACCGGCCGCCTGCGCGAACAGACCGACCGCCTGCGCGCGGAACATGCCGCCCGCAGAATAATCGCCGACCTCTTTGACGGCGTTGACCAGTATCATATGGAGCTTTTCCGCGCCGGCGTGCTCGAAAAATATACTCCTCCTGCGCCGACCCTCGCCGCTTACGACAAAACTGTTTTTACCAAAGAGCCGGTCGGTTACTGGACGCCGCTTTTTATCAGCGCCCAGGCGTTGATCGTGAACACCAACATGCTCAAGAAAGAGGAATATCCGAAATCCTATCTAGATATTATCAATCCCAAATGGAAGGGACGTGTCGCCACGCGCGATCCCCGAAGCGCGGGGGGAGGTGGCTGGCAGTTCCTGCAGATGTACGACAACCCCAAGTTGGGCATTGAATATATTCGCAAGCTCAAGGAGATTGTCGACCCATTCATCGTTCCGGGTGGTAGTCGGGACATGCGCGACGCGGTTCTGACCGGGCGCTTTCCGCTCGGCTTCAGTGGACGACCTGAATTTCTTACCGACGTGCCCAAAGGCTCACCTCTGGCGTACCTCGTACCCAAGGAGGGAGTTACCTGGCTACCGCACTCCACGGCGTTGATCAAGAACGCGCCGCATCCCAATGCGGCCAAAGTCGCGCTGACCTGGTTTTACGAGATTCCCAACCTTCAGCTTCTGGCCAAGGAAGGCGGGCGCATGATTCCGCATCCAAAAGTCAAGATGCCCATTCCCGAAATGGAATTGTCAAACAACATCATGATGGAGGGAATTCCGGCAGAGCAGCTGGCCGATCCGGGCTTCTTTTTCAAGGAAATGGAAAAGGTTTTCGGCAGACGCTGATGGCTCGCAGTGAATTGGAATGGCGGAGTGGTGGAATTTTGGAATGACACTATATCGGTTTTTCCGATACTGCCGGATTCTATGATTCCGTCGTGCCATTTTTCAGTGATTTCATCTCGTCACTTTTTAGCACCTTCCTGACGGTGTTTATTCTTAACCGTCAATGCTCTCCAAGTTAACTCTCGCTCTGCGCTCCTTTACGCAGGTCACTATTTTTTATTATCTCCTGTTTTTTGTCCTGATCATCCTCATCTTGTACCCCACTTTGATGCTGCTCACCGCGAGCTTTTTCACCGGCCAACCCGGAGCGTGGGGGCAATTTACCTTTGCCGGCTACCGGGAACTTTATGAAACAGAGGGAATTGCGGAGATCATTTTTAACAGCATGATTTACGCCTCGGCGCGCACCGGCATCAGTCTCCTACTGGCATTGACCTTCGCCTGGGCGGTCGCCCGCGGGCAAATTCCCGGTCGGGGCCTCATGGAGGTTTTGCTGCCGATACCCTTTTTTATCCCTGACCTGCTCACGGCAATTTCATGGGTCATGATCGCCAACCCGCAAAATGGTCTCATCAATCAGTTTTTTTTCTCTTATTTTGGCGTGCGCGAACCCGTGGTGAACATTTACGGTTGGGGCGGGCTCATTTTTCACTCCGTTTTAAGTACGACCGCTTTTCTTTACCTTCTGCTGGTCGGATTTTTTTACAACATGGACCCGTCCTACGAGGAAGCCTCGACCGCCTGCGGCGCCAGTCAATTCTTAACGACCTTTAAAATCACGCTGCCGATGCTTTTGCCAGCGATACTGGGCGTTTCGATTCTTTCATTCGTTCGCGGGCTAGAATCTTTTGAAGACCCCTACCTCTTCGGCACGCCGGGCGGCGTGTATGTGTTCGCCAATGAAATTTACCGCGTCCTCAGGCACCGACACCCGCCCCAGTACAACGCCGCCACCGGGCTCGCGGTTATCCTCATGATCATTACCTTCGTTTTGGTCACAATGCAGTGGAAGATATTGGGCAACCGGCAATTCACCACGATCAGCGCCAAGGGTTACCAGCCGCGCCGCATCAAACCTCATCCACTAATTGGCTGGTCCATTTTTGCTCTTTTCGTAATTTATTTCACGCTGGCGATCCTCATCCCCCTGACACAGATATGCGCCAGTTCGTTCTTCAAAGTGTTCGGTCTCTACAACCCGGAGCACTTCACCTTCGACAACTGGCTAAAGGTCCTCCGTGATCCTCGCACCATGGGAGGACTGCGCAATACGATTGTTTTTTCCACCCTCGCCGCCGCGGGAGTGATCGCTCTCGGCGGCTTTATCGGTTACATCCGGATTCGAACAAAACACTGGCTCGGACCGACGATGGAACTCACGGCCTGGTTGCCGTGGACGCTACCCGGCATCGTCTTGGGTTTGGCTCTGCTGTGGGCGTGGATATCCCTGCCCCAACCCTTCAATCTCTACGGGACTTCAGCAATTGTCGTCCTAGGCTTTATCGTCAACGGGCTACCCCTGGGAACTCGCACCATGCAATCCGCGATCATGCAGGTAAGCAAGGACTTGGAAGAATGTTCCATGGTCCACGGCGCGTCTTGGCTCCAGACCATGGCGTACATCGTGTTTCCGTTGTTGCGCATCGGAATTGCCGGTGCCTTCGTGATTGTCTTTGCGTTATCGGCGCGCAGCCTGACGATTCCGCTGCTCCTCTACTCTTACGGCACGGAGACGTTAACGATCGCC
>Ga0137437_1000236_pt1 | contig 15933 bp, 10 predicted proteins | sample EasRivERMGT138_2_FD_102332 | JGI IMG/M metagenome (GOLD analysis project Ga0137437, IMG submission 102332) | Soil microbial communities from meander-bound floodplain in the East River, Colorado, USA - East River MetaG ERMGT138_2 | ecosystem: Environmental > Terrestrial > Soil > Floodplain ...
CGCCGAACAACATCCTGCTCGGCAAGCGCGGCGAGGCGACGCTGATCGACTGGGGCATCGCGCGCGATCTGGACGCGCCGGGCGGCGCGACCGATCCAGCGCTGCGCCACGGCGATGCGCCGGGGGACTCGGGCGTGACGATCAGCGCCGGGACCCCGCCGTACCTGCCGCTCGAGCAGACCCAGGGCCGCCACGCCGATCCGAGCTTCGACGTCTACAGCTTCGGCGTCACGCTCTACGAGGTCGTCGCCGGGCGGACGCCGTTCGAGTGGCGGCACGTCGACGCGCCGGACGCGCGCACCCGGCAGCTCTCCACGTTCCTCGACTGGCTCAAGGCCGGCGAGCCGGCGGCCGCGGCGATGCCGCGCGATCCGGAGCTGTCGGGGATCATCGCCCGGGCGATGGCGCCCACCGCGAGCGAGCGGTTTACCGCCGACGAGCTCGTGCGGGCCCTCAAGCAGTACCTCACCGGCGATCTGGTGTTCTCGCATCGCTACTCGACGACCGGCCGGCTCGCGCGCTGGGCGCGCCGCCACCGCGCGGCGACCGTGGCGCTGGTCTCGGTCCTGCTCTTCGCGGTGGGGGGCACGCTCGTGTGGGCGCAGCTGTCGCGGCGTGCGAAGCGAGAAGCCGAGCTGCGGGCGGTGGCCGCCGCGGCGCGCGCCGATGCCAGCGAGAAGGGCCTCGCCGCCGACCAGGCAACCCGCGAGGCCGAGGCGGCCGAGGCGCTCGCCGACCAGGCCAAGCGCGAGAGCAAGGACGCCGACGCGATGCGCCTGGACGCCGACAAGAAGCGGCGCGCCGCCGAGGAGAAGCGCCGCGAGTTCGAGCAGGCCGCGCTGCGGGCCAAGGGCGACGCCGATGACGCGTTCAAGCGCTACACCGAGGCCGAGAAGAACAAGGACGAGGCGAACCGCGCGCGCGACGCGGCGATCGCCGAGCGCGACACCGCCCGGACCGCCGAGCGCGAGGCCCAGCGCGAGCGTGACACGGCGCGCGCGGGCCAGGTCGCCGCCGACAAGGATCGGGACGCCGCCCGCGCCGCGCGCGAGCTGGCCGACAAGGAGCGCGACGCCGCGCGTGCGAGCGCCGCGGCCGCCGAGGCCGACCGCGAGGCGGCGCGGGCGAGCGCGACCGCCGCGGCCCAGGAGCGAGAGGCCGCGCGTGCGGCCCAGGTCGCCGCCGACAAGGAGCGCGACGCCGCGATCGGCGCCCGCGCGAGCATCGAGAAAGAGCGCGACGAGGCGCGTCACAAGGTCACCGAGCTCGAGCAGCGGCTGCGCGAGCGCGCGGCCCCGGCCCCCGCGCCGGCCCCGGTCCCCGCGCCGGGCCCGGCCCCGGTGCCGCCACCGCCCGCGCCGGCCCCCGCGCCCGGCCCGTAGGTCCCCCACGTGATGAAATAGCGACCGCGCGGCCGCATCTTGGGAACCTTCTGAAAGAAAAGGCTCGACATGCGGCCCGTGACAGGGCACACAGGCAGTTGAGCCAGACGATCTTCTTTAGGGCCGGCCGTGTGTTGACCCCTCGTCTCGGATCATTCTGCTACTAGGAGCGGCGACGATGTCTGAAGGTACGATCAAGCGGCTGACTGATAAGGGTTTCGGTTTCATCGAGAACGGTTCGGGAACCGATCTGTTCTTCCACATGTCCGCCGTCGAAGGCGCACGATTCGAGGAGCTTCGTGAGGGCCAGAAGGTGTCCTACAACGAGGGTCGTGGACCGAAGGGACCGCGCGCCGAGAACGTTCGCGTCCTCTAGACCGCGTTTCCCGTAGCCCGTAGAAAGAAAAGAGCCGGCACGCGCCGGCTTTTTTCCGTTCCGGAGGGATCGGAGAGGACGATGTGACGAGCGCAAGGCCCGGTGCATCGACATCGCCGCCGCCGAGCCCGGGCCGGCTGGTACCCCGCCGCAGAGGATCTGACCGGTTGGAGCAGCTATGAGATCGTCCGTGTGGCAGGTCCCTGGCCGCGTCAACGCGCAGCGCAGCGACGCGGGCTGGTCCCGAGGGAGATAAATTGCACGGCCGGGTGGTGGGGCGCCGGTCGGTCGTGGAGATGGCACCGCCCGCCATTTTGATACGGTGGTTAACGGACGACCGAGGGGCCCAGCCTGCGTCGCCAGCGCGCGTTCGCGCGTTCTCCTCCAGGAGTGTAACCGGCCAGATCCTCTGCAACGGCGTACTAGTGCCAGAACCCGATCGAGACGCCAGCGTTGCGATAGCGTGATGCGACGTCCGCGGTGAAGGCGAGGCGCAGGCGGCGCTGGCCGAGGAAGTAAACTGCCAGACGGCGAGCTCGGCGCCGACCGTCGTATGGAAGCGGCCGCCGACGCCGTCGAACCGCGACGGCTCCCAGTACGCACCGCCGCGCAGGCGCAGCCGGCCGGGCAGCCACTCGTACTCGGCGCCGCCGCGCAGCGACAACGCGATGGTTCGGCCGGAGCGCTGCAGCTGTTGCATGCCGAACGCCTCGATCCCGTAGCCGTTGCCGGTCGCGCCGGTCACCACGAGGGCTGCGGCGAGCGTGACGGCCTGCTCGTCGCGAAACACGTTGTTGATCGGCTGATTCCATGCGGTCGGCCCGATCCGGTACGCGACCCCGCCGGCGATCCGCGACGTCGACTCGACCTGGTTCGGCAAGATGTAGCCGCGGCAGCTCATCGGATCGCAGGCGCTGGTGTCGACCTGGCCGCCGGCGATCGCGAGATCGATCGCGCCACCGATCCGGACGTTGTCCTGGCGCGGCAGCCAGGTTGCCCCGAGGGTCAGGCCGGTGCCCGTGACCTCGGACAGCTTCGTGTCGCCGTCGGCGAGCCCGAAGCTCGCGAGCTGCACGCCGATGCCGAACGCGAGATCGTACCGGGCGTTGTACCTGCCGACGATGAGCCGCAGGCGGGTCGCGCTCGCGGTGAGGGCCGGCGCCGATCCGGGTACAGGCGCCGACTGCGTGAGGTACGTGACCGCGCCGCTCCAGTCGTGGAGCCGGAGCGCGAACCCGCCGGTGACCAGCGAGGCGCCGCTGTTCTCGCCGGCGACCACGCCGTTGTTGTCGTAGTCGGACGAGTACTTCCCGGTCAGCGCGTCGAGGTGATAGTCCCAGTTCCACGCGTCGAGATCGGTGGTCTGGCGGACCGCGATCGCCGACGGGTTGATCAGCGCGCCGGCGGTACCGTTGATAAGCGCAGCGCCGGCGCCGCCCATCCCGACCATCGCGGTGTTGCCGATCGCGACGCCGTCGTAGAGGTCGATCGCGTAGTTGCGGTCCGTGATCGGCGGATTGTCGGCCCGCGCGGCCCGCGCGGCCTGCGCGACGGCGCAGAGGACCAAGCAGCTGCCGACCCTGATCATGTCCCATCGTAGCCAGAACCGGCGAGCGTTAGAAGTCGGTCCCCATCCACTCGGCGATCGAGCGGAACGAGCGATCGCCGACCACGACGTGGTCGATGATCGGGATGCCCAGGAGGCGGCCGACGTCGCGCAGGTGGCGGGTGAGCTCGCGGTCGTTGCGGCTCGGGGCCGGATCGCCGGACGGGTGGTTGTGCACGAGCACCCCGCCGGCGGCCGCCATGCGGATCAGCGGGCGGAACACCTCGCGGGGATGGACCTCGACGTGGGCGACGCTGCCGCGCGCGACCTCGACGATGTCGAGCAGGGCGTTGCGGACGTCGACGCCGATCGCGAGGAAGACCTCTTGCGACAGGCCCGCCAGGCGGGGCGCGACGCAGCGATAGACGTCCTCGGCGCTGCCCAGCAACTTGCGGTGGTGGACCACCGCCATGGCGCGCCGGCCCAGCTCGAAGGCCGCGGCGAGGCGAGCCGCGCGGGCCATCCCGACGCCCGTGATCTGGGCCAGCTCGTGGGGTGATGCGCGGGACAGCGCGGCGACGCCGCCGGCCGATCGCACGAGGTCGGACGCGACCGCGAGGACCGGGTGATCGCGCACGCCGGTGCCGAGCACGAGCGCGACAAGCTCGGCGTCGCCGATCGATTGCGCGCCGCAACGCCACAAGCGCTCGCGCGGCCGGTCGGTGATGTCGGCGATGAGTTGCGCGACGGGAAGCGGGACGAGAAGCTCGTTCGAGATCGCCTCGGTGACATGCATGGCAGGTGTGCTGGCAGCAAGCCGCGTTCCATGCGCGCGCGACGTGCCGTCATGCAGTTGCGCGCGCCGGTGGCCGCCTACCGGACAGCGTGGCCGGCATCCGGACAGCTGCATGTTATCCTCCGGCGATGTTCGTGTGCGCGGAGTGCGGTTCGTCGCAGCCGGTCGGGGGCCGGTGCGCGGCCGACGGGACGCCGCTCTCGCCGATCGGCGAGGACGTGCTGCTCGGGACGACGATCGGCGTCTACCGCGTCGCGCGCTTGCTCGGCATCGGCGGGATGGGCCGCGTCTACAAGGGCGTGCACCCGGCGATCGGCAGCCGCGTCGCGATCAAGGTGCTGTCGCGCGAGTGCTCGGATCGCCGCGACCTGGTCGAGCGGTTCTTCGCCGAGGCCAAGGCGGTGAACGTGATCCGCCACGAGAGCATCGTCAACGTCCTCGACCTGGCGATGCTGCCCGATGGACGTCCGTACATCATCATGGAGTACCTCGACGGCGCGCCGCTCGCGTCGATCATCGAGCACGGCGTCGCGACCCAGGTGCCGCTGCCGCTCGGCGGGATCGCCCGGCTCGCGGCCGAGGTGCTCGACGCGCTCGGCGCGGCGCACGCCAAGGGCATCGTCCACCGCGATCTCAAGCCGGACAACATCTTCGTCGCGCCGTCGGGCCGCCCGAAGGTGCTCGATTTCGGCATCGCGAAGCTGTCCGACGTCACCAACACCTCGACGCGGACCGGGTCGCTGCTCGGCACGCCGCACTACATGTCGCCCGAGCAGGCGGCCGGCCGGGTGGTCGATCACCGCGCGGATATCTACGCGATCGGCGTGATCCTGTTCGAGTGCGCCACCGGCCAGAAGCCGTTCCTCGCCGAGGCGCTGTTCGATCTCTTGCGCATGCACGTCGAGGTGCCGCCGCCGTCGCCGCGCGCGCTGCGCCACGACATGCCGCCCGATCTCGAGCAGGTGATCCTGACCGCGCTCGCGAAGGCCCCGGATCAGCGGTTCTCGACCACGATGGCCATGAGCGTCGCGCTCCAGCACGCGACCGCGCAGCTCCCGCCCGACCAGTGGCGCCCGCTCGCGGCGCCGACCGCGCGGCCGTCCTCGGGCAGCGCCTGGGCACCGACCCCGCCGGCGAGCTGGTCGGGCCGGGGCTCGCAGGCGCCGCTTGCACCTGCGCCGGGCCATGTCTCCACGGTGTCGGCCGGACAGGTCACCCGCGGGCCGAAGCAAGCGCCGCCAAAGCAGGGGAAGAAGCGGCTGTGGATCGCGATCGCCGCGGTCGTGCTCGTCGGCGGTGGCATCACCGCGGCGGCGGTGGTCGGCGGTGGCAGCGGCGCGGCGTCAGCGGTCAAGGGCTCGGATCCGGATCCGGGCAAGGGCTCCGCCGTGGCCGCGGCCGATCCGGGCAAGGGCGCCAAGGGCGACCCGTGGGGGACTCCCGCGACGGCACCATCGACCGGGCCCAAGGCGGGCGTCGCTGACCCAGCCGACGGCGATGATCCGGACGACGCCGAGGATACGCCGAGCGCCGCCAAGCATCCGGCCGGCGATCCGATGGCGGAGGCGCTCGAGCAGCTCGACAAAACGATCAAGGCGCTGCCGCCCGAGCAACAGCAGCGGCTCGCCGCATACAAAGGCCTATCCAAGCTGTCGCCCAAGGAGCGGAGGAAGAAGCTGCGCGAGCTGGCGCAGCAGAACGTCGCGGGCCTCGACGCGCTGGCCGCGGCCGCGGATCCCAGCGGCGGCGACGACCCCGCGGAGGCGCCTGTCACTCCGACGACGACCGCGCCCGGCGGCCGCTGGGTAACCAATCACGACCTCGAGCCGCCGCGCGGGTACGACCCCGAGCACCTCGACGTCACGGCGTTCGTGCCCTGGGCGATCGCGCAGGCGAAGCAGGCGATCCCCGATGCCCAGCTGATCCGGATCGACACGAACGGGGTCGGCGCCGACGGCCGCGCCAACTTGACCTTGCCGTCGCTGGCCTCCGATCACGGCAGCATCGACCTCCGCTTCATCTCGCCGTCGCGCGGCAAGCGCGATCCCAGGCAACCGCTCGGCGTCGCCCGCCGCGACTTCAATTGCGAGTTCCGCGTCGAGGCCACGCCCACCGGCGTGGTGATGATGCCGATCGACTTCGCCGACTGCTCCAAGGAGCATGTCGTCCCGGTGCCGAAATGCAGCTTCACCGGGGTGTGGAAGAAGGCGATCACGAAGAAGGCGCCGCCGCACAACGCGGTCGGCAACGTCGACTACCGCTCGAACGGTTCGCGGCCCGTCTGGTACTTCGCGATCGGCGCCGGCTTCGACGTGGTGTTCAGCGAGATGTTCGGCGACGACTGCTAGCGCGTCGCGCAGGCCCCCATCATCCCGTCGCGATCATCTCGATGCCGCCTTGATGCCGGCGAATGGTTTGGCTCTCGCCAGCCGTCGGGACGTGTCCGGTGTCCGGAAACGCGACAAAAGAGACACCGTCCCCATCACGTCAGGCAGCCGCCCGTGTCCGGAAACGCGACAAAAGAGACACCGTCCCCATCGTGGCGGTGGAACGCCGGCCGGTCGTGGAGATGGCACCGAGCGTGGTCACTTGACGACCCACCGGTGCCCCCGCCGGAGCCCGCGGTGTCGTGGCAGCAACGGGCTGGGTGCTTTGTCCGGAGTGTCCGGCGCCGAGACAAAAGAGACACCATCCCCATCAAGACAAGACAAAAGAGACACCGTCCCCATCAAGACAGCGAGACAGCAGTCCTTCAGCGGCACGCCAACGCGCGCGGCAGGCGATGGGGGTCTCGGCGAGCGGTAGCTTCCACGGCCGGTGACAGCGAGGCACAGGTGGGTGAGTGTTGCGGCGGCGTGCCCTGCAGGATTCGGCCGTACGCTGTCTCCCGCGAGACGAGGCCCTCCATCGCCGAGAGCGCGCGTGTTCGCGTTCTCCACGGGAGTATGAGCGTGGGGGCGCCGGGGCGGGAGTATGAGCGTGAGGAGCGTGGGAGCGGTCGCTACTGGGCGGTGGCGCGGTGCAGCTGGGCCCAGGCCGTGGCCAGCTGGAACTCGGCCTGGACCAGGTTGCCTTCGGCCGTCGTGATCGCGGTCTGCGCGTCGGCGAGCTCGATCTGGCTGCCGAGGCCCTGGGCGTAGCGCGCCTCGGCGAGCTGGAGCTGCGCCCGCGCGGCGGTGACCGCCTCGGTCGAGGCCGCCACGTTCGCGTGGTTCGCGATGATCTGGGCGCGCGACAGGTCGAGCTGGGAGGTCAGCGAGACCAGGAGGGCGTCGCGCTGGGCGATCACGTTCTCGAGATTTGCGTGCGCGACCCGGGCATCGGCGGCGGATCTGCCGCCGTCGAATACCGACCACGACAGCGTGAGCGCCGCGGTCCAGCTCGGCTCGGGTCTCGTGTTGTTGCTGTCCGGCGACCACCTCGTCGACGCGTTCGCCGACAGCACCGGCCGCCGCTCGGCGCGCGCTGCGGTCAGGCTGGCGTCGGCGGCCTCGATCTGCTTGTCGAGCTGGACGATCTCGGGCCGCTGGTTGCGCGCGGTGTCGACCAGCGCGGCAAGCGCCAGCGGATCTGACTCCGACGGCGCCGGCCAGTTGGGCGATACGATCGGCGAGTGCGCGGGATCGAGCCAGCCGATCGCCGAGCGCAGGTTGGCCAGCGCGATCGCCTCGTTACTCTGCGCCTGGGCGAGCGCCGACCTTGCGTTGGCGTTGCGCGACTGGGCCTGCGCGACCTCGATCGGATCCTTGGCCTGCGCAGCGACGAACCGCTTGGCCTGATCGAGGTGCCTCTCCTCGCTCTTGACCGTGGTGTCGGCGACCGCTACGAGCCGGCGGCCGGCGACTGCCTCGAGATACGCGAGCTCGACCTGATTGCGGATGTCGAGCGTGGTGGTCCCGATCGTCGTCGCGGTGGCGGCGGCGTTGAGCTCGGCGGCGCGGATGTTGGCGCTGGTGAGCCCGAAGTCGTAGATCCGCCAGCTCGCGTTGGCGCCAAGGCCCGTCGAATCGTTGTGGCTGAAGAAGTCGGGGGACCGGGTCTCGGTGCCCGGGTCGATGGAGGTGCGCGAGGCGCTGGCCAGCGTCGCATCGAGCACGAGGGTCGGGCGGCGCGCCACCCGCGCCTGGTCGACCCGGCCCCGCGCGGCCTCGAGCTGGGCCTTGGTCTGCCGCAAGCTCGGCTGCTGCCGCATCGCGATCTCGATCGCGCGCTCCAGCGTCAGGACCTCGGGGGCCGACGCACCGGCGGGGGGCGCCGCCGGGTCCGGCGGGGCCGGGGATGCCGGCGGGATCGGCGGGGCCGGGGCGGGTTGTCCGCCGGGCTGTGCGCTGGCGGTCCCCGCAACGACCGCCAGGAACATCACTGGGAGCGACTTCATGTCTCGTACCTCAGGGCCGTGATCGGATCGAGCCGCGAGGCTCGGATCGCCGGATACAGACCAAACACCACGCCGACGCCGCCTGCGACGAAGAATGCGATCGCGGCGGTCGTCGCCGGGAAGAAGAACTTCCAGCCGAAATAGCCCGCCATGTACTTCGCCGCGCCCGCGCCGAGCGCGAGGCCGAGCACGCCGCCGACCGTGGCGAGCACGAGCGACTCGACGAGGAACTGCGTCATCACGTCGACCGGCTTCGCGCCGACCGCCATCCGGATCCCGATCTCCCGGGTCCGCTCGATGACCGAGACCAGCATGATGTTCATGACCCCGATCCCGCCGACGAACAGCGAGACCGCGGCGACGATGGCGAGCAAGGTCGCGATCCGCTGCGTCGAGTCCTGCTGGGCCTGCGCGAACTCGGCGGGGTTCCTGATCCGGAAGTCGTCCTCGTCGGCGCTGTCCAGCTTGTGGCGGTCGCGCAGGAGGCCCGTGATCTGCGACATCGTGCGCTCGGCCAGGTTGTCGTCGACCTGGGAGATCAAGACCTGGCCCTTGATGTACTTGGCGAGGCCCTTCTCGAGCTTCTGCTGGTATGTCTTGACCGGGATCACGAGCGTGTCGTCGTTGTCGCCCATCGGCCCCTGGCCCTTGGCGGCGAGCACGCCGACGACCTCGTACGGTTGGCCCGCGATCCGGATCGTCTGGCCGATCGGGTTCGCGGTGCCGTAGAGCTGGGTGGCCACCGTCTTGCCGATCACGGCGATCTTGGCGTTGCTGTTCCCGGCGTCCTCGTCGAACACCGCGCCTTGCCCGGCGTCCCAGCTGCGGATCTTGAACCAGATCGCGGTCGTGCCGATCACGGAGGTGTTCCAGTTCGCGTCTTCCGAGGCGACCTGGGTCCGGGTCTGCAGCATGGGCGCGACCCACTTGATGCTAGGGAGCTCGCCGTTCTGGAGCGCGGCCATGTCGTCCCAGGTCAGCGACTGCCGCGACCCGGCGCCGCCGGCGGCGCCGAAGCTGCGCTGCGAGCCGTTGCTGAGGATGAGGACGTTGGTGCCCAGGCTCTGGAACACGTCCTTGACCGACTGCTGCGCGCCCTGGCCGCCGGCGACCATGGCGATGACGGCGCCGATGCCGAACACGATGCCGAGCATCGTCAGCATCGACCGGACCTTGTTGCGCCACAGCGCGCGCAGCGCGAGCTTGAGGGTCGTGAAGACGTTCACGCGGCCACCTCCGCCTTGACCGGCGTCTGCTGCCTGTCCTCGATGATGAGGCCGTCCCGCAGGGTGACGACGCGGGACGCGTACGCCGCGATGTCGGACTCGTGGGTCACGAGGATCACCGTCTTGCCCTGCGCGACGAGGCCTTGCAGGATCGCCATCACCTCGTGCGAGGTCTTGGAGTCGAGGTTGCCGGTCGGCTCGTCGGCCATGATGATCGGCGCCTCGCCGACCAGCGCGCGGGCGATCGCGACCCGCTGCTGCTGGCCTCCGGACAGCTGGCTCGAGTGGTGGTCGGCGCGGTCCGCCAGGCCGACGCGCGCGAGCGCGGCCAGCGCACGCCGGTGGCGCTCGCGGCCGGGGATCCCCTGGTACATCAGCGGCATCTCGACGTTCTCGAGCGCAGAGGTCCGCGACAGCAGGTTGAAGCTCTGGAACACGAAGCCGATCATCCGGCCGCGCACGTCGGCGAGCTGGGTGCGCGACAGCCGCGCGACATCTTTGCCGTTGAGCAGGTAGCTGCCCTTCGTCGGCTGGTCGAGGCAACCCATGAGGTTCATCATCGTCGACTTGCCGGAGCCCGACGTGCCCATGATCGCGATCGACGACCCGGGCTCGATCGTCAGATCGACGCCGCGCAGCGCATGCACGAGGTTGTCGCCCATGACGTACGTGCGCTCGATCCCGCGCATCTCGACGAGCGCCGTCATGGCAGGCCCCGCCGCCCGAGGCCGTGGAGCGCGTCGCTTCGTGGGGTGCCGGTCATGGGATGCCTCACCTAGAATGCTCCGACCTTGCGCGCCGGCCCGGTCGGCGCCCCGATGATCTCGGTGACGAGCTGGTCGCCCGGCTCGAGCTCGCCTTCGAGCATCTGCGTCGACGAGCCGTCGGTGAGGCCCGGCTTGATCAGGATCATCTTCGGCCGACCGTTGACGAGCTTCCACACCGGCTTCTTGTCGCCGAAGTCGCGCTTCGGCGGACCATCGCTCATGCCGCCCGGGCCGCCCGGGCCCCCCATGCCACCGGGGCCTCCCATGCCACCGGCGCCGCCCGGCCCGCCGGGGCCACCCGGGCCCCCCGAACCGTCCGAGCCCCTGCGGCGGCCGCCCGAGCCACCCGAGCCACCCGAGCCGCGACCGCCGCGACCACCAAACTCGGCGAACACGGCCTGGAGCTGCTCGCGCGTCGGCTTGAACCGGAGCGCGCTGTTCGGGATCTTGACCGCGTCGGCGACCTGCGCGAGCACGAACGTCACGTTCGCCGTCATGCCGGGGCGCAGCGACTTGTCGGTGTTGTCGACATCGATCACCGCGTCGTAGGTGACGACGCCCTGGGTCGTGGTCGGCGCGTTGCGAACCTGGCGGACGATGCCCCCGAACTGCCGGCCGGGGAACGCATCGACGGTGAACGTCGCCTTCATGTTCTCGACCAGCCGGCCGACGTCGCCTTCGCTGACCGCGGTGTCGATCTGCATGCGCGCGAGGTCCTCGGCGATCGTGAACAGCACCGGCGCCTGCAGCGAGGCTGCGACGGTCTGGCCGACGTCGACCGCGCGCGACAGCACCACGCCGTCGACCGGCGAATGGATCGTCGCGTACGACAGGTTCAGCTGGGCCTGCGCGAGGTTCGCGGCGGCCTGCGACTGGGTCGCCTTGGCCGCGGCCAGCGCCGCGCGGGCGGTGTCCGCAGCGACCTCGGCGCTCTCGACGGTCGCGCCGGCGACCAGCTGCTGGTCCTGCAGCGTCTTCTGGCGCTTCAGCTGGCGCTCGCCGTCCATCAGCGCGACCTGCGCCTTGTTCACGTTCGCGGCGGCGAGCGCGAGGCTGGCCGCCGACGAGTCGATCTGCGCCTTCAGCACCGCCTCGTCGAGCTTGGCGATGATCTGGCCTTTCTTCACCTTGTCGTTGAAGTCGGCGTGCAGCTCGATCACGCGGCCCGAGACCTGCGCGCCGACCTGCACCGTCCCGACCGCCGACAGCGTGCCGTTGGCGGTGACCTGCGCGGCGATCGTCCCCTTGCCGACCGGCACCGTCGAGAACGTGATCGGGTCATCGGCCTTGGCCCACGGCTTCTTGACGACGAGGAAGGCGATCGCGCCGCTGACGAGCGCGAGCGCGATGATCCTGGGGATCCAGCGTTTGACCTGCAAGTTGGGCAAGGTGATACCTCGGTACGAACCTGGAGTTGCGCGCGTGTTGCGGTTTGTTGCAGTGAGCTTCCACTAGGTCAGTGGTAGTTCGAGGCGGGCTGTCGTGCCCTTGCCGGGATGCGACGACAAGGTGACGTCGCCGCCGTGCGCGCGGGCGATGCGGCGGGCCAGCGCGAGCCCGAGGCCGATGCCGCCGGTCTTGCGGGTCCGGCTGTCGTCGGCCCGCCAGAACGGGGTGAACGCGCAGTCGAGCTCGGCTGGCGACATACCGATCCCGCGGTCGACGATCTCGAACGTGACGGTGTTACTGCTGGCCTCGCCGTTGGGCTGGACCGCGAACACGACCGGCGTCCCGGCGTCGGAGTACTTGGCCGCGTTGTCGAGCAGGTTGTCGAGCGCGCGGCGCAGCAGCAGCGGATCGCACTGGATCGCGCGGTCGTCGCCGACCGAGCGCTCGAGCGTGCGCGCCGGGTGCCGGCTGTGGAACCGGCGGCTGGCGCGATCGGCAAGCTCCGCGAGCGAGGTCGGCTCGCGATCGAGCTTGGCATGATCGAGCCGCGCGGCCGTCAGGATGTCGCCGATCAGCTGGTCGATCTCGTCGAGATCGGTGCCGACGTCGGCCAGGACGTCCTTCGCGGCGACCGGATCCTCGGCGGCGAGCTCGAGCGCCACGCGGATCCGGGCGAGCGGGGTGCGCAGCTCGTGCGAGACGTCGCCCATCAGCTGGCGCTGCGAGCGCAGCAGCCTGGCCGTCCGGTCCGCCATCTCGTCGAACGCGCGGCCGACGTCGCCGACCTCGTCGGCGCGATGCAGGTTGGCCCGCGCGGCGGTGTCGCCGGCCCCGAACCGGCGCGCCGCGTTCGCGAGCTGATCGAGCGGGCGCGCGAGCCGGCGCGAGAACCACACCGACGCGATGCCGACGAGCACGAGGATCATCGCGCCGAGCGGCAGCACGTAGCTCCACGGGAAGCCCTGCCGGGTCGGCGCATACACGCCGATCAGCGAGCCGTCATCGCTGCGCACGACGATCCGGCCCCAGTCGAGCGACCACTTCGCGTCCGCCAGCGTTCGCTTTTCGGCGTCGGTCGGCGCGTCCAGCGCCGGCTCGGTGTTCGTGCCGAGCAGCTTGCCGCTGGCGTCGAACAGCGACAGCTTGCCGCGCAGCCGGGGCTCGATCCGCGCCATCACCGTGTCGAGCTGCTGCGGGTTCTTCACCGACCAGCGCTCGATCAGGTACTGCGCCAGCGCGGCGTGTGGCTCCAGGTAGCGCGGCGCGCGGGTGTAGCGCGGCAGGATCAAGAGCGCCGCCATGATCGCCATCGCCAGCACGGCGACGAACCCGTAGACCCGATAGACGAGGCGCCGCCGCCTCGGGGGCTTGCGGACGGCGACGTCGGTCACAGCTTGGGTGGACGCTTGCGTCAAATATCGCCTCCGGCGAGCAGGTAGCCGGCGCCCCGGACCGTCTTCAAGATCTTCGGGTTGCGGCTGTCGTCGCCGAGCTTGGCGCGCAGGCGCGAGACGTGGACGTCGATCGAGCGATCGAAGCTGAGCTCGGCCGACCCCTTGGCGAGATCGAGCAGCTGCTCGCGGGACAGGACGCGGCCGGGGCGCTGCGCCAGCGCGCGCAAGATCGAGAACTCGTACGCCGTGACCTCGACCGGCGTACCGTCGAGCGTGACCGTCATCCGCTGCGGGTCGAGGACGAGGCCGCCGACCTGGACGGTCTGCTGCGCCGGGCCGGCCTGCCCGCGCACGCGGCGTACGGTCGCGCGGATCCGCGCCAGGAGCTCGCGCGGCGAGAACGGCTTCGGGACGTAGTCGTCGGCCCCGACCTCGAGGCCGAGCACGCGATCCGCTTCCTCGGTGCGCGCCGTGACCATGACGATCGGCACGTCGGTCCGGGCCCTGAGCTCGCGCGTCACCTCGATGCCGTCGCGCCCGGGCAGCATGACGTCGAGCACGATGCAGTCGTATTGCCGGCGCAGCGCCTCGGCCTGGCCCTCGGTGCCGGTCGCCGCGACGGTCACCAGCACCCCGTGCGACTCGAGATAGCGCGCGGTCAGCTGCGCGAGCCGTTCGTCGTCTTCGACCAGCAAGACCTTGATCGAGGTCATGGGGGTATCGGTCACGAGATCACCTAACCATGGTCTCGAACCGAAGCGTCCGATCTTCACATTTCGCAACCTCTTTCACTCGCACGGGTTCTCGGCGCGTACCCGCCGCACCGGCGCGCGGCGGCGGACCAGCGATCCCGGCGACCGCGCATGCAACCGGCGCTGCGGATGCCTGTCTGGTGGTCAGGGTAACCCGGCCATCGCCTCGCCCAGGAAGGATCGCCATGGTTGTCCGTTGTTCGATCGTCTTATTGCCGCTGGTCGCCGTGCTGCTCGCCGGGACCGCCCGCGCCGGCACGTTCACGCACGAGGTCTCCGTCAAGCCCGAGGTCCGGCTGTCGGAGCGCGCCAAGGCGCCGCCGCGGCGCGCCGACGCGCCGGCGCCGCGGCGCGCCGACGAGCTGCTCGCGGTCGAGGTCGTGCTCGACGGCGTCCACCTCGAGCAAGCCGAGCTCTTGCGGGGCCTCATCGGCCGCACCCCCGACGACGACGTCGACGAGAAGGCCGACTACTACGTGCGGCTCGGCGAGATCTACGGCAAGACGCAGCGCCTGCACCGCCTGAAGGGCGCCGAGGACGAGATCGCGCTGGGCAAGGAGGCCGACCCGAAACGCCGGGCCGTGCTCGGCGCGAGCGTGGCGGCGCACAAGGCCGCCGAGCAGGCGGCGCTCGTCGCCGCGATCGAGACCTACCGCGCGTTGATCGAGAACCCGCGGCTTGCGAGTTACCCGAAGCTCGACACCGCGGTGTTTGCCTACGCCTACACGCTGCAGCACGCGGGCAAGAACAAGGAGGCGCGCGCGGTCTACGACAAGCTGCTCAAGGACTACCCGCGCTCGCGGTTCGTCGCCGATGCCCACCTCGCGCTCGCCGACTACCTGTTCGAGGCCGGCCAGCTCGGCGAGGCCCTTGCCCGCTACCAGAAGGTGCTCAAGTTTCCGGAGGCGGCGATGTACCGCTACGCGCAGTACAAGCTCGGCTGGGTCCTGCTCGGCCAGCGCAAGTACCAGGACGCGCTCGAGGTGTTCTACCAGGTCGCGCAGGGCACCCAGCAGGCGGCCGATCGCCAGGTGCTGTATCGCGCGGCCAAGCACGACTTCGTGCGCGCGTACGCCGAGGTCGGCCGTGCCGATCGGGCGCTGGACGCGTTCGCGCGCGTCGACGGCAAGGACCGGTACGCGATGCTGGGCACGCTCGGCGACCTCTACCTGGATCAGGGCAAGCACGACAAGGCGATCTTCGTGTTTCGCGAGCTGATCCGGGCCATGCCGACCAGCCCGAACGTGTGCGCGTGGCAGCACGCGATCGCCCGCGCGATGCTGGCGATCGGCACGCCGGGCGACAAGGTGAACGAGATCGAACAGCTCGTGCGGCTGTACACCGTGTTGCGCGACCACAAGGCCCTGCCGGCCGGCGAGGCCACCGAGTGCCGCGAGGCCGCGGCCGAGATGTCGGGCCAGCTCGCGCGCGCGTACCACCAGGAAGCGGTCAAGACCCAGAACCTCGAGTGGTTCGGCCATGCCGACCGGCTGTATCGCGCGTACCTGGGCGCGTTTCGCGACGCGGCCGACTTCGCGGACACCCAGTACTTCCACGCCGAGCTCGGCTGGGCCGGCGCCGAGCTCGAGCAGGACCCGCGGCGCGCGACGCAGCAGTGGGAGGCCACCGCCAACGCGTTCACCGACGTCGCCCGGGCCGGCAAGGTCGGCCCGCAGCTGATCCAGGTCTCCGCGGACGCGGCGATGCAGGCGTGGATGAAGGCCCTGTCTATCGATCCCACGGGGGAGCACCCCCGCCCCGCCGGCAAGGCCGTCGGGGTCCCCACCCCCCGCGATTCCGCTTCGCTCATCGATCCCACGGGGGAGCACCCCCGCCCCCCCGGCAAGGCCGTCGGGGTCCCCCCCCCCCGCGCTTCCGCCTCGCTCATCCATCCCGGCGCGCACCCCCCGCCGCCGCCGCCCGACGC
>Ga0137437_1000237_pt1 | contig 15900 bp, 13 predicted proteins | sample EasRivERMGT138_2_FD_102332 | JGI IMG/M metagenome (GOLD analysis project Ga0137437, IMG submission 102332) | Soil microbial communities from meander-bound floodplain in the East River, Colorado, USA - East River MetaG ERMGT138_2 | ecosystem: Environmental > Terrestrial > Soil > Floodplain ...
CGCGCGATCCAGGACTGGTTCCTGAAGTTCGAGCTGAAGAGCGTGCCGAACGTGGCGGAGGTCGCCACGATCGGCGGCATGGTGCGCCAGTACCAGATCCAGCTCGATCCCGACCGACTGCGCACCTACGGCATACCGCACGCGCGCGTGATCGCGGCCGTGCAGGCGGCCAATCGAGAGTCAGGCGGCTCCGTTGTCGAACTGGGCGAGGCGGAGTACATGGTGCGCGCGAGCGGCTACCTGAGGACGCTCGACGATTTCCGCACCATCCCGCTCGCGGTCGGCGCGAAGGGTGTGCCGGTGCTGCTGCAGGACGTGGCGCGCCTGCAGGTCGGGCCCGAAATGCGCCGTGGCATCGCCGAGCTCAACGGCGAGGGCGAGGTGGCGGGCGGCGTGATCGTCATGCGCTCGGGTAAGAACGCGCTCGAGACCATCGCGGGGGTGAAGGCCAAGCTGGCGGAACTGAAGAAGAGCCTGCCCCCGGGCGTGGAGATCGTGGAGACCTACGACCGCTCCGGGCTGATCGAGCGCGCGGTGCGCCACCTGGGCGAGAAGCTGCTGGAGGAATTCCTCGTCGTCGCACTGGTGTGCTTCGCGTTCCTGTTCCACCTGCGCTCGGCGTTCGTCGCCATTGTCACCCTGCCGATCGGCATCCTCGCGGCGTTCATCGTCATGCACTACCAGGGCGTGAACGCCAACATCATGTCGCTCGGGGGAATCGCGATTGCCATCGGCGCGATGGTGGATGCCGCGGTGGTGATGATCGAGAACGCTCACAAAAAGCTGGAGCGCGGCTGGTCCACCGAGGCGGAGCGCCTGCGCCTCATCGCCGAGGCAGCGGTGGAGGTGGGGCCGGCGCTGTTCTTTTCGCTGCTCATCATCACGCTGTCGTTCGTGCCGGTGTTCGCGCTGCAGGCGCAGGAAGGGCGCCTGTTCTCGCCACTGGCCTACACCAAGACCTACGCCATGGCTGCGTCGGCGGGCCTGGCAGTGACGCTGGTGCCGGTGCTGATGGCAATCCTCATCCGCGGGCGGATTCCCGAAGAGCGGCGCAATCCCATCAACCGGTTCTTCATCGCCGCCTACCGGCCGCTTCTCGCGTTGGTGCTGAAATGGCCCTGGGCCACGCTCGGCGTTGCCGCCCTTGCGCTCGCGGCAACCGCATACCCGGTGATGCGGCTCGGCGGCGAGTTCATGCCACCGCTTTACGAAGGCGATCTGCTCTACATGCCCTCCGCGCTGCCGGGCCTGTCGCCGGGCAAGGCGGCGCAGATCCTGCAACAGACCGACCGCCTGATCGCCACTGTGCCGGAGGTGAAGCGGGTGTTCGGCAAGATCGGCCGCGCCGAGACCGCCACCGACCCGGCGCCGCTCGAGATGGTGGAGACCACCGTGCAACTCAAGCCGCGCGAGGAGTGGCGGCGCGGCATGACGCCGGAGAAGCTGGTGGAGGAACTGGACCGCCTGCTGCAGCTCCCCGGGCTCGCCAACATCTGGATCCCGCCGATCCGCAACCGCATCGACATGCTCGCCACCGGCATCAAGAGCCCCCTCGGCATCAAGGTCTCGGGCAACGACCTGGCGGAGATCGAGCGCGCCGCCGCGCAGATCGAGCGCGTTGTGAAAGAGATTCCCGGCGTGTCCTCGGCGCTCGCCGAGCGCGTCTCGGGCGGCCGCTACATCGACGTCAAAGTGGATCGCCAAGCCGCGGCTCGCTACGGCATCAGCGTGTCGGAGGTGCAGTCCGTGGTCTCGATCGCGATCGGCGGCGAGACCATCGGCGAGACCATCGAAGGCCGGCGGCGTTTTCCGATCAGCGTGCGCTATGCGCGCGAATTGCGCGATTCGGTGGCGGACCTGAGGGACCTGGCCTTCGTTGCCGAGTCAGGCGCCCAGCTCACGCTGGGCACGGTCGCGGAGATCGCTATTGCCGACGGGCCGCCCATGCTGCGCTCGGAAAACGCGCGGCTCTCCGGCTGGATCTACGTCGACATCCGCGGTCGCGACCTGGCTTCGGTAGTGAAGGACGCGCAGCGCGCGGTCGCGCAGCAGGTGCAGTTGCCGGCCGGCGTGTCGCTCGCCTGGTCGGGCCAGTTCGAGTATCTGGAGCGCGCCAAGGCGCGCATGGTGGTGGTGGTGCCGTTTACCCTGCTGATCGTCTTCGTCCTTCTGTACCTCGCCTTCCGGCGCTGGGAAGAGGCGCTGCTCATCATGTTGACGCTGCCGTTTGCGCTGGTTGGCGGTTTCTGGCTGATCTGGCTGCTGGGCCACAACCTTTCGGTGGCAGGCGCGATCGGCTTCATCGCGCTGGCGGGCGTCGCCGCGGAGTTCGGCGTGGTGATGCTGGTCTACCTGCGCCACGCGATCGAGCGGCGCGGACCCGGGATCACGCAGGCGCAGCTGGTGGAAGCGCTCGACGAGGGCGCGGTGCTACGCGTGCGGCCGAAGACCATGACCGTGGCGGTGATCCTCGCGGGACTGGCGCCGCTGCTGCTGAGCGAGGGAACCGGCGCCGAGGTGATGCAGAGGATCGCGGCGCCGATGATCGGGGGAATGCTCACGGCCCCTTTGCTTTCGATGCTGGTGATTCCCGCAGCCTATTTCCTTATTAAACGCAGAAAGGAGAAGTGAAATGAAACGTTTCGTTGCTCTCGTTGCACTTTCCGCAACCGCGATTTCCGCTGGCTACGCCCAGATGAAGGGCATGGATATGAAGGACATGCCGGTGAAAGAAATGGAAAGCGGCAAGCAGGCGCAAGGCCAATTGCACAAAGGCACTGCTGTGGTAAAGAAGGTGGATCGCGCTGCTGGAAGAGTTTCACTTGCGCACGATCCGATCAAGAGCATGGATTGGCCGGCGATGACCATGACCTTCACGGTCAAGGACAAGGCGCTGCTCGACAAGCTTGCGCCTGGCAGCAAGGTCGAGTTCGAGTTCCTGCACCAAGGTACCGACTACGTGATCACGTCCGTCAAGTGAAACGACTTTGTCTGGGGTACTCTCGGACTGGCGGATCGAGCGCGTTCGCCCGGCAGGGCGGGAAAACCATCTTTACGGGAGTGACACAATGACAATGTCGAGAATCAGTCTGGCTTTGGCCGCTGCGGTGCTGCTCCTGCTGTCCGGCTGCGGCTACAACACGCTGCAAAGCACGGACGAGCAGGTGAAGGCGGCGTGGTCCGAGGTGCTCAACCAGTACCAGCGCCGCGCTGATCTGGTGCCGAACCTCGTGGAAACGGTGAAGGCCTTTGCCAAGCAGGAGTTGGAGGTGTTCACGCGCGTCACCGAGGCGCGGGCGCGCGTGGGTTCGATTCAGGCGACGCCAGAGCTGGTGAACAACCCGGAGGCCTTCGCGCGCTTTCAGCAGGCGCAGGGCGAATTGACGGGCGCGCTGTCGCGGCTGCTCGTCGTGGCGGAGAACTATCCGCAGCTTAAGTCCGACGCCAATTTCCGCGATCTGCAGGCGCAGCTCGAGGGCACCGAGAACCGCATTGCAGTGGCGCGCAACCGCTACATCAAGGCGGTGGAAAGCTACAACGTGACGGTGCGGCAGTTCCCGTCCAACCTGACCGCGATGGCCTTCGGCTTCAAGACCAAGGCCAACTTCAGCGTCGAGAACGAGCGCGAGATCTCCAAGGCACCCAAGGTCGATTTCGGCCAGAAGGTCAAGTGATGCGGGCGCTGCTGCTCCTGCTGCTCGCGCTTCCGGCGTGGGCGCAGGTCGCTGTTCCGCAACTCACGGCTCGGGTCGCCGACCTGACCGGCACGCTGACCAAGGAGCAGACGGCATCGCTCGAGCGCATGCTGCAGACGTTCGAGGCGCGCAAGGGCAGCCAGGTCGCGGTGCTGATGGTGCCGACGACCGCGCCCGAGGCGATCGAGCAATACGCGCTACGCGTGGCCGAGCAGTGGAAGATCGGCCGCAAGAAGGTCGATGACGGGGCCATCCTAGTGGTGGCGAAGAACGACCGCGCGCTGCGCATCGAGACGGGCTACGGCCTGGAGGGCGCGCTGAACGACGCCACCGCGAACCGCATCATCCGCGAGGTGATGGCGCCGCGCTTTCGCGAGGGCGATTTCTACGGCGGCATCAATGCCGGCGTGGACCGCATGCTCCGCGTCATCGACGGCGAGCCGCTGCCCGAGCCGGCGAGTCCCGTGCCGCAAGTGGGCGGCAGCATCGGGCAATCGCTGCCGATACTGCTCATTGTGGCCATGGTGGTCGGTGGCCTGCTGCGCCGCATGCTCGGCAGGGCCGTCGGTTCCGTCGCCGCGGGCGGCGCCGTGGGCGCCGTGGCGTGGATGCTGGTCGGTGCGGCGTCGATAGCGTTGTTGGCGGGCATCCTCGCGTTCATCTTCACGCTCGTCGGCGGCGGTGCCGGCCGTGGGGTCCGCGGCGGATTCCCCGGAGGCTTCGGCGGCGGCGGATTCGGTAGGGGCGGCGGCTTTGGCGGCGGATTCCGCGGCGGGGGTGGTGGCTTCGGAGGCGGCGGCGCCTCCGGGCGGTGGTAGCGATGGACCTGAAGCGCATTGCGCGGCATCTTTTCTCCTCGTCGCGCGCCTTTCCCGGGAAGTCGCTGGCCGCGATCGAGCAGGCGATCGCGAGCAGCGAAACCACGCATCGCGGTGAAATTCGTTTCGCCGCGGAGGGCGCGCTGGAGAGCCCGGCACTGTTCGGCGGGCAGTCGGCGCGCGAGCGCGCCATCGAAGTGTTCTCGCAGCTGCGCGTGTGGGACACCGAGGAAAACAACGGCGTGCTGATCTATCTCCTGGTCGCCGACCGCGATATCGAGATCGTTGCCGATCGGGGCATCAACGCACGCGTGACGCCGGCTGAATGGGAAGGAATTTGCCGCGGTATGGAGCAGGCGCTCGCGCGCGGCGCGCACGAACAGGCCATTGTCGACGGCATCAAGGAGATTACGCTGCTGCTTGCGCGGCACTTTCCGCCGTGGCCGGGCGGCCGCAACGAGCTGCCGGATAGGCCGGTGGAGCTGTAGCTGATGGGCGTGGCGGCGTGGTACCGGGACCGCGACACGCGCTCATTGATCGCTTTCGGCTACCTGCCCTGGCTTGGCGGCCTGAATCTCGCATGGGAGATAGCCCAGCTTCCGCTTTACACGCTGTGGAGCGAGGCATCGGCCGGCACCATCGCGTTTTCGGTCGCGCACTGCACGGCGGGCGATATCGCGATCGGCGCCGGCGCGCTTCTCATGGTTTTGATCCTGGGACGCGAGGGCGCTGTAGCGCAGTGGCGCTGGCGGCGCATTGCGGTCTTGACCGCGCTCGCGGGCGCGGCGTACACGGTGTTCAGCGAATGGAGCAATACCGCCATCCAGGGCAGCTGGGCCTACTCCGGGCTCATGCCAACGCTCAAAATGGCGGGAATCTACATTGGCTTGTCGCCGCTGCTGCAGTGGCTCGTGCTGCCGCCGCTCGCTTTGTACCTCGGCGGCAAGTTCCGGCGGCGCGCCTCACCCAGCTAGTGCGTGTGCCGGTGGTGCAGGTCGGGGTAGTGCGGATGCGCATGGATCAGGCGCGCGTGGCGGTGCGGATGCACGTGAGGTTCGCGCCCGTCCCAGGCGAAATCGTGCTCATGCCTGTGATGCGTGTCGTGCACATGCTCGTGCGCGTGCTCCATTTCCTCGTGCGTGTGCGCATGTTCATGATGTTCGGACAGGTGCAGCCAGACGCCTAGCGCCATCAGCGCGCCCGCGATCCAGAATTCGGTTCCGGGGCGTTCGTCCAGCAGCGCCAGAGCAAGCGCGGCGCCGAAGAATGGTGCCACCGAGAAGTACGCGCCGGTGCGCGCGGTTCCCAGGTGCCGCAATGCGACGATGAATAGCGTCAGACTGACGCCATAGCCGAGAAACCCGAGCACACCGGCACCGATCCAGCCCTGCACACCGGGCAGCGGTGCGCCTACGGCGAGCGCCAGTGCCAGATTGACCGCGCCGGCCACCAGGCCCTTGATGCAGGCGAGCGTCGCGGCGTCGCCGCCAGAAACGCGGCGCGTGAGATTGTTGTCGATCGCCCAGGCCAAGCAGGCGGCTGACACGAGGATGACCCCCAGCAGGCCATCCGCGCGCGGCGCGGCGCCCGCGGAAAGCAGGACGCCGCCGATGACGATCGCCACCATTCCGGCAAACACGCGCCGGTCGACGTTCTCCCGGAACACTGTCCAGGCGATGACCGCCGTGAGCACCGCTTCGAGATTGAGCAGCAGCGACGCGCTTGCGGCGTCGCTGCGCGCAAGGCCATGCATCAGGAGCACTGGTCCGGCGACGCCCCCTGCAAGGATCGCCGCGGCGATCCAGGACCAGTCGCCCTTCGCGAATGGCGCGCCCGTCTCGACCGGCCAGATGCGTCGGCGCAGCAGGATCCAGGTCGCGAGGCCGAAGCCGCTGCCCAGGTAAAGAATTGCGGCAAGCACGAGCGGCGAAATGCCGCCGAGGAGCAGCTTCGCGAGCGGCGTACTGGCGCCAAACAGGGCCGCCGCGCCGAGCGCGCAGGCCACACCTGTGAATCGGTCGCCTGTCATCCGGGGTTGCAAAATGCGAACGCCGATACTACGCGCCTTGGGGTAGCCTTATGCAAGAGGAGAAGCGCATGGCACCCGTCATCGACGTCCACACGCACATGCTCAACGACGCGTGGCTGAAGCTCTTGCAACAGCACGGCCGGCCGCGCTACAGGCTGAAAGCGGTCACCGGGGGCCTGCGCGCCATCCACCTCGACGGCGTGCCGTTCATGACGCCGGTGCCGGAGATGTTCGACTGGGACCTGCGCATCAAGAACATGAACCGCGTGGGCATCGATGTTTCCGTCGTGTCCCTCACCTGCCCGAACGTCTATTGGGGCGGGGTAAAGGTGAGCCTGAAGGCGGCGCAGGTGATGAACGACGAGATGGCGCAGGCGCGCAAGACCTGGCCCGATCGCATCCAGTGGCTCTGCTCGCTGCCCTGGCAATTCGAGAAAGCCGCACTGGCGGAGCTGAAGCGTTCACTCAAGGCCGGCGCCTGCGGCGTGATGGTGCTCGCCAACATCGACGGCAAGGTGCTCACCGACCCGGCTTTCGCCAAGATCTGGAAAGCGATCGACGACGCGAAGCTCCCGGTGCTGGTGCACCCGACTGCGCCACCGGGGGCGAAGGAGATGGAAATGGCGCATTTTCAGCTCACTGCCTCGATCGGCTTCACCACCGACACGACTCTCGCGGTGGCGCGCATGATCTACGACGGCTTCTTCGAGCGCTTCCAGCAGCTGAAGGTCATCGCCAGCCACGGCGGCGGCACGCTGCCCTACCTCATCGGGCGGCTCGACCAGTGCTACGAGCACATCCCCGCCTGCCGCGTGAAGACGCAGAAGAAGCCGAGCCTGCACGCGCGGCGCATTTACGCCGACTCCGTGGTGTTCACGGACGAAGCCCTGGCGATGGCGGTGAAGGTGTTCGGCGCGGGCAATGTGCTCTACGGCTCGGATTACCCGCACACCATCGGCGACCCGGTCGGCTGCCTGGCGCGCGTGGACCGGCTGCCCGACGGCGCGCGCAGCCGCGTGCGCAGCGGGAACGCGCGGCGGATCTTCGACTTCCGCTAGCCGCGGCGCAACACAGCGCTAATGCGGGCACGGGTTTAGACTATTCATCCTGCCCGGAGAGCCGCGATGACGATCTACTTCGAGAGCACCGCCCGCAAAGTGCGCGATTTCCCGCTGTCGGAGGCCGAGCGCGCGGCGCGCGTGCAGCTCGCCGCCTGCTACCGCATCTTCCACCATCTCGGCTGGACCGAGATGATCTTCAACCACGTCACTCTGCGGGTGCCCGGCCCCGAGAAGGTCTTCCTCATCAACCCCTTCGGCCTGCACTACAGCGAGATCACGGCCTCCAGCCTGGTGCTGATCGACGTCGAGGGAGATCCGCTGCGCGAGTCGAAATGGCCGGTGAACCGCGCCGGCTTCGTCATCCATTCCGCGATCCACGAGCACGTCGAACACGCGCATTGCGTCATGCATACGCATACGACCACCGGCATGGCGGTGGCCTGCTTGAAGGAGGGCCTCTCACCCACCAACTTCTACGCCGCGCAACTGCAGGGCAAGGTGGCGTACCACGACTTCGAGGGCATCACCGTGAACGAGGACGAGAAGGCCCGCATGCTGAAGAGCATCGGCGGCAGGCCGGCCGTGATCCTGCGCAACCACGGCCTGCTCGCCTGGGGACCTTCAGTGCCGGAGGCGTTCATGCTGCTCTGGACCCTGCAGCGCGCCTGCGACGTGCAGATTGCCTCGAGCAGCGCCGGGGCGCTGAACCCGATCCGCGACGAAGTGTTCGCGCAGACAGTGCGCGAGTCCGGGCCGGGCGAGCAGCGCACCTGCGAGGACGTGTTCGCCGCCATGGTGCGCCTGGTCGAGGCGAAGGACCCTTCGTACCGCGATTGACGGGCTTGTACCCTCCCAGAAAGGCCGATCCCCCATGCTCGCCGCAGCCCTAACCCGCTTACCTGCATTTCGCGACTTGCGCTTCCAATTCGCCGCCCTGGCCTGCGTGACCGCGCTGCCGTTCGTTGCCGGGGCCGCATACGACATCTGGTATGCGATGCAGACGACCTCCGCTGTCACCATGTCCCATGCGCGTTCCGATGTCCTCGAGGTGCGCATCGGCGGCCTGGCGATCGCGCTGGTGGTCTCGGGACTGCTCGCGGCACTGATGCTCTATCGCATGATGCCCGCGCGCGCCGCGGCAGGGGGAGATGCGGTACCGCGGGACCAGCGTGCCCTGAACACCCTGCTCGAGCGCCGGGTGGAGGGGCGCACGCGGGAGCTGCAGCGCTCGGTGCGGGAGCTCGAGTCCCATGCGTACGTCCTTTCGCAGAACTTGCGCGCGCCACTGGGCGCCGTCGATGCGTGCGCCATGCTGATCGAGCGCCACCATCGCGCCAGGCTGGATCAGGAGGGTGCCGCCCTGGTCGGGCGCCTGACCGCCAACGTGAAGCATATGGTCGCGTTGCTCGATGGACTTGCCGAGTATGCGAGGCTCGGGCGCCGGCGGCTCGTGCCGCAGAAAGTGAGCATGACGGATCTCGTCAGGGCGAGCGTCGAGGACATGCGCCTGAGCGTCGCGGACCAGGCGCGCATCATGATCGGGCAGCTGCCCAGCGTGCCGGCGGACGCCGTGCTGCTGGCGCAGGCCTGGCGCCTGCTCATCGACAACGCGCTCAAATTTTCCGCGCGTTCCAGGGAGCGGCACGTGTACATCGATGGCGCGGTGCGCCACGGCGTCGCCGAGTTCCGCATCAGCGACGGCGGCGTCGGCTTCGATCCCGCGCAGGAGGCGAAGCTGTTCAATCTGTTTCAGCGCCTGCACGGCGAGGAGGAGTTCGCAGGAGCGGGCATCGGGCTGGCGCTGGTGAAGCGGATCGTGGAACGCCACGGCGGCTGCGTGTGGGCCGAAGGCACCCCCGGCGAAGGCGCGAGTTTCGGCTTTGCCCTGCCGCTGGGCACACCGGGCGAGGCGCCGCCGCTGCCGCCGCGGCATTGACGTTTACGTAAACGTCAACTAGGCTGTCGCTCCCCCGGGACCGTGCCTTCATGACCGACCTTTCCGAGTCCAGAAGCCTCGTCTACAAGGCGAAGCACAAGATCCGCTTCGTTACCGCGGCGAGCCTGTTCGACGGCCACGACGCCTCGATCAACATCATGCGCCGCATCCTGCAGTCTTCGGGCGCCGAGGTGATCCACCTTGGCCACAACCGCTCGGTGGAGGACGTGGTGAGCGCGGCGCTGCAAGAAGACGTGCAGGGCATTGCCGTCTCCTCGTACCAGGGCGGACACCTCGAGTATTTCAAGTACATGCTGGACCTGCTGCGGCAGCGCGGCGGCGCGCACATCCAGGTGTTCGGCGGCGGCGGCGGCGTCATCGTCGCCGCCGAAATCAGGGAGCTGCAGGACTACGGCGTGGCGCGCATCTACTCGCCCGAAGACGGCCAGAAGATGGGCCTGCAGGGCATGATCAACGACATGCTCGCGCGCTGCGACTTCGACGTGGCGCGGCATGCGCCGAAGAAACTGCCCTCCGGCGACGCTAGGGCGCTTGCCCAGGTGATCAGCGCGCTGGAGCTGGACGAGTACGCGGACCAGGCCGGGCTGCTTGCAGCGGCGAGGGCGCATCCGGCTCCGGTGCTGGGCATCACCGGCACCGGCGGCGCCGGCAAGAGCTCGCTCACCGACGAGCTGGTGCGGCGATTCCAGCTCGACCAGGAGAACCGGCTGAAGATCGCCATCCTTTCGGTGGATCCCACGAGGAAGAAGACCGGCGGCGCGTTGCTCGGGGACCGCATTCGCATGAACGCCATCGGCCGTGCGGGCATCTTCATGCGCTCGCTTGCCACGCGCGACTCGGGCGCCGAAATCGCGCAGTGCCTGCCGGATGCCATCGCCGCCTGCCGCGCGGCGGGCTACGACCTGGTGATCGTGGAGACTTCGGGCATTGGCCAGGGCAACGCTGCCATCGTGCCGCTGGCGGATGTCACTCTTTACGTGATGACCCCCGAGTTCGGCGCCGCGAGCCAGCTGGAGAAGATCGACATGCTGGATTTCGCTGACTTCGTGGCGATCAACAAGTTCGACCGGCGCGGCGCCGAGGATGCGCTGCGTGACGTGAGAAAGCAGGTGCAGCGCAACCGCCAGGGCTTCGGACAGTCCCCCGAGGCGATGCCCGTGTTCGGCACCATCGCCGCGCGCTTCAACGACGACGGCGTCACCGGCCTCTACCATGCGGTGTCCGGCAAATTACGCGAGAAGGGCCTGAAACTGGGCAGCGGCAGCTTGCCGCGGCCCGCGGCCAAGGTGTCCTCCAATGTCCACGTGATCGTGCCGGCGCAGCGCGCGCGCTACCTGGCGGAGATTGCCGAGGGCCTGCGCAGCTACCACGCGCATGGCGCCGCGCAGGCGAGGCTTGCCCGCGAGCGCCAGCAGCTGACCGCGGCAAAGCGCATGAGCGGCGTCACGGCGCTCGACCTGCTGATCGCCGAGAAGGACCGCGCGCTCGACGCGCGCTCGAAGCAGTTGCTCGATGCGTGGCCCGAGACCGTCAAGGAGTACTCGGGGGAGGAATTCGTTTCGTCGGTGCGCGACAGAGAGCTGCGCACCAAGCTGTGCCACGAGTCGCTCTCCGGTACCAAGGTGCCGAAGGTCGCGCTGCCCAAGTACGAGGACGACGGCGAGATCCTGCGCTGGCGCCTGCGCGAGAACGTGCCGGGCTCCTTCCCGTTCACCGCGGGCGTGTTCCCGTTCAAGCGCGAGAACGAGGACCCGACGCGCATGTTCGCTGGCGAGGGCGACCCGTTCCGTACCAACAGGCGCTTCCATCTCTTGTCGAAGGACATGCCGGCCAAGCGCCTTTCGACCGCTTTTGACTCGGTGACGCTGTACGGCTTCGACCCGGACGAGCGGCCGGACATCTACGGCAAGATCGGCAACTCGGGCGTGTCGATCGCCACGCTGGATGACATGAAGGTGCTGTATGCGGGCTTCGACCTGTGCGATCCGGCGACCTCGGTGTCGATGACCATCAACGGCCCGGCGCCGACCCTCTTGGCGATGTTCTTCAACACTGCGATCGACCAGCAGCTCGAGAAATCCAGGCAGGCGAAGGGCAGGGCGCCGTCGGCCGAGGAAGCGGCGGCAATCCGCGCGCAGACCGTGGAAACGGTGCGCGGCACGGTGCAGGCCGACATCCTGAAAGAGGACCAGGGACAGAACACCTGCATCTTCTCCACCGAGTTCTCGCTCAAGGTGATGGGCGACATCCAGGAGCACTTCATCGCCCACCGGGTGCAGAACTTCTACTCGGTGTCGATCTCGGGCTACCACATCGCGGAGGCCGGCGCGAACCCGGTCTCGCAGCTCGCCTTCACGCTCGCCAACGGCTTCACCTTCGTCGAGGCCTACCTCGCGCGCGGCATGCCGATCGACGATTTCGCGCCGAACCTGTCGTTTTTCTTCTCCTACGGCATGGACCCCGAGTACGCGGTGCTCGGTCGCGTCGCGCGGCGCATCTGGGCAGTGGCAATGCGCGAGCGCTACGGCGCCAACGAGCGCAGCCAGAAGCTCAAATTCCACTCGCAGACCTCGGGCCGCTCGCTGCATGCACAGGAGATCGCGTTCAACGACATCCGCACCACGCTGCAGGCGCTGATCTCGACCTACGACAACACCAACTCGCTGCACACCAACGCCTTCGACGAGGCGATCACCACGCCCACCGAGGAGTCGGTGCGCCGCGCGATGGCGATCCAGCTGATCATCAACAAGGAGTGGGGCCTGGGCAAGAACGAGAACCCGAACCAGGGCAGCTTCATCATCGACGAGCTGACCGACCTGGTGGAGGAGGCCGTGCTGAAGGAATTCGAGGCGATCAGCTCAAGGGGCGGCGTGCTCGGCGCGATGGAGACCGGCTACCAGCGCGGCAAGATCCAGGAAGAATCCATGGTCTACGAGCACAGGAAGCATGACGGCTCCTATCCGATCGTCGGCGTGAACACGTTCCGCAACCCGCACGGCGACGCGGTGCCGCAGAGGATCGAATTGATCCGCTCCACCGAGGAGGAAAAGCAATCCCAGCTCAAACGCCTGCGCGAGTTCCACCGGCGGCATGCCAAGGAGGCGCCGGCGATGCTCGAGCGCCTGCGCCAGGCGGTGGTGCGCGACGAAAACGTATTCGCGGTGCTGATGGACGCGGTGCGCGTCTGCTCGCTTGGCCAGATCACCCACGCCCTGTTCGAGGTGGGAGGGCAGTACCGGCGCAATATGTAATTGGGCACCACGCTATGGGCGTAGTAAGCGGATCTGCTGGCGTAACATGATCGTCAGTCGGGAGCTCGCCATCGCGAGCAATTCAAATGAATGAGAGGGTCAAATGAAATCGATCTGGCAAGCGGCGGGTGTTGCGGCGTGGTTCGCTGGCGCGAGCGGCGGTACTCTGGCGGCGGATACGACCTACACCAAGGATATCAAGCCCCTGTTCGAGGCAAAGTGCGCGCTCTGCCACGGCGCGGCGTCACCGTATTTCGGGGACTTCGACAAGGACCCGAAGAAGTTTGCCGCCGCGATGAAGGGCCCGCGCATGGATTCCTATGCCGACCTGATCTTCTTCGTCGGCTGGCCGGACACGGGAGCCCTGATGCGACGGCTCGACGACGGCGTGAACGCCGGCGGTAAACCCGGCAACATGCACAATTACCTGGGTGCGACCGCCGAAGAGCGCCAGGCAAACCTCAAGATTTTCAAGGCGTGGGTGGGCCCGGAGGGCTGGGTCCTGAACCGCTGGAAGGCGCGGGGCGACCTCCCGGGCATCAGCAAGGAGCAACTGGAGAAGATCCTGGTGATTTACTAGCATTCGGCGGCGCGATGATCGGCGCTGACGCCGGATTGCCCAATCATGACTGTGCGGGGGAACTCTGGCGGCCCAGCTCCCGCAGTTTTGCGTATTTTGAAAACGTGAGCATGGCGGTCGTCACCGAAATGATCAGGCCCTCGATGCCATCGAGGACTCCGGCTCGGAGCACATACGTCTTGAAAAAAGCAAACGACGGCCTCATGGTCAGATCGAAAACCGAACAACGCCGTCCCTCTTCGAACATCTGTCGCGCAGACAAGTCGCTGTAGTGGTTCAATTTGGCAAGTAGCGGCGAGAGCCCGGAAAAGGAGTAGTGCATCATGTGCTCGCTGCATTTCCCCACCGGGCCGCTGGTCACCACATGTTCGTGGACCAAGCTTTCGGAAAAATGCGCGTTGGTGCGATTGAAAAGACGAACCGTCCGATCCGGGTACCAGCCGCAGTGCTTTATTTCCTTGCGCCCCAGAAACGTCTTCCGCGGTATCGAATAGGCGTTGCATGGCGCGTCTTGCGTGAGCAGTTGTCTGATCTCGTCATTGAGTTCCGGGCATATCCGCTCGTCGCAGTCCACGCTGAGGATCCAGTCGTGCGAAGCCAAATCGACCGCAGCCTGCTTTTGCGGGCCGTATCCACGCCAGGGAACCGAATGGACCTTGTCTGTATAGCGACGTGCAATGTCGCAGGTTGCATCCGTACTGCCTGAATCGACCACTATGATTTCATCCGCCCAGGCGACACTGGCCAGGCAATCGTCGATTCGCTCGGCTTCATCCTTCGCGATAATGACAACGGATACCGGTCTGCGGGCGTTGGTCGAGCCCTGCTGTCGGGGCTTCATGTCGTGATCGCCTGAAATAGTAGGTTGGCATTGTTGCGTCTCTGGAGATCGCGACCCGCCTGCAATGCGCGGCGATGATAATGTTGGTAATTCGCAATGAGCTTGAGCACGGCATCGAGAACCACATCAGGCGCAGGTTCCTCCACCACCAGTCCCGCCTCGAACTCGTTCACGATGCGGGCCATCCACGTCCCGGACAGGGTCACAATGGGACTGCCATTGCTCAGCGCATCCAACGTGACACCGCTGATACGGTCGGCAAAGTCACTACGGGAATACAGTTGCAGGCAGATTGCCCCGCGAAAAAGTGCACTGTAATCCGCGTGCCCCAAGGTGTCGGAGTACCGGGTGAGCAACGGGTAGCCGATGGCTTCCAAGCGCAGCAGGCTGGCGGCTGTTGACTCGTCCATCTTGTTGTAGTGCTGCGCGGAAGTCTGCAGACTGATCGGGACATTCCTGTTTGACTTCGAGAGCAGGTCGACAAAGCTCACCACCTCGGCGAGGCCCTTGTCATGTCGCGCAGCACCGGCAAAGAGGACATGACGGAAAGTCTGCGTGTCGTCAAGCGTTGGCGCCTCAGCAGTCGGAGAAATCGGATAGGGAACGTGTTGTGTATGCCTGAATCCGGCCGCGCGGAAGACGGCGCAGACAGATTCGGTGGGTGCGAGAATTGTGATCTCCGGTTGGCGCGCAGCCAATCTTGCGAGCTGGCGCTCCTTGGCTGGCGATGCACGGAACCAGTGAACGTACAAAAACACCTTTCCCGGAATAATTGCGTTGCGAGAGGCAAAATCGAGCAAGAACAGATCGGATCTGCCTGCGGTCGAGATGAAAAGGCGTCCCGGCTGCAGCAACAGGGTACGGTATAGCCACCACGCTTGCAGCCGCCGGATCCGCCTGTGGAAAAATCGCTTGAGCGTGACGTTTCCGGGAAACGGCACGGCCACTCCGTGAGCGCACCACACCGTTATCGGGTATTCGCCGGAAACCCGGCACAGGCTGTTCAGAAAACTGAAGCAGTGTCCCGTTGCATCCACAAGGGTTGGTTCAATGATATGCAGTGGTGCGGTCATCGGCAGTCGGAATAATACGTCAGCGTCAAGGCGCGGCTGATGCGCACGTTGACGACGCCGACCCGGCTCGTTCGTGGCGGCACGCGCTGGTCGAAGTGGGCGGGCAGTGCCGCCGCAATATTTTGGGGTGGGCCTGGGCCCGCCCTACGGCTTCTTCGCCAGCACGCCTTTCCAGCGGTTCATCTCCGAGACCAGGAAGTTGCCGAATTCTTCCGGCGAACTGGCTTTCGCCACCAGTCCCATGTCGTCGAATCTCTTGCGCAGGTCGTCGCTGCCTAGCGCCTTGACGATTTCCCCGTTCAGCCGCATGACGATGTCGCGCGGCGTCTTCGCCGGCGCGAACAGGCCGCCCCAGCTCGCGAAGTCGTAGCCCGGGATGCCGAGCTCGATCGCCGTCGGCACGTTCGGGAAGCTGATGTTCCTCTGCGGCGTGGTGACCGCGAGCGCGCGCAGGGACCCGGACTTGATGTGCGGCGCGGACGCCGCCAGCGGGTCGATCATGAACGTGATGCGGTCCGAAATCAGGTCCGGGTGCGCGGCCGAACTGCCTTTGTACTGGACCTCGGTCATTGCCGGGAGCGACATGATCTGC
>Ga0137437_1000238_pt1 | contig 15885 bp, 30 predicted proteins | sample EasRivERMGT138_2_FD_102332 | JGI IMG/M metagenome (GOLD analysis project Ga0137437, IMG submission 102332) | Soil microbial communities from meander-bound floodplain in the East River, Colorado, USA - East River MetaG ERMGT138_2 | ecosystem: Environmental > Terrestrial > Soil > Floodplain ...
CCATCACCTTCGCGATCGCCGCTTCGTCATCGCCGATCACCGCGGCACCCCCCAGCATGTCGTCGAGCATGGCGCGCGCGTCGTCTGCGAAGCCCGTAGGATCTTCATGCCTGTCGAGCCATCGCGTGCCTGCGTCCCTCATCGCGAGTACAGCGGTCGCCGCCTGTCGAGCTGCGACGCTGCTGTGGAGATCACCAGCGAGCGATCGCACGAACTCGACTGCCCAGACCGCGCGTTCGCCGGACGTCATCATCGCTGCGAGCCGCGCCCGGGCCGCAGCGAGCGCGTGCTGTTGCGCCGGGGTCATGTAGCCGCCGATGTCCAGCAGGATGGTGATCAGCGAGGCCAGGTACGAGCGCGCGGCGGCGAGCTCGCCGGACGGGGAGTCGATCGTCTTGATCGGGCCGAGCAACGCCTCGAGCGCAGCCGCTTGCGTCCTGCGCTGGTTGAGCGGGTGCTCATCCACCCACTCGACCTCGCCGGTCTCGATCTTCACCACGTTGGGCGCGATGCAGTGGTTCGGGTACCGCGTATGCTCTAGCGCACTTTTGACGTTGTCCGCGCCGAGATCATCGTGGTCGACAACGCACAGCACCACGCGGTGCACCTTCACGAGCTTGGTCATGATGTCCTCCTCGGTGTGACGACGGTGCGCGAGCCGAACAGCCGCGCCAGCCAGCACGGAATCAGCTCGACGCGCGCGGTGGACTCCGTGACATCGAGAACCGTAACCCTCATGCTCTGCTCCTCGGTGTGATGATCAGCTCCGCCACCCGCGCGCGCCCAGCGCCCTTGCAGCTCACGGTGCCCTGCCGGCTCACGCGGTCCAGCGTCCAGCCGGCATAGAGCGCGCGGATGCGCGGCGTGTCGGCGTTGCTCACGATGACGTGCACCCCGCGGGCGTCCAGCGTGCGCGCCAGGTGCGCGACCTCGGCCTGGTCGACGTCCGTGAACGAGCCCGGTGCGTACGAGGTGAACGTGCCGTCGTACGGCGGATCCATGTAGACGACGTCACCGGCCAGCGCGTCATCCACTGCTGCGCGGTAGTCGCCGGTGCGAAGCACGGCGCGCTGCAGCTCGAGCGCTGCGGCGCGCAGGTTCTCGACGTCGGGCGTGAAGGTCGCGTGCTTGCCCCAGCCGACGTTGAACGCACCCGAGCGGTTCACGCGCCACAATCCGTTGAAGCAGGTCTTGTTCAGGTAGATGAACGTGGCCGCGCGATCGGCCGAGCTCCACAGCTCGCGATCGTTCCACCGCGTCCGCGTCGTGTAGTAGTGCGACTCCGAGTGCGCCGTGCGGTGGTGCTCGAGCTTGCGGATCACGCCCGCCACATCCCGGGTGAGGCAGGTGTAGAGCCCGATGAGATCGGGGTTGGAGTCCGCGAGCACGGCGCGCTCTGGCGCCACGCGGAAGAACAGCGCGGCCCCGCCGACGAACGGCTCGAAGTAGCGGCCGAACCGCGCCGGCAGCCGTGCGGTCAGCTCGGGCAGGAGCTTGGTCTTGCCGCCCAACCATTTCAGGACCGGGGTCGCCTGATGGGTGGCTCGGTACTCAACGGCCAGCTCCTCACGTGGCCGCCTTGCCACCTGCCGTGCCCGTGGCGCGATCTGTTTGGCCGGGGCGTTAGAACCGGCGGTGTGCTCATGCGGCGCGCTCACAGGGTCGCTCCTAGTCGCCTGCTGTGAGCCGAGAGCCGCCGCTTCAGCTCAGCCTCAACATCGCCCACCGCCTCACGTTCAGGCTGCGCCCGCGGCATCCCGCCCAGGTACTCGCGGATCGCCGCTCGCTCCTCGTAGTCCTCGAGCGCGGCGTAGACGTCGACCCGGTAGCGCAGGGCCAGCGCGGACACGGCCGGTCGGCTCACGGCGTGACCCCGATCGCAGCGAGCGCCTCGCCCACCGTCCGCACGATCACCGGTTGGCGCCCCTTCCACGTCGACCACCACTTCGTTTGCGCCGTGGTCAGGCAACCATCGCCGGTGTTGTACTTCCCGCCGCCCTTGGCATCCGGGTTCTTGACCTCGATCAGCATCGCCACCCCGCGGTATTCGACGAGCAGATCCGGAACGCCGGTTTCGCTGAGGCGCAGCACTGCCGCCCCGGCGGCGACCAGTGCGGCGACGATCTCCGGCTCGTTCCTGTCGCGTTGCTTGGCGTACTTCATGCGCGCGCTCTCCGCGCCTGCTCAACCTGAGCTTCGAGGTACGCGACCGCCGCGCGCTCGTACGTCGTCCCTTGATAGCGCCGGACAAGAGCCAGCGCCTCGTCGATTCTCTTCGCCATTCTCACCTCACGAAATCGTGGTTGTGGGGCCGCACCAGTGCGCGAACACCGTGCCGGTCCTGCCGTTGTTGTTCTTCAACACGCACAGCTGCACCTGCGCAGCGTGTTCTCCATCGCTCGGAGAGAATCTGCGATCCTCCCAGTCCGGATCCCAGTCGACGCCTTTCACTGGGCCGCCGTAGACGGATCCGCGGTACACGCCCACGACGCACTTGGCCCGCTCCTCGAGCGACCCGCTCTCGCGCAGGTCGGAGAGCTGCGGCCTCTTGTCCTGGCGCTTCTCTACCTCGCGGTTGAGCTGGCTCATGACCAGGTAGGCGATCCCGTCGTGCTTCGCCGCGTCGGCCAGCACGGTGACGGTCTCGGTCAGCGCCTCGTGCGTGCTCAGCCGTGGCTTGCGGTCGACGGGCTTCACGAGCTGCACGTAGTCGACGATCGCGACGCACGTGCCATTTGACTTCTTGTGCCGGCGCACGCTGCGCACGATCTCGTCCGCCGTGATCCCGCTCCTACCATCGACGACCCACCGGCGCGCGGCGATCTTGATCTGCGCCCGGACGATGCTCCGGCACTGGCCGATGTCCAGCTTTGCGTTGCGGAGCTGTTCGGCCGGGACCTCGCTGGTCCGCGAGATCGTCCGGTCCGCGTAAGACTCCTCGGTGTCCTCGAGAGAGAACAGATGCACGCCGAATCCGCCGCTCGAGCTCGCGTCCGCTGTCGCCAGGCCCAGCGACGACTTCCCCATCCCGGGCCGCGCCGCGACGATGGTCACGATGCCGGGTTGCCATCCCCCGATCTTCTCGTCGAGCAGCGCGACGCCGGTGGGGAATCCGGTCATGCTGCGCTCGCCCCGCGCCCGCTCATCAGCGATGCGCTCGAGCTGCGCGAACCGCTTGCGGACCAGCGCCGCGATCGTCGTGGTCGCGTCCGGCTGATCCTCGTCGATGCGCGACAGGGCCGCCATGGTCATCGACAGCAGCTCGGCGCCCTCGTGTTCGTCGGCTCGCTGCAGCAGGTCCGACAGCGCTCCCCGAACCCGCCGACCGAGCGATGCGTTCCGGATCTGCCGGACGTACTCCACCGCGTTCTCGATGGTCGGAACGTGCAGCGTGAGCAGCCCGAGATCCGCGAAGTCGACGACGCTCACGTCGCGCTTGGCGAGCTCGGCCTGCACGGTGACGACGTCGATGGGCCGATTCTCGTGCTCGAGGTTGCGCATCGCCGTGAACACGTAGCGGTGCTTCGCGTGGAGGAAGTCAGCGACCTCGAGCCGAGGGAACTGCGCGAGCGTGTCGTTGCTGCGCAGGATCGCTCCGAGGACGGATGCCTCGAGCGAGTAGAGTGCTTCGTGGTCTGCGGTCACATGGGCCTCATGGGGTTCTTGCGTTCGGGGGTTCGGGGGTTCGGTCCGCGCTCAGCCGGCCCTGCTCTCGGCGACCCGGGGATCGCGGCACGCGCGGTGCGCCAGGAGCCCTCGAGGAATGCCTTCTCACTGAGCCACTCGATGCTGCGCTCAGCGCGCGCTTGCTCGACGAGGACGGTCAGGACGTGATCGCACGCGGTGGCGGCGAGCTCGCCTTCCTCGCGGATGCGCTGTAGCAGCTCGCGGAACGAGGCGGGCTGATGTACCGGCGACAGGACGGGAAGCGGCAGCACGCCAGTGAGCGACAAGTGATGCGCCTCCAGCACCCGGGCATCGCTGACCCGGAGCCAGAAGCTTTCGGCAAGCCGACCTCGGGCACGTGCTTGCTCGTGGTTCGGTGCTGGTACTGGGCTTGGTGGGATCGCGCGCGCGGCGGGTGAGAGATCTGATTCCGGAGGTGGGAGGTGGGAGGTGGGAGGTGGGATCTCGCTGGACGCGGCTGGTGTCCGGCTGGTGTCCGGCTGGTGTCCGGCTGGTCCGTCAGCTGGAGTGATTGTTTGTTCGCTTACAAATCGTCCCCCCTTGCCGCGCCCGATCTTGATCGCTCGGTCCGCCGCCGACCGGCCTCCCGCGACCGCGGTCGCCCGTAGGGTGCGTAGACGGCTGACCGTCTCGTGGGTTCCGCGCAGGTAGATCAGACCATCTGGGCGACGCTCACCCATCGCGAGTTCGTCGCACCCATCTCCAAGGATTCCATCCACCCCGCGCGGCCCCAAAAACCTGCGCACCACGGGATCGGCCACCGCGTACCCTTCGCAGTCGTCGGGGGAGTCATCGAGCCCGCGATCGGTGCACCAGGACCACAGCCGAAAGAACTTCCCGAGCGCCTCGTCCTCGTTGTAGCCGCAGAAATCGGCGGTGAATCGAACCCGCTCCTCCTTGCGGAGGTCGGTGAGCATCGCGACGAACGGGGCGCGCGACATCAGCGGTGCTCCCTGCGCATCGCCCGCAAGAGCTGCATGCGGGCGAGCTCGTGCCGATGGAACTCGGGTAGCGGGACGCTCCAGCTCGCGACCAGAAGGATCTGCGCGATGTACTGGCACAGGCTCACTTGCCCCGCTCCTTCGCTGCAACGTGCCGCACTCCGCCGCTGCGAGTTCGACGCGCACCCCACGCGTCGCACGTCGGTCCAACCCGGCCGGCGCCTTCGCGCGACCTCGCCTTGCCCGTCAGGATCTCGATGAAGTGCGGTCTCATGGCTTCGTTCCTGGCGCCACCGCGGACGCCGATTCTGGTTCCTCGCCCGCTCCACACGCCGCGCACAGGCTCGTCACCGCGCCGCGGTAGTCTCGCGCCACTACGAGCACTGCTGCCTCGGCGAGCGCGCACGTCGGTCGCCGCTTGCACCCCGTGCAGATGTCGAGCTGAGCTGTCACCCTCGCACCGCCGTAAGCACGCATCGCTCACCCCGTGCCGCCTTCGGCGTGTGAGAGTTGTTGCGCGGCGCGCCAGTCGGCCGAGACAACCTCGATCGGGCGATCGAATCTCGGCACTGGCAACACGTCGCACAACGGGCACGTGCCCCCGTTGATGCCACGCAGGATCGGGTGACACGGACAGGCGCACCGCATCGATGGCCAACACGTCTTGCAGATCATCTCGCCGCTCCGATCGACTCCCAGATCGCCTCGCGCGATTGTCGTCCGCACGTTCCGCTAGTCACGCCGAACGAACGGAACGGAAGCCACTGTGCACCATCGGCCTCGCAAACGATCGCCTGACCTCGACGCGATCGGCACCACTCGCCGAGCGTTGGGTAGTCAATCGCGTCGGACTTGTGAACGTAGAGAGATCCAGCACGACCCTCGTACGGAGGATCAATGAACCAGGTAGCCTCGACGTTTGGCGCGGCAGTATAGTCCCCCTCGATCACCCGCCAATGACGGATCGAATCTACCTGTGACGCTGCACGACTTCGCATACCAACACCCCATCCCTCGGTCATCTTGCCTTGGTCGCGAAACCGCCGCATACCGGCCGACATGCTGCGCTTGGGCTCGACGACACCGGCACCGAGGCAGAACCCAACGAGCATCCGGGCGCCTGTTGGTGTGCGAGATGGAAGATCCTCGACGTGATCGACTATCGGGATCGCTGCAATCTCCGCGGCTGACGTCGCGATCAAGTAACGCCAGATCTCAGCGACGATCGGGTACTTCTCGACGAGGATCACATTGCGATCGGGGTGGCGAAGTGAATAACCGGCAGCTCCAGCGAACGGCTCGATGATGGTCGCGTGCAGAGGGGTAGGGTATCGCGGAGCGCTACGCCACTTCCCTCCGTAGTAACGCCAGAACGGGCGCAGACCTAATCGACGTGAGAGGACGCAGATCGGGCACGACCCTCCGTTAACGTCGCTGAGAATCGGGTGACATGCGAACATGGGGCGAACTGCTTCACGGCACTGTTGCCGTAGTCATCCTTCGTTAGTGTGCTTGAGTAGGCGGTAGTTGCAGTCGGCGATCGCTGCGATCAACGACCCGTAATTATCGGCGTCGGTGGGGATGCGACTGGCGTACGCCCGATCGGAGAACGCGAACGCGATGGCAACCCCGATCACCCGGCGATCGGATTGACCCCTGGCGAAGTCGAGTGCGTCCTCTAGCATGCTGATCGCCGTGGCGTGCGCTCGGTCTTCGTAATCCCGCTCGGCCGCCGCGGAACGATCGCGGTGCGTCTTGAGACGGATGATCGACGTATCACTGGTCATAAGGCCTCCGTGGGTTGACGCTTGCAAACGCGCGAACTCGGTCTAGTATTTCACGCCGTTCGGGTGTTGAACCCGACGATCGTCGTCGGAGAGATCCTCGTGTTGTCCAACAGCTGTTGTCCAGTCGAAGCGATCCCGACGAGCGCGATCGGCGTCGCGACGCTTGACGATGAGCGCGCGGAACATCCGCCATTCGCGCTTCTCGCTCAGTGCGTGGCGGGCCCACGCTCCCCGGCAAACGTGACGTGAGCGACTCATTGCCACGCCAACGGTTGTGGTCGTGACGTGCCAAGTAAATGCTGCCCGTACGTCGATTCACCAAAAGCGCGACGGATCGTTTGCGCGGCCAACCATCGTTGCGCTGGGAAAACCTTGATCTCGGTGGTACAGAACCGCATCACGCGCGAAGGGAACAGCCCCTTCTTCTCGACGAGTTGCTCGAACATGAGCGGACCGCGGGCTTCATTGATGGGACCGAGCTTGGCGGTCAGCGGCCCTCGCAGGTACTCATAGGTCAGCGGGTGTTCCCAGCCAGTATCGAGAAATAGCCTGTCGTGCTCTATGCCGAGCTCGGTAATATAGAGTGACATTGCCGTGCTGTCACGGCCACCCGACACCGAAGCGACGACGCGGCGTCCAGCAAGTTTGCTGATCAATCCGGCGCGGATCGACAAGTCGAATTCGATCTGGATGCTCATGCCAGCCCCGGCACGTACTCGCCGCCGACGCGCACGACCACGCCGTCACGCAGCATCCGGGTCAGCGCGCGATCGATCTCCACGTCGCTCGCCTCGCCCCACTCCTCGCGTACCTCGGCGCGCAATGCAGCGTCTGCGGCCGGCAGCAGATCGCAGATCGCGTCGGCGAGGCTGTGGCGCTCGCGAGCTCGGGTCGCTGATGCCTTCCACTGGGCATCGGTCATCACGCGGCCACCGCCCGCTGCTCGCGCGACAGTTCCGCGCTAACCTGATCGGACGTCCTCGGCCGGCCCACCACGCGCACGTACCCGCCTGCGTCTCGCCAGCTTTGCGGCACGATCCGCCGCACCAGCCCTTGGTCCTGCGCCCAGCGGAGCGCGCGGTACAGGCGACGCTCTCCGACGTCGAGCCCGACCCGCGCCGGGACGCGCAAGAACAGCTCGGAGCGGTCGATCGGCGATCCGCTGGTCAACTCTACGAGCGCCTGGCGGATCCGCGCCGTGTCGGAGCTGGACCAGTACGCGCGCGTCACGACGGGACCTCTATGCCGGCGATCATCGCCTTCGGCGTCGCCCCGCCTTCGGCGTCGCCCCGTCCGCCGGCGGAACCGAGCAACAATCTCGCCGCTCACCGGCGCGGGCTCGTTCTGTCGCTTCGGATTGGCGCGGACCTCGCGCCACCAGCTCGAGGTGTGCATCGCGCGCGCGACTACCGAGAAGCGGCGATCCTCGGGCGCGCCGTCGAGGTGGTCGAAAATGCGGAGGCTCATGGAGTCCTATTCGGGCAGCGTTTGCTGCGACTGTTGTGGCCCGAGCCGAAACAGGCAGAGCAGCGTTGCGGCACGCCATGGGTGCCCTTGCGCGGATTCGCGATCCGCTGCTGCCAGCGCGGTGAGCCGTGGACCACGACCGGGCGCCACTTCTCGTTGCCGACATGGGGCAGTAGCGTCGCGGTGAGCGATGGAACGGGGAGCGTGATCACTGCGCACCGAGCCACTTCACCGCATCAGCGATCAGGCGCGCTCGCCAGCCGCGGCCGACGTAGGTGACGTTGGAGATCGACGGCCACGGACTCGACGGCCACGGACCCGGCCCGATCCGGCCAGCGGAGAACTTGCGCTGCTTGAGATCGATGGTGACCGAGCAGACCTCAGGTGGCCGATCGAGGAATAAGAGGTTGCCCTTCTGCTCCATCGTCCAGTCGTCGGGCAGCGTCACAGCCGCACCATCCCCGCGTGCCGCGCGATCACCGCGGCGTTTAGCCGGCGGCGCCAGGACAGCTTCTTCAGCTGCTCGTAGCGGTCGACGGGTGGGCGGATTCGCCGCGTGTCGCGCGCGACGAGCCAGACCATGGCCGTCACGGGCGCACGCTCCGGATTCCCCTCGGCGACCGCTGCGCGAACGAGCAGTCTTGCGGCTCGGATAGCGGAGGGTTAGCTAGGACGTAATGGTTTTTCTGAGGGCGGGGCGGTGTACGTTCGACGCGATGAAGCTGATCGCGATGATGGTGACGCTGATCGCCGGACCGGGATGTGCGCTCCTGTTCCAGGAGCACCTGGCGCACGGGTACATCTCCCAGGTCGAGCCACGCTGCTCCACGGCGCCCGGCTGGTACCTGTGGGATGGCCTTATCGTGCTCGGAGATGCCGTTCTTCTGCTCCACGACGAGGAAAGCGACGTTAAGATCCTCTCGGAAGAGGCGACGCTCGGTGTCCTGGTCTACGCGGTCGCCCACCTCGCCTCGTTTACGCGGGGTCGTGAATGGGCTGTTGAATGCGAGGACGCCCGACGCAGATTCGACGAGGGAGGCACAGCGGTTCCGCCCGGTGCGGCCAGCGTCCAGCGCGCTCGGACGCAGCGCGATCCCCCCGTTAACAAGGGGTTCTTCTGCAGCAGCTCGCCCACGGTCAGTCCGGCGAGCATCTGCAAGCGAAACGAGGCCACGTGCGAGCAAGGACGCACCGCCGCGATGCTCGGCGTGCCCGACATGTCCGCGTGCGCGCTCGTCGATGTGGCGTGGTGCTTCGCACCTGGTCTCGGCGGGCAGGATCCGGCGCGATGCGCAGGGATCGCCGAGGCGTGCGCCGCGCAGCACGATGCTGCCGTGGCGTCTGGCGACGCGTCCACCGTCGGGACGTGTGTGGAGGTGAGGTAGCGTCACGAAGCAGACCTCTGATCGCCGGGATCACCCCAAAACTCCGCTCTCGCGATTCCGATCGATGTGATCGCCATCTCGATGTGAGCCATCGTCGGGTCCGTGTCACCGGCCTCCCATTGCTGGAGAGCCTGCTTGCTGACGCCAATACCGTCGGCGAGGTCCGCCATCGTCAGGCCAGCAGCAAAGCGCCAGAAACAGATCCTTTCGCCTACGTGCATCGCCCATAGTAAAGCCGGACTTGTCACCAGTGTCAAGAGCGCCTGTACAACCTCCCGTGATACTTCGGTGTTCCTGGATGCCGAAGCACGAATCTATGAAGCGTCAGTATTTTCTGAGCGCCGAAGATAAGGCGTGGATGAAGCAGCGGATGACAGAGCGGAAGATGGGGGTGGCGCAGTTAGCCAAGGCAGTAGGTATGTCGCGGCAGAACGTCTACCTCATGCTCGGTGCTGCACGACATACATGGGACTGGGACGTAGTTGTGTCCGTACTCGGCGGAACGCCGCCTGGCGGAACGCCGGTTGCGCTTGACGATCGGCTGGCTGAACTCGTGCGACGGTGGCCGGAGCTGTCCGAGGCCGACCGAAGCATGATCGAAAATCTTGCACGAAGGCTCGTCGGCAAGAAGCCTTGATCCGGCGTTATTCGTCGGGTACATCTCCCCGATGGCCAGAGAGGGGTTGGACCTGAGGCGATGGCACGTTGTCGCTCTCATCAGGGGGGACGAGGCGGCGATCGAGCTACTTTCCAAGCTCGTTACGTTGCTGGCTGACCGACGAGAAAAGAAAAAATCGACACGTTGATGTAAAGTCCGAGTTGACAAGACAAGCGAGACTTGTCATCCTCTGGACATGCTCAACACCTCGCTCCTCACCAAGCTCCTCGCCCTCCCAACCCAGCTCGCCCTCCCCGCGGTCCCCACGCTCGCCGATCAGGCCGCCAGCCACACGGCCGCCCTGATCTCCACGGCCCGCGCTGACCGGCTCGCGCACACGCCGATGTGGACGGTGGCGGGCCCCGGCGTCCATGCTTCATGGCCTTCCTACAACGGCGCCCGATCGTTCGTCCTCGAGACGCACGCTCGCCGGTTCGCCACCCGCCTCGACATCGAGCACGGCCTCGGCACGCACACCGTGACGGGCCCCGACGCGGAGGTCGCGTAGATGTACACGCTGCCCGTAATCGCGATCAACTGGCTCGGATACCGAGTCTCCGCGACCGTCTCGTGGGACGGCACGCGCGCCACGTGCGACCTCGGTGAGACCGGTCGGTACACCCTCGACCTCCCCACGCCGCGCGGGTACGTGCCCGATCACGTCGCTCTCGTCGACGGCCTCGTGGCCGCCGGCTGGACGCTGACCCCGGAGTCGGTCGACATCACGAGGAGCGCGCCGTGAAGGTCGAGATCGGGCACTGGACCGGCCGGGCGATCTGCACCGAGCAGATCTCCGACGACGACGTCAACCCACTGCGGACCGCCGTGGAGCAGGCTGTTAGGCACGGCGCCCGCCTCGTCGGCGCCAACCTCGACGACGCCAACCTCGACGGCGCCAACCTCGTCGGCGCCAGCCTCGTCGGCGCCAGCCTCGACGGCGCCAGCCTCGACGGCGCCAACCTCGTCGGCGCCAACCTCGTCGGCGCCAACCTCGTCGGCGCCAACCTCGTCGGCGCCAGCCTCGACGGCGCCAACCTCGTCGGCGCCAACCTCGTCGGCGCCAGCCTCGACGGCGCCAACCTCGTCGGCGCCAGCCTCGTCGGCGCCAGCCTCGTCGGCGCCAGCCTCGTCGGCGCCAGCCTCGACGGCGCCAACCTCGTCGGCGCCAGCCTCGACGGCGCCAACCTCGACGGCGCCAGCCTCGACGGCGCCAGCCTCGTTGGAATACGCGATGATTTTCGTGCTGTGCTCGATTCTCGCCCCGGCGAGGTGGCCGCGCTGCTCACCAAGCTGCTGGCCGGCGAGATCGATGGCTCTACCTACGCGGGGACATGCTCGTGTCTCGTCGGCACCATCGCGAAGGCTGCAGGATGCAGATACGATGGCCTCGTCGGCCTCGAGCCGAATGCCGACAGACCGGCGGAGAAGTGGTTTCTGGCGCTGCGCCCCGGCCATACGCCGGACGTGAGCCAGGTGGCGGCGATCACCGTAAACTGGGTCCTGGAGTGGCAGGCCGAGCGCGGCGAAGGTGAGCTTATCGTTGGCGAGGTCACGCCATGAACGAGGCGATGTCGATCGCCTCGCCAGCCGACACCCAGACCGTGACGCGCGATACGGTGCTGGCCGAGCGCCGGATCGAGGTCTACGGCCTGCGTAGACCGCTCCTGCTACAGGAGCAGGAGGCCGCGCTGTCCCCGTCCGGCGGCGTGATCGGTCCGTTCGGTAACCATGCCGTGCGCATCACACAGGCCGAGGGCCTCTCCCGCGTCGCCGCTGCCATCAACGCCCGCGCGACGGGCGGTGCGAGGTGAGCGAGACCGACCGACCAATGCGCAGGATACCGGGCTACGACGTCGACGCGCCGCAGTCCCGTGCCGTCACGTCGCCCTATTCCTGCCCGCGGCTGCTCAGCTACCTCGATGCGCAGGACATCGCTCAGCGCGGCGTGGCCGACAGCTACAGCGGCGTCAACCGTGACGATCTCGAGGCGCTCTGCCAGTGGGTCCTGCAGCTCGACGAGACCCCGGTCGAGGCGCTGTGCCAGGAGCGCAAGGCTCGCCGGGCCGCGGAGCAACGCGCCGACGCGGCCGAGCTCGAGGCCCAGTGGCGAGACGAGGACCGCAGGCAGCTGCGCGACCTCGCCGACGCCCGGCTCCGCGATGCAGAGCGGGCGAGCGGGGCTGCAGGTGCGCCGTGACGGATCGGAACGATCGCCATCTCGATCCCACGGTAACCGACCGAGAGATCGACAGGTGGTGGTCTCGCGGCGCTCCGGGAGGCGCCGACATCCGTGACGTGATGTTCGCGCGCGGCGAGCGACCCGGTGGTGGCGCGGCAACGCCGGACCAAGTCGCCGCGGCGCGGACCCGGATCGCGCTGGCCATCAGGTCGGACGACATCGATCAGCACACCGCGGAGATAGATGCTCGGCTGGTGAGGATCCACTTCTGGTTCTTCATCTGCACGTTTGTTCTGTGCGCGATGATCATACTGCTCATCAACGCGGGGGTCCTGTGACGCCGGACGAGATCACCGACGTTGGCATGTCCGACCGCGCCCGACTTCTGCAGCTGTTCGACGCGGTCTGGGCCACCGCAGGAACCGACGCCACGCTGTGGCAGCTGGACGAGCCCGATGCACCCGACGCTCTGGCGGCGTTCGCCGAGTCCCGCGGCGCCGGTATGCGAGCCGGTCCGGTGACGACGTCGACGTCGCACGATGTCGTTCTCGAGCTGGATACCGTCGGCCCCAAGCGTGGACGGATCACCGTGTACGTGTTGATGGAGCATGTCCGCGACCGGCTGCTGCGCCGCGGCAAGGATCAGCCATGACATCCGCCCTCATCGCCACGGCGATCGTCCTCGTCGTCCTGCGCGTGACCGCGTGGTCGGCGATGCTTCCTGTCTCGGCCGGCGTTCCGTCCACACCGTGGCGCACGCGCCGCGCCCACAAACGCAACCGGCTGGTCCTCGCCAAGGCGCTGGTTAACCGTCGCTGATTCTGACACCGCCATCGTAGTCCAGCTGGCAAGACACCGCCGAGCATCGCGCCGTCCGTCGCGAGAGGTAGCGGAGACGCTCGTTCGATGCGAGCCGATGGCACCGGGTAGTACGACACAACCAAAGGGAGATTCTCAATGATCAGGTTTCTGTTATTCGTATGCGTGATTGCTTCGGGATGTGCTGATGCTGCTGAGAGCTTGGGTGTAGGTGTAGAACATCAGTCGCAGATCAACCAGTGCAGGATCGATCCGGAAACGGAGACGTGCACCTGTGATGGATCGCCGATCGTGGTTGACCTTGCCGGTGACGGGATCCACCTGACCGGGTCCGATAACGGCGTGATGTTCTCTCTCCGTGGTGGTCAGCCGTGGCTGTGGTCTTGGACTGCGGCTGGCAGCGACGACGCCTGGCTGGCTCTCGACCTCGACGGCAATGGGACGATCGACAGCGGCGCCGAGCTGTTCGGCGACAATACGTTGCAGGCGGTGAGCTCGAGCCCGAACGGGTTCCTCGCTCTGGCATTCTACGACGCGATAGCGCAGGGCGGAAACCACGACGGCAAGATCGACAGCCATGATCGGGTCTGGTCGCAACTTCGATTGTGGCAAGACAACAACCACGACGGAGTCAGCCAACCCGAGGAACTGATCGGGCTCGACAAGGCGCACGTGCACTCGATGTCGCTGGCGTACCAGCCGACCTCGATCGTCGACGCGCACGGGAACGCGTTCCTGTTCCGCGGCACCATCGTCGCGGACCTTCCCGTGTCCGCGACGATCTACGATGTTTGGCTGCAGGGGTCACAGCCAGTCGCGGCGTCGCCAGGCACTGGTAGCGGTGCGACGACAAATAGCACGACGTACTACAGCTGTAGGGCATGGGGGTACTCCGCCAAATTTAGCGGCCAGGCACCACCTAATGATCTGATCGCGTGCGTTCAGGCTGCGTATGATGGACTTCAGGTCCCATCATATCTACACTCATCTACTTACACGGATGCAAACTTCTGGAGTTCGACTGTTATCGGCAGCACCGCGGCTACCGGATGTGCGACCGCGATGCAGACGGTATACAACTTGATCGCTCCGGGGTGTGGGGTGTTCGACCACGGAATCCTAGACCCTAACGGGCTCGCTCCTTATTCGGGTGTGATGCAAGGCTCGCAGGGCCAGGTTAGGTGTTCCTGCTCTACCTTCGTAGTGCAGGATCCTGGAGGTGGCGGCGGCGGCTGCTAGCCACTAACCGGCGCCGCTGACGCGAGACGACAGGAATGATAGGTGAGGAAATGAGCGTTGCGATACACGTCGATCAGAAGCGAGACGAATCACTGCTCGGCGCGAGCGAATGCGCTGGCGTGCTCGGACTCGACACGTACAACCCGCCGATCAAGATCTGGCGTCGGCACCGCGGACTCTCCGTTCCCGATGACGCAGCACAGAGCGAGCCAGCGTACTGGGGAACCGTGCTCGAGCCGATCGTGCGTGGTCACTACGCGGTCCGCTCCGAGCGCATCGTCGTAGTTCCTACCAGGAGCAGCACCAGAGACGGCTGGCTTCGTTGCACGCCAGATGGGATATCCATCCCGGTGCCGCGCGGTGAGTCTCCACGATGCGACGTTATGGATTCAGATCTGTCTGGTCTGATCGCGTCACACAATCGCTATGCGTCGGCAGGTAACCTGCAGGTCAAGACGTGCTCCGCGTGGCTCCTTGATGACTGGCGCACCGCACCGCCTGCCAAGTACGAGATCCAGTGCAGGGTGGAGATGGCCGTCACCGGCTTGCCGTGGAGCGATCTCGTGTGCCTGTGCGGCGGTCAACAGTACCTGGGGCCGTTCCGCTTCGAGCGATCTGCCGAGATCGAGGACCGCATCCTCGGTCCGTTGCGCGAGTTCTGGGACATGGTCATGTCGGGCCGTGCACCGACCGTAGACCACACCGACGCCTGGCGGCTGCACGCCAGCGAGAAGATGGAGCGAGCTCGTCCGGTCATGGTGCGAGCCGACCAGCCGATGTTCGACGAGATCCAGGGCTGGCGGGATGCGCGGGTAGCGGTGCGCAAAGCGAAGCATGCCGAGGATCAAGCGGAGAACCAGATCCTCTTGCGCCTCAGCGCAGCCGGAGCCACCCGCGTTGACGCCGGAACCATCGGTCGGATCACCGCCTACAAGCCGAACAAGAACAGACCGACGTGGGCGATCAAGGCCCCCGCAGAATGGAAAGAGGACCAGTGAGCACACCGAGCACACCGAACACGCCGCGCGCGGGATCCCGCATCGACTATACCGCGAGCGGACAAGCGCTGCAGACCAAGGCAGATAGCGGACCGGCCGACGCGCTCCATCGCCACAAGGCATTCCTCGACGCGCGGATGTCTCAGATCGCGCGTTGGACGAGCCAAGGAGTGAAGCCTGAGGCGCTGGTCAGGTTCGCGTTGATGGACATGCACGGTGACAAGGGAGCGAAGCTGCGCGAGTGCACACCGCAGAGCATCTACCTCGGCCTCTTGGCGTGCGCTATGACCGGGCTCGAGCCTGGCGCGCTCAAGGGCGAGGCGTACCTTGTCCCGTACCGCAACAAGGGGACCATGGAGGCTACCTTCATGGCCGGCTACCGCGGTCTCATCAAGCAGGCCCGGCGTACTAAGGAGATCAAGGCGATCGGAGCTCAGGTCGTGTTCGAGAACGACGTGTTCGATCTCGATCTCGGTACTGCAAACCTGCTGGTGCACCGGCCTGCGCTGCGCGATCGCGGCGAGATCGTCGGCGCGTACGCGATTGCGCGAATGGCAAGCGGCATCGATGAGATCGAGTGGATGGATCGTGAGGATCTCGAGGCCGTGAAGAAGGCAGGCAACAGCGGTCCGGCGTGGACGGACTGGGCCGACCAGATGTACCGCAAGGCGCCGTATCGGAGGCTGTGCAAGCGCCTGCCGATGGGTGCGGACTACTTCGTTGCG
>Ga0137437_1000240_pt1 | contig 15771 bp, 15 predicted proteins | sample EasRivERMGT138_2_FD_102332 | JGI IMG/M metagenome (GOLD analysis project Ga0137437, IMG submission 102332) | Soil microbial communities from meander-bound floodplain in the East River, Colorado, USA - East River MetaG ERMGT138_2 | ecosystem: Environmental > Terrestrial > Soil > Floodplain ...
CCGCATCAGCTGGGTCCAGTCGCGCCGGCGGGCCCAGCGCGATACGGTCGCGACGACCAGCAGCGGCAGCGCGATCGGCAGGGCGTCGGGCAGCGGCACGATCGCCAGCGCGAGCACCGCCGCGATCTCGAACGGCACCAGCTCGCGCCGCTCGCGCGGCCCCGCCGGATCCGGAAGCGAATCCACGGGTCCTTGCGGGACGTCCCCGGGAGGCTCGTCAGGTGCCGGCATCGGATGCCCTACGATACCAAGCGCGGCCGGTAACTCACGACGATCGTGTCGTCGAGATCCACGGAACCCCGCGCCGCAGTGCCCCGAGTCGATCAACGCAGGCGTACTCGCCGCGATCGTCTCGCGGCAGGCTCGGACCGCAGGCCGGCAGGTCGCGACGTTTTCAGGCTCGGCCGGGCAAGCAGCTGCGCACGCGCATTCTCGATGTGTGCGATGAGCACATTGGTTTTGGGGAGCGCGGTCCGGTATTCGGCAGCCATCACCTTGTTGGGCAGCCCGTCCAGCGCGTACTCCGCGACCGACGCATCCTTCGATGTGCACAGGATGAGGCCGACCGGCGGGTTCTCGCCTTCCACCGTCCAGTGCTTCCGCACATAGTTCAGGTACATGTGCATCTGACCGACGTCGGCATGCGTGAGCTTGTCGAGCTTGAGGTCGATCACGACGAGACACCGCAAGCGCCGGTGAAACACCAAGAGGTCAACCCGGAACCACTGATCGCCGATCCGCAAGCGACGCTGGCGCCCGATGAACGCGAAGTCGCCACCGAGCTCGAGCAGGAACGTCTCGAGATCACGGATCAACGCTTCTTCGAGATCGTTCTCGGAGTACTCGTCCTTGAGGTCGAGGAACTCCAGGACCATCGGCTCGCGGATCTCCTGTTCAACGGAGATGTGATCTTCGGGGCGTCGCTTCTCCCCCTTGCGCAGCATGGCGACCTTGTCGCGCGACAACGCGGTTCGTTCGTAGAACTGGCTGTCGATCTGCCGAGCGAGCTGGCGCGCCGTCCAGCCGCCGCGCAGCGCTTCGCCTTCGTAGAAACGCCGCCCGTCCTCGTTCTTGACCGCGAGCAGGAGCGTGTAGTGGCTCCAGGGCAGCGGGAAGGCCGGCCGCGTCGAGGTTTTTTGCGATTTCAGCGACCTGGAAGATTTTGCAGACAGCGTCTGCAAAATCTTTCCCCGCGATGCCGTCGGTACCTGCAGCATGCTGACAACGGCCCCGTCCGGATACCCCAGGAAGAACCTTCGCATGTGGGCCAGATTCCGGGCGCCGAAGCCGCGACCCGCGCGCTTCACGAGATCACGTGACAGCCGCTCGATCAACTCCTCGCCATAGTCGGCGCGCGCCGCGCCCCGTTGCTCGGCCAGGACGATCCGCTGGCCGATCAGCCAGTACGTCGTGGTCATCGCGGCGTTGACCGCGCGAGCTGCGCCGCGACGGCCCTCGCCGATCAGCTCGGCGATCTCCCCCAATACCGCGGCATAGCCGCCTTTCGGAGACAGCTTCGCCAGCGAAGCTGGTCCACCGCGGGGTCGATTGCGTCGTCGGGCCACGGTTCCTCATACCATCGCGGTCTGACGCCCGCGCGTGTGGCGACCACGGACAATCCAAGATGTTGTCCGGATTTCGGACACGACCGGCAGGAACCTGAATGCCCGAGGCACATCCCGGATCCGCCCTACGTCGATCACGTCGCGTCAGCGCGCCGGTTCCAGAGCAGCTCGCTACCACCGACCGTCCGGCGTGTCATCGCCTCCGGACCGCCGCGGCACGCTCGACGCCCCTCGACACCGCCGGTCCGGCCGAGCTTGGATCGAGGTTTCGCGTGATTTTTTCGCCGCCACACCGCCGTGGCACGCAACAGATCGCCGCGTCATGCTGTCGCGAACGCATGACGAAACGTCTGATCGCGATCGCCTGTCTCGCCGCCGGTCACCTCCCCCTCGCCGCGGCCGAGCCATCCGCCGACGAGCTCAAGGAACGGCGCGCCGCGCTCGAGACCAAGCTCGGCGGACAGGGCTTCACGGTCGTCGTCGAGCCACCGTTCGTCGTGATCGGCGACGAGGCACCGGCGACCGTCAAGCACCACGCGACCGGCATCCTCCACTGGTCGATCCAGCTGCTCGAGGCCGAGTACTTCAAGGCGCGCCCGAACAAGCTGATCGAGATCTGGCTATTCAAGAACGAGAAGACCTATCGCAAGGGCGCCAAGAAGCTCTTCGGCGACGATCCGGATACGCCGTACGGCTACTACTCGTCCGAGCACGACGCGATGGTGATGAACATCGGGCCCGGCGCCGGCACCCTGGTCCACGAGGTCGTGCACCCGTTCATGGAAGCCAACTTCCCGGACGTGCCGGCGTGGTTCAACGAAGGCCTCGCCTCGCTCTACGAGCGGCCGAGCGAGAAGAAGGGCCACATCGTGGGCCTGCCGAACTGGCGACTGCCGAACCTCAAGAAGCAGATCAAGGACCAGACGCTGCCCGAGCTGACCACGATGCTGGGGACCACGCGCGACGAATTCTACGACGCTCCGTTCGACGCCTACGCCTACGCCCGCTACCTGCTGCTCTACCTCCAGGAGAAGGGCAAGCTCACCGAGTTCTACGAGAAGTTTGCCGCCGACAAGAAGGATCCGACCGGCAAGGCCGCCCTCGAGGCGGTGCTCGGCGAGAAGCTCGAGACGTTCGAGCCCAGGTGGCGCAAGTGGGCAGTGGCGCTGCAGGGCGACAACCGCTGAGCGCGCGCCGCCCGCAACCAGGCCACGGCCGTAGAGCTCGCGTGGCGACGTGAGCTATGGCACGGAAGGGCGATCGCCGGTCCGCTGTCCCCGCGTGAGCTGACAGCACAGGTTTGGGGAACGCGCGCAGGCACCGGCACCCCATCGAGGAGAATCGAGGCTTTCCCGGAAGGATCGCTCTCGATGTACCACGCTCGACTGTACCCCGCGCTCGTCACCCTCGCCCTCGCCGCCTGCCAGTTCGCGCCGACCAACGGCACCACGGCCGCAGGTCCCGTGATCGGCAAGAGCTTTCTGTTTCAGGGCTACTTCAACCAACCGAGCGCGGTGATAAGCCTCCAGGTCCTGAACAACCCCGCGAACGACCCCGCCGTCGCGGCGAACTGGGTCCCGTTCGCGACCGCGATTTCATCGACGACGCCGACCTTCATCAACAACCCCGATCCGCTGTACTTCTGGTCGGTCACCGCCGCCCCGGTGCCGAACGCGTTCCTGGCCGCGCGGTGGCCGCAGGGCGGGCTGGCCCGGGTGCGCGCGTTCCACACCGATCCCACGAACGGCGATGTCGCGCTGGTGACCTTCGATGACGTCACATTCAGTGACTGCCTGAACCAGCAGCTGGGCGTGGGCGCCAGCTGGCAGACGATCGGCGCGACGTGCCAGGGCCTCGGCAGGACCACCGGGGCCCTGGTCTCGACCACGAACATCCCGGTCGCGGCGGGCACCGCGGCGACGCTCGGCGGCTTCCTGGGCAAGAAAGGCGCGATCGCCCCCGCCGATACCGCCAGCTACTACCTCGCGACCGGCGCGCCGACGACGCTCGCCAGCTTCAAGACGACCTTCGGGTTCCCCGCCGGCGAGGTCACCGCGACCTACTATAATGACGGCGATCTCGGCCTGGGCCGCGAGACGCACTGCAAGGTGATCGGGTTTGGCGTGGCCTGCTACGTGACGACCTACAGCGGCATCGCCGGCCAGCCGGCGTTCAATCAGGATCCGAACGTCGTCCTGGCCGATGCGGTCGCGCGGGTGCATTCGTTCGCGACGCTCGCGATGACCTATGACGGAACCAGCGACGTGAACTCGGTCCAGTTCGCCGCGTACGACGCCGCCGGCAAGCTGGCCACGACGGTGCAGCTCGACAGCACCGGCAACAACAAGTCGATCCCGAACAGCTGCCTGTCATGTCACGGTCTCGACTCGTCCTTCAACAACGGGACGAAGAGCGTCAGCGGCGATGCGAAGTTCCTGCCGTTCGATCCGTTCAGCTTCCAGTACTCGACCACCGCCGGCTTCACGTTCGCCGACCAGGCCGACAAGATCCGCCAGCTCAACGCCCTGGTGAAGAGCGCCAACCCGACCCTCGGGACCGCCCAGCTGATCGCCGGCCTGTACGCCCCGAAATCGGTGAGCGACCCGGCCGCGGTCGCCAACAACACGTTCGTCCCCGACGCGTGGCAGACGTTCAACGGCAACCTCGACGGCACCGCGCTGTACAACGGCTTCGTCAAGGTCGGGTGCCGGACGTGCCACGTCTCGGCGGTCAACCCGGCGCTCGACTTCAACTCGCCGGACGACCTCACCGCGCTGATCGGGGCGCTCCGCAACGAGGTCTGCGGGACCACGCACCTCATGCCGCACTCCGAGCGCGCGATGAAGAAGTTCTGGGAGAGCGGCGCGCGCGCGTACCTCGTCACCGGCTTCGCCGCGCCGAGCTTCCCGGATCCGCTGCAGGCCTGCAAGCCGTAGCACCCGCCCGCGCATCCCGGCGCGACTTGGGGGTATCGTCGCTTTCGTGCTGTCCCGGCGCATGGCCTGGCTGGTCGCGATCGTCGCCACGCTCACGATGACCGTGAGCTACGTCGACCGCATGACGCTGTCGGTGCTCGCGCCGGCGGTGACCAAGGCGCTCGACATCTCCGAAGAAGCCTACGGCTGGCTCGGGTCGGCGTTCTCGATGGCGTACCTGCTCGGCACGCCGTTCGCGGGCTGGTGGATCGACCGCGCCGGCGCCCGCCGTGGGCTCGTCGCGTCGGTGTTCGCGTGGTCGGCCGTCGCCGCGCTCCACGCGCTCGTGCCGAGCTTCGGCGTCCTGTTCGCGCTCCGCCTGGCGCTCGGCATCACCGAGGGTCCGGGGTTTCCGGGTGCGTCGCAGACCGTGCAGCGGATCCTGCCGGCGCGCGACCGCGAGCGCGGTTTCGGCGTCCTGTTCACCGGCTCGTCGTTCGGCGCCATGCTGGTCCCGCTGCTCGCCACGCTGGTGTTTCGCCACGCCGGGTGGCGCGTCGCGTTCCTCGTCACGTCCGCCGCCGGCCTGGTCTGGATCCCGCTCTGGGTCGCGGTCACCCGATCGCCGGCGGTGCGCGCGCAGCTCGACATCGCCACCCCGGCAACCCCGGCCGAGCCTCGCCCCGCGTTTCGCGAGCTGATCTCGCACCCGATCGTGATCCGCGCGCTGGCGGCGATCTTCGCGGTGGCCCCGGTGTTTTCCTTCCCGCAGACGTGGGGCGCGAAGTACCTGGTCCGCACGTTCCGGCTCGACCAGGGCGACGTCGGCCACTACCTGTGGTTGCCACCGCTCGTGTTCGACGTCGGTGCGATCCTGATCGGCGATCGGGCATCGCGCCAGCGCCGCGGCGAAGGTGTCCCCCCACGTGCGCTGTTCGCGCTCGGAGCCGTCCTGGCCGTGAGCCTCGTGCTGCTGCCGCTCGCCGAGACGCCCTGGCAATCGATGATCATCATGGGGATCGCGATGGCAGGCGGCGGCGGGATGTACACGCTCGTGACCTCGGACCTGCTCGCGCGCATGCCGCCCGGCAGCGTGTCCTTTGCGGGCGGCATCCTCGCCGGTGCGCAGTCGCTGGCGCTGATCATCGCCAATCCGCTCATCGGTCGCGCGGTCGACCGGCTCGGCAACTACGACGCGGTGGCGCTCGGTCTCGCGGCATGGGTGATCCCGGGCAGCCTTGGCTGGCTGTGCTGGCGCCCTCCCATCCGCTTCGCCGCGCGTGGATGAAGCTCACCAGGCCCGAGGGGCTACGAGGCGTAGAGCTGGATGTCCGTGGCGGCGGCGAACGCCATCTCGCACGCGTGGTCCCAGTCCGGGTGGCGGACGACGAGGTAGCCATCCGAGAGCAGCGTGGTCTTCCAGTCGCGCCGCGGCGTGCCCGGGCGGAGCAGGGTGTCCTCCACGACGTGGGCGCCGTAGCGGGCGAGATACTCGCGTAGACCGACGATGTTCGAGATCCGGCCCTGGCCCTGGGCGCGCTTGAAGATGATGCCCACGTTGTACTTGCGCTCGGTCGGCGCCTCGAACCTGCGCGCGGTCGCGACCCGGGCCCACTCGACAAATAAATCGATGTCGCTCGTGTAGTTCATCTGGTCGACGATGCAGGCGCCGCCGGGACGACAGGCGATCTCGCCGAACACCGCCTCGCCATCGGGCTTGCGGAACCACTCCATGTGCGTCATCCCGTCGCCCATGCCGAGCGCCCGCAGCACCTTGCGGCCGAGCTCGATCCCGCCGGTGACATGGGGCTGGCCGAGGTCCTTGACCGACATCATGATGGGCGAGACCCACTCGAGCGACCGCATCTCGAGCGCGTTGGGCAAGTAGCGGGTGACGCTCTCGTAGACCGGCGCGGCGTCGATGCACGCGGTGTCGTAGGTGTACTCCTCGCCCTCGATGAACTCCTCGCAGCTGGCCTCGGTGACGTGCCGCATGTGCGGCAGGACGCGCTCCAGATCCTTGGCGGACTCCACCTTGTACGTGTCGGCGCTGCCGGCCCCGCTGATCGGCTTGATGATCGCCGGATAGCCGGTCCGCTCGACAGCGGCCCAGGCGTCCTTGATGGTGTGCACGCGCTGCGCGCGGGGGACGCGCAGACCGGCGGCGGCGACGCGCTCCTTCATCAGCTGCTTGTCGCGGAACCCGCGCACCGCGTCGACCGACATGCCGGGCAGGCCGAAGCGTTCGCGGAGCCGCGCCGCGGTGATGACGAGCGGCTCCCAGTTCGCGAGCACGCGATCGACCTCCCGGCCGCGCAGCCAGGCGTGGACGCGCGCGATGACGTCGTCCTCGTCCATGATCGATGGGACCTGCAGGTAGTCGGCGAGGTAGCGCCGCAGCTCGGCATCGGGGCTGCCGTCGCCGACCCCCAGGACCTCGGCGCCGACCTCGGCGAGGCCGCGGGTGAACTCCCGCATCTCGGGTGGATAGGTCGGCGACAGAAAGACGACGCGCATGGGGAGATCTAACGTTCTACTGCCTCGCGACGCCGGCGAATAGACCCCAGCCGACCTGGCTCGCGCCGTGGCGTCGCCTATTGCGGCCGGTGCAGGCCACCGCTCGCGAGGACGGCGTCGAGGCCGCGCCTGCCGTCGTGCAGGAGATCGTCGAGCTCGGTCTCGAGCGGCGTGTTCCCCAGGACCTGCGAGACCCGGTCGGCGACGCGGCGCACGCGAACGAGCGGGTCCGGGGCAAAGGCCGGCAACGGCGCCACGGTGACCGTCGGCCCGCCACCCATGCCGACGGCGACCACGATCGCGGCGGCGGCGGCGACCGCGACCGGCCCGGCCACCAGCAACGGCCAGCGCGCGCGACGCGCGACGCGGACCGGTACGGCGGCCGCGTGGGCGCCACGGGACAAGCGAGCATGCAGCGCCTCGAGCGCGTGGCCGAACGCCTGGCACGAAGCGCAGCCCGCGGCGTGCCCGCGGCCCAGGCGCGACGCGAGGTCGCCCCGATCGAGGGCATTGGACATCTGCCAGCGTGTGTACCAGCAACGCATCAACGGACCTCCTGGAGCAGCCGGCGACGTGCCCGGAACAACATCACCTTGATCGCGACCGACGAGCGACCGAGCTCGGTGGCGATCTCGCGAACGGTCATGCCCTGCGCATAGCACAACCACAGCATCCGGTACGCGTCGGGCCCAAGGATCGCCGCGGCGCGCTGCCAGAGGTCGCCCTCCGCGGAGGCGCCGTCGACCGTGCTGTCGAGCGGCCTCGCGTCCTGCTCGTGGGCATCGCGCCGGGTGCGGGCGAGCGCGTGGTTCGCGGCGACGTTCTTGCCGATCGCGAACAACCACGTCGAGAACGGCCGCGCCGGGTCGTAGCGATCGAGGTGGTCGTAGGCGCGGAGGAACGTCTCCTGCGCGACATCCTCGGCGTCCGCGGCCGCCGCGAGCCGCCCGGCCAGAAACGCGACGAGGCGCGGGCGATAGCGGACCACGAGCTCGTCGAACGAGACCCGGCTGCCCTCGCGCGCGCGCACCGCGAGCTCCTCGGCGGAGGCCGTGGCGATCGGTGGTTTCGACTCGGTCATCATGTCGCGTGCGGGTGCCGCTCACTTCGTGGCATGGATCGTCTTGGCGAGCTCGGCGACCGGCAGCTTCGCGACGACCTCGAGCGCCAGGCCGTTCGTGGTCACCGTCACGGCGTCGAGCAGCGAACGCGCGGCGGCGTCGTCCGACAGCGAGGCCAGCGTGCGCAGTCCGTCGACGATGCTCTTGGCCTTCGCGAGCGCATCGGCGGACCCCATCTCGGCGCGCGCGTTGGCCGTCACCATCCCCGCGGCCTCGCCGACATCGACCACCAGCGAGCGGATCGCGAGCTGGAGCACCTTCGAATGCGCCGACTTCTGGATCGCTCCCAGCAGGTCGTCGCCGATCGTCACGAACACGAACACGCCCTGCCGGCTCGCGCTCGGCAGCTTGGTCGAGCCCGCGAGGTTCGAGCCCTTGCCGCCGAGCACGTGGATCGAGCGCTCCAGGCTCTCGGCGCTGTCCGCGAGCACGAGCGTCGCGCCGAACGCCGCGAAGAAGGCGCGCTTGTCGCCATCGCCCATCGTGTAGGCCGAGGTGCCGTCGATCGCGTGCGCCGGCTTCGCCGGCAGCTTCAGGAGCAGCTGCGCGAGGTTCTTGCCGTCCCGGGTCTCCACATAGAGCGCGCCGTGATCGGTGTCTCGCCAGAACGAGACGCCGCGGACGGTGCGGGCAAGCGCGTGAGCGAGCGGGCGCAGCTCCGCCGGTGCTTCGTCGAGCGCGGCGTCGATCGCCGCCTGACCTCCGACCGCGACGAAGATCTGGGTCTTGCGCAGGGCGTCGACGTCGAGGTGACCGACGACCTGGACCTGGTCCGGGACCGTTGCGGGCTCGAACGGAGCGGCAAACGCGTGCCCGCCCCAGAAGCCGGCGGTGGCGAGGGCGATGAACGCGGCAAGCGGAACGTGGCGCATGGACTCTCCTTTGCCCCTTGTACAGCGGCCGGCCCGCGGTGGTTACATCGGCGAGTCCTCGAGCCCGGCCGGCGAGATCACCGACGAAGTATCCCCGATCGATCCTCCTCGCCTGTGCCGGGCCTCTCCCTGCAGTCGAGCCTCTCAGGCCCTGCACGGCGGCGACCAGAGCGCCCCGAGGTCGAGCTCGATTGCGTCGAATGGCTCGGCGCGGACGGTCGTGTCGCCTGGGTGGATCCGCACTTCGCGCCAGCGCTTGGTCGTGGCATCGAGGGAGTACACCTCGAGGCGTTTGTCGATCGGATCGACCAACCACACGTGACGCACGCCGTGCTCGGCGTAGTAGGGGAGCTTCTCGTCACGATCGAGCTTCTCGGTCGAGCGCGACAGCACCTCGCACACCCAGTCGGGCACGAGCGTGAAGCAAGCCGTGTCCGGGAGCTCCGGCATGCGCTCGAGTCGCCATCCGGCGAGATCCGGCACGACCGGCTCCTTGGGGACCAGTTGCAACTCGGGTTCGTCGAGGATCCACCATCCACCGGGGCCCCCGCGTCCGCGCTGGAACGGACCTCCGAGCTCGACGCCGAGCATCGAGGCGGCGCTCGCGTGCTTCGGCGCTGGCCGCGACATGACGTAGAGGGTCCCGTGCACGATCTCGGCGCACTGGTGTGCGGGCACACGGAGGTACGCCTCGTACAGCTCGTCTCGCCGATCGCGCACCGGTTGCACCATACGAAACAGCCTAGCACCGCTGGTAGCCCGCGTAACCCGCCACGCCGCCGGCAGCACCCGGTCCGACGCGCCGTGCTGCACCAACCATGGTGGGACGGCCGGCCAGCTTCGAGCCCCGGCGAAACCTGCGACCGCGGGTAGCCGCTCGAAGCAAATGGGCTCGCATCGAGGCGCTGCTGCGTAACCGGGCGTTCGTGGTGGACCACGCGGCGGCGCGGGTCGGCTGGCAGGATAGCGCCACGGTGATGTTTCCGACAGGCACGTACTGGTTGCGGCGATTCGCGAACGTGCCGATCGCGGCGACGGGACGACGCGCGCCGGATGGCGCCTTCGAGCTCCACGATCGGCAGCGGCATGCTTGGCGGGCGGGTCGCCACGCGGATGGTTCTGTCGGCCCTTCTGTGCGCCGGTTCCCAGCGGCCCTCGGCAAGCGCGAGTCGCCGGCCTCGATGCGAGCATTTGACCGGCGAAGTTGTCGGACGGACTCACACCGCGTTCGGGTACCAGGCTGCGGAGGGAACCCCGGTGTGGGAGCTCCCAGGCGGTGGTGCCGTCAGCTTGTGTTGCGGGCGTCAGCCCGCACTATGAACAAGCGGATCGATCCGGCAGGGTGCGTCACTTCCTCGTGGTTTTCGGATTCGGGTTGTCGGCGGGATTCAGATAGTGAATATCGAACGGCCCCACGCCGTGGATCTGGACCACGGTCTCGCCCTTGGCCTCGGCAGCGTGGTGCATCTTGCCGGGCAAGAAGTGATAGGCGCCCGCCTCGAGGTTGTGCGCGTCGGACTTCATGGAATCGCCCATGTGCAGCACGAGCGTGCCCGACACGACCGTCAGCTGCTCGTCTTGGGTATGCCAGTGCGGCGCGATCTTGTAGCCGTCGGGCATCTTGAGCCGCATGGTGAATTGCCCGGCCTTCGACGGATCACCGTGCAGCACCGCGAGCTGTCCACCCTTCGGCAGATCGGGCGGGACTTCACCCCACTTGATCTCGTTCGCGTTGAACGTTGCCGCCTCTGGTTTCCCGGCGACCTTGTGCTTCGCTGCGTCGTCCGCCTGTGCTGACGTTGCAAGTGCGAGCAAGGCGCACGCAATCCTCATGGTCCACGTTCGCATGGCAGGTCCTCCTGCTTGCAGGGTGGTGCCGGAATCTGTTGCTGCCTAAGAGGAAGAGGGAACTCTCACCGCGCGTGGCTCCGTGGGCGGCGCAACACCCCCGGAGAATGAGCCGGACCTAACCCGCACTAACCCCACTATGTAGTGGAGTACGCTTCCGGTTGTTGAGGGTGGTGACCCGGGTACTTGCCGCTAACGAGCGTCACGTGCAGGGACAATACAACGCTTGCCTCAGATGGGCAATCGAGAACAAGAAGATCAAGTGAGGCGATCCCGAGCGCCTGGTCGCCGCGGACTTTAGCGGGCGGCGGCGCAGGCCGCGCCGAACTTGACCGTGCCTTGGACCTCGAAGTGCGTCGGGGAACCGGTCGTCGGTTCATCGTCATAACGACTGATCACGTGCACGGAGCCCCCGGTCGGACAGCCCTGCGGGTCGAGCGTGATGGCGTTGTAGTCGACCGTGAGATCCCACGTCAGAGTGCCCGAGGAAAAGGAGCCATTGGGGCCCATCTCGCCGTGGCCATGCAGGTTGCCGTCGATGCTGGTGGCGGTCGTCGCGACCGAGCCGCCGATGGTCCAGGGCAGGGTCCCGAGCTTGTTTGCCAGGCTGTAGGTGAGGTCGAACGTCGTGGTATCGCCGCTGCGGGTGATCGTGCCGTCGAGTCGCTCGGTGGTGAAGATCGCCAGAGTGAAGCTGCCGTAGCCGGTGAACGCGCACGAGGCCGCGGTGCAGACGGCCGCACCATCCGCCATGATGGGAACCGTCGTCGCGAAGAAGCCGCGTGATGGAGGGGAACCATCGCGCGGGACGACGAAGGACTGGCCTGCGTACATCAGCTCCCGGAAGCTCGTGAAGGCCTGGGGACCGTTCATCGCCGACATCGCCGCCAAGATCCCGCCGAGCTGGTTGACCACGAGCGCCGCGTTCGCCGTGGTCACGGTTCCCTGGGGGGATCGTCAGAGCCGCACGCGGTGGCAGCTACCCCGAACATGAACCATCCGACAACAGCAGCCTTCGCCATGCGCAACCCCTCTCTCTCTGTAGATAACCCACGGCCAGTCTGCCCGCACGCCTCGCGGTGTACCCAGATCTCGAGGCCACGATCACCGTCACCCCGGCCACCGCCACCGCGACAAATGGATCGCACTCCCGGACGCTAGAACGCCCTCTCCGGTCCTCTCCCCAGCGCGTCGGAAGCAATGCAGGTTCGCGCATGTCAGCGTGGGGGCGATGGGCTCGCGGGCCTCCGGCCGTGGGGCAGCGCGGACGGCACGGGCGTCGCGGCGCGTTTCAACTCTCCCAGGGACCTGGCGGTCGACAGCACCGGGAACGTCTATGTCGCCGACCAGCACAACCACACCATCCGCAAGATCACCGCCACCGGGGTCGTGACGACGCTGGCCGGCACCGCGGGCATGATCAGCAGCGCGGATGGCATGGGCGCTGATGCGCGCTTCAACTACCCCTCCAGCGTGGCGCTCGACAGCGCCGGCAACATCTACGTCGCCGACAGGACCAACCACACCATCCGCAAGGTCACCGCCGCCGGGGTCGTGACAACACTGGCCGGCGCCGCGGGCATCGCTGGCAGCGCGAACGGCACGGGCGCCGCTGCGCGCTTCAACCTCCCCACCGGGGTGGCGGTCGACAGCGCCGACAACGTCTATGTTGCCGACGCCAACAACGGCACCATCCGCAAGGTCACCCCGATGGGAATCACGACGACTGTCGCAGGGACGGCCGGCGCGTCCGGAATCATCCTCGGCGCAATGCCCCGATTGGCATTTCCACAGAGTCTAGCTGTGGTCGATGACTCCCTCGTCATCAGCGACAACAACGCCGTGCTCCTGCTCCGTCATGGCGCCCAGTAGCGCTCCTGAGCGGCACCGCGGATCTCGTAGGGTAGCGCGCGAGTTGCCGGTAAGGAACCTCGGTCGGGGCCTCTCCCCGACCAACACAGTCAACGCGACGGACGCGTGTGCGTGCGCTCAGTCCGGCGGGCAGAACCAGCTGTTACAGGACGCGCACGTCAGGTATACCGGCCCATCGTCATCGTGGACCATCTGGTGGGGACCCGGGGTCGCACAGGACGGACACGGCGGCACGCCGCGAGCCCAGGCGAGCACGCGGGCGTTATACTCGGCCCGCCACCGACGCACCGCGGCGTCACGCTCCAGGAGCCCGGCGGCCCGGCGGCGCACCTCGACGGCGAACGCCTCGAACTCCGGCGACTGCAGGACAGCGGCACCGCGGATCTCGCCGGGTAGCGCGCGAGTTGCCGGTAAGGAACCTCGGTCGGGCCCTATCCCGCGCACGGCCGGCGATCGAGAGGCTGCCCCTACAACGTGTGCCCGAGCGCGAAGCCGGCGTACGGCAGCATCAAGCGATCGACGCGGTCGCACTGGTCGCCCGTGCACGCGCCATGCGCGACGACCCTGCTCAGGCCGCCGTACGCGCTCAAGGTCACGCCCCCGGACGTCGTGGCCTGGATCCCGGCCTCGACATTGACCCATAACGCAGTGGTCCTGGTGTCCGTGCACCCGTCGAAGCAAAACAGCACCGGGATGACTAGCCGGCCACCGGACGCGCCGGCGCCGAGCACGATCGCTTGCAACCCATCGCCGATGCGCAGCCGCGGCATGATCGATGCCTGCGGGCCTGAAAATCCGACCCCCACTCCGGCCCCGATCTCGAAGGTGGGAAGCGCGGCCTGCGTGTATTCCACGCCGAGGCTGCCGGTCGGCGTGAACAACCCGAGCGTTCCGGACACACGGGAATGCGCACGCGTGGCCGCGTCATCACCGGGCGCGGGGTCGGCGTTCGCGAGCGCGGAAGCGAACACGATCGCGGCCAGGACAGCTCGTTGCATGAGGGTCTCGCATCAAAGCAATGATTGGACCAACCAGTAACATCCAGGAACCATGTGACAAGCGGCCAAAGCGTGTCAGAGCTCCATCGCACCCGCGGTGGCTTGCCGGTAGGCAAGCGCGCGATCTTGACCACCTGGTAGCTCTCCTCGAGACGCGGCACGGCTTCACGAGGTGCTGCGTTCCATCGGGCGCCGGCAAGTCCAGCCTCCTGGCTGCGGTCTCGTCCCCGGTTGCGCGAGACCGGGGGATGGACCGTTCTCGAGCGCGCGACGAACGTGCTGGTCAGCGGCCCGGGTCGCGACGCATACTCGCCGTGTGAGGGCGCCCATCGAGCTGTCGCTGATCGTACTCGGGCTCGCGGGCAGCGCGCATGCCGACGGCGAGCGGACGCCGATGTTCGGCGGCAGCGTGCTCGCGGCAGGCGATGGCAACCACGCCGGGCTCGTCGGCATCGAGCTCGAGATGGCCTGGTGGTGGCGGCGCATCGGGCTCGCCTTCGAGGGCGCGCAGCGCCGCGCGATCAGCGACGATGACGGCGTCGGGACGACCGCGCTCGGCGCGAGTGCACGCGTGCTGGTCGTCGACCAGCTGATGCCGTCGTTGCTCGAGCCGCGCGACGTCGAGCTCGGCATCGAGCTGCACGGTGTCATCGAGCGTGCGTGGTCGAGCCGCGCCGACAGCGGCGAGGACCCGTCGATCCGCTACGGGGTCGGCATCGCTGCCCGGCTGCGCGGCGGTGGCGACGACGGCTCCGCGTTACTCGCCGAGTCGCGCCTGTTCGTGCGCGTGCTGTGGGCGCGCGGCGACACCACGACCGCGCTCGCACGCGGCGAGGCGCCGGTGGCCAGTCATGGCAGCGAAGCGCTCGTGATCCTCGGGCTCGGCGCGGCGTGGGGCGCCGGCGATCTCCGCTACGCCGATCGCTTCCGGAAGCACACGACCGAGACGATCCAGTGGGGCCAGATCACGATCGATCGGTGAGCTCCTCCAGCCGAACGCGCGCTCGCCTCGAGCACCATCGCTACTACGTGCTGGAGCGCGTCATGACAACGCCCGCGAGCGAGCGAGTGTGAGACCTGACCGAGGTTGATCCATTGCGCGCGGCCTGACCGACGTTGCTGTGCTCGAGCATCCGAAGCGCGCCTTTTGTCCGGATATTGGCGCTAGGTGGCCCCGGGATTTGCGCCCCGGGGCTCCACGGAGCCGCACTTGACGCGTCGCTTTTTCCGACGCCGATCCACGTCAAGGCGTACTACGCGATCGGGCCGATCCGCGTGATGTCGAACTTCTTCATCCTCGAGCGCCACCGCCGCGGCTCCACGAACTACGCGACGCGCTGACCGCAGAATCGCGAGCTCTCGCGAGCAGGACGTCGCGCTCGCGCTCGTTGCGGGTCAGCTCCGCCGCGCGCTGAAATTCCGCGCGCGCCTCGTCGCCGCGTCCGAGCTTCGCGAGCAGGTCGCCGCGCACCGCCGGCAGCAGGTGATACGCGGCGAGCACGCCGTCGGCGACGAGCGCATCGACGAGCTCGAGGCCGGCGTCGGGGCCGAACGCCATCGCGACCGCGACCGCGCGATTGAGCTCGACGATCGGCGACGGCGCGCGCTGGGCGAGCAGCGTGTAGAGCGCGGCGATCCGCGGCCACTCCGTCGCCTCGGCGGTCGCGGCGCGCGCGTGATGTGCGGCGATCGCGGCTTGCAGCTGATACGGACCGGCGGCGGCACCTTGCGTCGCGACGAGCTCGTCCGCGCGTGCAAGCGCCGCGAGCCCGCGGCGAACGAGCACGCGATCCCAGCGCGCGCGATCCTGATCCGCGAGCAACACCGGCGCGCCGTCGCGATCAATGCGAGCGGCGAGCCGCGACGCCGAGAGCTCGAGCAGCGCGACCAACCCGTGGACTTCGGGCTCGTCGGGCGCGAGGCCGGCGAGCACGCGCGCGATGCGCAGCGCATCGTTGCACAGCTCGGGCCGCGTCAAGCTCGCGCCCGCGGTCGCGACGTGGCCCTCGTTGAACACGAGATAGATCACCTCGAGCACCGACTCGAGGCGCTCGGCGCGCTCG
>Ga0137437_1000241_pt1 | contig 15747 bp, 18 predicted proteins | sample EasRivERMGT138_2_FD_102332 | JGI IMG/M metagenome (GOLD analysis project Ga0137437, IMG submission 102332) | Soil microbial communities from meander-bound floodplain in the East River, Colorado, USA - East River MetaG ERMGT138_2 | ecosystem: Environmental > Terrestrial > Soil > Floodplain ...
ATTAAAACGCTTTGGTGAACAGAAAGCGTAAATACCGTGGCCACAGAGGACACAGAGGTCACCGAGAGAGACAGAGAAGCAAAATTGAATTGATTATACTATCGTAAACTTTTTGTTCTTTTCTCTGTGCTCTCTGTGAACTCTGTGGTTGAAAGAATCCGGCTGGAACCATGTTGCCCAAACGGAACATCTCCAATGTAGACGAACAGAGAAGGGTTCGGGATGCGCTCACGGAAAAGATAATTGGGTGTGCAATCGAGGTCCATCGTGCGCTGGGTCCGGGTCTTCTTGAATCAGCATATGAGCAGTGTTTGGCTCGTGAACTTTCTCTGAATGATGTTCCGTTTCGTTTGCAGGTGCCCATACCGGTTGAATACAAAGGGGTTCACCTCGATTGCGGTTACAGAATCGATGTATTGGTTGATGAACAAGTGATCCTCGAATTGAAGAGCGTTGAAAGAAATTTAGCGTTACATGAAGCGCAACTGCTCGCATACATGAAACTGGCGTCTGTCGGCAAGGGGTTGTTGATCAACTTCAACGTCAAGCGCCTTGTGGATGGCATCAGGCGGTTTCGACTCTGAAAATCCATTCTGTTTGACGTTTTGGTTAAACTAACTTGCAGCGCAGTAAAGGAAATTGACACCACAGAGATCACGGATGGCACAGAGGTTTAAAAGCTCTCCAGGCAACCTTGTTCCAATTACTCTGTGCTTTCTGTGTGCTCTGTGGTTGAAAGAATCCGACACTAGCACGGTGCGTTTGCAAGTTTTGACCGCGCGTGACGTAACATTTGTCAATTTTTAGAACGCTCAGCCGCGCAAGATTGAAAATCAAAGTGAAAGACTTGACCACAGACATGACAACGCCAAGTCACAGGAGAACATCATGGCCCGAGTTACGGGAAGTCATTTAATCTGTAAAGCGCTCAAGCTCGAAGGCGTCAGGAACATCTTCGGCTTGGCCGGCGACCATATCCTACCCGTGCTTGACGTGATGGCGGACCAGGATTTTCGTATCATCGACACGCGCCACGAGCAGGCGGCGGTGCACATGGCCGACGCCTGGAGCCGGCTCACCGAGCAGCCAGGCGTATGCATGTACACGACTCCAGGTTTCGCCAACGCGATCCCGGGCTTGACCAATGCCCTGCATACCGAAGCGCCGGTCATTTCCATCGCCGGCTCGGCCGACATGCACGACTTGGGTCGCGGCGCGCAGCAGGAAATCGACCAGGTCCACATGGCCGCGCCGGTGACAAAAGGTTCTTTCCTGGTCGACAACGTAAAGCGAATTCCCGAATTCATCGCCCGTGCCACGCGCCTGGCTTTCAGCGGCCGGCGCGGTCCGGTGCATTTGACCATTCCCATCGATATCCAGGAGCAAAGCGTGGAGGAAGACGAAGTCGTGTTCATCGAGCGCGACGGCTACCGCCCGCGAGCGCCGCAGTTGACCGATCCCGAGCTGGTGCGCAAAGCGATTACGCTGTTAAATCAAGCGCAAAAGCCGCTTTTGATTGCCGGCAGCGCCGCGGGTTACACGCTCTCGGGCGCATCGCTACAGCGCTTCATTGAAACGACACGCTTGCCGTTGGTCACCGAAGAACAGTCGCGCGGCCTCGTCGGCGACGATCACCCGTATGTCTTTGGTTATTTCGAGCGCGGCCTCAATCGCGCTGCAGCGAAATTGCGCGAAGCCGATGTCGTCGTGCTGTTGGGGCGCAAGCAAGATTTCATCATCGGCTTTTGCCGGCCGCCCCATGTCGCGGCGAACGCAAAAATCATTCAGATCGATCCTTCACCGTTGGAGATCGGCCGCAATCGCGGCGTAGACGTCGGCATGGTCGGCGATGTCACGAGCATTGTTGACCAGTTGACGAAGGAGGCGGCAAGTCATCAGTGGAAAGAACTCCCGTGGATAGAAGAATTGCGAGCCGTGCGCTCGGCCCAAGCCGAATGGGCGGAAAATTTAATTAAACGCACGGCACCGATGCATGCGCTCTACGTGCACAAAGCGCTCAAGTCGATTCTTAAGCCCGACGACTGCCTGATCTTCGACGGTGGCGACTTCTGCCACTTCGGCCGCTCCTACTTGCCCGCGCTCAAGCCGAAACGCTGGTTGAACGTATCGAGCTTGGGCATGCTCGGCTCGTCGTTGCCCTCGGCGCTGGCGGCGAAAGTGGCCTATCCTGACTCGCGCGTGTTCGTGCTCAGCGGCGACGGCGCTTTCGGCTTCAACGCCATGGAGTTCGACACCGCGGTGCGCCATAAGCTCAACATCGTCGAGATCGTCGGCAACGATTCCGCCTGGGGCATCGACCGGCAAATCCAGTTGGGCCTATATGGCCGCGCGGTCGCTACCGACCTGCGGCAAACTCGCTACGATCAGATCGTCGAGGGCTTGGGCGGCTACGGCGAGTTCGTCGAGCGCGCCGAAGATTTAGCACCGGCGCTACAGCGCGCCTTGACAAGCGGCAAGCCGGCGCTGCTCAACGTCGCGGTCGAACGCGCGATCAGCCCGCGCGCCGAAGCTGCCATCGGCCGGCGTAAGGTTGCGGCGCAGAAGTAAGAAGCGAACCTCGTCGACGCGACTGCAAACTTGCAAATAGTGTCTTTATCACCGACCATCGATTTACGGATCACTGAATAAGCTGACAATATGAGTCCGAAATTCGAGTGGGACCCAAAAAAGGCAACATCCAACTTCTCCAGACATGGCGTCTCGTTCGAAGAAGCGCTCACGGTTTTCCGGGATGTCTTTGCACGGATATTTGATGACGAGGATGACTCCATCGACGAACAACGGGAGATCATAATCGGACATTCAGCCAAAGAGCGCATACTGGTTGTGTGCTTTACGTCGCAAGGCGAGTCAGTTAGAATCTTCAGTGCGCGAAAAGCAACAAGGAGCGAGCAAAAAGACTATGAAGAAAACGTCTAGCCCTAAAAGATCCAAGCGTGGGGAGATGCGCCGGGAGTATCGGTTCGACTACCGCAAATCACGCCCGAATCGGTTTGCGCCGCTCATGAAGGGAACGACGGTTGCGGTGGTACTTGATCCAGATATCGCCTCTGTATTCCAGTCCTCGGAATCGGTCAATTCTTTGCTGCGGTCGGTAATAACTGCGCTGCCGAAGCAGGCCAAGGCCACTTGAAGCCAAGCTCACTTTCCGATTGAGCCAAGACCGGGATCGGCCGGCGTAAGGTCGCGGCGCAAAAGTAACTGGCGGGATAGGAGCAAGGCGGTCTCGAAGCTCCGCGCTTGGTTGGTGACGAGCGCGAGTCTGCGAAACTAAACGTTGACGTTCGCGACGATCTCAAGAAATCTCCACTGAGTGATTGATATGTCCACATGGCGCTTCGCAAACCGGATTCTTTTTTCGCTGCTTTTTCTGCTCACTATAGTCCTCTTTTTTGCTTCCACGCAGTTTGTCCTGCCCGCGACCAGGGAGCAGTTCATCGAAGGCGCGAAGAAGGAAGGAGAAGTGGTGCTCTATGCCTCGATGAATCTTGAAGAGGCCAACGTGATGATCGCGCGTTTTGAACAAAAGTATCCGTTCGTGAAGGTTAAGCTCAACCGCGCCGACAGCGAAAAGCTCCTTACCAGGATACTAGTCGAGGCAAGAGCCAAAAGGCCCTTTGCCGATGTGATTCAGACCCTCGGCTTTGGCATGCATACGCTCAAGAAGAGTCAGCTGTTGGGACAATATCTTTCGCCGGAGAACGGTTACTACCCCAAGGAATTCAAAGAGGAAGGTTACTGGACCACGGTTTATACCAATCCATACGTAGTCGCCTACAATCCCCGGCTGGTCGGCAAAGACCAGCTGCCGCGCAAGTATGAGGATCTACTACACCCGATGTGGCAAGGGAAAATGATGATGGAACCAACCAAAGTGGATTGGTTCGGTGGTGTCCTGCAAATCATGGGCAAGGAAAAGGGACTGAAGTATATGCGCGATTTGGCTAAACAAAGTATCATGAATCGAATTGGTCACGATTTGCTCGCCCAATTGGTCGCCGCCGGCGAAGCATCGTTGGACATCGACATTCCAGCCCCATCCGTCGACCGGGTGCGCAAGCGCGGCGCGCCCATCGATTGGGTGGCTTTTCCACCTGCGCCCGCTTCTTTGATTGGCATCGGCGTGACTGCCCAACCAGCCCACTCCAATGCAGCGCGTCTTTACGTGGATTATGTCTTGTCGCTGGAAGCGCAGAAAACGCTTGCCGAATTGGGACGGTACCTCGCGCGAATCGAGATCATGCAAGAACAAGCGGCAAAGGCGAAAGGGTTGCAGATGATCGCCGTGAGCCCTGAGCTCGGCGAATTCACCGTCGAGTATAGCAAGCTGATGCGAGAAATTTTCGGTCAGTAAGAATCCTAACTGTTAATGGAGAAATAACCATGCGCATCATGATCTTGAATCACCAGCCTAAACGTGAAGGGGGTCCGGAATACGAGGCGCGCGTGGCGGCGCTGCTCCGCAGTTATGCTTCCCCCGGCACATCCCTCGAGTTCCATTACCCCGAGGATCTGGGCGGCACTGAGATAACGAGCCGGCTGCGCAAGGGCCAGGCGCTGGCGGGCCTTCATCATGCCTTGGAAACTCCGGCTCTGGTCAAAAAGATTATCGAGGCCGAGCGCTTGGGCTTCGATGCGGTTGTCCAGACCAATAATTTCGATCCGGCCGTGGAAGTGGCCCGCTGCGCCGTGCGCATTCCGGTGATCGGAGTCTTGCGCGCGGCTTGCCACTTCGCGGCAACCATCGCCGATTGTTTCGGCCTCATCGCTCCTTTGGACAGCCATGCAATTTACACGCGGCATATTATCGACAACTATCGCATGGGCTCTTTTGTCTCGGGCATCAAGGCGATCAACACTTATGAGACCGGAGATTTATCGAGTTACCACGACCTCTTAGTCGAACGTCTGGTCGCCGTCGGCAGAGAATTGATCGCCCAAGGTGCACACGCGCTGATTCCACTAGGCGCGCGTCTCGTTCCCTATGTGGTTTCGCCGCTGGAGCTGGAGGCCGAGCTCAAGGTGCCAGTCATCAACACCGAGCTAGTCGGCATCCGCTGCGCGGAGACGTTGGTGCTTGGGAAAAACAGCCACAGCATCAAAAGCTATCCCTGGGCCGAAGGTTTAACGCCGGAAAATATTTCGCGCCGTGCAATCGAGTAGGAATGCACGCGACTGTTGTGGCCAGGCTGGACTTTCGTCAGCTACTTGCCGATCGCGAAGATCTCATTATAGAGCTTGGTAAATTCTTTGAAGTTGGGGCCGACGATCTCGGGCTTCACTACCAGATATTTGTCGACTCGAAGTTGCGGAAAGCGCTTTTTCAAACCCATGCGCGTCGGCGTGCGGCCGAACTTCTCGGCGAAGAATTTCATGCCGCCATCCGGGGCTAACGCCCAATCGATCAAGAGCGCCGCGGCATGCGGGTGGGAAGTATTTTTGGTCAAAAGAAGATACGCGGGATTGGACAATACCGGGTCGAAAAGCACAGTCTCTACCGGCGCCCCTTCGTCTTTCAACTGTAGCGGTCGATAACCGTAAAGCCACGGTGCCATGTGGATCTCTCCCGCGCCGACGAGATTGGCCTGTTGGGTATGTCCGGAAACCATTCTGGGATCGAGCTTAGCGAGATTCCTAAAATAGTTTAGCGCCTTGTCCTTCCCCCAATGCAGCAAAAGCGCCCCGAACAGATCCTGATCCGCTGGATCGAGAGATAAGCGCCCCTTCCATTTCGGATTGAGCAGTTCCTCGTAGTTCTTGGGCGCTTCCGCAGGCTTGATATGCTGGGTGTTGAAACCGAGAGCCAGAACGAAATGATAATGCGCGGTCCAAAAGCCTTTCTCGTCCATAAAGTCTTTGGGAATTCCGTCGCGGCTGGGCGAGAGATAGGAATCGATGAGTCCCGCTTGCAAAAGCGTGTGCGCCTCGCCGGCGGAGATGTCAATCACGTCGGCGAGAGTTTGCCCGGCGCGCGATTCCGTGGCGAATTTATTGTACACGCCGGTCGCATTGGCCCGATAGTGTTCCGGTTTGATGAACGGATAACGTTTTTGGAATTCTTCGAGCAGCGGTTGAAGCTGATCGACGGCGGTAAAACTGTACACGACGACCCGGCCTTCTTTTTTGGCGCCGTCGCTGAGCTTCTGCTCCCGTTCCTTGCCCTTCAGTCCGTCAAATTGTTTGAGCGGTGATGCCGAGCTCTGGCCATGAGCGCAAATTGGCAAAACTAACAAAGTAACCCAAGCCGTAGTAACCGAGGCAATGACGAGCGACAAATGTAAGGAGATTCTTCTCATACGTTCTCCATTTGTTGGATGCCTTGACAACCACGCCTCTATCGTAGGAAAAGCTGAACCTAATAAGGTTTTCCGTCAGACGGTGAAAACTCAACTCGTACGAGCCGATCAAAGTCATAGAACTTCACAGTCGTCAAGGAGAATTTATGTCAAAAGCTCAGGTAATAGCATTCACCGCAACCAACTCTCCAACTCAGACTTTGGCTGAATACGTCTCGGGACTCTCGTATAAGAAATTCCCCAGGCGGTGATTTCGCACGCCAAGCTCTGCATCATCGATGCCTTCGGCTGCGCGCTCTTCGGCTCGACCCTGCCGTGGGGAAAGATCATCACTTCGTTCACCAAGGAGATGGGCAAAGGCAAGGGCGCGCTCATCTGGGGCGATGGCTCGGAAGTACCGAGCACCAACGCGCCCCTGGCCAACGGCACGCTGATTCACAGCTTCGAGATGGATGATCTGCACCGCGTCGGTGTCATCCACCCCGGCTCGGAAGCGATCCCGGCGGCGGATGCTCTCGTCCGTCGTGGCGGTCACGTGGACGGCAAGCAATTTATCACCGCTGTCATCGCGGGCTATGAAGTCGGCTGCCGCGTTGGCATGACGGGCGGCGCCTCTCAACTGCGCCGCGGCTTTCATCCGAGCGCCACCTCCGGCACATTCGCCGCAGGAGCGGCCGCGGCGAAAATGCTCCGGCTAAATCCAGGCAAAACGCTCCACGCGTTGGGCATCGCCGGCACTCAAGCGGCGGGACTCATGGCTGCACAGCACTCCTCGATGGTGAAGCGGATGCACCCCGGCCGCTCGGCTCAGGCGGGCGTCTACGGCGCGTTGCTCGCGGCTAAAGGATTTACCGGCATCGAGGATATCTTGGAAGCCCCCTACGGCGGCTTCTGCTCGACCTTCTGCGATAATCCCAATCTGTCGCACCTGACAGAGAACTTGGGCGAGCGCTTCGAGACTCTCAACGTCGGCTGCAAACCTTACCCTTGCTGTGGCAGCAATCACACGTCCATCGATGCGCTCAAAAAAATTCTCCGCGAGCACCCGGAGGTCAACGCGGAGAGCGTAGACAAGATTCGGATTCGCACCACTCGCGCCACCAAGCTCCACGTTGGCTGGGCCTACGAACCGAAGAGCATGACCACGGCGCAGATGAATCTGCCTTTCTGCGTCGCCGTGCTGCTGCACGACCGCGATTTTTTCGTCGATCAGATTACCGAGAAGTCAATTCATAGCGAGGCGGTTGTGAAAACGACAAAAAAATTGAGGTCCTTGAGGACCCTGGGCTCGAAGCGCTCGGCGACGAAGGGCGTCATGGGGTCACTCTGGAAGTCCAACTGCACGACGGTCGAAGCTTTAGCGAAAAAGTCCTTCACGCCAAGGGTAGCGACAAGCATCCCATGAGCCGCGACGAAGCGATTAAGAAATTCCGTCTGCTGGCTTCTCGCGTCCTGTCGCGTTTTCGTGTCGAGCGCTTGGAGGACACGCTGCTCAACTTGGAGAAGCTCCAGGACGCCAGAAAAATCGCCAAGCTGCTCACGGCGTGATTCCATTCCTGCTGACCATTGACGGCATGGAAGCTCGGTTGATACAGTGCGCATATCGGCAGGTACTTGCTCGATGACGGCTATTAATTCTATGTAAACCCCGCCTCATGAGGTGGGAACAACTAAATGGAGTTTCCAAAGGGGGCGAGCATCCCCTTTGGTCGCGAGTGGGGTTCAAACCCCGCTTGTGAATTCAATTAATCGGAGGTGAATCATGGCAATTGGACTATCTCATGGCGGGACCAATGTTTATTCGGCCAGTGAACGATCAGATCAACTTTGGGTCGGCACCCAAGACGGCATAGTTCGCTTCGAACGAACCAACGGCCAATGGCGCGAAGCGCAGCGCGCGCTGCGCGGCCAGCACATCAGCTCAATCATCTTCGAGAAAACCACTGGCACCATGTTCGCCGGCGCGTTTTTCGGGTCGATCCACGCCAGCACGGACGGAGGCAAGACTTGGGAGCGGCGTGACAATGGCATGACCATCCACGATGTCTACAGTCTGGCGTCGCATGTGGTCGACGGCAAAGTTCGCGTTTATGCCGGCACACAACCGGCGCATTTGTTCGTCAGCGAAGACCTAGGAGTGCAGTGGAGTGAAATCCCTTCGCTGCGCGAAGTGCCGACCACTTCCCAATGGTCGTTCCCCGCGCCGCCGCATATCGCGCACACGAAATTCATTACTTTCGATCCACGCGACGCGCATACGATCTACGCTTGCGTTGAACAAGGCGCATTCTTAAAGAGCACTGATGAGGGGAAAAGCTGGAAGGAATTGAATACGGTCGGCTTCCTCGCGGACAAGAATCGGCCGGTGGAGCATTTCTATGACGTGCACCGCTGTTTGATCGATCCGCGCGATCCGCAGCGGATCTATGTCACCGGGGGAGCGGGGCTTTATGTGACCTATACGGGCGGCGGTAGTTGGGAACGCTGGACCAGCCCGGACTGGGCGGCGGATGTCTACCCTGACGGCTTTACTTGGAATCCGAAAAATCCCGATCTCATGTTCGTCGCCGCGGCGGAACATAACCCGACCACATGGCGCAAGGCGGGTGCGGCGGCGCGCGCCGAAGGAAAAATTTATCGCAGCAAAGACTGCGGCAAAAATTGGCAACGGCTCGCCGGCGGACTGCCACCGAGCTTGAAGCATGAGTTCGGCGCACTGTGTCTCGAAGAAGCGAACGGCAACTGCGCGATCTTCGGCGGCACCACCGGCGGCGAAGTGTTTTGCAGCGAAGACAACGGCGAGAGCTGGACGCTGATCACGAATGAATTGGCGCCGATCTCCAAGAAGGGGCATGAAAGATTGCTGGCGGCGAGCTGACGTTTGGTCGTCCTGTTCTCTTCCCCTCAGAGGCTGTGTCGCAATTCAATCCGAGCTCTTCGACACGCTCAGGGCGAACGGATAAGTAGTTGATTTCGTAATTGAGCAATACCGTTCGTGGTGAGGTTCTCGAACCATGAACGGTATTGCGACACAGTCTCTCAAGGGAGACCAGACCCGATCAGGAGCGAACAAGCACGATTGGGCAAATTTTCTCTTTCGCAAAAACAGTGACGACGATCGCAACCGACAAACCCGGCGCCGCACTCGCCGAGCAACTGCTCAAGCAAAGCGAAGCCGACGCCGCGGCCACACCCATGGACGCGGTGCTCGACGCGGCGCGGGCGGGCCGATTTACCGATGACCAATGCTTCCGTCTGCTGGCGCGTCTGTGGACGCTCAAGCGCACGATGTATTACGTCTATGGTGGCTGGGCCCAGGGTATAAATCTGAATGAGTATCCGCCCGCGGTCGCCTATCTGTTCGGCAAACAAATCCACGATGAGTCGACCCAGGAGATGCAACTCTGCGATGAGATGCTGCGGCGTCGCTGGGTGCGCACCCAAAAGCGACTCTTCGCTCATCCCTACGCCCAATTTGGCACCGCGACGCGCACCGGCTCATACATTTTCTGCCTGCGGGCCTTGGCCAACTATCCGCAGAACATTCGCATCGCCGCGCATAATCTCGGGCCCAAGGTCATCGAGCTCGCCTGGACCGAGAAGTTCGCCAAGTTATTTCCCGACGAAACCATGCACGCGATATTTCAAAGCCAGCTAGCCGAGACCCGCAGCCATGTGCTCATGGGCCGCTTTCAAGTGGAAAAATTCATAACCAAGGAAGTCGACGCCGAACTGGCCAGACGCTTATGCGCCGAAACCCGGCGCGACTATCTGTTTTTTCTCGAAGAGACCGCCCGCTTCGTCTTGGGTTTAGCGGAAGAAAAAGCCGGAGAAGTCACAGTGCAAGCGGATATCGATTGATTACCTTTGGAACGATTGGAACCCCTGGAACAACTGGAACGGTTCCACCCGTTCCAAATGTTTCAAAGGTTCCAGTGGTAATGATGAAGATGGCAAAACCTCGATTAACCATTGATCATAATAAATGTACGGAATGCCGCATGTGCTACGTGGTCTGCCGCGAGATCGAGATCAACGCGGTGGTGGTCTCGCCAACCTCGCAGCATCTGTTCGAAATTGACGAGCGCTGCACCTATCCGAAGTGCACGGTCTGTTTAATGTACTGCCCAGCCGAAGGCTCCATCGTCGAGACCGACACCGGCCGTTCAATGGTTCCGCCGCCGCCGGAAGTCTGGACGGAGAACAAACGCTGGCCCCGGCTACCGTGAACAGAATAGCGAATTTGAACGCAAAGAAAGATTTCTCGCTTTGCTCGAAATGACAATTACGACGCTCTGTCATCCCGAACAAAGTGAGGGATCTTTCCGAGAAAAACCTCTGGAACGACTGGAACCTCTGGAACATTTGGAACGGAGCTTTATATGCACCCAATCCTGACAGACTTTTTGAACAAATGGGTTTACCCCACAGGATTCACCGGTCCCGGCGTCGACTTTCGCCTGCGCCAAACTGAACGCTGCTTGCCGCTCTGGGATAAGCTGGTAGCTCAGGCGATTCAGTCTGCGGAAAAAGATCTCGCTTCCGGTAGCAACGAATACAAAGCGGCGCGCGCCCGCGGCGGCTACGCCGCCGAAGGGCCGTTCATGTCGCTCAAACAAATGTCGACGCAGATTCTTTCAGTCGAGATCAGCGAGCAGCCGAAGTATATTGACCTGCAGCGCATGCGCGCCCGGCAAATCTGGGATGAAGTGAAGCATGGCCAGCTCCACGCCGATGTCCTCTTGCGCGGCGGCTTCATCAAGCGCGAAGAAGAATTAATGGATGATGCCCGCGCCAACACCCAACCGAAGCTTTCTTATTTCGGCATGACCGCCATGTTCCCGCATATCCACCCGCTCGCTCGCGCCGGGCAACATTACTATAACGAGTCGATGGCGTGCCTCGGCATCGCCTCAACGCTCAGCGTCATCGACGACGAGCTGATCCGCCATCAGTTGCACAGTCAATCGGCGGAAGAGTTGATGCACTTCATGGAAGGCAAATATCAGATCGACGCCTACGCGCTCACGCCCGAAGATCAGAAGCCCATCGAAGAAGTTTTCGATTTTCTCCTGCGCCCCTGGGCGCCGGAGTCGAGCCGCGCCTTGGGCGGATCGGCGTAACGGTTCTTCCGAGATTACTGTAAAGGAGTATCCACCACGAAGAGCACGAAGTTTAAGACTTAGATTTTAGAAACCTTCGTGTCCTTCGTGCCTTCGTGGTGAATAAAGGCATTCGCGTAACGCGAGAATTTTCACCGACAGTCTAACAAGCTGTAATACTAAGTGGTCACATGAAAGTTCGAATTGTCGAAACCCTCTGCATCGCCTGCGGCTTATGCCGCGAGGTATGTCCCGAACGCGCGGTTCATCCGAAAATGCAGGACATCCACCACATGTACGAAGTCGTCGAAAGCGAATGCACCGGCTGCGCCGACTGCCTGCCATACTGCCCCGAGCCGGGGGCGCTTGCGGAATATGAGCGAAATATAATCGAGCCCTAGAACTGTTTCCTCAGAGCGAATTAAGATATTCTCCGCCTCGCAGAGAAAATTGAATGGAGATGGCGAAGGTGACGAAAGGACCGGTGCGTCGCAATTTATTTCTCATACTCGTGTTCATCTGCGGGCTCTTGACCGCTGACTCACGCGCGGCCGAGCGCACAACACCCATAAAAATTGGCGTGCTTACTGATTCGTGGGGTCCGACGCCAGGCGTGGTTGGATTGCGCGACGGTCTTACGAAGCTCGGCCACCGAGAAAATAAAGATTTTGTGCTCGGCGTCCGATTCACTCAAGGCGACGTCACAGCCCTTCCCGCGGCGGCGCGAAATCTCGTGCAGCAGGGTGTGGACCTTCTATTCACTGTAAACTCCGCAGCGACCAAGGCAGCCCAGGCGGTAACTAAAAAGATCCCGATTGTCTTTTACGGCGGAGCTGATCCCATAGGACTAGGGTTAATCCAAAGTTTTGCCCATCCAGGCGGCAACATCACCGGAATAACGGACATCGACCTCGAGTTAGACGGCAAGCGTTTGGAGGTTCTTAAGGAAATGATACCCGGACTCAAGCGGGTAATGTTCTCCTATCATGCGTCGGATACTTTCTCCGCGGCCCAGGCCAAGAATTTTCGGGAAACCGCCCGGCAGTTAAATGTTACTCTAATCGACAAACCGGTACGCACCCAGGAAGAAGCGCAGGCGGCCTTTGCCAGCATTCGCAGGAGTGACGTGCATGGTATCGTGGTGCCGCGCTCGCTTTCATTGAACATCCTTGGCTTTGCCGTAGAGGCTACGTCTCAACGCGGGATCCCAACAATGTTCTTTACCGATTGGTGGGTGGAGAACGGCGGTCTCGCGAGCTATGGTTCGAATCTCCACGAATCCGGCCGAATGGCCGCGCGCCTTGTAGACAAAATTATCAACGGCGAGAAACCTGCTGAGATTCCGGTTGAAGTAAATCAACACATCGAATTTGTCGTCAACCTAAAGATCGCGAATGCATCAGGGATTAAGATCGCCCCGGAGGCGTTGTACAAGGCGAACCGAATCATCCGATGAATCACTGACAGAACTCAAAAGCAGAAGCGCAAATACAGAGCGGCAATTTTTTTATTTTTGAAAGGGGACAATGAGATGCGTAGTTCGACGAGGTACCAGAAAGGTTTGTTGTTCTTAGCCCTGCTGCTAGCCGGCAGGCTGGGCTCGGACGGCGGAGCCTGGGCCGTGGAAGTGGGTGACAAGGCGCCCGACTTCACGCTGCCGGCGACCACGGGGCTAGACGTTTCCCTGAATGACTTCAGGGGCAAGAAGTGGGTCTTCCTCGAGTTCTACGGCGGAGCCTTTGTTCCAACCTGAGTCGCGAACCTGTCGGCCAGGAAGGCCGACTACAAGCGGTTCGAAGCCTTGGGTGTCCAGATTCTCGGCGTTAGCGCCGACAACACGTTTTCGCAACAGACCTTTGCCGACTCGCTGAATTTGCCGTACCCGCTGCTGAGCGACTTCGTCGAACGGAAAGTCATCCGGGCCTACGGTATCCTCAATGAGAGGACGATGACCGCGACCAGGACGTTCTTTCTCATCGATCCCCAGAGTGTGATCCGCAAGAAGTGGGTACTCGCTAACCCGACGACGGATGTCGTGTATAGTCCAACGCTCCTGAAGGATATCCAGGAAATCGTCGCCAAGAAATGACCGGGCTCGCAGGCGTCCGAGGCATGCGCGTCGGCGCAGCCGCGTGCACCCTCGGTAGCCCTGCCCCCGCCGAACGAAGCCGCGAAGGGAAATGATGAGCAGTCAAGCAAGGCAGGGCATAGCCGGAGTCCTCGTCGCACTGGTGATGATCCTCGCGGCGCCACAGGTGAGCCGGGCCGCAGCGGCAGAGCTATTGGAGAGACTGAATCTGTCCGGCTATCGGCCCGGTACCAAGTCGCCGGAGATCGAAGGTACCACAGTCGATGGCCGGCGATTGTCGCTCGTTTCTCTGCGGGGGAACGTCATTCTCCTCAACTTCTGGGCCAGCTGGTGCCAAGAGTGTCGTCCCGAGATGCCGATGTTCGAGCGTCTGCACCGCGAGTTCGCCGCGCAAGGACTCAGCGTCATAGGGATTAATGCTCGTGAGGGGACAGAAGTTATCCGTGGATACGCCAAAGAGCTCCGCTTAACTTTCTCGCTGGTGCTAGACCCGAGGGGAGAGATCAATGCGGCTTACGGAGTTATCGGACTACCTGCGACCTTTCTAATCGGTCGCGACGGACGACCTGTGGCGCGCGCCGTCGGACCGCGAGATTGGGAAAGTGCCCCGGCCAAAGCAATTATCCAGGCGCTGTTGTCTGAAACGGTTTCACCGAGGGAATCACGATGAGCAGCGTCACAAATAGAATTGGCGATTGTGGATTAGGTATGAAAATTAGTTTCTCTATTCGTTGCTAATAACCCGATCGACAGGAGGGACAATCCGATGTCTAGCGATCCCCGCACTCGCGGCCTGCACGAAACCTGCCATCAACGCGGTCCTCAGCGGCCACTGCACAGACAAGGCGGTGGGCCGAACTATTTGGAAAAATCATTGGCGGCCGCGGCTGAGCCGTTTAGAGGCGCTACCACCGACGGCCGCGTTATTCCCGGGTTGTTCGGCATCGAGCAAACCGGAGTTTCGACGCGAACGATTCGCGAAGCCGCTGACGCATTTCTCGCATCGCTCACCTCTGAGCTGCGCTCCAAGACGCTCTTTCCAGCCGACACCGATCAGTGGCGCAAGTGGAGCAACATCCACCCGACGCTCATGCGCCATGGTACGGCCCTGTTCGAGATGAACGACGACCAGCGCGACTGTGCCTTCGGGCTTCTGCGCGAAAGTTTGAGCCAACGCGGCTTCGAGGAAACGCTCGATCTCATGCACTTGAATGAAACCGTGCAGGAGATGACCGGCAGGCTTAGCGAATATGGCGAGGACCTTTACTGGCTCAGCATCATGGGCGCGCCGTCGGCCACCGAGCCGTGGGGCTGGCAGTGGGACGGTCATCATCTGATCATCAATTATTTCGTTCTCGGCGACCAAGTCGTCGTCACACCGACTTTCCTCGGCGCGGAACCGGTACATGCGAAGACCGGCAAATACGCCGGCTTGCGCGCCTTCAAAGGTGATGAAGACCGCGGCCTGGCGTTGTTCCGCGCGCTCTCGGAGGCGCAGCGCGACAAAACGGTGATCGCGCCCGAGACTGCTGGCGAAGACTTTACCACCGCCTTTCGCGACAACCTGGTGCTCGACTACAAAGGCATCCGCACCGGGGAGATGTCCACGGCGCAACACGAGCTACTGCTCGGACTGGTCGAATATCACGTCGGCCGCACGCGCGACGGTCATGCGCGAGTGAAGATGGAAGAGGTGAAACGCCATCTGAACGACACTTACTTTTGCTGGATGGGCGGCGGCTCCGACGACGGCGTTTTTTACTATCGCGTCCAGAGTCCAGTGCTCATCGTCGAGTTCGATCACCAACGCGGCATCGCATTTCGCGAACACACCAAGCCGTACAAAGACCATATTCATGTGATCGTGCGCACGCCCAACGGCAACGACTACGGCAAGGATCTGCTGCGCCTGCATTACCAACAGGGCCATCATGCCAGCGGACGGTGAGGGTTGTGATTCGGAACGGCCTCTAGAGTACGGTTCTTTCAGGTGTAGTGTGAAAGAGTATTAACCACGAAGGACACGAATGTCGGAGTTTTAAGTATCCGAAACCTTCGTGTCCTTCGTGATCTTCGTGGTGAAAAAATCCGTTCCAAGCCGGCGCCAATAATTCCGCATAGGATTGGAGGTTTCGTGATCATGGCAAATCGCCGCATTCTTTGCATCGTTGTTGGTATCACCCTCCTCGCTTCGACCGCGCGCGCCGAACGCATCCGCACCAGCATTCCCGGCGTGAAC
>Ga0137437_1000242_pt1 | contig 15737 bp, 15 predicted proteins | sample EasRivERMGT138_2_FD_102332 | JGI IMG/M metagenome (GOLD analysis project Ga0137437, IMG submission 102332) | Soil microbial communities from meander-bound floodplain in the East River, Colorado, USA - East River MetaG ERMGT138_2 | ecosystem: Environmental > Terrestrial > Soil > Floodplain ...
AACCGATAACCGATAACCGAGCAGGGTTCATGGCCTTAGTCGAAATCCGCGACGTCCACAAGTCTTTCCAGCGCGAAGAACAGCGCATCGAAGTGTTCACGGGACTCACGCTCGACATCGACGCGGGCAGCTTCACCGCGCTGATGGGTCCCTCGGGCTCGGGCAAGTCCACGCTGCTCAACCTCGTGGCGGGTCTGGACCGGCCGACGCGCGGCGTGGTGCGCGTGGGCGGGGCGGAAGTGAGCACGATGAGCGCGTCGCAGCTGGCCGCCTGGCGCGCGCGCAACATCGGCTTCGTGTTCCAATCGTTCAACCTGCTACCGGTGCTCACCGCGTATCAGAACGTCGAGCTGCCGCTGCTGCTCACGAATCTTTCGGGCAAGGACCGCGTCGAGCGCGTCAAGATCGCGCTCGACGTGGTGGGTCTGTCGGACCGCGCCGACCACTATCCGCGCCAGTTGTCCGGCGGCCAGGAGCAGCGCACCGCGATCGCCCGCGCGATCGTGGCCGATCCCACGTTGATCCTGCTCGACGAGCCGACCGGCCAGCTCGATGCCAAGAGCTCGCAGGAAGTCCTGAGCCTGCTGCAGCGGCTGAACAACGAGTTCAACAAGACGATCATCATCGTGACGCACGACGCGCATGCGGCCGAGCGCGCCAAGTCCACGCTGCATCTCGAGAAGGGTGACCTCATCGAGAAGCGCGCCGTGGCGGCGGCCCGGTGAAATACCTGCGCCTCGTCGTCGCCAATCTGGGCCGTCACAAGCTGCGGACGGTCCTCACGATTCTCAGTGTCGCCCTGGCGCTGTTCCTGTTCGCCTCGCTGCGGAGCGTCGTCACGACGCTCGCCGCGACGGCGCAGTTCGGCGGGGCGCGGCGCCTCGTCACGCTGAACGCGACGGGACTCGTGTTTCCCCTGCCGCTGGCGTACGGCAATCGCATCAAGGCGCTGCCCGGTGTCACCGGGTTGAGCTGGGCCAACTGGTTCGGTGGCAGGTACGGCGACGGCAACACGTTCTTCGCGAACTTCGCGGTGGACCCTGAATCCTACCTGGCGATCTATCCCGAGATTGTTTTGCCCGCCGACCAGAAGCAAGCGTTTTTCCAGGACCGGACCGGCGCGCTCATTGGAGAGCGGTTGATCTCGCGCTACGGCTGGAAGCTGGGTCAGAACGTGACGCTCCAGGGCACGATCTTCCCGGGAGACTGGACGTTCACGATTCGCGGCGTGTACACACCGACCGATCCCGCCATCGGCGACGACGTGCTGATCTTCCACCACGAGTACTTCGACGAGCGCATCGGGCGGGCGGGCATCGCGGGCTGGTACATCGTGGAGATCGATGATGCGTCCCATGCGGCCGCGATCGCCAAGTCGATCGACGACGTGTTCCGCAACTCGAGCTCACCGACCAAGACCGGCACCGAGCGCGAGTTTCAGGCCAGCTTTGCGACGATGTGGGGGAACGTGAGCTTTTTGATGAGCACGATCGGCCTCGCCGTCGTGTTCGCCATCCTCCTCGTCACGGCGAACGCCATGATGATGAGCGCGCGCGAACGCACCGGCGAGATCGCCGTGCTGAAAACCATCGGCTTCTCCGATCGGCTGTTGTTTGGGCTCGTCATGGTCGAGGCGGGCGCGCTGGCGCTGACCGGCGCCGTGCTCGGGTTGGGCGCGGCCAAGCTGCTCTACCCGGCCATCAACTTCAACGGCGCGGGCTTCCTGCCGGGATTCAAGGTGACCACGAGTACGCTCGTCGTCGGCCTGCTCGTCGCGCTCGGCTTGATGCTGGCGAGCGGCCTGGTTCCGGCGCTCAGGGCCGCACGGCTGCCGGTCGTGCAGGCGCTCCGGAAGGTCGAATGATCCCGATCGTCTACAACGTTCGCAGCGTGGTGCAGCGGCCGGTTTCGACGGCGCTGACCGCGCTCGGCGTCGGCCTCGTCGTCGCCGTGTTCATCGGCATGCTCGCGCTTGCGAACGGCTTCCGCGCGGCGCTCGCGCGCACCGGCTCCGAAACCAATGCGATGGTCCTCCGGAAGGGCGCGGACTCCGAGCTGTCGAGCGGCCTGGGTCGCGACGTCGCGAGCATCATCGCGGCCGATCCCCACGTCGCGACCGGTTCCGACGGCCGGCCGCTCGTCTCGCCGGAAGTGTACGTGCTGATTCCGCTGGCGAAGTCGTTCGATACGACGCAGATCGCGAACGTCGTCGTGCGCGGGATCAGCGATCAGGCCTGGCAGGTGCGTCAGAACGTCAAAATCACGGCAGGGCAGCGTCCGACGTCGGGGAGAGCGGAGGTGTGCGTCGGCAGCCGGCTCACCCAGCGCTTCCCGCACACCGTCATCGGGCAGACGCTGCGCTTTGGCGGTCGCGATTGGAGTGTCGTCTGCAATTTCACCGCCGCCGGCTCGGCGTTCGAATCGGAGATCTGGGGCGAGAACGAGCAGTTCATGCCCGTGTTCCGCGGCGAGGTGTTCCAGTCGATCACGTTCCGGCTCAAAGATCCCGCCGCATTCGAAGAAGCGCAGCGCGCGCTGCAAGACGACAAGCGCATGACCGTCGACGTGCGTCGCGAGTCCGATTTCTACGCCCAGCAATCGCAGCTCTTGAGCAACATCCTGAGCTTCCTCGCGGTGATGATCACCGGGATCATGGCTGTGGGCGCCGTCTTCGGCGCGATCAACACGATGTACGCGGCCATCGCGTCACGGGCGCCGGAGATCGGCGTGCTGCTCACGCTCGGCTTCAAACCCTGGACCGTCCTCGTGAGCTTTCTCGCCGAGTCGGCGTTCATCGCCCTGATCGGCGGATTCCTGGGCTGTCTGTTCGCGCTGCCGCTCAATGGCATCGTGACCAGTACCACGAATTGGTCGAGCTTCAGTGAAATCGCGTTCAGCTTCCGTGTGACGCCTCTGCTCCTGCTCGTCGGCGTGGCCTTCGCCGTGGTGATGGGCATCGTCGGCGGCTTCTTCCCCGCGCTGCGGGCGGCACGGCTGCAGGTGGTCCAGGCGCTCCGGTGAAGGTGACCGCGCTCGCCGCGCAGACACCGGAAGCGGTGCGCGCGGCGCTCGCGGCCCGTGGTTGGGAGGCGCAGCCCGCCTGGTTTGCCGCGGTCGGCATCCAGCCCCTCGTCGTTCTCATCGAGGAAATCAGCGAAGCCGAGCGCGAGGCGCTCGTGCACTGGGGCACGAAGTCCGGCGCCGACGTGCTCACGGGCGACGGCTGGGCCCTCGTCGCCGGCGCCGCCAGCCGGCTCGCGCCGCTCGCCCGCTACGACCGCGCGCCCCACGAGCTCGCCCGCCTCGCGCCCGCGCTCGGCCAGGTGCTCGCGGCCCGCGCCGAACCGCCGCGCGCCTGGACGATCCGCGGCGGCGAGCTGTCGCTCGAGAAGCCCGTGATCATTGGCATCCTGAACGTTACGCCTGACTCGTTTTCCGATGGTGGCCATTTGCCGTCAGCCGACGCGGCGATCGAACATGGCAGACGGCTGATGGCAGATGGCTGTCAGCTCGTAGACGTCGGCGGGGAATCCACTCGGCCCGGCGCCGCACCCGTCCCGGCGAAGGAAGAAATCGCGCGTGTTGTGCCGGTGATCGCGGGTCTCGCCAAGCGTAATGTCGGTCCGATTTCGGTCGACACCCGGAAGGCCGAAGTCGCGCGCGCGGCGCTCGACGCGGGCGCGGCGGCGATCAACGACGTCTCGGGGTTGCGGTTCGACCCTAACCTGACCCGGGTGGCGGCGGACGCGCAGGCCGGGGTGATCCTCATGCATATGCGCGGCACGCCGGCGACGATGGATGACCTGGCCCACTACGATCATGTCGCGACGGACGTGGCTGGGGAGTTGGCGGCAGGGGCGGCACAGGCGGAAAAGCAGGGGATCGCGCGGGAGCGGATCGTCGTGGACCCGGGGTTCGGGTTCGCCAAAACCGCGACCCAGAACCTCCGGTTGCTCGATGAACTGGCAACGATCGTCGCGCTGGGCTATCCTGTAGCCGTCGGCCTCTCGCGCAAGCGTTTCCTGGGCGCGGTGACGGGCCGGCCCGTGGAGGACCGCGACCGCGCCACGGCCGTCGCCTGCGCCCTCGCCTGGGAACGGGGGGCGCGGCTGTTCCGGGTGCACGATGTCGCGCTGACCCGCGAAGCCCTTGCACTGGCGAGCGCTACGACGAACCCAACGTGAACGTAGACGCCTTCAAGTTCCTGTCCCCGCGGCTGTGGCCGGATCTGTTCGAGATCCTGCTGGTGTCGTTCGTCATCTATCGGTTCCTGCTGTTCCTCGTGGGCACGCGCGCGCTCCAGATCGTGATCGGGCTCGTCATCCTGTCGCTCACCTATTTCATCGCGGTGTTTTTGAAGTTCACGATGATCAGCACGCTGCTCGGCGTCGTGTTCACCTACGGCGCGTTTGCCGCGGTCGTGGTGTTCCAGCCGGAGCTGCGCAATGCGCTGGCGCGCCTCGGCCAGTCGCGATTCATGCGCGCCTTCTCGCGCAGCGATCGCCAATCGGTCGCCGAGGAGATTGCCGAGGCGCTCGATCGCCTGTCGCGCGCCGGGACGGGGGCGATCGTCGCCGTCGAAGGGGACATCGGGCTCGAGGAGTTCATTACCACCGGCGTGCCGATGGAAGCCAAGGTGTCGGCCGATCTGCTCACGACGATCTTCACGCCCTACTCGCCGTTGCACGACGGCGCGGTGTTGATCCGGGGCGATCAGATCATCGGCGCCGGATGCGTGCTGCCGCTCACGCAGTTCAAAGTCGCCGACAAGTCGCTCGGCACGCGCCACCGCGCGGCACTCGGGCTCTCGGAAGAGACCGATGCGACCGTGCTCGCCGTGTCGGAGGAGACGTCGACCATCTCGGTCGCGAGTCACGGACTATTGTATCGCCACCTCACGCCGCAACAGGTGCGCGATCTGCTCTCCGGTGCCGTCTCGCATCTCGAGGGCGGCGAGCGTGTGACGCAGCCTGCCACCTAAGCCTCCCTACCGGGAGGCGGCGGCCGTCGCCTTCCTGGTCCTCATCGGCTATGTGATCACCCTCGCTCCCACCGTGACGCTGTGGGACGCGGGCGAGTTCATCACCGCCGCCAAGGTGCTCGGCGTGCCGCATCCGCCCGGGACGCCGCTGTTCGTGATGCTGGGTCACGTGTGGGCCGACGTCGTGCGGCTCGGCGGCTACGCGTGGCGGCTCAACCTGATGAGCGCCTGCTTTTCGGCCGCCGGGGCGGGCTGCCTGTTCCTGGTCGCGCACCGGCTCCTGGTCGGGGAAGTCCCGTGGCTGCGGATCGGCGGCGCCGCCGCGGCCGCGCTCCTCTCGGCGTTCAGCTTCACCAACTGGCAGAACAGCAACGAGACCGAGGTCTACACCGTCGCGACGTTCAGCATCGCGGCGATCTGCTGGCTGTGCCTGCGCTGGCGCGACGTGCGCGGCACTCCGGAAGCGCCGCACCTCCTGCTGCTGGTCGTGTACATCGCGGCGCTGTCGATCGGCAATCACCTGCTCGCGCTGCTCGTCGGCCCCGCGGTCTCGCTGTTCATCGTCTACACGCTGCGCGCGCAGCCCGCGGCCGATCCCGCGGAACGGCGCATGGAGTGGGCCGAGTGGAGCGCCCTGACGGCGCTGTGGATCGTGCTGATCGCCGTGGGTCTGGGCAGCGCGCCGCTGCTCTACCTGGGCGGCGCGTTGCTGCTGGCGGCGCTCGTCGCGTGCATCGCCCAGGGCTCGGTCGCGTTTCCGCTCATGGCGATCGGGATCGCGGCCATCGGCATCTCCACTTACGCGTTCCTGTACGTCCGCTCGGGCCTGCAGCCGTTGCTCGACGAAGCGAACCCGGAGAACTGGCCGAACCTGCTCGCGGTGATCCGGCGGGAGCAGTTCGGGAGTCGCGGGCTGCTCGACAATCCCACGATGCCGCCGGGGCCGGACAATCCGGGACGCACCCTCACGCTGTTCGGGCAGCAGTTCTTCAACTACTTCCAATACTGCTCGTGGCAATGGGCGCGCGCGCTGCCCGTGCCCGCGATGGCCGGCGTCGCGCTGCTGTTTGTGTCGCTCGGGTTCGCGGGATTCGACTTCGCGCGGCGGCGCGACGTCGGGATCGCGTATCTGCTCGCCGCGCTGTGGGCCATCACGGGCGCCGGGCTCGTGATCTACATGAACTTCAAGCCCGGATTCTCGCTGTTCTGGAATCAGTACACGACGATGGCTCAGCACGAAGTGCGCGAGCGCGACTACTTCTTCGTGGTGAGCTTCCAGATTTGGGGGGTGTTCGCCGGGATCGGCTTGGTGCGCCTGCTGCACCGGCTGGCGCGCGCCGGTCCCCCGCCACGGTGGGCCATCGCGCTCGTGGGCGCGGTTACGCTGCTGCCCGTTGCGACGAATTTCTCAGCGGCGTCGCGTCGTCACGGCCCCGACGCGACCGCGGCACGCGACTTCGCCTACAACCTGTTGCAGTCGGTCGAGCCATACGGCGTGTTGTTCGGGTTCGGCGACAACGACACCTTCCCGGTCTGGTATCTCCAGGAGGTCGAGGGGATCCGGCAGGACGTCACGCAGATCAACCTGTCGCTCGCGAATCTCGACTGGTACGTCGCGCAGCTCGCGTCGCGGCCCATTCGTCCGTTCGATCGAAGCGTCGCGCCGCAGATGTATTGGAACCTGGCGCCGCCCGAGCCGCTGACCGGCCCGGCGCTCACGCTGACGCCCGCCGAGCTCGCGGGGATGGGTCCGATGCCGGTCACCGAGGACGGCGTGTTCCGTCTCGGACCGTTGCAGCTGCCGATCCGCAAGGGGATGTACCTGCGGACGGCCGATCAAGTGATTCTCTACGCGCTCGCGACTTATCTCCCGAAGGGACGGGCGGTCGCGTTTGGGGTCTCGTCGGGACGCGGTGCGTGGCTCGGTCTCGATCCCCACCTCGTGTTCCGGGGCCTCGTCTTCAAAGTCGTTCCGCACGCCGACACGATGCGGACCTGGGTGAACGGGGTGCAGGGCACGATGGTGGACTCCGCGGTCACGCGCGTGCTGGTCGATTCGGTCTTCCGGTACGGGAAGTTTTTTGCGGTCGACTCGTTGGTGCTCGAGCCCGCCGCGCAGCAGGTCGCCACCTCGTTCTCCATCCCCTTCATCGAGCTGGCCAATGCGGCGGCGTTGCGCGGCGATCAGCGCGAGACCGTGGCCCGCCTGCGCCGCGCGCACCATCTCAACCCCTCGCCGGCGCTGGCCGATGTCATTCGCCGCGTCGAAACCGACGGCGTTCGGAGCCTCTTCGCCCCTAGGCCCTAACCCTAGCCCCTAGTCCCTATATTCCACGGCTATGAGTTTCGAGGCCCTCCCGGAGCGTTTGGCCCAGGTGAGGGCCGAGATCGCACGGCGCGCGCCTCAACCCGTCACGATCGTCGCGGTGACCAAGGGATTCGGCGTCGAGGCGGTGCGTGCCAGCGTCGCGGCCGGTCTGCTCGATGTCGGTGAGAATCGCGTGCAGGAGGCGGTGCAAAAGCAGGAGGAGTTGGGAGCTGGGAGCCAGGAGCTCGGGATTCGTTGGCATCTGATCGGCCATTTGCAAAGGAACAAGGCGAAGCTCGTTCCCGGTCGATTCGAGATGGTGCACTCGGTGGATTCGCTGGCGCTGGCGACCGAGCTCGACAAGCGCGCGTCGAGCGGCGTGCGCGTGTTGCTGCAGGTGAACGTGGCGCGCGAAGCCCAGAAAACCGGCTGCGCGCCGGAGGAGGCGCGGACGCTGGCGCGGCAGCTCTCGGCGCTCGGCAATCTGCGCCTCGAAGGACTGATGACGATGGCACCGTTGACGGACGACGAGGAGCTGCAGCGCCGCACGTTCCGGGGCCTGCGCATCCTGCGGGATACGATTCAGAAGGAGGACGGGATATGGCTGCCGACCCTCTCGATGGGGATGTCCGGCGACTACGCTACAGCGGTCGTGGAGGGAGCAACGGTGATCCGGTTGGGTACCGTTCTGTTCGGAGCGAGGACATGAACGACGAAGCCTTCACCCTGACGCCGCTCGACATTCGCAAGCAGGAGTTCCGCAAGAGCCTGCGCGGCTACGAGACGCTCGCCGTCGAGGACTTTCGCATCCGCGTCGCCGACGCGCTCGAGCGCGCGAACCGCGACCGCCAGGTGCTCGAGGAGCGCGTCTCGGCCCTGACCGAGCAGCTGCGCGTGTTTCGCGAGCGCGAGCACGCGATGAACGACGCGCTCGTCGCCGCGCAGCAGCTGCGCCTTGAGACGCGCGACTCGGCCGAGCGCGAAGGTCAGGTGATCGTGCGCGAGGCCCAGGCCGACGCCAAGCGGCTGCTCGACGAGGCGAAAACGGCGCAGAGCGCGGTCGCGGCCCGCATGGCCGAGACCGAGCGTCAGTTCCAACAATACGTGGGCGGCTTTCGCGCTCTGCTCGAGCGCCAGCTGGCCGAGCTGCGCGCCCTCGACGGACAGAAGTGACCGACGCCGCCGTTGCCGCAGCCGTCCGCGCCATCAAGATGCGGACCACCATCGCGCCCGAGGTCGCGGTCATCCTGGGCACGGGACTGGGGGCGCTCGCCGACGAGCTCGAGGCCGGCGCCACGATCGCCTACCCGGACATCCCGGGGTTCCCCACGCCCACCGTCGAGACGCACGCCGGCCGGCTGCTGTTCGGCACGCTCGGCACGCGCCGGGTGGCGATCATGCAGGGACGGTTCCATCGCTACGAGGGGTACACGCTCCAGCAGGTCGCCTTTCCGGTGCGCGTGCTGCGCGCGCTCGGCGCCGGGACGTTGATCGTCTCGAATGTCTCGGGTGGGATGCATCCGCTGTGGTCGACGGGCGATCTCGTGCTGCTCTCGGATCACATCAACCTGCTGGGCGACAACCCGCTCGTGGGCCCGAACGTCGACTCGGAAGGACCGCGTTTCCCCGACATGTCGGCGGCCTACGATCCCGGGCTGCGCACGCTCGCGCGCGCCGTCGCGCTCGAGCATAAGATCCTGTTGCGGGAAGGCGTGTACGTCGCCGTGCCCGGCCCGAATCTCGAGACGCGCGCCGAGTATCGCATGCTGCGCGCGCTGGGCGCCGACCTCGTCGGCATGAGCACGGTGCCCGAGGTCATCACGGCGGTGCATCAGGGGATGCGCGTCCTCGGACTGTCGATCATCACCGATAACTGCTTGCCGGATGCGCTCGAGCCCACGTCGGTCGAGAAGATCATCGCCGTCGCCCGCGCCGCCGAACCGCAGCTGGCCGCCGTCGTGCGCGGCGTGGTGGAGCGTCTGAACTAGAATGCCGTATCCGCCCACCGATCCGAATCAGTCCATCGACGCGTTGGAGCAGCAGCTGCTCGCCTCCTGGAAGCAGGAGCGGTTGTTCAGCCGCGTCCTGGACGCGACCCGCTACGGGCCGCCCTTCATCTTCTTCGAGGGTCCGCCGACCGCGAACGGGCGCCCCGGCATCCACCACGTGTTTTCCCGCACGCTCAAGGACGTCGTCTGTCGCTACCACACCATGCTGGGACAGGCGGTCACGCGCATCGCGGGCTGGGACACACACGGGCTGCCGGTCGAAATCGAAGTCGAGAAAGCGCTCAATATCAGCGGCAAGCGGGAGATCGAGGCGTACGGGATCGAGCGCTTCAACAAGCTGTGCCGCGAGAGCGTGTTCAAGTACAAGACGGACTGGGAAGCGCTGTCGGATCGCATCGCGTACTGGCTCGATTACGAGCACCCGTACATCACGTACAGCAACAGCTACATCGAGACGGTGTGGTGGCTGCTCAAACGGCTGCACGACAAGGCGCTGCTCTATCGCGGCCACAAGGTGCTGCCGTATTGCCCCCGCTGCGGCACGGCGTTGTCGTCCCACGAAGTGGCGCAGGGCTACGAGACCGTCCAGACGAATTCGGTCTACGTGACGTTCCCGCTCGCGAGCGACAGCCACCGCAAGCTCGTGATCTGGACGACGACTCCCTGGACCCTGCTCGCCAACGTCGCCGTCGCCGTGCACCCGGACATTCCGTACGGCGAGTGGGAGGTGGAGGGCGTCCGCTACATTGCGGCCGAGCAGCGGGCGGGTGACGTGCACGTCCACGGCACGCCGCTCGCGCAGGCGCATCGCGTCGCGACGTATCCGGGCCGCGATCTGGTGGGTCAGCAGTACGTGCGGCCGTTCGAGGTCGTACCGCTGCCTGCGGAGGGCCAGCGCGCCGTGGTCGTCCCCGGCGCGTTCGTGTCGGCCGACGAAGGAACCGGGATCGTGCACATGGCGCCGGCGTTCGGCGCCGACGATTACGCGATCGGGCAGCAGCATGGGCTCGCGTTCGTGAATCCGGTTGCGCCGGATGGCACGTTCCGCGACCTCACCTGGGCGGAGCTCGAAGGCAGGCTCGTCACCGACAAGGAAACGAACCGCATCATCATCGAGCGCCTGAAGCAGGACGGCCGCTGGCTCGAAACCAGGCCCTACTCGCACAGCTATCCGCATTGCTGGCGCTGCGACTCGCCGCTCATCTACTACGCCCGCAGCTCCTGGTTCGTGCGCACCACCGCCGTCAAGGCGCGGATGCTCGAGATCAACCGCGAGGTCGATTGGCATCCGCCCGAGACCGGCACGGGACGCTTCGGGGAGTGGCTCGAGAACAACGTGGACTGGGCGCTGTCCCGCGACCGCTACTGGGGGACGCCGCTCAACGTGTGGGAGTGCGACGCCGATCGCGACAACCATCGCGAAGTGATCGGCTCGTATGACGAGCTGGCCCAGCGCTGGGGGAGGCCGGGCGGGCTCCCCACGGACTTCGATCCGCACAAACCCTTCATCGACACCTACACCTGGCGCTGCCGCGACTGCGCGGGGACGATGCGCCGCGTCCCGGAAGTGATCGACGCCTGGTTCGACTCGGGATCGATGCCGTACGCCCAGTGGCACTATCCCTTCGAGCACCAGGCCGACTACAAGGCGCACTTCCCGGCCGACTACATCTGCGAAGGCGTCGATCAGACGCGTGGCTGGTTCTACTCGCTGCTCGCGATCGGCGTGACGGCGTTCGACACGCCGGTCTACCGGCACGTCATCGTCAACGAGCATGTGCTCGACGTGCATGGGCAGAAGATGTCGAAGAGCCGCGGCAACGTGGTGGATCCCTGGAAGGTGATCGCCGAGCACGGCGCCGACGCGGTGCGGCTCTACCTGCTGGGCCAGAGCCAGGTATGGCTGCCCAAGCGCTTCGACGAGAAACAGATCCCCGAGGTCGCGGGCGGGTTCCTGAACACGCTGCGCTCGACCTACGACTTCTTCCGTCGCTACGCGCAGGAGTGGAATCCGCCGGCCGAGCAGGATGCGACGCCCCCGAGCGAGCGACCGGCGTCGGACCGCTGGCTGCTCGCCCGGCTCGACGAAGTGGTCACGACCGTCCGGCAGGCCTGGTCCGCGTACGATGTCACCGCCGGCGTGCGTGCGATCATGGACTTCGTCGGCGAGGACCTCTCGCGCTGGTACATCCGGCGCAATCGGCCCCGCTTCTGGGCGCCCGACCGGGCCACCGACCCGGTGGCGCTCGAAACCTTGCACGAGGCCCTGGTCGCCTCGGTGCGGATGCTGGCGCCGGCGGCCCCCTTCATCTCGGACTGGGTCCACCGGGCCCTGACGGGCACGTCGGTCCACCTGGCCCCATTTCCTGTGGACCGCGGTCATCGCGAGCCCGAGCTGCTGGCGGCGATGGGGACCATCCGGTGCCTGGCCTCCCTGGCCCGGGCGGCACGGGAATCGGGTAACCTGCGGGTCCGGCAACCCCTGGCGCGGATGCAGGTGGCCGTTCCGACGGGTGCCCAGGGCCCGGCCTTGTCAGACCTATTAGATATTCTGGCTGCCGAAGTCAACGTAAAAGACGTTCAGGTCGTGGCGTCCGACCACGATCTGGTGCGGCTGAAGGGCAAAGCGAATTTTCGGACCCTCGGAAAGCGCTACGGGAAAGACACCCCCAGGGCGGCCGCGGCAGTCGCGGCGCTCAAGCCCGAGGAGCTCCAGGTCCTGGAGCAGGGCGGAACGGTCCGCAGCGGCGAGTGGGAATTCCGTCCGGAGGATGTGACGGTCACCCGCGAAGTCGCGAGCGAATGGCTGGTACAATCGGATGGGCCGTACGTGGTCGCGCTCGATCCGCAGGTGAGCGATGACCTGATGCAGGAAGGATTGGCGCGCGAGGTGGTGAATCGCGTGCAGCGCCTCCGCAAGGAGGCGGGATATGATTACACGACGCGTATCGAGTTGAGTGTCGCCGGTGCCGAGGATGTGGTGGCCGCGACTCGCGCGTTCCAGGGATTCGTCGAGGGGGAAGTGCTGGCGCGCCGCATGGTGCTGGACGCCGCGCTCGACGAACCCGATTTGCAGCGTGACGTGGACATCGAGGGACGCCGGGTCACACTCGGGCTTCGGCGTCACGACGGACGAAAGGGCGGAACCCGCTAATGCCGACGAAATCGCACAAGGTGAAGGCCAAACCCGGCCTGAACAAGAAACAGTTGACCCATCTCGAGAAGCGCTTGCTCGAGGAGCGCGCCCGGGTGATCAAGGAGCTGGGTCACTACGGCGAGTCGTTCAACTCGAGCCTGCAGGCGTCCGACGGCGACCTCTCAAGCTATTCGTTCCATATGGCGGATCAGGGCACCGATGCGATGGAGCGCGAGAAGGCGTTCCTGTTCGCGTCGCAGGAAGGGCGCTACCTCTGGCACGTGAACGAGGCGCTGCGCCGGCTGTACAGCGCGCCCGAGCGCTTCGGGCGCTGCGAGCAGTGCGGGGAGCCGATCGGCTTCGATCGTCTGGATGCGCTCCCGCACGCGCGTCTGTGCATCAAGTGCAAGGCCAGGGAGGAAGATGGTAAACGCCGCTGAGCGCCGTCTGTTTTGGGGCACGGCGGTCGCGGTCGTCATCGCGGACTTCGTCACCAAACTGATCGCCGAGTCGTTTCTGGCGCGGCGCCTGCCGCTGCCGGTGATCGGCGACATCGTGCAGTTCCGCCTCGTCTACAACGAAGGCGCCGCGTTCGGGTTGCATGTCGGCGACAATTCGCGCTGGATCTTCCTCGGCCTCGCCATCATCGCCCTGTTCGTGCTCGCGTCGCTCGTGCGCGGCACGCGTCCCGGCGACCGGTTCCGGCTCACCGCGCTCGCGCTGGTGTGCGGCGGCGCCGTCGGCAATCTCATCGATCGGATCCGCAGCGCGCAGGGCGTCGTCGATTTCGTCGACGTCGGCCTCGGCGCCTGGCGGTGGCCCACGTTCAACGTCGCCGATTCCGCCATCACGATCGGCGCCATCGCACTCGGACTTTCGCTCTGGCAGGAAGGCCGCGCGCAGCATCGGGCGAAGGAGGCGCGGGCGGCGGAGCCTTGAGCGTCACTTTTTGTGTTGTGGTCAGGACTGAACGTCTCGATCGATTCCTCGCCGACCAGCTCGCCGTTTCTCGCACCCAAGCCGGACGTCTCATCGCCGACAAGCGCGTGCGCTCGGGCGATAAAGTGCTGCGGGCGTCCAACGAGCTCGAGCCCGGCACCGAAGTCACCGTCGAGTTTCCCCCCGAGGAAACGCCGCGCACCTACGCTCCGCATCACGCGGAGCTGCGGTTCGTCTACGAAGACGAGCACCTCGCCGTCCTCGACAAGCCCGCGGGTCTCGTCGTCCATCCCGGTCCCGGGCACTGGCACGACACCCTCGTCAACGTCCTGGTCGGGCGGGGCACCGAGCTGTCGGGCGGCGCGTCCGCTGCAGCGGGCCGGCCCGGGATCGTGCATCGCCTCGACCGCGACACGTCGGGGCTGCTCGTCGTCGCGAAAAGCGACTTGGCGCACCGTCGCCTCGCTGCCGCGATCGAGCGCCGGCACGTCACACGCGTGTACGCGGCGCTGGTGTGGGGTCACCTGCGCAAGAGTCCCGTCGACATCGAGGCCCCGATTGCGCGCCACCCGAAAGAGCGCAAACGCATGACCGTGGCGCAGGGCGGACGCCATGCCGTCACGCACGCCGCCCTCGTCGCCCGCTTCGCCCACGCCGATTTGCTGCGCGTGCGGCTCGGCACCGGGCGCACGCATCAGATTCGCGTGCACCTCGCGCACGTCGGGTGTCCCATCGTCGGGGATCGCGACTACACGTTTGGCGGCAGCCGGCGCGTGACGCCGTCAGCGCGCCTCGAAGCGGAGCGGCTCGAGGCACTCGCCCCGCGCCAGCTGCTGCACGCCGCTGCGCTCTCGTTCGCGCATCCGGTGACCGGCGTGCCGCTCGCCATCACGTCGGAATGGCCTGACGATGTGCGACCGGCGCTCGCTGAAGCGGCTGGCGACGCAAATTTGCTTGCTCAGCGCAACCCGTTGCAGTATCTTGGCTTCTTCGCATCCGATGAATGAAGGAACCCTCGGTTCAGCCCGATTGCTGGTGTTCCGCGTGGGAACGCTGGCGTGCGCGGCCGAGGTGGACCTTGTGCGGGAGATTCTCCCGCGCCTTCCAACGACGCGTATCCCGGGCGCGCCCTCCGTCGTCGCGGGGCTCGTCAATGTCCGCGGCACACTGGTGACGGTCGTGGAAGGGTGGCGTGCGCTAGGACAGCTCCCCCCCTCTGTCGGCCTCCCAACGGCAGCACAGGAATCGCAGGGGTCGACCATTATCCTCGAGCTGGCGAGCGGGGCCAGCGGGGAGAGCGGGCGGGGGGGGGGCGCAAAGGGCAGTGATGCGGATAACGGAGCGCACAAGCTCATCGGGTTTACGGTTGATGAGGTGCTCGATATGCTGGCTGGCGGGGATACCACGCTGGAAGGTCGGCAGGGGCTGCCGGGCGTCGATCCGACGCTGGTCCGCGCGGTAGGGCGCCGCAAGGGTGAGCTGGTTATCGTCCTCGACGTGGCAGCGCTGTTGGGCCCGATTCTGACCACTTAAGGAGCGAGCGGTGAGCCACACGGTTCTCGTCTGTGACGACGCCATCTTCATGCGCACGATGATCACCGACATCCTGGCGCAGGCCGGATTCGAGGTCGTCGGCGAGGCGGAAACCGGTACGCAGGCCGTCGAAAAATACCGGCAGCTCAAGCCGGACCTTGTCACGATGGACATCGTGATGCCCGACATGGGCGGCATTGATGCCGTCCGCGAAATCGTCAAGCACGACCCCGACGCCAAGATCCTGATGTGCAGCGCCATGGGCCAACAGGCGCTCGTGGTGGAAGCGATTCAGGCGGGCGCCAAAGACTTCGTCGTCAAACCCTTCCAGCCCTCCCGCGTTCTCGAAGCCGTGCAGCGCGTCCTGGGATAACCATGGACCTGTCGCAGTACGCCGAGCTGTTCCTGGCCGAGAGCCGCGAGCACTTGAGCGCCTGCAACCAGCTGTTGCTCGAGTGGGAGCGCCATCCGGCGTCTCCCGAACCGGTCGGCGGCATCTTTCGGGCGGTCCACACGGTGAAGGGCATGGCGGCGACGATGGGGTATGGGCGCGTCGCCGATCTGGCGCACCGCATGGAAAACCTGCTTGACCAGCTGCGCCGCGGCGGCCAGAAACCGAGCGACGAGATCCTCCAGCTGCTCTTCCGGGCGACCGATGCGCTGGAGAAGGCGGTTGGTGTGGCGGTTGCCGGTCGTGAGCGCGAGTTGGATTTCGGGACGATGCTCGCGGACCTCGAGCGTGCGTCCGCCGCCCCTGCGCCGCCAGCCGCCGCCGCGCCCCCCGCACCCGCCGCCCCAGTGGGGTCCGGTCGACTCGTCCAGGTCACCATC
>Ga0137437_1000243_pt1 | contig 15688 bp, 17 predicted proteins | sample EasRivERMGT138_2_FD_102332 | JGI IMG/M metagenome (GOLD analysis project Ga0137437, IMG submission 102332) | Soil microbial communities from meander-bound floodplain in the East River, Colorado, USA - East River MetaG ERMGT138_2 | ecosystem: Environmental > Terrestrial > Soil > Floodplain ...
CTTTGCCGCGTCATGTCAAAGCGTCAACCGGGCCTCAAATTGACCGTATTGCTGCATACCAAACACGCCACGCGGTTCAATCAATTACTGGCCCAGATCAATCCCGATAGCCAACTGAACATCATGCAAGTTACCGAGCTGACGCCGGCAATGGCGGTGCTATTGCAAAAGAAAATCGACCAAGGCGAATTCGTCGCCATCGCCGGCGACCGCATTCCGGTGGCGCCGCAACCGCGGGTCGCCCTGGCGCCGTTCCTAGGCGCTATGGCGCCATTTCCGGTTGGCCCTTATGTGATGGCGAGCTTGTTTCACTGCCCGGTGTATCTGCTTTTTTCGCTCAGCACCCGCCGCGGTTGGGAAATTCATTTCGAGTCATTCAGCGAATTGATACACTTGCCACGCAAAGATCGCACGGCTGCGCTGGCGGTTTTAGCCGGCGCCTACGCAGCACGGCTCGAGTCCTACTGCCGCCAAGCGCCGTTGCAATGGTTTAACTTTTATGACTTTTGGCAGGTAAACCGACTGAACAATGATCATGCAGCCCGCTGAGCATAAAATTTCCTCCACCATGGTGTGCTTCGACTCCGGTTGGCGCACCATCGAAGAGATCGTCGCCATCGCCGAAAAATCGGCTGCAGCGAGTCTGTCTCCAGCGCTGGAGTTTCGTGGGTTGATCGCGCGCGGCGCCGATTTTCTCGACCGCCGGCTTGCCGAGGAAGTCGTGATTTACGGTGTCACCACCGGCTTCGGCGACTCCTGCACCGTGGCGATAGAGCCGGCGCTGATCGCCGAGCTGCCGCGCCATCTCTACACCTTTCACGGTTGCGGACTGGGCGCGCATTTTACGCCAAGCGAGACGCGCGCGGTGATCGCCACCCGTTTAACCTCGCTGTGCAAAGGTTTCTCCGGCGTCAGCGTCGAGTTATTGGAGCAGCTGGTTAATCTGCTTGTGTATGATGTCTTACCGGCGATTCCTTGCGAAGGCTCGGTGGGCGCGAGCGGCGATTTGACGCCTCTTTCCTATCTTGCTGCAGTATTGTGCGGCGAAGGCGAAGTTTTGCGCGCAGGAGCCATCGTCCCGGCGGCTACGGTATTGGCCGACGCCGGGATTACACCGCTGGGCTTGCGCCCCAAAGAAGCGCTGGCGATCATGAACGGCACGGCGGTGATGACCGCGCTCGCCTGCTTGAGCTATGCTCGAGGTGAATATCTCACCCGGCTGGCGACGCGCATCAGTGCGCTCGCATCGTTCGCCCTGGACGGTAACGCCGAGCATTTCGACGAGATGCTGTTTTCGCTAAAACCTCATCCCGGCCAGCAGTCGGTTGCCGGCTGGCTGCGCGAGGATTTGCCGGTTCATGTGTCGGCTGCCAACGGCAAACGGTTGCAGGACCGCTATTCGATCCGTTGCGCGCCCCATGTCATCGGCGTGCTCGCCGATGCGCTGCCGTGGTTGCGCTCGTACATCGAAAACGAACTCAACAGCGTCAATGACAATCCGATCATCGATGGGGCGAGCGAACGGGTTTTGCACGGCGGTCATTTTTACGGCGGCCACGTTGCCTTCGCCATGGACAGCATGAAAAACGCCGTGGCCAACTTGGCCGATTTACTGGACCGGCAGATGGCTTTGTTAGTCGACAGCCGCTATAGCAACGGCTTGCCTGCCAATCTCTCGGGAGTAGAAGGCCCGCGCGCGGCAATCAATCACGGTCTCAAAGCGTTGCAGATCAGCGTCTCGGCATGGACCGCGGAAGCACTCAAATTGACCATGCCGGCGTCGGTGTTTTCCCGCTCCACCGAGTGTCACAATCAAGATAAGGTCAGCATGGGCACCATCGCCGCGCGCGACTGCACACGGGTATTGGAATTGACCGAGCAGGTCGCCGCTGGGCTGCTGATCACAGTGCGCCAGGCGGTTTGGTTGCGCTGTCGTTTGAGTTCAGCCGTTTCACCGAGCCCGGCGCTCCAGGCGATGACCGACGCGCTCAGCGCCGACATCGCCGTGATTGAGGAAGACCGCCGCTTGGAACCGGATCTCCGGCTGCTGCTCGACCGCATTCGTGGCCGGGCATGGAAACTTTATGAGTAAGACCCCGAGCCGCTGGTTTGCCGAGACCGAGACCCAGGTGCAGTTCAACCATCTCGATCCGATGGAAATCGTCTGGCATGGCCACTACGTCAACTATCTCGAGCTCGCGCGCAGCGCCTTGCTCACGTCCATCGACTACAATTATCCGCAGATGAAAGCGTCGGGCTATGTTTGGCCGGTGATCGATCTGCATCTGCGTTACATTGCCCCGGCAAAGTTTGCCCAGCGGCTCAAGCTGCGCGCCGAGATCGTCGAATGGGAGAACCGGCTGAAGATCGCTTACCTGATGACCGATGGCGCAACCGGCCGGCGACTAAGTCGGGCGACGACGACTCAAGTTGCCGTGGAGATTGCCACCGGGGAAATGTGTTTCGTCTCGCCGCCGGTGCTGTTCGAAAAATTGGGTATCACGCCGCCATGACGCGCAGAACCCTCGCAGGCTGCTTGAGCTTGATCGCCTGGCCGCTCCTCGGCGCTGCGCCGGTGGCGGACATTCAAGCAATTTTGGCCAAGCCCAAGGTGTTGTGCGGCCGCTTCGATCAGACCAAGCAATTGGCCGGTTTGAAAAACCCGTTACGCTCAAGCGGCCGATTCTGCGTAGTCGCCGACAAGGGTGTGCTTTGGCGCAGCTTGCAGCCATTCGCCCAGACGTTGCGGCTGACCCGCGACGAGATCGTTCAATGGCAAGGCGAGCGCGTCACCATGCGCCTCGACGCGCGCCAAGAGCCGGCGCTGCGGCTGGTTAATAGTATTTTGTTTGCCGCGCTCGCCGGCGATCTCGGCCAGTTGGAAAAGCATTTCGACATCGACGGCGTCGTGCGCGACGGCGCTTGGAGCGTCAAGCTCAAGGCGCGCGATACCGGCGTGGCCAAAGTGATCGGCGCCATTGCGCTCGACGGTGCGGCCTTTGTCAAGAACATCGCCATTGACGAAGCCAATGGCGATCGCACGGCCATCGTCTTCTCGGCGATCCAAACCGGCGATCAGGCCATAAACAGCGATGAGGCGGCGTTATTTTGAAACCACGCCAGTGGGCTCCCTGGGTTTGGGCGGCGCTCGTCGCCGTGGTCTTGGCGCACAACGGCTATCTCTGGTGGCAGCAACGGCTCGCGCCCGATACGGACATTTTAGCGCTCCTGCCGGCCGAACGGCGCGATCCGGCACGCCAGCGGGCACTCCAACAAATGATCGCCGCGGCGCGACAAAATTTAATCGTGCTGATCGGCGCGCCCGACTGGGATGACGCGCGCCGGGCCGCGGCGGAGTATCGGAAAGCACTCGCGCCATATTCTGAGCTGATCGACGATTCGGGGACGATTACCGATCGTCGCCAGAATGATTGGCTTGAGTCATTCAAAAATCACCGGCTCACGCTGCTGACAACGGCAGATGACAGGGCACTGCGCAGCCAAGGGCGCCAATTTTGGCTCGATGACGCGTTGGCGAAACTCTATGGACCGTTCTCCGGGCCGCGCCCGCTGGCCTGGCAAGACGATCCATTCGGCTGGTTCGGTAATTGGCTGCAGCAGCGCGCCCAAGAGACACCGGTCCGGCCGCGCAACGGCGTCCTGTCGGTCAGCGACGGCGAACGCCATTACGTCGTGTTGCCGCTCACATTGCAGGTGCCGGCGTTCGCCCTTGCTGGGCAGCAGGCGTTGATGCCGGTGCTCGAACAGGCGCGTCACGCCGCGCGGCAAACGGTGGCCAAGATCGAAGTGATTCAAGCCGGTATCGTTTTGCACGCCGCCGCCGCGGCCGGTCAGGCGCGCCAGGAAATGTCCATCATCGGCGTCGGCTCGCTCGCCGGCATCTTGCTCTTGATCTGGCTCACCTTTCGCTCGCTCAAGCCGATCACCTTGGTGGCGCTGTCGATTGCCGTCGGCTATCTCGGTGCGCTGTCGATCTCGTCGCTTGTGTTCGAGCGGATTCATCTGATTACTCTGGTTTTTGGCGCTAGCTTGATCGGTGTGGCGCAGGATTACGGCATTTATTTTTTCTGCCGGCGGATGGGCGCCAAGGAAAAGCTCGATTCCTGGCAATTGCTGCGGCGAATTTTGCCAGCGCTGATTCTCACCTTGGTCACCACGCTGATCGGTTATCTGGGCCTCGTCTTGACGCCGTTTCCGGGTCTGCGTCAAATGGCACTGTTCTCCGCCAGCGGATTGATCTTCGCTTGGCTCACTGTGGTGTGTTGGTTTCCCAATTTGGTGCAAGCGAACAGTCGCGAACCCCGCGGCGTCACGGCGCGCTGGGGGATGATTCTAACGCACTGGCCACGCTTCACTTCTGAATGGCGCGCGTTGGGCACCGTGCTGGCGTTTGTCGGCTTGATCGGCTTCGGCGCCCTGCGGCTGACCGCGCAGGACGATATTCGCGCTTTGCAAAACTCACCCCAAGAATTGATCGACGATCAGCTCAAGGTCGGTAAAATTCTCGACTTGGCGACGCCGGCACAATTTTATTTGCTGCGCGGCACCAGTGCCGACGCTTTGCTTGAGCGGGAGGAACAACTCAAAGAGCGCCTTGATGTGCTGATTCAACGAAAAGAGATTGCCGGCTACCACGCGATCTCCAACTGGGTTCCGTCGGCGCGCCTACAACGCGAGCGCCGCCAAGCGATCGAGCAGGTCATTTTGTCTGACGAGGGGGCACTCGCCTTACTGGGCAAAAAAATTGGCGCCGACCATAACTGGTTGAGCGCGGCGCGGGCGCGCTTGCTTGGCGCGGCAGCGCCGCAGACGATTGAGGAGTTTTTCAAATCACCGGCGAGTGAACCTTGGCGCCATCTTTGGTTGGATCAAGTCGGTCAAGAGCATGCCAGCATCGTCGCCCTGCGCGGCGTTACCCGCAAAAGTTTGCCAGCGCTCCGTCAAGCTGCGACGGGACTCAAAGATGTAGAATGGGTAGATCAGGTGGGCGATATTTCCTCGCTTCTCGGCGACTATCGCCGTTACATGGGCTGGGTGATTTTAGTTTCATACTTTATCGTCTACGCGCTACTCTACCCGCGCTACGGCCGTAATAGTTGGCGCGTGTTGGTGCCAACGGCGCTGGCGAGCTTGCTGGCCTTGGCGTTGTTAGGGATGGGCGGGCAAGGACTTCAGCTGTTTCACCTGTTGGCCCTCATGTTGTTGCTCGGCATCGGCGTCGACTATGGTATTTTCATGCAGGAGCCGGATAGCCAACGGGATGGCGCCGCCTGGTTAGCCGTGGGCATATCGGCGCTGAGCACGCTGCTATCTTTCGGCTTACTGGGCTTGAGCAATACTCCGGCATTGCGTGCCTTCGGCCTAACCATGACCATCGGTATCGGCGCCGCCGCGCTAATCGTCCCTTGTTTTCGAGTCGCTTCCTCGGCGTCGCCGACGGTGCGCTGATCCGGTGCTTGATTGCGCTGCCGAGTTACGGCTAACTTGACGACAAGTATGGACGTGGAAGTTTTGATCATCGGCGCCGGACCGGCTGGCGCACTCGCGGCGGCGCTGCTGTGCCGCAAGGGCCTGCGAGTATTGGTGCTTGAGCGCGAACAGTTTCCGCGCTTCAGCATCGGCGAAAGTCTGCTGCCGCAAAGCATGGAATACCTTGAACAGGCCGGCATGCTCGGTGCGGTGGGGCGCGCCGGCTTTCAAATCAAAAACGGCGCCGCCTTCGGGCGCGGCCAGCAGTACAGCGAATTCGATTTTCGCGACAAGTTTTCCGAGGGTTGGAGTTACACTTATCAAGTGCCGCGGGCGCGCTTCGATCACCTGTTGGCGCTCGAAGCGCAACGGCAAGGCGCGGAGATCCGATTTCGCCACGAGGTGGTCGCGGTGGACTTAAGCAGCACGCGCCCCCGTGTCACGGTCAAAGATGGGCAAAACGACACGTCGATCATCGACGCCGGTTTCATTCTCGACGCCAGTGGCTTCGGCCGGGTTCTGCCGCGTTTACTTCGCTTGGAAAGGCCTTCGGACTTTCCCGTGCGCGGCGCGATCTTCACCCATGTCGAAGACCGGATTCCATCAATGGCGTTCGACCGCAACAAGATTCGCGTCAACGTGCAGCCGGATAACGGCGACCTATGGTATTGGTTGATTCCTTTCAGCGACGGCCGCTGTTCCGTTGGCGTGGTTGGTGCGCTCGAAGCGCTCGCCCGCTACCAGGGTACGGAAACCGATCGACTGCGCGCGCTAATTGCCGCAGATGCTTCGACGGAGCGCTTGTTGGCTCAGGCGCGTTGGGATACGCTGGCGCGGCAGCTAGTCGGCTACGCCTGCAACGTCAGTTCGTTGTGGGGCCGCGGTTATGCGCTGCTCGGCAATGCCGGCGAGTTTCTCGATCCGATTTTTTCTTCAGGCGTCACCATCGCTTTCAAGTCAGCCAGCCTGGCCGCGGCACTGCTGCCGCGTCAGCTCGCCGGCCGAGCGGTCGACTGGGACCAGGAATTCGCGTTGCCCCTTAAGCAAGGCGTCGACACCTTCCGCGCTTTCGTTGAGTCCTGGTACCGGGGCGGATTTCAGCGAATTATCTTTCATCCACGGCAGCCGCCGGACATACGCCGCATGATCGCGGCGATCCTGGCGGGTTACGTTTGGGACCAAAGCAATCCCTATGTGAGCCAGACTCAACGCCGCTTGGCGACGCTCGAGGAACTATGCTACCAGGGATGAGTTGGGGTTGTGCGGTGCTCGTAGTGATCGCGGCACATTTGTCCAGTTGCGTTGCCGTGCCACCGGAACCGGCACGGTTGGGACTCAAACTAGCACCGGCGACACTGGGAGCGTCGCTCAGTTTACAGCAGCATCTCAGCATCGAGAGACAGGGACATATAGACGAGCTTGATGCCGCCCTCGAAGTCGACGAACAAAAGCTCGACTTGGTCGGACTTGCCTTTGGCCAGCGGGTGTTCACACTGCGCTACGATGGCCACCAGCTCGAGGTTTGGCGTCATCCACTGTTGCCAGCCGAGCTGCGCGGTGAGGATGTGCTGGAAGACTTGCAAATGACGCTTTGGCCGATTGACGCGCTCAGGCGAGCCTTGCCGCTGGAGTGGCGAATCGAAGAAAACGGCCGGCGCCGAACCGTGCTGATGGACGATGCGCCGGTGCTGACTATCGACTACGATAGCGAGCCGCGCTGGAGCGGTAAAATCGTTCTGGCGAATTTGCGCTACCAGTACCGTTTGACGATTCAGTCGGTTTCGAGCGGTCCATGAGCATGATTAATCTCAACCAGCTGGGCATGATTAGCCCGCTCGGCAATTCCCTCGACGAAACTAAACGCTCACTGCTGGAGCTGGCGCGGAGCGGCGTGGCGTTGTCCGATGGCTATTCGCCTGGACGCCGGTTGCCGCTGGGCCTGATCGATCCAAATTTAATCTTGCCACGGATGGATGAATGGCACTTGCCTGACCGGAGCCGCAACAATCAACTAGCGCTGGCGGCCTTGAAGCAAATTCGGCCGGCGGCAGAGCGCGCCATCGAACGCTTCGGCGCGGCGCGGGTCGGTGTCGTCATCGGCACCAGCACCTCCGGCGTCGGCGAAGCGGAATCCGCATTGCGTGAATTTGTCTCGACGGGAGCGTTGCCGGAACGATTTCACTATGGTCAGCAAGAGTTGGCTTCACCGGCTACCGTCTTGGCGGCGGAACTCGGCATTACCGGACCGGCGTACGTCCATTCCAGCGCTTGCGCTTCGAGCGCCAAAGCGTTGGCCAGCGCGGCGCGGTTAATTCTCATGAACGCGTGCGACGCAGTGATTGCCGGCGGCGTCGACACTTTGTGCCGGTTTACAGTCGCCGGCTTCGCGGCTCTTGAATCGATCAGCACGACGCGCTGTAATCCACTCAGCCGCAATCGTGATGGCATTAACATCGGCGAAGGGGCGGCGTTGTTTCTCGTCAGCCGTGAACCGGCAACCGTGACGCTGCGCGGTTGGGGCGAATCGTCCGACGGCTACCACATGTCAGCTCCCGATCCGAGTGGTGTCGGCGCGCGCTTGGCGTTAGAACAGGCGTTATCGCGGGCCGCTGTGGCGGCGGCAGAAATTGAGTATGTAAACTTACACGGCACCGCCACGGTGCAGAACGATGCCATGGAAGCGCTGTTGATTCATCGGCTGTTCGGCGACCGAGTTTGCGTGAGTTCGACCAAACCCTTTACCGGTCATGCGCTGGGCGCGGCCGGGGCGATCGAAGCGGGACTATGCTGGCTGGCGATGCAAGACGACAATCGGTCCGGCAAGCTGCCGGCGCATTTATGGGACCAGGTGAGCGATCCGGCCTTGCCGGTTTTACAATTGGCCACACCGACTACTAGTCTTGGACATCCACCGCGCTGGTCGTTGAGCAACTCGTTCGCCTTTGGCGGCGCTAACGTGACGCTGGTATTGGCAAGAGATTGAAATGAACGTTCTTCAGGCTTTTGTGTGGATAACGTGTCACGTTGAATTTGTTTTGTTCACCACGAAGGGCACAAAGGACACGAAGGTTCCAGATAAGAAAACTCCGAACTTCGTGCTCTTCGTGTCCTTCGTGGTGAAAACATTTGTACCGTAAACCCGGAAGAACCGAAATGAAACTGCCCGACATTCGTACCTTGCTGCCGCACTCGGGACCGATGGTTTTACTCGACCATGTGGTTGCCGCCGATGCCAACAGTCTCTCCGCCGAAGTGCGGGTGCGAGCGGATAGCTTGTTTTGCATTGATGGCGGTGTCGGTGGTTGGGTGGGGCTGGAATATATGGCGCAAGCGATCGGGGCCTACGCCGGATATCGCGCGTGCCTGCACGGCGAGCCAATCCGCATCGGTTACTTGCTTGGCACCAGACACTACGTTTGCAAACAGCCGCGCTTCGCCGTGGGCAGGGTATTGAAAATTCATGTTAAGCGGGTCTGGCAAAGCGACAACGATTTGGCTTCCTTCGATTGCCGCATCGATGACGAGAGTGGCGAGCTGGCCAGCGCCAATGTTACGGTGTTCCAATCCGGCGACAGCGGAAAAATTCTTGACGTTGCCCACGCCGCGTGCAGTGTGGAACCATTAAGTGGCGTTTCCAAAGAGGTTTGAACATCGCCCGCGAAGTGGCTGCGTTTATTTAAATGGATCGTCGACATGAGTGACAGCGTCTTGGTGACCGGCTCGAGCCGGGGCATCGGCAAAGCCATTGCTCTGCGCTTGGCACGCGACGGTTTCGACATCGTCGTGCATTGCCAACGCCGGCGCGCCGAGGCCGATGATGTGGCTCAAGCCATTACCGCCATGGGACGGCAAGCGCGCGTGCTCCAGTTCGATATCGGCGCGCGCTCTCTGGTCGCGGCCGCTCTAGAAGCCGACATCGCCGAACATGGTTGCTACTACGGCGTCATTTGTAACGCCGGCGTGATTCGTGACAATGTTTTTCCCGCAATGAGCGGGGAAGATTGGGACCTGGTGTTGAAAACCAATCTCGATGGATTTTACAATCTGCTCAATCCGTTGATCATGCCGCTGGTGCGGCGGCGCGCGCCGGGTCGCATCGTGACGCTGTCCTCGGTTGCGGGTCTGATCGGCAATCGCGGCCAAGTGAACTACAGCGCGGCGAAGGCGGGGATCATCGGCGCTACCAAAGCGTTGGCGCTGGAGCTCGCCAAGCGCGAGATCACCGTGAATTGCGTCGCGCCCGGTCTGATCGACACCGACATGAGCGCTGGCGTGCCGCTGGACGAAGCGCTCAAGCTGATCCCCGCGCGGCGGATCGGCAAGCCGGAAGAAGTCGCCGCGCTGGTGAGCTTTCTCCTGAGCGCCGACGCCGCCTACATCACACGGCAGGTGATCTCGGTCAACGGAGGTCTGGCATGAAACGCCGCGTCGCCGTTACCGGCATGGCCGGAATAAGTCCCATCGGCAACGATTGGCCGAGCGTGCGCGCGCGCTTGAGCGAATATCGCAACGCGGTGAAGCACATGGCCGAGTGGAGCGATTATGACGGGCTGCATACCCAGTTGGGCGCGCCGGCCGCAGAGTTTGCGCTGTCCGAACGCTACACCACCAAGGCGACGCGGAGCATGGGTCGCGTCGCTTTGATGGCGACCCGTGCGAGCGAGCTGGCACTCGTCGACGCTGGGCTCTCCGGTGACCCGTTGATCAAGAGCGGCCACCTCGGCATCGCCTATGGTTCTTCCGCCGGTACGCCGAAGGCGATTTGTGACTTCGGCATGATGATCAACGAGAAAAGCACCAAGGGCATCAACGCGACCACTTATCTTAAAATGATGGGCCACACCGCGCCGGTCAATCTCGGCGTTTTTCTCGGTGTGACCGGACGCATCATTACGACGTCCAGCGCGTGCACGTCGGGCAGCCAAGGCATAGGCTACGGCTATGAGACGATCCGCGCCGGCCATCAACGCTCGATGATCGCCGGCGGTGCCGAAGAGTTGTGCGTCACCGAGGTGGCGGTCTTTGACACGCTGTTCGCCACCAGCGTGCGCAACGATGCCGCCGAGACCACACCGCGACCCTTCGACGTCGATCGCGATGGATTGGTCCTCGGTGAGGGCGCCGGCACCCTCATTCTCGAAGAGCTCGAGCATGCTCGATCGCGCGGCGCGCCTATCTACGCCGAGATCGTCGGTTTCGGCACCAACAGCGACGGCTGTCATGTGACCCAACCCAACGCCAAAACCATGCAAGTGGCAATGGAGCTAGCGCTGGCCGACGCCCACTTGCCGCCCTCGGCGATCGGTTACATCAATGCCCACGGCACCGGCACGCAGCACGGCGACATCGCCGAATCGCTGGCGACCCGCAACGTTTGCGGCAACCACGTGCCGGTGAGCTCGCTCAAGAGTTATATGGGACACACGCTGGGCGCCTGTGGCGCGCTGGAAGCGTGGATGACGATTGAAATGATGCGCTGCGCTTGGTTCGCGCCGACGATCAATCTCGCAACCGTAGATCCGTCCTGCGCCGAGCTGGATTACATTATCGATGAAGGCCGCAGGCTCGAGTGCGAATACGTCATGTCCAACAACTTCGCCTTCGGTGGCATCAACACCTCGTTGATCTTTCGGCGCTGGGCCTAGAAACAATGATTCCCAAGAATAAAAATCGCGCTCGGTAAAATATCTATTAGGGGTATGAATATGAAATCGTTCGTCCGCTTGTTGCTGGCGCTCAGTTGCGATGTCGGCAACGTCATTTTCACGGTACGGTTAAAGGGCGACTTGGTGAAGATTGCCGAATGAAAGAAATGACGCAGTTTCTTGTGAGTTGCTTATCATAGTTCCTAGCATAAACTCGAAAGGAGTAGGTCGATGAAAAACATTATTTGGTTAACGATTTTTTTCGCTTTAACGATGAGCTTGGTCTGGCCGGCTCAGGCGCGCGATACCAAATACCTTCTGCCGATCGCGGCCGCCTTGGAAGGCCAAGACGCGAAAAATCGGCTTGACGGCTCGGTTAAGTTTTTTTACGGCAATCAAGAAACTCCAAAGGTTCTGGCCAAGCTTAGTACCGATGTGACCAATCTCAAAACCAATGCCGTGGGTAAGTCGGACGAAAAGGCGTGCAATTGGGTGTTTCTCTCGGCAATGATTCAGCTCGAGAAGCGCGCCAAGCAGCTCGGCGCCAACGCGGTCATCAACATCGTCAGCTATTATAGGAAAGAGGTCATGTCGAGTGCCACTGAGTTTGAATGTCATGCCGGCTCGGTGATCGCTGGCGTCGCGCTCAGGGGTGAATTCGTCAAGATCGCCGAATGAGTAATCCAGACGGCGCTTGATTGAACAGCGAAAAAAACTTGCGCGGATTTATCGAAGCCGAATCGCTGGCGCCAACTGAGTTCACCACTAAACCATGCGAATTGGCAGTCGCGCTGCTACTTCGTGTCCTTGCCAATGCGCCACAGGAGTATCGTGTGATAATGCACAAGGCCGCCAGTCTTTTTTTCCGGTTCTGATAATTTCTCGGTCTTATCCGGCTCCCAGCCTTCGATGCCGAAGTCGTGGGCGACGATGCGGGCGCCGGGTTTCAAAAATTTCTTGAAGCTCGGCTTCATCGCCTCGTTGAACCAGGGGAGCATGTAGAGTGTGACCACCGTGGCTTTCGAGATGTCTGCCTTCATTGCGTCTTCGGCGCGAAATTCGACTAGGTGGCTGACGCCCGCGGCTTTGGCGTCCTTGCGCGCTTTGGCGAGCAGCAAACTGTCCATTTCGATACCGATCGCCCGCACGCCGTATTTCTGCGCGGCGCGGATGACGATCCGGCCGTCACCACTGCCGAGATCGTAAACCACATCGCCCTTTTTGACTTTGGCGAATTCGAGCATCCTGTCGATGACTTCGATGGGCGTGGGAACAAAGGGAATTTCTTCCGGGAAATCCGCGCCGGCGCTAGCGCCCAGAAACATCAGCGTCCAACCCATGACTACGGTCGCGAAAAGTGTTTTCATGCGGGCTTTCATAGCACGCGGCGGGGACGGCTGGAAGCAGCGGCAGTAGGCGAGGTGATTAGAAACCGTTGTCGATACGGTTTGCGCGAACCGCTGATTGTTTGTGATTTAGCGGAAAATTTGGCTATATGAGGAGATGCACATTAACGTCCCTGACAAATCCATAAAGCGCCCGCCGCTATCGTTACCGTTCTACTACGGCTGGTTCATCCTATCGCTGTGCTTCTTGACGACGTTAACTAGCGCCGGTGTGCGCTCGTCGCCGTCGGTCCTGATCCATCCGCTGGAGGCGGAGTTTGGCTGGAGCCGAACCATGATCGCGTCCGCGGTGAGCATGAACCTGTTGCTCTTCGGCGTTGCTGCGCCGGTGAGCGGTTGGCTGATCGACCGCGTCGGACCGCGCATGGTGATGCTGGGCAGCTTGACGATGTTGATCCTCGGCGTCAGCGGCACGATGGCGTTGACGGAGTTTTGGCAGTTTTTTTTGGTCTGGGGAATCATCGTCGGCATCGGCGCCGGCGGCGTTGGCTCCGTCCTAACCGCCACCGTTGGTAATCGCTGGTTCGTTGCCAAGCGCGGCCTCGCTCTCGGCATCCTCGGCAGCGCCAGTTCGACGGGACAGATTATCTTCCTACCGTTGTTCATGGCGATGATCACGTTCGCCGGCTGGCGTATGGGTTCCATGGCGTTGATCATCGTCGCGATTATTTTGTTGCCGCTGATTTTTTTCTTCATGCGCGACGATCCATCCGAGGTCGGCTTGCAGCCCTACGGCGCCGACGACCCGAAGGCCGCGGCCGCGGGCGGCGCGACCTCGCTACGCGGCATGTCGGCGAAGAACGCCACGATCACCGCGCGGGAAGTCGTCACTAACCCGACTTTCTGGCTTCTTTGCAGCAGCTTCTTTGTCTGCGGCGGAACTGCCAACGGCCTGATTGGCACGCATCTGATCCCGCATGAAATCGAAATCGGCATTCCGCAGATCGCCGCCGCCGGATTGCTCGGCTTGATGGGCGCGCTCAACATGGTCGGCACGATTTTTTCCGGCTGGATGGTCGACAAAGTCCAGCCGCATAAATGGCTCGCGCTGGTTTATGCGCTGCGCGGCTGTTCCCTGCTGCTATTGCCGTTTGTCCGCGATTATTTCGGCTTGGTAGTTTTCGCTATTATCTACGGTTTGGACTGGTTCGCCACGGTGCCGCCGTCGATGGCGATTACCGCGGATACTTTCGGCCGGCAGAACGTCGGCAAAGTTTACGGCTGGATTTTCATGTCGCATCAGATCGGCGCGGCGATCATGGCATCGGCGGCGGGCGCCGTGCGCACTCATCTGGGCAACTACGACATCGCTTTTTTTGCCGGTGGCATGATCGCCATGATCGCCGCGACCTGCGCCTTAAACATCAAGCCGAAGCCCAAGGAAGTCGCGTCGCCGCCAGTGGGCGCGCAACCGGCAGGAGCGTAGGCGAGGCGTTAGCGTCGCAGTTTCGGGTGGGTTGGATTCGGGGAAAGATTATCCCGCCAAGTCGCAAAGACGCCAAGTTCGAATTGTCATTTCGACCGAAGGGAGAAATCTTTTTTAGATTCCTCGCATTCGCTTGGGATGACGGGCCTCGGCCCGTCACCTTTGCGCCTTAGCGCCTTTGCGGGAGATATCCCGAGACGGATCGGTGCGCGAAGCGCACCCTACGAAAACTTTCGTGTCCTTCGTGCCTTCGTGGTGAATCCGACTTTTCTCATTGTCGTTGCGGCTTTGCCGCGCTAGGTTCTTTGCGGTTAAAATTGTCTTCTAATCCGATTCGGTGAAATTCGACACGCGCCACACGTTATTCTCTAAGCGCGCGGTGATGAGCCACTTACGCGTGAACGCGGTGCCGTCGTCGGATTGAATTCGTCCTTCATACAAGTAAGTCGACCGTGTCTCGCTCTCTTTTTTCTCTAGCAAGCTGTAATTCACGCGCGGCTTTTGGGTCGACGCGTCGATCTGGTGGCCAGCGGTGAGACGGATTTCTTCATTGATTTTAGCCAAGGCAACGCTCACCGCGTAGCTCTTGGCCTTCTGCAAATCGAAATTGACATAGTGCTGATCGACGAATTCCTCGGCGACGCCTTGGGCGGTGCTGCGATCGCGGCCGCAGGCGGTGAGCAGGAGCAGCGGCAGCAACATTTTCGCGAGACGCTTCATATCGCTTGATACTGTACATGTTCCGTCAGCCAATCCAACGCCTGGCGCATCGCTCGCTGCATGAGGATGGGATCGGACAAACGATGATCGCCGCCTTCCAGAATCGATAGGCGCTGCGAATTCTTCAGGCAGCCGTGCAACTCATGGGCTTCCGCCACCGGCACGACTTCGTCGGCGTCGCCATGGAGGATCAGCACCGGACATTGAATGCTTCGCGCGGCGCCGGGGACATCGATGCTTTCCAAGTCTTCGAGCATATTTACGTTGAGACGTTGGCCGTTGTAGCGCGTGAAGCCGCGTTTGCGCCAGCGTTCCAAACCGGCCGGGGATAATACCCGCTTGGGAAAATTCTCCGGATGAAGCGGCGCCGCGAGCGTGGCTAGAGCGGCAACCTGCCGTTCCGCCGCGGCAAACATGAGCGCCACCGTGCCACCCATGCTCGAGCCGAAGATGGCAATTTTTCCACTATGACGATTGCGCATTAGCTCATAAGCCGCCCGGAGATCCTCGACTTCGCCACTGTAAGTAATGTCTGCGAACTTGCCGCTCGATTCGCCGACGTAGCTGAAATCGAAACGCAGAGTCAGAATTCCACGCTGCGCCAAGTGCCGGCCGAGAAAAATCAGCTTTTCGCTATTCTTGTCCGACTCCATGCCGTGGCAGAGAATTGCCGCGCCGGCCGAACTGTTTTCCACCGGATGATGCAGCACGCCGGCGAGCGTGTCGCCGCGCGAGTTGGAAAATGAGATGGGTTGTTCGTTTGTCACTTCGGCTAGGACAAAATCAGAACCCGCATATCACAAGTGTTGTGCGGCAATAAGCGCAGTGGAAATTTCCTTGGTGATAGAATTCTAGTCTTCGAGTTAATTTACCACGGCAGCGCTCGCGGCTTCTGAGTTCGGTCCGCGGCAATAAAATAGTTCAAATATTGTTGTCGTGAAATTTCCCGATCTTGGCTCAGAAGTCTTTGTTTTGGGTAAAGGCTGACATGTCATTGGCGC
>Ga0137437_1000244_pt1 | contig 15629 bp, 18 predicted proteins | sample EasRivERMGT138_2_FD_102332 | JGI IMG/M metagenome (GOLD analysis project Ga0137437, IMG submission 102332) | Soil microbial communities from meander-bound floodplain in the East River, Colorado, USA - East River MetaG ERMGT138_2 | ecosystem: Environmental > Terrestrial > Soil > Floodplain ...
CGCGCTCTTCCAGCCGGTGAGCCAGCTGATGAGCTCCGACGTGCTGACGGTGGAGCTGGAGGCGGACCTCGACGAGATCATCGACCTGCTCACCGAGCATCGGATCGGCGCCGTCCCGGTCGTCAGCGCCGATCACGCCAGCTTCACCGTGAACCAGAACGTCGCGCCGCCGCCGGGCGGGCTGTCGACGCCGATCTCGCCGCCGTGCGCGTGGACGATCGACAATCAGAGCCTCGGCCAACGTGAGACACGACACATGAGTCCGCGCGCGCCGCGATCGCATCGCGTATCAAACCTACATCTTCCTGATTCACGAGGGCCGCCCAGGTGAATAGCCGCGGCGGTCGTCGACTCCATGGCGCTATCCGCGTGACCCGCCCGACGGAGTCAACGCATCAGCGCCGGCGCGTCGAGGAACGGCGCGATGATCGGCATCAGCAGGTCGGCGCGCTCGACGATCTGCAGGTGGTCCGTCCGCAGCAAGATCGCCAGCGCGCCGTGCCGGAACATGCGAAGCATCTCGACGGTGTGCGGAGTGGTCCGACGGGGCGGCGATCCGGTCGCCGCGGACGGCCTCAGCTGTGGGGGCGCTCGGGCGGACGGACACCTGCGCGCTGGCGCGACGTGGCGTGAGGCACTTCACCGAACGTGGGTACTCAGCTTGGTAACCGGGGAGCACGCCCGTAGAAACGTCGACAACAAACAGTTGACGCCGCCCAGAAGGATGGTTAGGCTGTCTTTGTTGGACGATCCAACCCAACGCCCGGGACGGGTGGGACACCCCGAAGGGGAGCAACGTGATCGTCGTCGAGATTCTCATCCCTCTCACCTCCAACGAGGGCGCTGCGTTCGACGCGGCTCACCATGCGGCTTTCGAGGCCCACCTGATCGCTAGCTTCGGTGGCTTTTCGCTCCTGCCTGGTACGGTCCGTGGCGGTTGGATGGACGCTGGCGTCGTCTTCACGGACGAAACCCGTGTCTACGCGGTGGCCGTCGTCTCGTTGCTCGGCGACAGCGGCAAGGTCGTCCGCGTCGTGGAGATCGCGAAGACTCACTACGGACAGCTCGCGATCTTCGTCCGCTACCTTGGGCTTGCCGAGGTCCTCTAGCCAGATCGCCGAGCGGAGCGCCCGCTCCGGCCCCGTTTTTCGCATCTCGAACCTGGAGCACCACCATGCCGACCCACAACACGATCAACGGACGAACGATCGACTACGAGCCTACGCCTGCCGAGGCGAAATTCATTCATCGCGTCGAAGCAGCGGTCGCCAAAGCTGCGGTTACCGAGGCCGAGCTCCGCTCGCTGATCTACGGGACCGAGAACCCGCTGCTCGACCAGCAGGCCGGCTACAGCTTCGTCACGGCCGCGGCGTTCGACAATCCGGTGTTCCGCGTCCTGGTTGATCTGCTCGATCAGAAGCGCGTGCGGATGGGGAGTCTCGATCCGGTGAAGGCAGCAGCGAAGTACACGCTGAGCGTCGCCGAGGCGGCCGAGCGGCTCGGCATCCGCGACAGCGCGGTACGCACCGCCATACTCGAGGGCAGGTTGCCAAGCTGGATCAAGGACGGCCAGATTCGGCTCGCACCGGCGAGCGTCGACAGCTATGAGGTCAGCCGTCGCGGACGCCCGCCGCGGTTGCTCGTGACCTGCGGTAGCAAGGACGGGGCCTCGATGCGCGTCCGCGTGGTCGGCGGCGAGCTCGAGGTGAGCAAGAAGGCCGGGGGGCTCGTGGAGGGGCAGGTGGCCAGCTGGGAGAAGGTCGGCGTGATCACCGAGGCGAAGCGCGAGAGCCCCGGCGGCGTCAAGGAGGTGACGTATCGCTACTGGTTGCTCAAGCCAGGCGGGCAGCAGCGAGCGGTCGAGCTGGAGCCGTTCAAGGTCGTGGGGAGGTTCACGATCGTGGAGCAGAAGAACGGGAAGGCGGCGAGCGAGGCGTGGCACGACCTCGAGCGATCGTCTGAATCATCCCCCCTCGCGCATGTCTCGGGTGGCTGATTCCCGTGCCTCGCCACTCGCACTATGGCCGATCTCGTCCGCTGCGAAATCCGAGTCCTGATCTATTCCGCGCCCGACGGGCGGCGTCGTCGCGTCGAGGAACGGCGCGATGATCGGCATCAGCGGGTCGCCGCTCTCGACGATCTGTAGGTAGTCCGTCCGCGGCAAGTTCGCCAGCGCGCCGTGCCGGAACGTGCGAAACATCTCGACGGAGTGAAGTGGAGCCACCATTGGAGTAGCCGATGAAGTCGGCATGGGCGATCCCGCGATCCCTCGCTGCTGCAGCTGCTTGGTTCAACCGGTGATGGCGATCGCCGCGGCGCCCCGGACGCGGGGATTGCCTGGGAGGATCTCGCAGCGTGCCGCCTCCGATCTACATCCACCTACCAGCGTCGAGCGATGATCGAGAGCAGCCATGACAAAGTACGTGATGACCCCGGACGCGCAACGACTCGACCAGCTTGTTGCGACCCAGATCATCGCCGATGCCGAAGTCGCGAACTGCTGGGAGCTGGTGCGCCTCGGTATCCAGATCAACTGGATCGGCACCGGCAACCTGGGCCGGCTTATCGGTCATCTCCGTGCCGGCAATGGCATGACGCTCGACGACCTCACGATCGAGGTCGACCCGCCGGGAACTGATCGCATGCTTGTTGGGATTCTCGACGACCAGCGAACGTGCTCGGCATCGAAGATGATCGAAGAGCTGGAGCGCCTGGCCGGTCGAGCGGGCGCTGCGAGCCCTGCCGGCGGTCGGCCGACGGGTGGAGGCGCAAACACCGGAACGTCCCCCGGCACCAGCGCAGCCGGGGCCGAGGCTCCCGATCTGCTCGGCACCACGCCGGATCGCCTGGCGGGCGACCCCACGGCCTATCGCGCCCAGGTGGGGCGAGTGCGGGCAGCCGCAGCGTGCTGGCGCGACGTCGTCTCCGATCCGAGCAGCGAGGTGGCCGCTCGCGACGCCGCCGAGGCCGAGCTGCGCACGTTGCTGTCGACGGCCGGTTTCCAGGCTGCAGCGACCGCGGCAGGCCGGGTCGGCGATCTCGAAGGCACAGTGCGCGCTCGGCGTGGAACCCGACCGAATTGTCGGCGCCTTACGCGCGATCGCTGACTGGCTTGAGCAGGCGAACGCCCGCCGCCAGCGCGGTCGTCGACCGCATGATCGCAGCGCTCGATACCGCCGCCGCATCCTTCTCGGCCGTCTCACCCCAGCCGCGGCCGAGGCGGAGCGAGACCAAGGGAGCCGGAAGAAGCGTTCAATCGCTAGCACGTGATTCTCTCAGCGCCGCCGCGAAGTCCTCGGGCTGCAGGCTCGTGATGATGCCCCACTTCTTGGCTGGACAATTCCAAGACGAATAACATGCGGGCAACATCTGGAAACAAGGATCTATTTCGAGCACGTCAGCCGCACAGGTCCAGGTATGGCCCGGCGTCCTCACGCGGGTGAGACTTGCTTGTCACCGCGGCGCCGCCGACGCCAGCTTCACCGTGAACCAGAACGTCGCGCCGTGGCCGGGCGGGCTGTCGACGCCGATCTCGCCGCCGTGCGCGTGGACGATCTCGCGCGCGATGAACAGCCCCAGCCCGGCGCCGCCGGCCGTGGCGCCGGGGACGCGCGCGTACTTGTCGAAGATCGTCTGCTGGTACTCCGGCGGGACGCCGGGGCCCTCGTCGCTGACCTCGACGCGCAGCACGCCATCCTGCGGGATGGTGCGGACCGTCACCGTGCCCCCGGCCGGGCCGTGGCGGATCGCGTTGCCGAGGAGGTTGGCGATCACCAGCAAGATCCGCTCGTGGTCGGCCATGACCGGCGACGTGTCGGGCAGGAGCTCCGAGCGCAGTTGCACGTCGCGCGCCGCGGCCGCCGAGCGCTGGGCCTCGAGCGCCTCGCGGACGAGCTCCTCGGGATCGTGCGTGGCGAGCCGCAGCTCGATCCGGTCGGCCTCGATGCGCGATAGGTCGAGCAGCTCGTCGACGATCGACTGCAGCCGATCGCAGTCCTCGCGCGCCGCGAACACCAGGTCGCCCTGCTTGGGGGTGAGCGGGCCGACGGCCTGCTCGGCGAGCAGGTGCACCGCCATGCGCAGCGAGGTCAACGGCGTGCGGAGCTCGTGCGCCACGGTCGCGACGACATCGTTGCTCAGCTCCTCGAACCGGTGCAGCCGGGTGACGTCCTGGAACACGATCGTGGCGCCGACGACGTCGCCCTCCTCGGCGTAGAGCGGGGCGGCGCGCGGCAACAGCAGCCGCTCGCCGTCGCCGGTGGCGATCTTGACCGCCTCGTCGAGGCTCTTGGGGATGTAGGCGCCGTGGCCCGCGGCGACGTGCTGGCGCATCCGCTCGACGACGCTGCGGATCGCCGGCTCGAGCTTGGCGAGCGCGCCGGCGCCGGCCTCGGGGCGCGCCTTGAGGACTGCCTCGGCGGCCCGGTTGGCGTGGCGCAGCTCGCCGTCGAGCGCGACGACGAGCACGGGATCGGGCAGGCTGTCGATCGTCGCCTGGGCGGCGAGCTGGGCCTCGAGCAGCTCGCCGAGCGAGCTCTGCCGGTACTTCTGGATCCGCTCGGCCATCGTGTTGAGCTCGCGCGCGAGCGCGCCGATCTCGTCGCCGCTGTCGACGTGCGCGCGCACCGCGACGTCGCCTTCCCCGAGCCGGCGCGCGGTCTGGCCGAGCACGCCGAGCGGGCGCAGCACGCGCGAGGTCATGATCGACGACGCGGCAAGGCCGAGCACGAGGCCGGCGATCGAGACCATCACGAGCAGGGTGTTCCACCTGCCGGCCAGCCGCTGCGCGCGATCGCTCTTGCCGATCATCGCGTCCTCGTTGAGCGTCAGGATCGCGTCGGCGGCGTCCTGGACCGCGAGGAACGCGGGCAGGAGCTGCGCGAAGTAGCGCTCGTCGAGCCCGCTCGCGTCGGGCGCCTCGCGGACGGCGGCGACCGCGGCGCGATAGGCGGTCCACGCGGCGCGCAGCCTGGCCGTGGCGTCGCGCTCGCCCGGCTCGGTGATGTTGTCCTCCTGGGCGCGCAGCTCGTCCTCGAACCTGGAGATCTTGGCGTCGATCTGCGCGAACCCGCGCGCCGCCCGCCCGAGGACCGCGACCACCAAGCCGCTGTCGATCTGCTCCGCGGCGTCCTTCATCCGCTCGGCGGCGAGCACCGAGTGGTAGTTGTCCTTGAGGATGGCCTCCGAGCCGCGGGCGAGCGCGCGGGTCACCACGCTGCCGACCACGATCGTGACGCCGAGCGCGAGGACCAGCGGCAGCTGGGCGAGCAGGAGCTTGGTGCCGAGCCTCACGCGCGATCGTCCTCGCCGGCGCCGCCGACCGACACGATGTGGACGTCGAGGTCGTCGGCCTCGTGGAGCAGACGGAGCGGCACCGCGCGGCCGAGCAGCCGCCGCCACCATGGCTGGTGCGAGCGGCCGATCACCAGGTGGCCGACGCCGTGCGAGCGCGCGAAGTCGATCAGCGCCGTCACGGGATCGCGGGCCGCAAGCCGCACGACCTCGGCGCCGAGCTCGCGGGCGAGCGCGATGTTGCCGAGCAGGTGGCGCTGCGCCTCGGCGTCGATCCGCTCGGGCGCTTCCTTCGGCGTCTCGACGTAGACCACGAACCAGTCGCCGGACAGCCGCCCCGCCATCCGCGAGCCTTTACGCAGGAGCGTCTCGGCGTGCGGCGGGTACGACGACATGCACACCATCACGCGGCCGTGCGCGGCGCGCGCGTCGCCGTTGGTCGTCCGGGCCTTGGTCTCGCTCTGGCGCTCGACGCTCTCGGCGACCTCGCGCAGGGCGAGCTCGCGCAGGGTCATCAGGTTGCCGTCCTTGAAGAAGTGCTCGAGCGCCCAGCCGACCTTGTCGGGTGCGTAGATCTTGCCGGCCTTGAGCCGCTCGAGCAGATCCTCGACCGCGAGATCGAGGTTGACGACCTGCACGGCTTCCTTGACGAAGCGGTCCGGGACGGTCTCGCGGATCGCCACGCCCGAGGCCTCCTCGACCACGTTCTTGAGCGATTCGAGGTGCTGGATGTTGAGCGCGCCGATCACGTTGATCCCGGCGGCGAGGATGTCGAGCACGTCCTGGTAGCGCTTCTTGTTCTTGCTGCCCGGCGCGTTGGTGTGCGGGATCTCGTCGACGATGCACACCGCGGGCTTGCGCGCGAGGATCGCATCGAGATCCATCTCCTCCACGGTCACCCCGCGGTATTCGACCTTGCGGCGCGGCACGACCTCGAGCCCGGCGATCAGGCCCTCGGTCTCGGCGCGGCCGTGGGTCTCGACGAACCCGAGCACGACGTCGACGCCGCGCGTGCCGAGCGCGCGCGCCTCCTCGAGCATCCGGTAGGTCTTGCCGACCCCGGCGGCGAACCCGATGTAGAGCTTGAGCCCGCCGCGCCGGGTGCGCTGCACCAGCTCGAGGAAGTCCTCCGCGCGTCGGCTCGCCGTCACCACGATATCGTAGCTCCCGGCGAGGTGTGGTTTCGGGTCGGCGCGCCGGCTCGTCATCACTTCGTCGCGCCGTCCCCGGCGACATGGGCGGGCCGGCCGAACTGGCGATCGAGCGCGAGGTTGACCGCGAGCACGTTGACGCGCGGCTCGCCGAGGAACCCGAGCTCGCGGCCCTCGGTGTACGCGGCGATCACCGCCTGCACGCGATCGACCGCGACGCCGCGCGCCCGGGCGATCCGCGGCGCCTGCAGCATCGCGGTGTCGGGCGAGACGTGCGGATCGATTCCGCTCGCCGAGCGGGAGACCGCGTCGGCGGGCACCTCGGTATCCGCGGGGAGGCCGTTGTCGGCGCGGAACGCGGCCGCGAGATCCTTGGCCCCGGTGAACGACTCGTCGGCGTCCTTGGTCGCCGGATCGTCGGGCTGGCCGTCGCGCAGCTTCTTCGACGTCGTGCCGAGGTTGGTGCCGCCGGAGTTACTGGCATCGTACGAGTTGGCGGACGGCCGCGATCGAACGTAGGCGGCGTCGGCGAAGCCCTGGCCGAGAAGCTCCGAGCCGACCTCGCGGCCCTTGTCGTCGACGACGATCGAGCCGTTCGCGCGCGCCGGAAACACGACCTGCGCGAGGCCGGTGACCGCGAGCGGATAGACCAGGCCGGTCAACACGAGGGTGACGAGCGTGGCGCGGAAGGCGATGGCGATGGTGTTCATGTGGCCCCCAGTGTGGCGAGGACGAGGTCGATCAGCTTGATCCCGACGAACGGCGCCACGATGCCGCCGGCGCCGTAGATCAGGAGCGAGCGGCGCAGGATCGCGGCCGCTCCGAGCGGGCGGTACTTGACGCCGCGCAGCGCGAGCGGGATCAAGAGGATGATGATGATCGCGTTGAAGATCACCGCAGACAAGATCGCCGACAGCGGCGATGCCAGGTTCATGATGTTGAGCGGCGCGATCTGCGGATAGACGCCCATGAACATCGCCGGCAGGATCGCGAAGTACTTCGCGACGTCGTTGGCGATCGAGAAGGTGGTCAGCGAGCCGCGGGTCATGAGCAGCTGCTTGCCGACCTCGACGATCTCGAGGAGCTTGGTCGGATCGGAGTCGAGGTCGACCATGTTGCCGGCCTCCTTCGCGGCCTGCGTGCCGGTGTTCATCGCGACGCCGACGTCGGCCTGCGCGAGCGCCGGCGCGTCGTTGGTGCCGTCGCCGGTCATCGCGACCAGCTTGCCCTTGGCCTGCTCGTCCTTGATGAGCCGCATCTTGGTCTCGGGCGTGGCCTCGGCGAGGAAGTCGTCGACGCCGGCCTCGCCCGCGATCGCCTTGGCGGTGCGCGGGTTGTCGCCGGTGATCATCACGGTGCGGATGCCCATCGCGCGGAATCGTACGAACCGCTCGCGGATGCCCTGCTTGACGATGTCCTTCAGGTGGATGATGCCGAGCACGCGGGCGCCGTCGCTGACCGCCAGCGGCGTACCGCCGGTGTCGCCGATCTTGCCGGCGGCCTCGCGGACGTCGTCGGGCATGCCGCCGGCGTGCGTTGCGACCGCGTCGACCGCGCCCTTGCGGATCTGGCGGGTGCCGAGGTCCAGGCCGCTCATCCGGGTCTGCGCGGTGAATTTGATGAACGTGGCGTCGCCAAGCGCGGCGGCGTCGCGCGGCGGGACGCCGTACTTGTCCTTGACCAGCGTGACGATCGATCGGCCCTCGGGCGTCTCGTCGGCCAGGCTCGACAGCATCGCGGCCTCGGCGAGGTCCTCGATCCGCACGCCGGCCGCCGGGATCAGCGCGGACGCCATCCGGTTGCCGTACGTGATCGTGCCGGTCTTGTCGAGCAGGAGCACGTCGACGTCGCCGGCGGCCTCGACCGCGCGGCCGCTCATCGCGATCACGTTCTTGCGCATCAGCCGGTCCATGCCGGCGATACCGATCGCCGAGAGCAGGCCGCCGATCGTGGTCGGGATCAGGCACACGAGCAGGGCCACGATCACCGTCGCGGTCAGGTGGACGCCCGAGTAGATCCCGAGCGGCACGAGCGTGACGCACGCGAACAGGAACACGATCGTGAGGCCGACCAGGAGGATGTGCAGCGCGATCTCGTTCGGCGTCTTCTGGCGCGACGCGCCCTCGACGAGCGAGATCATCCGGTCGAGGAACGACTCGCCGGGGTTCGCCGCGATCTGCACGACGATGCGATCCGACAGCACCTTGGTACCGCCGGTCACGCTCGACCGGTCGCCGCCCGACTCGCGGATCACGGGCGCCGACTCGCCGGTGATCGCGGACTCGTCGACCGAGGCGATGCCCTCGATGATCTCGCCGTCGCCGGGGATCAGCTGGTTGGCCTCGACGACGACGAGGTCGCCCTTGCGCAGCTGCGACGCCGGGATGACCTCGGGGAGCTCCTTGCCCTCGACCACCCTCCGCGCGACGGTCTCTTGCCGCATCTTGCGCAGCGTGTCGGCCTGGGCCTTGCCGCGGCCCTCGGCGACCGCCTCGGCGAAGTTCGCGAAGAGCACCGTGAACCACAGCCACAGCGTGACCGCGGCGGTGAACCAAACCGGCGCCGCGCCGTCGGGAGCCGCGACGAGGTCGCGGACCACGAGCACGGTCGTCAAGACCGAACCGATCGCGACGACGAACATTACCGGGTTCTTGTAGAGCACTCGCGGATCGAGCTTCTTGAAGCTGTCCTTGACCGCCGCACGGACGATCGCGGGATCGAACATCGACACCTTGGGTTTCGCATGCTTCGCCATCACAGCACCTCGCCGCGCAGGGCCTGGAAGTGCTCGACTACCGGGCCCAGCGACAGCGCCGGGAAGAACGTGAGCGCACCGACGATCAGGATCACCGCGACGAGCAACGCGGTGAACAGCCACCCGTTGGTCGGGAACGTACCCGGCCCGGGCAGCACGGTCTTCTTGTTGAGCATCGCGCCGGCGATCGCCAGCGCGGGGACGATGATGAAGAATCGCCCGGCCAGCATGGTGAAGCCGAGGCAGATGTTCCACCAGTCGGTGTTGGCGTTGAGCCCACCGAACGCCGAGCCGTTGTTGCCGGCGCCGCTGGTGAACGCGTACAGCATCTCGGACAGCCCGTGCGGTCCGGCGTTGTTGAGCGACGATGTGCCGTAGCTCGCCACCGATGCCCACGCGGTGAACCCGAGGATGATCAGCGGGAACACCAGGACGTAGAGCATCGCGAGCTTCATCTCGCGACCCTCGATCTTCTTGCCGAGGTACTCCGGGGTTCGCCCGACCATCAGGCCGGCGATGAACACCGTGAGCACCACCATCATCAGGATGCCGTAGAGACCCGCGCCGACGCCTCCGAAGATCACCTCGCCGAGCTGGATGTTGACTAGCGGCACCATCCCGCCGATCGGCGTGAAGCTGTCGTGCCACGAGTTGATCGCGCCGCACGACGCGTCGGTCGTCACCGTCGCGAACAGCGCCGAGTTGGTGATCCCGAACCGGACCTCCTTGCCCTCCATGTTGCCGGGCGCCGCCGCGACCGTCAGATCGTGCAGCGCGGCGTTCGGGTGCGACTCCGCCCAGTACGCGGTCGCCACGCCGGCGGCGAACAGCACCGACATCGCGGCGAACAGCACCCAGCCCTGCTTCTGGTCGCGCGCCATCCGGCCGTACGTGTAGGTCAGGCCGGCGGGGATCGCGAAGATCAGCACCATCTCGAGGAAGTTCGTCACCGCGCTCGGGTTCTCGAACGGGTGCGCGCTGTTCGCGTTGAAGAACCCGCCGCCGTTGGTGCCGAGCTCCTTGATGGCTTCCTGCGACGCGACCGGCCCCATCGCGATCAGCTGCTTGCCACCCTCGACCGTGGTGATCTGGTGGTACGCGGCCAGGTTCTGGATCACGCCTTGTGACACGAGGACGAGCGCGACGACGACGCAGATCGGCAAGAGCACGTAGACGATGCCGCGGATCAGATCGACGTAGAAGTTCCCGACGCCCTTGGGGCCATCGAGCCCGGGTTGCCGGGTCAGGCCGCGCGCGACGACCAGCGCGACGCCGATGCCGACCGCGGCCGACGTGAAGTTGTGCCACGCCAGCCCCGCCATCTGGGTGAGGTAGCTCATCGTCGTCTCGGGGACGTACGACTGCCAGTTGGTGTTCGTCGTGAAGCTCGCCGCCGTATTGAACGCGAGCGGTCCCGGAACGCCGGCGAGGTGCTGGGGGTTCCACGGCAGCGAGCCCTGCGTGCGCTGGATGAGGTACGTCACGACGAGCCCCATCGCGCTGAACACCAGCATGGCCACGGTGTACTCGACCCACGTCTGTTCCTTCGGCTCCTTGAGCCCGCACAGCCGTAAGAGGCCGCGCTCGACGCGGCCGAGCGTGCGCGGTAGCGGCTGCTGGTCGCCCTCGAACACCCGGAACATGTAGACGCCGACCGGTCGGGTGATCGCGAGGACTGCCAAGAAGAACACGATGATCTGTAGCCAGCCGTTGAACGTCATCAGAATCGCTCCGGCTTGAGGAGGGCAAATACGAGGTAGGCAGTGACGAGCACCGCGACGACGAGTCCGAGCAGGTATTCGGTGGCCATGGTCAGATCCGATCGAGCCCGCGGGTGTACGCGATGGAGATCGCGAAGAACGCGACGGTGACGAGGAGGAAGAGGAAGTCGGTCATGGGGTTGGCCTCTAGAACCACGCGGTGACGCCGAGCGTGGCGGTGTCTTGCGTCTTGCGGTTGAACACGTACGGGGTGGCGGCACCATCGCCCGTGACCGTGTCGCCGAAGAACGCATCGGACTGGGCCTGATCGTGGCGGTACTCGACCCGGATCGACACGCTGTCGGCCGGCTGGTACGCGAGCGTCGCGGTCCCCTCCGCGACCCACTTCGTGGGCCAGAAGATCGCGCTCGCGGTCATCCCGTTGCCCTCGGCGACCTTCTCGTAGAAGTAGTCACCGCGGACGGCGGCGTAGAGCTTGTCCGACAACGCGAGCTTGCCGTAGAGCGCCGCGGCGACCCACGAGTTCATGCCGATGTCGTTCGGTTCGAACCCGGCGTCGGCCTGCGCCGCCACGCTGACCTTGCTGGTCACCGCGTACTGGACAAGCGCATCGAACAGGTGACGCCACGGCTGGCCCTCCGGCGCGCCGGTCGCGCGCTCGATGCCGCCGAAGTAGAGGAGCTGTGCGGTGGTGCTCGCGCTCGTGTAGCCGGCCGAGGCCGCGACGCTCGGGGTGTCGTTATTGTCGACGACATTGTTCCAGCCGTTGCAAAGATGCAGCATCCCGGTCCAGCCGCCGCCGAGCGGGTGCGAGATCCGCACGCCGGCGTGGTACCCGGGTAGCGCGAAGAACAGGTTCGATCGCGACCAGTTCCAGTTGTCCTTGATCGCGAACACCTCGATGCCGACCGGCGAGGTGAACAGGCCGGCCTCGATCGTGGTATCGCTTGGTCCCTTCACGGTCGCGGTCGCCGTCTGGAGATACTTCCAGAGCTCGCCGCTGCTCGCGTTGACCGACCCGGTACCGGGGCTCGCCGGCTCGGCGAGGTAGTACGTCGACGGCGTGTGGCCGACCTGCAGGATGATCCGCGTGGTCACCGGACCCTTCTCGCCCTTGAGATCGACGACAACGTTCGATAGCGTGAAGCTGCGGCTGCGGTTGTCATAGCCGCGCAGGTTGGAGATGCGGTTCGATGGATCCTGGAAGTGCGCCTGGTAATACGCCTCGAGATAGCCGGCGACGGTGATCTTGGCCTGGTCGGGCTTGTTCGCGTCGGGCGCCGGAGCGCCGGCCGGCGCTGCATCGAGCGCGGTTGCAGGCGCGGTCGTGGGCGTGGGCTGCGGCTCTGTCGGAGCGGGCTGTGGCTCCGTCGGAGCGGGCTGTGCGTAGGCGCTCGCGGACGCAAGCATGATCGCCCCGATTGCGGCGATTCTCGATGTCTGCATGCCGGCGCTGTGTGCACGGGATGTGCCACGCACAACATGTCGATTCGTAAGTCCGCGAGGTGACACGATCTCGCATTTCGCACGATCGACGCGAATCACGAACGATCCACAGCGATCTGCAGGGCCGTTATCTCGTGTCGCTCGACGCAGCTCGGGCCGAATGGGAGCCGTGCAAAATGCCGAGCGCAGCCGAGCTTCGCGGTCGGTCACGTTGTGCAAGATGGCTGCCCGAACGGCATCTCTTTGGTCCGGGCCATCTCTCCCGTTCGCGTTTCGTGGAGGATCGGAGAGCTGCTTCTGCGACATCCCGTGAATCATCTCGCAGCGTGCTCATCAAGGTCGCATCAACTCGCGCGCCCGACGACGTGCATTGCTTGCGACGATTGCATCGGATGACTACGGTCTTTGCAGCCCTAACCGGGGAGGTGTCTCATGAAGATCATGCAACTCCTCAGGCCTCTGGCCGACGTCCCGTGGATCTCGGTCACCGACACGGTCCGCGACGCGTTCGATCACCTGGAGACATACGATCTGAGCGCGGCGCCGATCCTCGACTGGGACGGGCGCTACGTGGGCACCGCGACCGAGGCGGATCTGAGGCGACACGTCGCGAGCACCGACAAGACCGTAGCGCTGGCGACGCCGCTGTCGGCGGTCGAGCGCCGTTCGAAGAACCTCGCGGCCACGGTCGATCGCGACGTGGAATCGCTCGTCGCGCAGGCGCTGTGGCACAGTTTCATCCCGGTGGTGGATGACTGCGGACGTCTCCTCGGGATCGTCGATCGCCGGCGGATTCTCGACGCGCGGCTGCCGTCGGCGGCCTGAGTTGGTCGCCGGTCGGGCCGAGTCCCCACCAGGCCCGCTCGACGATCGCGCCCGAGCTGCGCTGCGCAACGCAGGTGCGTCAGCGCTCGGCCGTGGCGCGCGGCGCTTTGCACGGGTCGCCCTTACTCGATCGTGCAGGCTGCACTACGCCTGCCACGAATCGTCCGCGAAATGGACGGATTGGCGTTGGCCCGGCGGGTGCTCTACGAACTGATCGCGTCGCGGTGTCGACGTCAGAGGCCACATGCTGAGCAACGCCCAGATTCGCATCTCCGCAGAAGCCGATGCCGTGGCTGCACCTCGGCTGCAGAGCCCGACGCACGACTCCGCGTCGCTCTTGGAGCTCGATAACCTCGGGCTCGTCTACCTCATGGTTGGACTCGGCTTCGTCGGGATCGTGACCGAGCTGGCCATGACCACCTTCGTCCCTCGTCTGGTCCTGTACGCGCTCGTGCTCGCGATGGGTGCGGTCGGGTTGATTCGGCGTTACCGCAACGCCCGGCACGCGCGCCTGATCTGGATGCGCGGTCGTTTGTGGGGGCCGGCGCCAGGGGACAAGTGCAAGAAACACCAGGGCGTCGCGGCGTCACGCACGATCTGCGTGTCTTCGCGCTCTGTTGGGCGTGCGCCGCAGGCACGAGGCTCGCAAGCGGATGAGGCATGAGGACCATCGAACCTTCGCGATGGGATGACTACGTGCTCGCCGTGCTCCTGCTGCTGGTCGCGATCCCCCGCTTCGTGCTCGCGATGTTGCACGATCGCCCGCTCGGCGTCGAAGGCACGCTCTCGATGCTGTTCATCGTGCTGGCGCTGGCCATCGTCATCCGGCGGCGGCGTTAGCCGGAGGTTACATCGGCGCCCCTGCAATTTGCCCGGGGAGGTCGTTTGCGATCCGGCAAGTCGCACGGACCGGCCCGCACAAGTGCCAGAAACGACGCGGTACGTGGTGGCATCGCGCTTGAATTATGTCCCTGCGGCCGAGGCGCTCGGCCCGAGGATCTATGACGAAACAACCCGCGCTAGTTGAACCTGAACACGTCGCCGAGACGCGGCTCCGCAGCGCGAGGCACGGCGATATCGCGGCCATCGCTCCCCTCATTAGCCGGGCGTACGGCGCTGACGGCATCCCTTACATCGACGAGCGCGATCTCGAAGCGGTCGCTGACCAAAGTCAGCTGATCGTACTGCAGCTCCAGCCCGACGAGGTCGTGGCCGCGGCATGCGTCGCGATCGGCCGTGGCCTGGTGTTCCTCGTGATCGATCCCGAGGTCGCGAGCCCGCAACTCGAGCACCGCATCATCGGCGTCGCCGATGCGCTGTGCGAATCCGAGCGCGGCCTGGTCCGAGGGCGGTAGCCATGTTCCGATCAAGGTCGACCGAAGCCGAGCGGCAGTTCGGTTCCCTCATGATGGTGCTCATTGCGCTTCCGAAGCTAATGTTCGGCCACACGGTCAGCCACGGTGCGACCGCGATGCTCGTGTGGGGCACGATGGGGCTGGTGCTGACGCGCCGGCAGTACCTCATTCCCAGAGCGATCGTGCGGCGCCCTCACGAGCCACGGCTCCAGCGATGGAGGAATACGGTGCTGTTGCGGCTCGGCAAGCTGCCCATCGGTCACGGTGCGCGGGTCATCGGCCTCCGATGACGTGAGGCGACCGTCAGCCACCGGTGTCCGCCGCCTTCTCGGCGATCTATTGCTCGAATCTCGCGCAGGACCCGCTTGAACGCGCACCCGTTGCATCGCGCGGCTGGCCAGCGCAATGAATTCGCGTTCATCGCGGCGAATCGTCGCGGCGTGAAGCGAAAACGAGACAATCTCGTCGGCGCGGTCCATGCAACAGCGTCTTGCATGCCGTTTCCACTGGATGTCAGATTTCGGGATATGGAGTTGTCGCCGGCGCTCGAGAGCTTCGCGCACCGCTGGGCCGCCAAGCTGGCGAACGTCTACGATCGCATCGAGCGCTGTGAGGTCGTGATCGAACGGCCGCACCAGCACCAGCGCCAGGGTCAGCACGTCCACGTGCGCGTGACGGTCGCCGTCCCCGGCCCCGACATTGTGGTCAGCAGCGATCATGCCCTCGATGGCGCGCACGAGGATGCGTACGTCGCGGTCCGCGATGCGTTCCGGGCCGCGCGTCGCCAGCTCGTGGCGCACGCACGCCGCTCGCAGGGTGACTCCCTATCGTCGCGCCTGTGACCCACGGGCGCCCGCGGCCGGGTTCGTGGTCGCGCTCTTGATCGTCCTTGGAGCTGAGCTTCTTGGGGGGACGGGCCGGTCCTTGCACCGATGAGCCTCGCCCCCGCGCACAAGATGTAGCCCCAAGGAGATGCTCATGTCGATCACGAAGCTGAACCCATATCTAAACTTCAACGGTACCGCCGACAAAGCGATTCAGCTCTACGAGCGCGCGCTGGGTGCCAAGACCGAGGCGCTCCAGC
>Ga0137437_1000245_pt1 | contig 15615 bp, 29 predicted proteins | sample EasRivERMGT138_2_FD_102332 | JGI IMG/M metagenome (GOLD analysis project Ga0137437, IMG submission 102332) | Soil microbial communities from meander-bound floodplain in the East River, Colorado, USA - East River MetaG ERMGT138_2 | ecosystem: Environmental > Terrestrial > Soil > Floodplain ...
AGATGAAGAACGGTTGCTGTCTCCACCGCAATATGACTTTTTCTATTCGCATTACTCCGCCCCTTCGGCCTCGCGCCTTACCTCGTCGGGGTTCTTGTTCTTGCGCTTGAAATGCCCCTTGTGGGTACTGTCAGTAATCCGGCGCGTCACCAAATGGCGACTGGCCTGCTTGCTCTTGTTCATGTGGTCGATGATATAGCGCAGCAACAAGATGCCTGCCGTGGTGCCCGATCCCGCCAGTCTGACAATGGTCGGGTCGTCAATCGGGAACGACTTTAGCTTTGCTTTCTGCGCGGCATCCAACGACAAGCGCGGCCCGTCCCAGAAGTCCTCATGGTCAGAAAACAGGCTGGCCATCTGGTTCAGGAAATTGAACCGGGTATGGGTAAGCCGGTCGTTGTATTTGACCCCACGAATTCCCCACACCTCGTCCAGCACTTGATAGAAAGCTGAAAGGTTGGTGCGGAAGGCTTGTAGCCCCACCGAACTCACGGTGGTATCCAACTGCTTTGGCAGAAGCGCCAGCCCGGCATGGTGACGCGCCCCGACAGTCATGTGGCGGTGCAGCGTGATTGCCACCTTGGCGTAGGAAGATGCGCTGATCAACTCGCCACGGGTCATCTGCTGGTTCCAGTTTACCCGACCATACATTGCGTGGTTCTTGTCGTTGGTAGACAGGCCAAACAGCGTTGCGATCCCCGGAGAGTGGTTGCGTTCGTTGCGGAGGATCACGTTGGGCGACATCGCCTTGCGCTTGGTATTAAGGATGGTGAATAGTTCCTTCTCACTGTCCCGAGTGGTATTGAAACGCACTTCAGCACCAATCCGCAGGTCAGCCGCCTTCTCTGGGAAGTCAGCCGCAAACTGGCGCAGCGCCGATATCCGCTGAAGTCCATCAACAACGAACACATCACTTTCCAGCAACATGCTGCCGCCACGGGGCGTGTATTTCTCACCACGCATGCCGAGCATAATGTCGGGCAGGCGCTCATTCTTCATAATGGCATTGAGAATGGAGCTACGCTTGCCGCTCCGGTTTTCGATGATTTCGCGCTGATAGTCACCAACACGCAGGTTCTGCATGGAGGAGATATCCAGCCACCCATGGGCGACAATCTCGCCACCCTTATCATCAAGGGCGGAATGCAGAAGCCGAACGACTTCCGGCTCCTTGTCGGACTTACTCATTTTAGTTCTCCCTCTCTATATAACTGGTTTCAACTGGGGCTCCTCAACCCCTCCGGTGACGGCGGCGATAATAGTAAGAAGTCGTCCACTGCCACAAGATTTCAAACTTGCATCCACGGTGTACCCAATTTGGGTACCACCTGTCAAGAGACAATTTGGGTTTGCTTTTCATGACCCAACATGCTACACACAATTTGTGTTTAGTCCAGCCCGGAAAGGTCAGCTTCCAATGCAGCTAATTGATTGGATGAAGAAGACTGATATCGACGTGTATGAAGCTGCAAGGGCTTTCGACGTGTCGATCTACGCTATAAAAAAGTGGCTCAAGAAAGAGCGTATTCCACGTCCAAAGAAACAAGCCTACATTAAGAAAGTCACAAAGGGCGCGGTGTCCGGTGATGATTGGATGATAAAAGAATGACCTATGTACCAAGAGAGGGAACAATGAGCGAAGAGATTGTATTGCCCGAAGCGCCAAACTACAGGAACCGTCAACATAGGACCGCCGTGGAGAGATTCGCGGAAAACTGGACGGTGGATCAAATCGAGATGGTCCGCCTTGAATGGCCCAAAGAGGGTAAGGGCAGGCTATCCGCCGCCCAGATCGGCTCGCTCGTCAAGAAGAGCCGCAACGCCGTCATTGGCAAGGCTCACAGGCTTGGCTTAGTAAGAAGTAAAGAGGTTATGACCTCTGGGCTTAAGGCCATGAGGCCATGCAAACCAAAGCGCCCAAAGGTAAGTGTGATTACTGATCAGATTACGGAGGACCCCATGGCTATCAGGGGCAGGGCACCGAGGCCGGTGCCGACGAACATCCCGCTTGCTGGCAAGCCGCCGATTACGATTGACGAGCTTCGCTACAACACCTGTCGCGCCGTGGTTGGACACGGAGACGATGGGCTGGCAGTCTATTGCGGCGACCTGACCTTTGGGATCAAGTCGTTCTGCGAGGGGCATTGTGCCCTGTTTTATGTTGCTCCCGGCTCTTACCGTAGAGGGTAATAGATAACCTCTACGGTATTAGGCAACCGCTGAAGGGGTATTAGAATATGGCATATCCAGAGAATACCAATGGGATGGGGTACGGACCTAATTTCCATCCCTCCGGGAACTATGGCGGGCACAAGATTTATGCCCAGTATTACGATACCGGTAACTACTGGATAGCCTACTCCCCGATTGTGGTTGGGTTTGTCGGGTACGGCGACGACCCCGGCACCGCCGCCGTTGCGTTTCGTGCCAATGTGGATGCTTGGGTTGCCCTCAACGGGACGCTCCCGTCATCCAGCATTCCGTCGAGCTTGTGATGGAACCGGTATTTAAGGATTGCTTGGGCATCGAGGCCCCGCACGACGATCAGCTTCGTATCAAGTGGGATCATGTCCGGTTGGGATTCAACCAGCTTCTTAGCCTAAAGCTGGACTCAGCGGACTTGGCCAAAGCTAACGAGACGGTCAACAAGTTGATTATCTACAAGGAAGAGCTTCCAAAGGAAGATTATTGGCAGCAACCGGGGGAAACCCTAACACTGGGAACGGGTGACTGCGAGGACATCGCCATCCTCAAATACCGCCTCTTGATGGAGCACTATCCCGAAGAGAAAATGCGTCTAATCATAGGCAACATCAAGACCATAACGATGGCTTCAGGGAAGAAGCCGCATGCGTGGCTTGCTGTATATTCCAGTGGATGGAAAGTACTAGACAGGTTCCCGCAGATCATCGCTCCCGCCGATTACATCAACTGGGAGCCGGTGGCTGAAATCCATGCCAGCAGTGTCAGACTTCTTGGAAAGGCGTTCAAAATTGCCGACATTTTGCCTCCCGTTTCCACCTAGCGCCAACAGCCTGTTTCGCAACGCACCAAAGCCGAACATGAAGCGGCCAAAGACCAAACAGTACCTACAATGGTTTGTAACGGCTGGCTGGGAGCTTAGGCTTCAGGCGGTGCAACAGACGAGGGGGCCGGTAAAACTCACCTACGAGCTTCAGAACGACGCTGTGGGGCCTAATAGGCGTTGGGACTATGCAAATAGGGAGAAGGCGGTCACCGACCTGCTGGTGCAGCATTCCATCATCGAGCGTGATGACCGGTTCATCGTCAAAGAAGTGCTTTGCAAAGGCACAGATGATAGGATCGGGGTCCGGGTCACTATCGAGCCATACGGAGACTGACATGGCTGAAATTGGCGAACCAGAGAAGCGCCGCGTCCTAATCCCTCAAACTATACCAAGCGAGATGCCTGACGGGTCGCCGGTAGCGCCGCCGCCAGTGGAAGAACCGGTCAAAATCCCACAGCTTGAGCCGGTGCCCTAAGGGGCTACCAGATACAGTAGTTGCCTTTTCTGCCAAGCAGAGTAGGCTTCCAAAACGAAAGCGGCCCCGGGGAGAGGGAACTACCCGGAGCCGCGATCAACACGATGCACAAAGCTTGGGAGCGGATGCACCATGGATACAAGCCTCGTTATATCCACCAACTGTGAAGATTTCAAGACCTCTCCGGTTCCGGGGAGGGACTGATGCACCAAAAAAATATCCCACTTAGTACAAAACTATTTGCGCTCGCGGCAATGGACCCTGATAGCCCTCAGGGCATCGCCCTCAAGATGCTTGCAGAGCAGCAAGCAAGGGATGAAAAAAGGAAGGCTTCCCAGAACGCAAGGAAGGCAAAATCAAGAGCCAAAAGTGTGACTGTCACACCCCCTGTGACCGTCACTGTGACTGTCACAAATAAAGAGCAAATTCAACAACTTGAACCTGTGAATGTCACAAATCCAGAAAATGGGTATATATCTTATAACTATATAGAGACTATAAAAGAAGAAGTTATAAGAAAGAAAGAAAGTAAGAAAGAATGCGCGCGCGAGGGAAATTTCGACCTCTGGTACGAGGCGTATCCGCGCAAGACGGCTAAGGCTGATGCCAAGAAAGCCTACCTGAAGGCACTGAAGCGAGCGTCCGCCGACCAAATTATGGACGGATTAAACCGCTACAAAGCCAGCATTGCGCCAGACTTCGACCCCAAATTTCATCCATATCCGGCGACTTGGTTGAACCGTGGGCGATGGGAAGACGAATATCCAGTAGTTCCACTTGTTGCAAAGCCGCGTACTTGGCGAGAGGAAAGAAAGCATGTCCTTGATAAACTCAAACAATTTGCCGACAGTCCAGATAGGGCGAACGAGCCTCAAGTCGGCGGCCCATTGGGCCAATCAGACAATCCGTTTATTTCCAACGACTGGGGACGTGACGGAAGAGTTCGTAGCGGCCTTGGTTGAACTGATTTCCAAATATCCAGAAACCATCATTGCCGAAGCGCTGCACCCAACCTCCGGGATCGCCACCAAGTATGAATTTTTGCCCAGCTTGGCCAAATTTAAGGAAGCTTTAGACGATGCGATTGCTAACAAGCATGTTCGGGCTCGCGTAGAGCGAGAAACTCGCGAACAGATGGCAGATCGCGCCCTACAGGATCAGATAGAAAATGATCGTAAAAACCGGCCTACCTACGACGAGTTAATGGGGAAGGTCCCCGCTAGTGAAATGATTAAGGACCTCGACCCTAAGGGCACCACCACAGAGCATCTGGGCTTTGCTGGACATGCCTCTGACAGGCCCTCCTACACCGGCCCCATTGAGAATATCCAGCCCGGAGACGTGATACCGTGGCACAGGATTGCCGAATACCGCGCCTTCATGAAGGCCAAAAAGGGCATCCCGAATGCCAAGCTTTGGAGTTCCGACGAAAAATGGGAGGACTCAGGACAGCGCCCCTTCCAGATTGTTACAAAGCCACAGACTACTCCAAAGGAGGTAAAGGAGGTAAACCCCTTTGAGGCGCTCTGATGCAGGTTGGTGACAAGCCCGAATGCGGTAGGCAGATGTACTGCCGTGATTGCGAGGCGTGGGTAATGCCGTGGGTTCCAATTGGATATGGTTGCTGGGCTGGCCACACCGGCTACGTCTGCACCAAATGCAGCGCAGGCCTTGGCGCTGATCGTATGCGAATATTGCCCGGCCTAATGCCGGGACAGTCCACGTCGCGAGGTGTCTAATCCCTCACTCCACTGCCGCACAGATATTTTCGATTTCTTCACGAATAGCAGAGCCCAACTTTCTAAATGCTGGGTCTTTGTGGATATCTGACATTACTCGCGCCATCCACAAAGCATGCGAATGGATGTTATCAACATCGGCGTCGAGTGTAGTCTGAAGTTCCTTAAGCTCATTGTCGTTCATGTTATCCTCCATCAAACGGGTTAGCATTCTGCTCTTCTATAATGGCAAGAGCACGTTCCATTTCTTCCGTAGAAAATTCTCCGGTTGGATAGATTACATCTTTTGCATATTGCGGCACTTCTGATATTTCACCGGCGATTTCACTAAGTAAAGCAACCGCTCGCCGCAGGCATTTTTTAGAGGCGTCACTGAGATTAGGCCTCCTCATAAGGATATCCAAAAGCTCTTTACGCTTATTGAATATTATACCAACACAACGGGTTCTCTCCCGCTCTTTAACATTGCTTCTGGACATAATTTATTCCTTCGGCTTCCACAGATGGAGATTTTTCTCCGCCGCAATCAGCCTTTCTGTCAAGTCGTCCAACTCCCTGTCTTTATCCTCAAGGGTTTCTTCCAAGCCAGCTATGACTTGCAGCGCACCGTTGGATATCTGGACAACACAGGCTCTGGCGATTTCTAGGGTTAGCCCCTTGGTATGATCGGGGATACTCGCGATCAGCGCCCTGAATTCTTCTGTATGTCTGCCCATATCTGCCCTCCCTGTATAATCATCTCATATTCCGCCGCGCCCTCAACCATTACGGTGGGCCGCGTATCTTTTTTGTAAGCATGCTCTATCATGGCCTGCTCTAGTGCATCACACCGGGCCATGCCGTTACACTCAAGCAGACCATACTTTTTCAGCACAGCAGTCCTGATCCGTGGGACGTGGTTCAGTAACCGATACTCCGCAAGTAGGAGTTCCCATCGCCTTTGCTCTTCTGCGCTCATGGTGCTATAGTCCTCCTATCCTGCTAGGGTTACTACCCAAATTGGGTATTATTATGGAAGGTTGAAATGCCCACCACCGGAAATATTTTGCGCAGTGTCAGGCACGAATTATACGCCCAGAACGTGGCGGCTGGCATGTCAAAAACAGAGGCTTACCAGCTTGCTGGGTTTAAGGGTAAGCGCCAGAATTCCTACGTCGAGATTGACAAAAATCCGTTGGTGCTCAGGCGCATAGAGGAACTACTCCGCCAGACCGCAGCCAAGAGCGAATTGTCGCGCAGGGCGATCCTAGACCGTATTTTCCAAGATTGGGAGCTTGCCAGAAAGCTGGGACAAGTTCCGGCGGCGCTCAAAGCAGCCGAACTCATGGGCCGTGAGATGCATAAGATGTTCACGGAACGTAAGGAAATTGGTGGCCCCGGTGACTTCGACAACAAGTCCGAAGACGAACTGCGGGATATCATCAAAACCGAACTGACTGATCTTGGCTGGGAGGGCGAAGATTTGCCCTCCAGCCTAGACAGCATCAATTGAGGCTTGGGTCCTGAGCAAAAGCGTCCATAAACTCGCGTAATGGGGCGCTGTGCTTGCAGCAAAGGCAGAAGACGGTATCCTCTTCATCGGGATATCCCTCTCCTAGCCAATCGGTGGAATAGATAGCTTCGCACTTGGGGCACTTATCGTCCCCGATATAATCTCGTTTCATTTCCAATCCCTCTCTATCACTCGCGTCTTTGCGCCAAACCTGCGCAAAAACTTGTCTATATCCTCCATGCTAAGTTCCGACATGATATCAACAAGGTCCTTCCGGACCATGCTGCCACCATTGCGGTGATACTCCTTTATTAGCGCGGCTCGCTTGGCCTGATCGGTGTGGGTGTCGGCGGCCAGCGTTGGGGTGGATGCCAGCGCAATGAGCGCGGCGAAGATAAATACTCGCTTCATGTGGTCCTCTCCAATTCTGAGATAACCCAATCCCAATAGCTGGCGCGGGTATCGCCATTGGATACTTCTCTCTCCCAATCCTCCACTAGGTAGATAGGGTGTTCACCCCATACGCCTCCCCACTTGTCCGATAGTTTTCTTGCTGCATCACTCATGCTTTCCCCCCCTCCGGATGCTCATGCACGGCCAAGAGACGGTCGCGCAATCGTTGGATATCAGCCAAGCTGTAACCGCGCTCGACTGCTTGAGTCACTTTACCCAAGGGGTCGGTCTTGGAATACTCGTCCAAGGCATACAATAAGTAGTTTGCCTGCTTGCCAGTAATCTCTAACCTTCTTCGATTGTAGTAAATAGACATTTCAATCTCCCTCTCTAATCGTGCCGGAAAGACACGCTATAAGGCTGGGTTTCTAGCCCAGCCCTATGACTTATCTTCCTCGACGGGTCCGCCCGGTGGTTTCCGGGCGGTTCAACTTTTTAGCCGTTACCGTTCTAGGACACCATTGGCCTAATGCGCTGTGTCCATGGGGGCCGAACAATGTCGGGTCTTTTACTTATGGCTTTTTTCAGCTTCCCTAGTGGCGAGGTATGGTCGTCTATCCTCTACGCCTCGTATGTGGTATGTACTAAGCACAGAGCCGCGCAGGAATTCTTGGTACTCGATTTCCTTTATCGCGATATGTGCCAATATATCCCGCATTCTTTCGTACCCACCGGTATCGTTTTCGGAAGCCATAGCTGCGGCGACTTTCTTAACCAATTCATCTCTGGTCATGTTATTCCCTCTCTATCTGAGCATAGGCGCTCAATGGGACGGCCCAAGGGCCGTCCTTTGAACGTCATTTGCGGCGTGCAGACCAATAACCCATGGCCCAGCCGATCCAGAAAACAACCATACAAGCTATGAATATTTCCGTGTGCATGGTCGCCTCAATAATCAACGGTTCGGCCAAACGGGGCCTTGCGCTGATTGCGCGGCGCGAAATTAACCCAGACCACCGGGAAAGGAGGTTCCTCACCAAAGGACATGGTTTCCAGATCGGTCAGGAACAGTAGACCAACCGAGTTGCCATATTGCTCTTTGATCAGCTTCATGGCCGAGCGGAAGTCCGTTCCGCCACCACCATGAGGATGCCAATTCAGAACGCCATCGGAGTTGGTGACAACCTCGATATCGCTTGGCTTGGTATCAACCGCAATGAGCGTTGCCTGAGTGATCAGGTCCTGATCGATCAAAGCCGCCACCTCGCTCTTCATATCCCGCAGCATATCTTCCGAAACGCTGCCAGACACGTCGAACGCGATAACCAGATTGTAAATGTTATCGTCGGCATAGCCGGGCAGGATGGGTCCACCATCATGTCCGTTGTTCCGGCGATTAACTCTGGACCAAGAACGGCTTGCACGGCTCTTGGCATCCCGTGACATATCGCGGGTCAAGTCGCGCCAATCCAGCTTTTCGACTGGAAGGAGTTCCTCGATGATCCGCTTGAGGTTGCCGGGCAACGTGCCAGCCTTGGTAGCCTTCTCCGCCGCGTTGGCGACGGTGCGGCCCCACTGCTTGGCTTCCTCTTCGGCCTGTTCCTGTTGATCAGGATCAGGCTCGTCAATGCCACCGGGCTGTTCAGACTTTTCGCCTTCTTCTTCGCCTTTGCCTTGACCGCCGCCACCCTGCTTCTGTTCTTCCTTTTCAAGAAGCTCATAGATTTCCTCAGCGGCCTTGTCCTTGTATTTGGAGTTGGAGTCCAATGCATGAAGCGAAGGATGCTGATGGAAATATTGGTGAACCAAAGGACGAACCGAGAGGCTCGTCGCTTCGACCCATCGTTCCATATCGCGATGCTTGCGCCTTGCAGGATGCTGCATGGCCAATTTCATCACGACCTCCAGAACGTCACCCTCAATGAAAGCATCATTTTGTTTGACGTATTCCGGATTGAACAGGACGTTAATCCCATCAGTCCAAACGGTTTCCCGTTTGGTGCTTTCTGCCAACTTGGCATTGAACAGGATTGACGCAAAGAATGGGTTGCGTCGGGCAATTCTTTCCCGAGCGTATAATACGCGCCGCATCGCAGAGCTTATGTTGTATTCAAACATGATTATTTGGTTCCCTCTCGTTATGTATCTTTCCATAAAGATACGCCACAGGGGTTGTAGCTTCCGCTAAACCCCTGTTACTTATCTTTGTATTAAGCCATACCACCTTCCATGATCAGGCTCTTCAGAGCCTCCGCCAGTGAGCCGTCGCGAGCGATAGCCTCATGTGCAGCCATGGAACGGATATCCGGCATTAACCTTGACAGATATTCGGCAAACTTGGTTGCCGACTTTCCATCAATGTTCTTGGCGATAGCCGCCGCCACCACATACTGAAAATGCGGGTCCTGCGGAACTTTCGCTTTCGCCGGGTTGGCGAGAATATCCGACAGTTTCGGCAGGTTCGCACTCAGATTTGTGATAAACGTCATGAACTGACGGGTGAAGCCCTCGCCAACGATTGCCAGCGAGACGTTCTCGATGGTGTTGGCTTTGACATCAACCGGCAGGCTCTTCAGCGTATCACTCAGCATCTCCAGCGACCGAGGCGTCGGGAATGACGGATCAGTCTGGGAGACGTTGTGGATTTCACCGGGTCGCAGCGTCAGAAACGCCACCAACCGGCTATCCCAGCCCCAAACCTTCATCTTTTCGATAAGGCCGGGAGCGTCGGGTTCCACCGTGTAGTGGCCCATGCGATTTTCAAGAGGCTTGAGCATCTTGTTGTCGCCGCCACCGTCAGTACGGGTATTAGTGGCAAGGATGATGCGGTTCTTAGCGGGGAATTTGTACCCACCAAGAGCGCGATCCAGTACCAGCGAATATGCCATCTGCTGCAATTGAACAGAGGCATGGCCGAATTCATCGTAGAGGAAGACGTGCATCTTGCCGTCATCCTTCGGAATGAAGGCCGGACGGGTCCAATACGTCGCCATTTCCTCTTTGTTGATCACCGGCATGCCCGTGCCGTCCACAATGTCTTTTGTGGAAAGCCGGGTATCGTGCAGAACGGTCGGGCCAAAGGTCTGTTCGATCTTCGGCACCAATTCGTTCCGGATCACCGTTGACTTGCCTACGCCGGTCGGCCCGTAAATCATCACGGGAATATTTGCATAGACAAGCGGCCAGATGGTATCTGCCAACTTGGTAATTTTGGTTTTCAGCATCTTAGTTTCCCTCTCGAATTGAGCATGATTGCTCACCAATACCCCTGCTATATATCAAGCAGGGGCATGGCGTGAACAGTCATTTTTGCATGGCTGGTATGTTAGAAGCGCTTGGCCGCGAAAGCCTCGATCAGAGCCAGCGCTTCCTTGGCATCACCAAGGTAAAGCTGGTCGCGGATAGCGGTATATTCTTTCTCTACTGGAGCGTAGAGTGATTTGGACACCGGCTCTTCCTTGTCAAGGAAGTCTTCCAGATTGTCGAATAGGCGGTTGACGGTAGTATACCGGTCAATACCCTGCTCGAAATAATTCGAGTTCAAGATCAGCTTGCCGGTCTTGACCGCTCTTTTGAAGGCCCGCCCGTCAAAGGCCCGCTTGGCCTTCTTATTGCGTTCCCGAATAACCGTAGCCTTGTCAGAATAAATCTGATCCAGCCGCCGCACCGCATACTCCAGTTGCGTTTTATTCATAGCATTTTCCCTCTCTATCGTGCGATATGCACGGTTATGGGGATTGTTACATCCCCATAGACTTACATATCCATATAGTCGCTTGCATCCGTCACCATGTCGGAGACTTCCTGATCCTTCAGATCAAGCATGGTCAGGTTAACCAGCATTTGCTGGCCAGCCGATAAGGCCTGAGCGCGAATATTGTCGCTCTTCCTCAAATGGTAGGCAGCAAAACCAGACAGCCGGTTCAGGTCTTTTACGACCTTGATGATTTCCGGATTGCCCGTCAGATTCATATTTTCTATCAATCTGGCGGTTTCCTTGACGTTTTCGACAAGGCTATCCCGGAAGGCTGTGCCGTTGCTGGCTTCAGTTTCGACCTTGCCGGTCCCCCAGTGCCTTATTTTGTTACCGTGATCGTCGGTGAGTGGCTTGGCCGGTTTGTAGTTTTCGAGCTTGTCTACATAGATAGAGACAACCTCTTTGGCGCGGCGCACCATGTCATAGCTTGCCTCAATAAGCCGGTCCTCGATTTCCCGCTTAATCATCTCGCGGGCTTCGTTAGCCGACTCTTCAGCAATCTCAGCGATGAAGTGTGCGCTATCCGGAATAGGCCAATAGGTTACTTTGCTCTTGAAGAGCAATCTTGCCTTTTCGACCGTTGGATATTGCGACCGATCAAATAGCTCGGCTAGGTCACGTTCGCTGTCAGAAACAAGCGAGGGATAATGAGTAAGATAGTTTTCCCTTGCCTCTTCCAGTTCAGCGAGCGCTGTGCCGATTTTGACCTTGAAGGTATCTATCAATTTGATTGGTAGAAGCCTCGTTTTATCATCGCCCCATGGCATGGTATATTTGTAGACCACCTCGCGAACGCGCTGAGATGCAGCGACCACCTGCTTGACAGATTTGTGCTTTCTATCAATCAGGAACTTGGATGCTTTTGTGCGCCTCTCGGCAACATTGTAAGTATCCTCGATTAAGGCCGATGCCTTGTCATCTTTGCGTTCACCAAGCAGCCCACCATTGACCACGTTGGCAGATACAAGCATTGCAGACTTAGCTAATTGCATATGATTTCCCTCTCTTTGAGCTTAATGCTCATCACTAGGCTTGTTGCCAAGCCTAGGACATGAACATTAGATTATCTTAAACCAGTGCAGCAACCACATACCGCCGTAGAGATACAGCGAGTATTCAAAGGCAGTCCAAAGAAAGCCGGGCCATGATTTTAGCATCCATGGCTTTAAGACCCAGTGCTTGCCACTGGCCTTTTCTGCCGCAAGGAAGGCCAAATCTTGCTGGATGGCCGTTGGCTTGATTTGCCGGATTTTAATGAATGCCTCAACCCCGGTTAGTGGAGCGTCTTTCGCGGGCTTGACGCTTCGCCCGTGGGAAAAGACCCTGACTTGCCGGGATAGAAACCGCCGTCCCGCATACTCTGCGAAACAATGGAAATAGCCTCTTGCGGGCTATCAGCGTCGGTTTCAGCCAACCGCAGGAACACCATCATAAAAGCCATGGTGTTATCTTCGGTTATCCTGAGCGCCTTAAAAAGGCTTTTGGCCTTAGTGGCACCATACCGGACGCTTTCCGATGCCTCTTTTGGCATGCGGAAGGCTGTGGCCAGAAAAGGAACAATTACCAGATATCTGGCAAGCGTCTTTTCTGTCACGCTATCGTCACCCCTGCCAATAGTCGCAGCAAGGTGACGTTTGGCGACGGTTACACCGTTGACGCGAAACGCGAATTCCGTTTCGCTAACGGCGATAGTCATCACCTCATGTACGCTTTCGTTTGCATCCTCTTGCATGTTATTCCCTCTCGATTTGAGCTTGATCGCTCACCAATAGGCTACCAATATGTAGATAGCCTATGGCGTGAAAGATCAAGATACTTCAGAGCCCACGAAATTATCGTGCTCATAGTCCCATGCGGCGTTGTCAAGAATTGCCTGCTCATGATCGAGCAAGCGATTATCCTCATAAGCCTCATGGTACCGATCCCATTTGTATTTTAAGAGGTGGTCAATTCGCGCGTTGTCGCGCTCTGCGGCGTAATAGGTGGCATTGAGCCATCCACGATCATCAAGCCGCTTTCTGTCCATCTCATAATCGTAAACGAGACGTTCGCGGCTTTGCCATGATCCATTGTGCGGCGGATCACCAACCATTTTAAGAGGGCTGGTATAATGCCGTAGCCGGGAAATTGGCGTGGGCTTGAAGTTTAGCTTTGCCTGCTTTGCTTTCTTTGCCATGATTATTCCCTCTCGATTGAAGCAAATGCTTCTCAATAGGCTGGTATTACCCAGCCTATGACAGAAACATTAGGCGCTGGCTTCTTTGGCTTCCGGCAGATAGTAGGCATGTCTCAAGCCATCCTTACGTTCCGTTGAATACAGGAACTTGGAAAGCTTGACTTGCTTGACGCCGCCAGATTTCAGATAAACCGGGATAGTATCGCCCTCATGATGAGGAGGGGTTGTGTCCTCGATTATCACCTTGACAGCCCAGATGCTTGCAAACTGTGCCATGATAGTTTTCCCTCTCGATTTGAAGCGTTAGTGCTTCGCTATAGGCTTGCTGCCAAGCCTATGCCGAAACATTAAGCGAATTCGTATCGCTGTTTGATACCGTACTGACGTGAAGCCCAGCGGGTTATCTCGATTATCCCGTGGTTATATTGGCTTTCCGTTATCCGGTTATCCATAAACTGCGCGTCAAGCCGGTCGATAGTGTGCTCAACGTGACGCTCAATTTGATCTTCTGACATGATCTTATTCCCTCTCGATTAGAGCAAAATGCTCTAGACTGCGCTGGCTTTGTAGCAAGCGCAGATTAGAGAATTAAGCGGTAACAACCGCCTTAAGCGTCCGGTCAGTATAGGAATAGTTAACCGGATCATTGCTTTCGATGGCCCGGCTATCTGTCGGGACATACCAGCGCTGCAATAGGTCGCGAGCGTTGTTTTCTGCCTCTTCTTTGGTAGCAAATACCAAAGCGTTGCCAGCCCATTGGCCCGATACCAAAACCTGCGGTTTCCAAGACATGTATTTTCCCTCTCTATTGTCCGAAAATGGACTAACCTGCCCGGATATACCGGGCAGAAATATAACGTTTATGCTGCGGCGGAATATTCCGCAGATAGTGCTGCTAATCGTTCGCGCGGCATTAAAATAACGCCGGTTTTATCCTGATATCTAAGAAGCATAGAAGCCCAGCAGCGCTTGCTTGGTTCATCGCCCTTCTCATTGGCGGAACAATAAGCCTCATAAGCGACTGCTAACGATTTGGCGTTTGATTTGCTGATAGACATGGTAATTCCCTCTTGCGTGGCAAATTGCCTAATAGCCAGCACAAACAAGCGGTTAAGCCTGTTCATGCTGGCCAATAACTGGTATGGTTAACCAGTGAAAGGGAAAGGGATTAGCGCCCGTTAAGGCGCTATCATGCTAAGATGCAATGCATTTTACACTCTCTAGACTATCTAAGCTTGCGCTCGCCATTGTCCCGGAATTACCGCATGCAATACGATGAAAGCTTGCGCGATTTACCGGCCTAGGCCTGATAATCAGAGGAGGATCGATCCCGTCGCCTTACTCTCCCGTTCCCTGCCTAAACCTGTATCTGGACCTTGATCCAGAGGCTTGGCAGAAACCCGATAACCGGGCCGGTACCGTGGGGCAATCCAGAGTTGGATCGTTGCCTAGGCCGATATGGTGAATGTGAAAGCCTTATCTGTCGGCTAACTCGGGACCTCCCGATATCAGTAGCACCGCCTAAGTGCCCCGATTGCTAGGCCTTTACCTAGCTGGCTTGAATGCTTTCGATCTGTCTAAACCCTGTAATTGAACCTAACCCCTACATACGCTTTCCAATAATCCCAGTTAGTAGGGGGAACGCATGGCAGATATGCATTTATGCATGCGATAAGGCCTAACCCCTTGAAATTGCTCACATTGGATTAGAAGCCCAAGGGATAGCCTCAAATATTTGGCAAGGGATAGGCCTTGAACGTCGAAAAATTGCACTGGCAAGGCCTTGCAAGGCCGGGAAACGCCATTCCAGAGCAATCCAGAGCACGATATCGGGACAAGGCCTTACCAGAGGCTAGATCAATCCATCGGATATCCCGATAGGCCAGATGATGTTATAGGCCATTACATCAATTCAGCCGATAAAGACGCATAAGCCATTGATAACAAAGGATAATCGGGCAAAAGGCAGGTTTGACCGTCCCATATCCCTTTCATCCTGCAATGCACAATTCGGGTTAGTGTTTGCTGGCCATTAGCGGCTCGCTGATAGGCGATGAAACGGTCGCAGGGTTAGCATGGTCGAACCGGCTCGCTTACCAGCGGCTTTCCTATCGGGTTATTGCACCGCACTCATATGCGCTTTATGCATAGCTCGATCTTAGTTTAGCCATAGTTCCCATGCTCTTATGCATAGGTAGCATGGTAGGCAGCTATGCATTATTGCATGGCTCAATGGGTCAAGAACCATGCCAAGCAGCTATGCGCTGGATGCAGAGCCCTATGCATAAACGCCGCATTAGCGCTGCCTTAGTTAAGCCATTGATATGTCACATATATGTTTTAATTATGGTGACAAGATTTGAACATATTTGGGAAAGGGACCCGACCGGGGGGCGGGGGCGCGAGGGAGGGCAGGGGAGGTGTGAGACTTGAACTTGCGCCCCGAAATTTCTCTATAAAAAATTACACGAAACCCAATATGTCTGTTAGACTCCATTAGGGTGTTAGTCTGGCATCGAGCAGGAGTAAGTCTTATGACCGAGGAGGAGTTGAT
>Ga0137437_1000247_pt1 | contig 15556 bp, 14 predicted proteins | sample EasRivERMGT138_2_FD_102332 | JGI IMG/M metagenome (GOLD analysis project Ga0137437, IMG submission 102332) | Soil microbial communities from meander-bound floodplain in the East River, Colorado, USA - East River MetaG ERMGT138_2 | ecosystem: Environmental > Terrestrial > Soil > Floodplain ...
CCCGAGGCGGCGCTGCTCAAGAAAGTGTTCACGCGCATCGACGAACTGTTGAGCTCGTACGCGGGCCGGCCGGCCGGCGACAAACAGCGCGTGGTACATGCGGAAGCGCGGTTCAAATAGCCTGTTACAACGCGTGAAATAGCCTTCACAAGCTATTGAATAATAAAAACCTTCCGGACGACGTTTTCGAGGGTCTCGCGGGGCACGCGACGCTCGTCGTGCCGAGCGCGCAGCGTCAGGCGGCGATTCGTGCCGCGTGGGCGACGAGCGAGCGCGCCGCCGGACGCACGCTGTGGAAAACACCACGCGTTCTGACATTCGCGCAATTCGCGGAAGGCTCGCTCGCGGAACTGTGGGCGGAACGCAATCTGCCCGATCAGCTGCTGCCGCCGGGTGCCGAATGGGCGTTGTTGCGAGATCTGCGGCGCGAGGCGGGCGGCACGGCCGAAGCGCGCGCGCTGCTCAATTCGATCCGCACGCTGCACGACTGGCGCATCGTTGCGAACGCACGCACCTTGGGCGGTACGCCGGAGTCCGATCTCCTGCTCGAATCGCTGGCGGCGCTCGAACAGCAGGCGACGCAACGCGGCCGCAAGCCGTTACGCGCGTGGCTCGACGAGATCGCGGCGCCCCCCGGAACTTTGTTAGCCGCCGGCAGCGGCACGCTTCCCGCCGCGGCGCAGGCTACGTTGCGACGCCTCGGCGCCGGATTTACCCGCGCCTCTGCGGGCAATGCGCCGGTCGCGATTGCGGCCGCGGACAACGATGAGCACGAGATCGAGCTCATTGCCGCCTGGTGCCGCAGCGCGCTCGAGCGTGATCCCGAGAGCCGGCTGCTCATCGTCGATGCGAAACTGCGCCAGCGGCGGCGGCTCTACGATCGCCTCCTGTCACAAACGCTGTCGCCGTCCGAGTGGCTCAATCCGGAGGCGCGCGCCGCCTCCACCGCGTTCGCCATCGAAGGCGGCCAGCCGCTGGTCGAATTTCCGCTGATCGCGCACGCCTTCCTCACACTGCGACTGCTCACGGGCCGGCTGCGCTTCGATGAAGTCGTACAGTGGCTGCGCCTGCCGTTTCTCGACGGTCAGGATGTTTTCGCGGGCGCCGCCCTTGAAGCGCAGGCGCGCGCCGGGCGCCGACTCGAGTTCAGCGGCGACGAACTCGCGGCGTTTCTCGAGCGCTCGTCGGCAGGCCCGGCGGCGGCCGCGCAAGCCGCGCACCTGCGACAGGCGCTGTCGACACTCTCGGGAGAACGGCGCGGCGCGGCAGACTGGGCGCCACGACTGCTCACGGCGCTGCGCCAACTCGGCTGGCAGGGGACGCGACCGCTGCGCAGCGACGAACAGCAGACGCTCGCGCGCTGGCATGCCTTGCTCGATGAATTCTCGGCGCTCGGCACCTGGTTGCCGGCCAGCAGCGCCGCGGATGCGGTGGCGACTCTCGCGGACCTGGCGGGCGAGCGCAATTTCGACCCCGCGAGCGTCGCGGCGCCCGTGACCTTGAGCGAATCCCACGATGATCCGATCGTGCGCTACGACGGCATCTGGGTTGCGAGCCTCGACGCGGCGCAATGGCCGCCACCGCCGCGTCCCGACGTCTTCATTCCATTGCGCTCGCAAGTGTCCGCAGGAATTCCCTGGGCGAGCGCGGCGGGACAGACGCGCGCGGCGCGCGAGTCCCTGGCCGCCTGGCGCGCCAGCACCGAGTCGCTCGTGTGCTCCTGGGCGCGGCTCGATGGGGATGCGCATCGAACCCCGAGCCCGTTGCTCACGCGTATCGAGGCATCGATCGCATATGCCGGGCAGGTCGTCGTTCCGCTCGCTGCGCGCATACGGCAACCGGCGCTGGAATCATTCGAAGATGTGGCCGGCGTCGCGATCGACACGAGCCTGCCGGTGCCCGGCGGCGTGAGACCCATCGAGCTGCAGGGTGAGTGCGGGTTCCGCGCGTACGGCGAGATGCGCCTAGCGGCTCGCGAGCTCGAAGCTCCCGCGCCCGGCATCGACGCGCGCGAGCGTGGCCAGCTGCTGCACAAGGCGCTCGAGCTCGTGTGGCTCAATCTCGAAGGTCACTTTCAGTTGACGGCGACCGATGCCAAGGTCCTGCGCGTCGTGATCGGCAACGCGGTCGAAGCCGCCACCGTATTCGTGTTTCGCGGCTACGTGCCGGTGGAATTGCGCCCCGCGCTGGAGCGCGAAAAACACCGGCTCGAAACGCTCATCGCGGATTTGCTGGAGCGCGAGCGAGCGCGCGCCGCGTTCGTCGTGGAAAAGGTCGAAGCGCGCCGCGATGTCAACATCGCCGGCGGCCAGTTCGAGGTGCGCATCGACCGCATCGACTTCATCGAGGGCGGCGGTTACGCCATCCTCGACTACAAGTCCGGCGTGGCGCGGACGCCGCGCTGGCACGGCGAGGTCGTGCGCGATCCGCAGCTGCTCGCCTATCTGTTGGCCGAACGTGGGCGCAATGTGCAGGCGCTCGCGAACGTTTCGCTGATCCACGGCCGTGCAACATTTTCCGGCAAGAGCTCGCGGCGCGGTTTGCTGCCGGGAATCCAGGGATTGCCCGGCATGAATCCCAACAAGGTGCCGGCCGACCAGATCGAGGCCACCTGGCGCGCCGAGACGGAGCGCTGGCTGCATGGCCTGCACGCGCTGGCGGCGGCGTATCTCGCGGGCCAGGCGCCGGTGCAGCCGGCGCCGGATGTGTGCCGCAACTGTCATCTCACCGTGCTGTGCCGTCGCGTCGAACTCGCGGCAGTAAGCCTCGAGCGCGAAGGGGCGGCGAATGAGTGAACTCGCAGCCGCGGATGCGGCGGCGCGCGAACGCGCGCTCGATCCCGCGCACTCGTTCATCGTGCAGGCGCCGGCCGGCTCCGGCAAGACCACGGTGCTGACGCAGCGCTACCTCAAACTACTGACGACGGTCGACGAACCGGAGCAGGTGCTGGCGATCACCTTCACGCGCAAGGCCGCCGGCGAGATGCGCGAGCGCGTGCAGAAGGCGCTCGACGGCGCGCTCGAAGGTAAATCGCCCGCCGACGCGCTGACGCGTGACCTCGCCGCCGCCGTGCGCACGCACGCCGCGCAGCGTGCCTGGGGCATCGACGAGAGCGCGGCGCGCCTGCGCATTCAGACGATCGACGCGTTCAACGGCTATCTGGCGAACTCGCTGCCAATCACGTCGCAGAACGGTTTCGGACGCGGCATCGCCGACGCGCCCGAGGATCTGTATGCGCTTGCCGCGCGGGAAACGATGCGCGCGGCGGAGGTCGAGCCGGAGTTTCGCAATGCGTTCGAGCGCATCCTGCGGCGCCTCGACGATCGCTGGTCGAGTCTCGAGCAGTTGATCGCGGAGATGTTGCCGCGCCGCGCCGAGTGGCTGCCCAACCTTCCGCAGCTTTCCGGCGAGCCGCTCGTCCCCAGGATCGAGGCGAGCCTCGCGGCGATCGTGACCGAGGAATTGGCGCGCGCCGCCACGATGTTCTCGGCGGATTTCATTACGCAGGCGAGTGCGCTGGCACGATTCGCGGCGGTGCACGTCGATGCGGACGATCTTCCGGATGTCGCGCGCTGGCGCGGGCACACCGGCAAGTTGGCGAGCGCGCTTGCCGACCTGCCGCTGTGGCGCGGCATCGCCGAGCTGGCGCTGACGAAGGAGGGGACACCGCGCAAGATTCTCAACAAGAACCACGGTATCCCGCCGGACGATCCGCTCGGCAAGGCGCTGAAGGAAGATTGGCTCAAACGCCTGCTGCTGATCGATCCGGAGCAGGTGGCCGCACTCGTTTCGATCAGCGCGCTGCCCGATCCCACGATTCCCGAGCGCGAACGCGGCGCACTCGATGCGCTCGCGCGCCTGCTGCTGCTCGCCGCCGCGCAACTCACGCGCCTGTTCAATGCCTACGGCGAATGCGATCACCCGGAAATCGCGGGCGCGGCGCGGCGCGCGCTGACCGAAGACAGCAGTCCCACGCCGCTCGCCGAGCGCATCGGCACACGGCTCACGCACATTCTCGTCGATGAGTTCCAGGACACCTCGCGCGATCAGTATGAATTGCTGGTCACGCTCACGCAGGACTGGTCGGATGGCGACGGGCGCACGCTGTTCCTGGTCGGCGATCCGATGCAGTCGATCTATGGCTTTCGCAATGCGGAGGTCGGGCGCTTCGCGACCGTGCGCGCGGCGGGACTTGCGAACCTGCGCCTCACGCCGCTCGAGCTGCGACGAAATTTCCGCTCGGCGCCCGCGCTCGTGGACTGGTGTAACGACACATTCGCGCGCGTGTTCCCGGCGGTCGACGACGTCCGTCGCAGCGCCGTGCGGCACCTGGCCAGCGTCGCCGCACGCGTCGAGCGCACCGATGCCCCGCGGCTCTATCGCGTGTGCGGCGCGGCGGCGGCGCAAGCGGAGGCGGAGTCGGTCGCCATCGAGATCGCGGAACTCACGCGCACGCGCCCGCAGGAGAGCATCGCGGTGCTCGCCGGCGCGCGTCCGCATCTGCGCGCCATACGCGCCGCGCTGGCTGCGCGGGGAGTGCCCTTCATCGGCGTGAATCTCGAACCACTCGTGGACGTGTCGGTTGTCCGTGATCTGGAGGCACTGACACGCGCGCTCGATTCACCGCTCGACCGGGTCGCGTGGCTCGCGGTGCTGCGCGCGCCGTTCGTCGGGCTCGCGCTCACGGATCTGACCGCCGTGAGCCAGGCCGCGGGCGATGCGCCAATCCTTTCCGCGCTGCTCGAAGGGATCCCGGGACTCTCGCCGGACGCCAACGAGCGCCTGGCGCGCACGAAGCCGATCCTGTTGTCGGGCTGGAGCGAGCGGGAACGCGAGTCGCGCGCGCACCTGGTTGAGCGCGTGTGGCTGGCGCTCGGCGGTGCGTCCGCCTGCGCGGATGCGTCCGAGCTCGGGCGCGCCCGCGGTTTCCTCGCGGCGCTCGACGACGAAGACCGCAAGCGCCTGCGTGGCCGTCCTACCGATCTCGCACGGCTCATGAACCGGCTGTACGCGGAGGATCCGGCGCATGCGGGCGCGGTGTCGCTCATGACCATTCACGGCGCGAAGGGGCTCGAGTTCGATCACGTGTTCGTGGTCGGCGTCGGCCGGCGGCCGCGCGGCGACGACTCGCGTCTGCTCAACTGGCTGGAGATTCCGCGCGCCGCGGGCGCGGATCACCTGTTGATGGCGCCGATCCGCATGCGCGGGGAGGACGACGAGCAGGACGATCCGATCAATCTCTATCTACGGCTGCTGCAACGGGAGCGCGCCCGCGCGGAGCGCGCGCGGCAGGCCTATGTCGCGCTGACTCGCGCGCGCCGTTCGCTGCACGTCTACCTGCATCCGCGCGTCAAGGAAACCGATGGCGGCCGCGAGTACGGCGCGGATCCGGGCTCGCTGCTCGACAATCTCTGGCCCGCCATCGGCGCGAGCCTCGCCGATCTGCCATCACTCGAGCAGGACGCTCCGGACGCGAATCTTTCTCCGCTGGCGCAAACACGGCGTCGATTGCCGCGCCGGGTCGCGCCACCGCAGCTCCCGGGAGATGTGCTCGCCCGCGGCGAGATCGTGCCGCTCGGGATGGACGAGGAGGGGATCGAATTCAGCTGGGTGCGCCAGACCGCGCGCCGCGTCGGCACCGTGGTGCATGAAGCCCTGGAGCGTTTCGGTCGCGCCGGGTTGCCGCCGGCCGCCGATCTGGCGCGCATGCGCGCGCGGCTTGAATCCCGGCTGCAGGCGCTCGGCGTCGCGGCGGAGCCGGCGCGCGCCGGCGCGGAGCGCGCGTTAACCGCGCTACGCGGAACTCTCGAAGATTCCCGCGGCCGCTGGCTATTCGATGCGACGCACACCGAGGCGCATTCCGAACTCGCGCTCTCGGGCGTCCGCTCGGGAAATCTCGTGAACGCGGTGATCGATCGCACCTTCGTCGCAGCCGATGGCATTCGCTGGGTGGTTGATTTCAAGACCAGTCCGCACGAGGGCGGTGATCTTCCGGCATTTCTCGATTCCGAGGCGCTCCGATATTCGGCGCAGTTGAATCGCTACGCGCATCTGGCGCGTCAACTCGGACCCGAACCCGTGCGCGCCGGCTTGTATTTTCCATTGCTCGCCGCGTGGCGCGAGGTGGATGTCGGTCAGTAGGTGCCTTCGAAGCGGAATTCGCTGCGGCCCGAGGCGTCGGGCTGAACACCGAAAGTTACCTGGCGCACGATTCGCTCGGCATCCGCCGTGCGGCCGGTGATGTAGCCCTGCACGTTGTAAGTATTCGGCGGCGCGAGCGTCGCGATGCCTTCAAGAATGAACGGACCGCCGATATCGCGCAGGTTGCCAAGCACCTTGCCGTCGGGATTAAGAGCGCCGTCGAAACTCACCCGGTAGGAGCCGAGCTCGACCGTCTGTGGGCGCACTTCGCGCAGGTCGCGCACCTCCACCGTGCCTTCGATGCGCTGCGCGGCGCCGTCCGCCATCACGAGATGTTTGAGGTCCGCGGAGATCTGCGCGCGATAGTCACGCGGCATCTGCGCGCTGAACGCCGGATCGAGCGGGAACCGGGCGACGATATTGTGCAGTTCACCGGAACCGCTGAAGTTGACGTCGAAGTCCGCGCGCGCGGCAGCGGCGGCGCCGCGCACATCCAGATCGCCGACGAGGCGGCCGGTGAGAGCGCGCCCGACGGCAAGATTCCAGGTGGCATCACCGATCGGCGTGCCGGACAGCTCGAGCCCTAAGCATTCCCCGTTCCAGATCGAGCCGCCGAGCTCGGCGCAACGCACCTCGCGCGGTAACGCAGCGGCGAACCAGCTGGCGGGTAGATAGACTACGAGTACGGTGATGAACACCGCGAGAACTGCAAAGGTCGTCAGCGCGAGCTTGCCCCGCGTCATTCAGCCGGCCTTCAACACGAGCCCTGCGTTCACGAGGCCGGTCTCTCCGGCAGATTCGATTTCCGCGGACTCGACGCGCACGCCATGCTGCTGGGACAGCCGCGCGAGCCACGCCACCATGGCGTCGAACGAGACGCGGTCGAGCCTCAGGCGCAGCCCCTTGTCACCCGTCGGCTGGCTGTTGGTCAGCGATTTGCCGAGTCCGCTTTCGCGGGCCGAGCTGTCGATGAGCACGACGAGGGATTCTCCGCTGGTGACGTTGCCGGTGGCGGGTCCCGCCGAAGCAAGCTGCGGAGCGACGCTGCGGATGAAGGCAAGGTCACCCTGCTTGGTGGCAACGCGCTCACGCGCCTGCGCAATGTTGCGGTTGAGCGGCAGGAAGACGGCCAACAACAGCAGGATCAACGCGCCGATGCCGCCGATCAGCACGAAACGGCGCTCGCGATCGGCAAGGTTTGCGTACCACTCGCGCATCACGCACCCGCCTTGCGGACTTGCAGCCTTCCGCGGTAGGCGTCGCCATTCGAGCTGCCGCCGAGAATGTCCGCCTGCCAGCTCGCGGCCCGCAGTTGCTGACCGATCGCGTCGAGACTCGCCGCATCCGGCGCGGTGATGCGCAGATCGAGCGTGCCGTCGCGAAACGTGATGCCTTCAATGGTGGCGCTCGGGACCGAGCCACGCGCGTTCGCGATGGCCGCCAACGCCGGCAGCAATGCGCCGCCCGCACCGCCGCCGCGCACTTCGAGCAGGCGTTGCTCGATGCGCCGTCGCGCGTCGGTCGCGTTCTGCTGCCCGGGCATGGCCACGCGAAACGCCTCGGTGATGCCGCTGTCGAGCGCTGCTTCGCTCTTGCGCAGGCGCATGAGTTCGAAGGACCGTGCGCCGATGTGCAACAGGAGTAGCGCGCCGGCCAGCACCGCCGCCAGGCGCCACGTACGAAAGCGGGCTTCGATCGGAGAAGAAATCGCGAATGCGCCCTGCAACAGGTTGACGGCATCGCCGGCGGCGGCCGCGGGTGCGAGCACGCTCAGCGGTCCCTGGGGCAGCAGTTGCACCTTGACGCCGGTGAAGCGCTCGCGCAGTGCGTCGACCTCGTGCTGGTGCGCCTGCCACTCATCGTGGCCCGTATACAAGAGGAGTCCGAGCGGTGCGGGTTCGAGGCCCGCCACGGGAGATTGCTGGGCCGCAAGCGCCATCTCGAAGGCATCGGCGATCGAGAGCGCCGGCATCACGAGTGGCGGCGCATCGGCGCTGCGCAGCGTGAGCGAATCGCCGTCGAGCAACGCGATCAACTGTCCGGGCATGGCGGGCAGCAGCGTGGCCGCGGAGTAGATAGCCTGCGGTTCGAGACCCGCCGCGCGGAGCTCCGTCAACCAGCCTTCGAGACGCGTGCGTTCGACCACCACCACCGGCACGCGCGCGCCGGCTTCAGGGCGCACGCCGAGCGCGAAGTGCAGGTTTTCGACCTCGTCCGCGACGCGTTCTTCGAGCGCGAAGGGAATGACCTGTGCGAGTTTGGCGGCGCCCTTCGCGGGCGCGTCGCTGTCCGTCGAAAGCACATCGCCCGCGGGGACGATCACCACGATGCGGCGACCGGCGCTCATGGTGGCTGCCTGCACGAGTTCGCCCGCGACCGCGTTCACGATCACGTGTCCCGCTTCGTTGCACACCAGCCATTGGGGTGGCGCGCCGTCGCGCAGGTGGATGATCAGCGATTCGCTCATGGATTCATTCGCTTCCGAAACTGCGTTGCACTGTACGCACTCTGTTGGTGTTGAGCTCGCGGAATAGAACACTGTACAAAACGAATTCCGCAGTGCCAATACGAACTTGAGTGCGCAAGCGGAACCACGATGATTTTTCGCCGGTGAGTGGCGTCACTAAGGGCGTTTGTTTGGGATCGCTGATGCCGGCCAAGTAGGCGCTCGGCAGAGGCCAGCAGCCCTTTTTCCGTTGCGCCGGCAGATCCACTTGCGCGAACTCGGTCTGCCCATCATTGCGGGTGGCATCGAGGACGGGGCCACTGGCGGTACAGACGTTGACCACGGCATCGATCGGCAGCGCGGTGACATAAGGAGCGATCTTGGCGAATCGCTCGGGGCCGAATCCCGGCAGCGCCAGCAGCTCCGAGGGGTGCGTGATGAAGGTGTTCGGCGGCCGGTAGGGTGGATTCTGCGACAGGTACAGCGTGTCTTCGCCACCCGAGCCGTACGGCTGATTGTCAGGATCTATCCAGTCGACCAGCAGGTCCGCCCAGCGGTCCTCGAGACCGACTTCGCGCAGCAGTCTGCGGAATATTTCCACTTGATGTTCGTCGGTATCGAATTTCGTGCCGTCCCATTTCACCACGCTGTTGAGATTGAAGCGCCCGCTGAGGTCTTCGACCTGCGCCTGGATCCACACTCCCGTGCCTTCGATTTCCACCGGCCCAAGCGGCTGCGCCCACTCCTGCGCGAGATGCGTCTGTTTGGCGCCGCCGTTGTTGTCGATCGCGATGGCCGCGAGTGATTCCGCCGCCATGCCGGCCTGCAGCGCCTGCTCCATCGTGAACGTCGCCGCGGCGCGGCGCGCCGCCATGGCCTTGCTGTAGGTGATGGCGGCCGCGAGCGTCGTCGCCAGCGCAAACATCAGGATGGCGACGAGCAGCGCAATGCCCCGTTCGCGCAAGTGAAATTGACGCGCGTGAATCACGTGGGAATCTCGAACAGCCGCTGCACGCGGCCCCAGTCTTCCAGTACCACGGTGAATTCGATTGCGAGGGGACGCGTGCGCAGCATCTGATCGACGGTCTGAGCACTGACCGGCCCGGCGGGCAGGATCGCGGGCCAGTCGTTACGCCAATCGCGCGTCACCGGATCGAGAAAACGAACCTCAATGGATTTGACCTTGGTGAGCAGCACGCGCTGAACGGGTGCGGCGTTGAGCGCCGCATCGACGGACAGCCAGTGATCGCGCACCAGCGAGCCGTCGATGAACCGATAGCGCACGCGTTGTTCAGCCGGGCGCTGCACGCCGGCGGGATTGCTCCACCCGGCGCGCGAAAAGGTGAGCAGGGTGTTGTCACGGCCGTTGGCGACGACCGCGGGCTCGATGTTGCCCGCGCCCTGCGTATCACGTGCGGTCCGCGCGGTCATCTGCGCGAAATCCTGGGCGACCACGCGCATGCCGCGCTGTATCTCGGTGATACGGTCCTGTTTGTTGGTGAGGTTGTCGCGCTCGCGCAGCGCCTGGTTGATGGCGCTGTACCCCATGGCGAACATGAGGGCCGCGATAAAGATCGCGATCATCACCTCGACCAATGTGAAGCCCGTGCGCCGCATCAGCTGGCCGGAGTGCCGGGAGTCTGCGGTTTGCTGCCCGGGGGTCCTGGAGTGTTAGGCCCGCCTTGCATGGCTCCCGCGTAGGGAGTCGCGATCGCCTCGCGCAGCGCCGACTGGGACGTGCCGATCACGCCGGTGGCGGTGGTGGTCCAGCCAACCTTGTCGAGATTGCTGCCCGCGGCCGAAGTCTTCGCTTCGGTTTGCGACGCTGGCTTCGCGGTGTCGCGCCGGTCGTCGATGAATTCGCCGGTTGGCCGCGCGTGCACTTCGACGCGAAACATGCCTTTCACCGGCAGCTCGATCACTTCTTCTTCCCATTGCCAGCGCATGCCGCCCATCTCGGCATTGCCGGTGCGCTTGCCCTTGGCAGGCATCTGCTGCCCGATGCGGATCTCGGTGACGCGATTGAGCGCGACCCATTCGGCGAGGGTCTTTTCCTTCAGGTAGCTGATGTTGCTCGCGGAGGAAGTGATCGTGCCTAACAAGGCGCCCACGGACAGCGCCACGATTGCGAGCGCGATCATCACTTCGATCAACGTGAAGCCGCGCTGCTTCATGGCTGGCGCGCCTTGCGCGCGGCCTCAACCGACTGCTCGGTTTCACCGGGTTGAAGCAGGCGGATGTGGGTCTGTTCGTCGGTGTAGATGCGCGCCTGGCCGGCCCCGGCTTCGCGCTCGAGCGTGACCTCGAACGAAGACAGGTCGCCGTTCGCGAAGATCATGACCTGCGGTGTGAAATCCTTGACGGTCTTCTGCTTCGCGTCGAGCACGATGGAACGACCCTCGACGACCATGGCCGGCATGATGCCGCCCGGATAATTGCGTTCGCGCAGCGCCTCGTCTTCATCGGCGGGCCGCCACTGATTGGCGAGGACATCAAAGACGACGAACGAATACTTGTTCCGGTCGGTGCGAAAGCCGTAGTCACGGGTTTGCAGCTCGGCCTGTTCACGCACGTAGTCGAACAAGGCGTCGAGGCGCGCGGCTTCCTTCTCGAGCTCGGTGTCGCGGTGCTCGCCGGTGAACGCGATCAACGCGCCCGCGGTGACGAGCCCGATGATGAACACGACGATCATGAGCTCGATCAGCGTGAAGCCACGCCGACGAGCAGGCCGGACCAACGGCGCTGGGTTAATCCAGATTCCAGTTGCCAATGTCGGCATTGGCTTTTTCGCCGCCTTCCTGTGAGTCGGCTCCCAGTGAATACAGATCGTATTCCCCGCCATGGGTTCCGGGGGAAACGTACTGGTAAGGATTGCCCCACGGATCCTTGCTGGTACGTTGCAGATAGCCGCCTTCGCGCCAGTTGCGCACGGTCGGATCGTTCGGCTTGGTTGCGAGCGCGCTCAGCCCAAGATCCGTGCTCGGGAATTTGTAGTTGTCCAGCTTATACAAGGTGAGCGCCGTTTCGATCGCCTGGATGTCGCTCTTTGCCTTCGCGACGCGCGCGTCCTCGACGCGACCGAAGACATTCGGCAGGATCACGGCCGCCAGCAGGCCGATGATCACGACGACCACCATGATCTCGATGAGTGTGAAGCCGCGAGCGGAGCGAAGAGTGCGCGATTTCATGAATTCCCTGTAACCCGGTGGCCCGAAATTTTGAAGGCGGATGATAGCAAATGAACGTCCAGGCTCCCGTGAGCGGGTTAGCTGCCGTGCTGAAGTCGCTCAATTGCGACCGCGGCTACGGGATTGCGCTGTTAGCGGCCTGCGCGGCGCTGCTCATCCCCGAACTGGGCGGCGAAACCACGCGAAACGCGCTGAGCTTCGACCGCGCGGGAATCGCAGACGGGCAGTGGTGGCGCCTGCTCACGGCGCACTTCGTCCATCTCGGCCTGGGCCACGCGGTGCTCAACGCGCTCGGGGTCGTGCTCATGTGGGCGCTGTTCGCGCGCGACTACTCACCGCTGCGCTGGGCGGCTATCTATTTCACCGCGGCGCTGTCGGTCAGCGCGGGGCTGTGGTTTTTCAATCCTGAGATTTCCTGGTACGTCGGCGCCTCCGGCGCGCTGCATGGCGTGATGACGGCCGGTACGCTGGCCCATTTGCGGCGCCGCGATCTCGATGGTTGGATTCTCGCGAGCTTCATCGTGCTGAAACTCTCCTACGAACAATTCGCCGGCTCGCTGCCGTTTGCGGGCTCCGCGAACACTATCGTCGCGGCGCATCTGTACGGCGCACTGGGCGGACTTGCGCTCGCGTGTGTTCTCAAATCGCGTCGCGAGCCGCTGTAGCGCGTCGTTATACTTCCGCGCATGACCAACAACTCTCTCGCCTTTGTCTTTCCAGGACAGGGATCGCAAGCGGTCGGCATGCTCGGCAAGCTCGCCGATGAATCGACCATCGTGCGCGCCACCTTCGATGAAGCCTCAAAGGTGCTGGGCTACGACCTGTGGCAACTGTGCGCGTCGGGTCCGGCCGACGAACTCAACGCGACCGAGCGCACGCAGCCGGCGATGCTTGCGGCGGGCATCGCCACCTGGCGTCTGTGGCGTGAGCGCAAAGGTGCCGCGCCTGCCATCGTCACCGGCCACAGCCTGGGCGAATTCACCGCGCTCGTAGCCGCGGGCGTCATCGACTTCGCGGCCTGCGCGGACCTCGTGCGCTTTCGTGGCAGGGTCATGCAGGAGGCCGTGCCCGCCGGAACCGGCGCGATGGCCGCCTTGTTAGGCCTCGAAGACGAAGCCGTCGTCACGGTATGCGCCGAAGCTGCCGCGGCCGGCGGCGTCGTGGAAGCCGTGAACTTCAATTCTCCGGGGCAGGTCGTCATCGCCGGCGACAAAACCGCCGTGCTGCGCGCCATCGAGATGGCGAAGGGCCGCGGTGCGAAACGCGCGCTCGAATTGCCGGTGAGCGTGCCGGCACACAGCAGCCTCATGCGGTCCGCGGGTGAGAAGCTGGCGGAAAAACTCGCGTCGACCGAAGTGCGCGCGCCGCAGCTGCGCTACATGAGCGCCGTCGATGCGCAGGAACACCGCGACCCCGACGAGATTCGCGCATTGCTCGTGCGACAGCTGTCGAGCCCGGTGCGCTGGACGGCCACCGTGTCGGCGCTTACCAGCGGCGGTATCCGCCAGGTCGTCGAATGTGGTCCCGGCCAGGTCCTGGCGGGTCTCGTCAAGCGCATCACGCGCGGCGGCGATGTGCAGACGTTCGCCCTCGAAAATCCCGAATCCTTCACCGCCGCGACTGCCGCGGTCGCTGCCTGAGAACTCCTATGCTTCAGAACGACATCGCGCTGGTCACCGGCGCATCCCGCGGAATCGGACAGGCCATTGCCAAGGCGTTGGCCGGGGCAGGGGCCAAAGTTATTGGTACGGCCACCAGTGAAGCGGGAGCCGCCGGGGTCTCCGCGTGGCTCGGAAGCAACGGCCGTGGCGCGGTGCTCGACGTCGGTAACCCGGCCTCGATCGACGGCCTGTTAGCCGACCTCGACGCGCGCGGCGAGATGCCGACCATCCTCATCAACAACGCCGCGATCACGCGCGACACCCTGTTGTTACGCATGAAGCCCGAAGATTGGGATGCGGTCATCACCACGAACCTCACCAGCGTCTTCCGCCTTTCCAAGGGCGTCCTCAAACGCATGATGAAAGAGCGGCGTGGACGGATCGTGTCGTTGACCTCGATCGTGGGCGTCACCGGTAACGCCGGACAGGCGAACTACGCGGCCGCGAAGGCCGGAATTCTCGGATTCACCAAGTCGCTGGCCAAGGAAATTGCCTCGCGCGGCATCACCGTCAACGCCGTTGCGCCGGGATTCATCGACACCGACATGACGCGCGTGTTGACCGATGAACAGCGCGGCGCGCTCACCTCACAAGTGCCGATGGCGCGGCTCGGCACCGTCGACGACATCGCCGCGGCGGTGCTGTTCCTGTGTTCGCCGGGCGCCGGTTACATCACCGGGGAAACCCTGCACGTGAACGGCGGCATGTATATGAGCTGATTGGAGCCTCGCCTGAGGCCCCGCGTGGGGAGTTTGCAACAAGCAAACAACCGAAAAACAAACAAAAACAAGCACTCACGATTTGACAGCGTGGCGGCCGCGCAATCGTTGCCCTAGAATACGCGCCCGCTGCGAACCCCCGTGGGATCGCGACGACTTACATCTCTATTGAGGGCGAATCTGAAATGAGCACGGTTGAAACACAGGTCAAGGCGATCGTCGCCGAACAGTTGGGCGTCAAGGCAGAGCAGGTAGTGAATGACGCTTCGTTCGTCGATGACCTCGGCGCGGATTCGCTCGATACGGTCGAGTTGGTGATGGCGCTCGAAGAAGAATTCGAAATCGAAATTCCCGACGAAGACGCCGAGAAGATCACGACCGTGAGCCAGGCAATCAGCTACATCTCTGATCGCCGCAAGTCCTGAGTCAGTTTTTTGCGGACGCGCTGGCATGACCCGCGCAATATCCGCCATCCATTTGCCCACACTTCAAAGAGGATAGTGTGTCCAAGCGACGCGTCGTCGTTACCGGGCTCGGTATCGTTTCGCCAGTAGGGAGTGATGTGGCCACCGCCTGGTCCGCGATTCTCGCGGGCAAGAGCGGCATCAAGCCGATCACTCGAATCGACGTGACCCCCTTTGCCACGAAGTTCGCGGGCGAAGTGTTGGGCTTCGACGTCGCCGCCTACATCTCGCCGAAAGAAGCGCGGCGCATGGACCCGTTCATGCACTACGGGATGGGCGCAGGCATCCAGGCAGCGGTGGATTCGGGCCTCGACTTCACCAAGGAAAACGGCGATCGCTGTGGCGCCATCATGGGTTCCGGCATCGGCGGCCTGGCGGGAATCGAGGATGAGGCCATCACCTGGGAAAGAACTCACAATCCCAAGAAGACCTCGCCGTTCTACATTCCGAGCACCATCGGCAACATGGTCGCGGGGCACCTGAGCATCCGCTTCGGACTGCGCGGTCCGAACATGGGCGTGGTCAGTGCCTGTACCACTTCCACGCATGCCATCGGCCTGGCGATGCGCTTCATCCAATATGGTGACGCGGACATCATCATCGCCGGTGGCTCCGAGTGCGCCACCACGCCCACGGCGCTGGCCGGCTTCAGCCAGGCGAAGGCGCTGTCCGAGCGCAACGACGATCCGCAGGGCGCCAGCCGTCCCTGGGACAAGGATCGCGACGGCTTCGTCATGGGTGACGGTGGCGGCGCGATGATTCTCGAGGAGCTCGAACACGCCAAGGCACGCGGTGCACGCATCTATGCCGAATGCATCGGGTTTGGCATGAGCGCTGACGCTTATCACATCACCGCGCCTCCCGAAGACGGCGCGGGCGCGCGGCTCGCCATGCAGAACGCGCTGCGCGATGCCCAGTTGAATCCGACGGACATCCA
>Ga0137437_1000248_pt1 | contig 15551 bp, 11 predicted proteins | sample EasRivERMGT138_2_FD_102332 | JGI IMG/M metagenome (GOLD analysis project Ga0137437, IMG submission 102332) | Soil microbial communities from meander-bound floodplain in the East River, Colorado, USA - East River MetaG ERMGT138_2 | ecosystem: Environmental > Terrestrial > Soil > Floodplain ...
CGGGTGGCCAGCGCCAGCGCCTCGCGATCGCGCGCGCCGTGCTGTCGGATCGCCCGATCCTGCTGCTCGATGAAGCCACGTCCGCGCTCGACTCCGAATCCGAGCGCATGGTTCAGATCGCATTGGAGCGGCTGATGGAGTCGAGAACCACGCTGATCATCGCGCACCGGCTCTCCACGGTGAAAAGCGTGGACCGCATTGCGGTAATGGACCAGGGGCGGCTGATCGGGGCGGGAACGCATGAAGAACTGCTCGTCTCCAATCCGCTATACGCGCGGCTGGCGGAACTGCAATTCGGAATCGAGAAAACCTGAGGACGGTCCGGCGACTTGGTGGACCGTGGGATAAAGAGCGCCGCCCGGAATCCCCAGCGACTCCGCCTCGATCTTGATGCGCACGATCTTGGCGTTAACAGGCCCTGATATCCAAGGCACGGTGAATTCGGGAAGAGGTAATTTCGTGAGTGCCGAATTGGTTATGTTCTTGACAAACGTTTGCTCAACGGGATTGTTCTTCTGGCGATATTAATAAAAAAGCCACAAATGCCATGACAAGTAAGCCAGCAGCACTCAACAGTAATGATTCAATTGGATGTTAGCGGAGCATCGTAGAGCCGAACAATGTTGTACGCGGTCACGGGCCGGCGAAATCCCTTCAGTGTGAGCTCGCCCACGGGCTCGGCCTCGACCAGTTCATCGACTATTGCCAAGACGCGTTGCGTAACCAAAATCTGCCCCGGCTTGGCCTCGCCACATAGGCGTGACGCAAGATTGGTGACCGAGCCGATCGCCCCGTAGTCCAATCGCCCCTCGTAGCCGATCGCGCCGATGGTGGCGTAACCTTGTGCGATGCCGATACCCAAATCGAGATCGTAGCCAAGCTTTTGCCAATTGGCGATCAGTTCCGCAACGCGAGTGCGCATCGCGAGTGCCATCCGGATCGTTCGTTCTGCCGCGTTGTGCACAGGTACGGGATCGTTGAAGAAGATCATCATGCCGTCACCCGTAAAGCGCTCCAGGGTGCCCTCGTGCTCGATGATGAGCCTACCCATTTCGGCGTGGTACCCCCTGAGCACGCTCATGACTTCCTCGGGCTCCACTATTTCGGCAAAGGCCGTGAAGCCGCGGAGATCCAGAAAACAGACGGTGACCTCCCGGCGGTGAGTCTTGAGCGGATCCTCAGCTCCTCCGGCGACAATAAGATCGGCAAGCTGTGGGGAAAAGAAGCGCTTGAGCCGCCCGAGGCGATCGACCAGTAATACTTGCTCGGCGACCCGATGCTCCAGCTTCTCGTTCCACTCCGCAAGTTCCCGTAAGTGCATGGCTTCGCGGTCCCGCAGATGTTTCTTTTCCAGGCAGGCGCCGATTCGAGCGCGTAGCAGAATCGGATCGAAGGGTTTTGTCAGGTAGTCCTCGGCGCCCAGTTCAATGCAGCGCACAACGCTTTCCAACTCGTCGAGTGCCGAGATCATCAGTACGGGAATGTTTAGCAACGCTGGCGTGACCTTGAGCTGGCGCAGCACCTCATAGCCATCTATCTCGGGCATCAATACGTCCAGCAACATCAGGTCTACGCGCTGCTGACGCAACAAATCGAGCGCCTCGCGACCGCTAGCTCCCAGAAGGACTTCGTGCCCTTCCCGTATCAGCTGACGCCTCAGCAATTCACGATTACCTGCATTATCATCGACTACCAAGATGACTCCCGCTTCCTTGGGCCGTCCCGCTGCGGGCGCGGCGTGATTGAGCGCGTCAGCCATTGTCACGGTTGATCGCTTCGGCCAGGCATCGCCGCTAGCAATCATGTGCCGCAAAGAGGCCACGGCGCGGGCGATTCGATCCAGATCCTGGCAGGCGCTTTCCGCACCCATAAGGGCAGCGGCATCCTTTAACGCGTCCACGGCAGCAGCAACCGAATCCAGCGGACCGTTCGCCTCCGCAGACAGTTGGCCCAAGTCAACTTCCCCCGTCTCTGGTCTTGACTGTCCGGGAAAGTTATTGATGATCACCAACAGTCGTTTCGCGCCTTCACGCACTTCGCGCAAGCCCGTCTCGAGCGTGGCAGTGCCGCCGTCTGCTAACCCCTCGAGCAGCATCTCGCTGTACCCGATAATGCTGTTTAATGGGGTGCGCAACTCATGGCGCAGGTGAGCAATCGCGGCTCGATCGATATTCACTGCGGGCGCACCTGACCCAGCAGGATTTCGATTTTGTTCAGCAGCCGCTGCAATTCAATTGGCTTAGTGTCGAAGTCGTCGCAGCCGGCCGCGAAGGCTTTGTCTCGGTCGCTGGTCATCACGTGGGCGGTCAGGGCAATGATCGGGATGCTCTGCGTCCGCGGTGTCGCCTTCAGTCGACGCGTCGCTTCCCAGCCATCAATCCCGGGCAAGCTCATATCCATCAGGATCAGCGCGGGCAGTTCGCTCTGCGCCTTTTCGACGCCTTCCTCGCCGTCTATAGCAAGGACCACTTCGTAGCCTTTGTACTGGAGTCGCCGCGAAAGCATGTCCCGGTTCATCTCGTTGTCCTCAACCAAGAGAATCTTCGTCATGCGCTGCTCCTTCTACCACCGATCAAGGCTGCGGGAAGGCCCGGAAACTCCGCAAGAAGCATCAATTGTTCTGGGACGCCTTTGTGCCGAAATGGATGCGCCGAATTGTCGAATCGCTCGCGCTCCGCAGCGGGCCGCTCCTGGTCCGTCATGATTGAGATGAAGATTGCCCCCATGCCCTATGTTGCTCCCTCAGCGGACCGAGAACTCGAACTCAGCGAGTCCGCGGCGTCAAAATTCCAGCAGCATCAATCCAGGAAGGCCAGCACTCATGAGCGCGGCGCGGCGAACACCGTTGTCGTCGTACATCGCCCGAACTTGTACTTCGCGTCGAATTTTGCTCGGCACGGCAGTGAGCCATGACCTGCCGGCCGATCGTTGCGCGCTATCCACCGACACTCCGCCCAGCCGCGAATATGGAGTCGTCCGGAAGATAACAGAAGAAAGCACAACTCTTTCATTTTTCATACTATTTACCAAAAAAATGCGATAGAAAGGCTAACTCAATATGAAATTTGAAATGGGGTATAGAATGCTGGCATATAACTACGCTTCGCCAGCCTCCACCCTTTCGGATGCCATCCATGTGCAAAGCGGTTCACAGAAGAATACTGCGTTTTGGGTATTTTCGTCTTTCCCCTTCGTTTGTTGCGGGCGTTAGCGCACTGATGGTTCTTTTATTTCTTTCCGGAGCCTCTTCCGCGGCTGACGAACGCGAAGGCTTAAAGGAGGAACCCAACAAACTGAATCAGGAAAACACTGAATTGCGCAAACAGCTCGAATCCCAGATGCGCACCATCGAGGATCTGACGCAGCGGCTCGAATCCTTGGAGCAAAAATCACCGGTTACACCATCGCAATCGGAAGAGGCGTCGGCTATGGAGTCGGGCAAGAACTCCAGCCCTTTCACGATTCTAAATCATCACTTTCAATGGTTCGGCGATGTGGATTTCCGTGATGGCGGCAAGGTTAGCAACGGCAACAACTCGCCCAACACGTTTTACCTCGGACAGTTAGGGCTAATGATCCATTCCCGTCTCACGGAAAATGTGAGCGTCATGTCAGAAATTGTCTTTCAGTATAAGGACGACGAGTCTGCGTCTACCACCATCGAACGGTTACAACTGCAATATCAGGTCAACGATCTAGTCAATTTCAGGCTTGGCCGTACCCATACTCCTTTTGGTTACTGGAATGAAACCTTTCATCATGGCACGTGGTATCAGACGACCGTGCTACGTCCTGAATTATTTCGCTTCCACGACGGGGGTTCCGTTTTGCCCATTCACTCCGTAGGCCTCGAGATGTATGGCTTTCAGCCGCTGAATGTTCTGGATATTCACTACAATCTTGGCGTTGCCAACGGGAGAGGTAAAAAATACACTGATACGCAAGACAGCCAGGATCTGAATGACAATAAGGCCGTGTACGGGGTGTTCAGTTTGGCGCCAGTGGCTGTGCCAGGCTTACGTTTTGGAGCTAACGTATACGAGGACACAATCCCACCCGATCCCAGCACAGCTGCACGAAATGGCAACATCAATGAACTGATCACCGGGGTTCACCTGATTTATATTCGGGATAATCTTGAGATTCTGTCAGAAGCCATGTGGATCCGGCACGACGACACGGTGAGTTCTCAACGATTTAAAACGTGGGGCATGTATTTGCAGGCGGGCTATCAGATAGGCGCGCTCAAACCATATTATCGGTTTGATCGGTTAGATGCAGCGGAAGGAGATCCATTTTATGGCCCGCAGGTGGTCAACGTAACCCGGAATGCCCTTGGCTTAAGATGGGATTTCATCAATAAAGCCGCGCTCAAATTCGAGTTCCACTATATCGATCAGAATAACCTGAACAGTCCTTATGCGTTTTACACGCAGGCCGCATTTACGTTTTAGGGATCATGCGCCGATCAATTGCCATTTTATTCTGCTTCCTGGCCATCGCCGGAAACGCACCGGTTCATGGCATGGATATCGCCATCGTGGTGAACAAGGATAATCCCGTCGACGGATTGACCATGCGCGAAGTGGAGGCCATATTTGAACTACGCCAGCAGTTCTGGAAAGGAGGCGAAAGGATTTATGTAATCCTTCAGCAGGCGCACCGTGCGGAAAAGAACGTGATGCTGAAAAAGGTATATCGTAAAACGGATGAGGGCCTGAATAAGTATCTACTTCAACGTATGTTCACGGGCGAGATATCGGATTTTCCGCAAATCGAATCCTCAAATGAAAAAGTCAAACAGGAAGTTCGGAGGCGGCCCAACGCAATTGGCTTTATCGATGCCGCCACTGTCGACGATAGTGTCAAGGTGCTAAGAATTGACCGTTCATTGCCAGGTTCAGAAAAATACCAATTGAAATCCGGGGACCCTTCCAGCTGACCCCGGGATTGTATGCGGGTAAGGACAAAACTCTTAATCATCGGTCTGTTGCTGGCGCTTGTACCGATTGGGATTGTCGGTTTTGTCTCCATCCAGGTCGGCAGGGAAGCCATTGTCGAAAACCTGGGTAGTCGTTTCGAGTTGACCGCCAGGGCAACCATCAGAGAGGTGGATCGGGTTCTCTTCTCGATCCAGCAGGACGCCATTGCTTGGTCTACCAACCCCATTATGCAAGAGGTACTGTCGCGGGACATCGACGCCCGGGTCTCGGCAAAACTGATCACATTGCATCGCAATTATCCGCAGTTGGCCAGTATTACCGTGTTCGATACCGGCGGTGAGGTGATTGCTGCAAGCCCGCCGTATTCCATCGGCAATAAAGTAGATGTCTCCCAGTATGAAACCGCGTATGCCGGCCGCCGGCAAATTCGTGATGGCCATGTTGATCCGGTCAGCAATAAGTTGGTCGTCAGTTTTGTCTTCCCGCTTTTCGCCCAAAAGGATGCGCACCACGTAATCGGGGTCGTGGAAGTCAAGTGCCGCCTGGACGTGCTTCATAACATGATCCTTCCCGAACTGCTGCAATTGAATCTTTTTCAGGAAAACCAGCGTATATATTTGCTTCGTCAGGATGGTCTGGTCCTGATGGCGCCAGAAGGGGATCAGAAACTCGTCGGCACAATTGCGGCCGACCACGTCGTGCCTTCGCAGTTGGTGGGTACCGATACGGAACGATTTAAGATATTTAAGGAAGCAAGCGGGGTTGAATCACTGGCCGGGGCCAGCCGATCAAACGGATTCAAGGAATTTAAGGGTTTGGGCTGGAGTGCCGTCGTCATGCAGGACTTACGGTATGCCTATTTGCCGGTGGCGCGTTTGGAGAGAAATATTCTTACGGTTGCCCTCGTTGTCACCGGCGCGGTTTTCATAATCGTGTTGATGATTACGCGCCGCGTCAATCATTCCGTAACGGGTCTCACCCGGGCTGCCAATGCGGTCGCTCGAGGGAATTTCGATTCCCAGTTGGCGTATTCCTCGGGAGATGAAATTGGTGAGCTGGTACAAACCTTCAATCAGATGATTCGCGAGCTCAAGCACCAGCGGGCCGAACTCGTGCGCAAGGACTACGTGGATTCCATCATCAAGACCATGACCGACACCCTGATTGTGGTCAGTCCGCAGGGCGATATCAAGACAGTTAACAGGGCTACCTGCGAACTGCTGGGATACGATGAAGTTGATTTGTTGGGAAAGCCGGTAACGGATATTCTGGCAGAGCACGAGTCTGGCAGTGGAAGTGAGTCAGCGGGCCACGCTGAGTCTCTGGAAGTGACCCACGCCGAAAAATGGTACCGCACCCACTCCGGCGAATTGATTCCGGTTCTTTATTCCGGTTCCGCAATGCGTGACACGGCGGGCAATCTAATCGGGGTGGTCTGTATTGCGCAGGACATCACCGAACTCAAATATACCGAACAACAGCTTCAGTCGGCCCGGGACATAGCGGAAGCGGCGAACCAATATAAGAGCGCATTCCTGGCAAACATGAGCCACGAGCTGCGCACCCCGCTCAACGCCATCATTGGCTACTCCGAGATGCTGCAGGAAGAGGCGCAGGGCCTTGCGCTCATAGCGATCGTCCCGGATTTGCAAAAGATTCATGGCGCCGGCAAGCATCTCCTCGGGTTGATCAACGATATTCTGGATCTGTCCAAGATAGAGGCCGGCAAGATGCCCCTATTTCTGGAGGACTTCGACATCGCCGAAGTGATCCTTGACATCTCGGACACCGTGCAGCCATTGGTGGCAAAAAACCGAAACCGCCTTGCAGTACACTGCCCTGAGGGAGTCGGCGGCATGCGCGCGGATGTCACCAAGGTCCGGCAGACTCTGTTCAACCTGCTCAGCAACGCCTGCAAATTTACCGAACAAGGCAGCATCGAATTGACGGTGGAGCGCCAGGAAGAACGCATACTTTTGCGTGTCCGCGACACCGGAATCGGTATGACGACGGAGCAACAATCCCGCTTGTTCGAAGCCTTTGCCCAAGCCGATGCGTCCACTTCGCGCAAGTATGGAGGCACGGGTCTGGGGCTGGCCATTAGCCGTCGCTTCTGCCGCATGATGGACGGCGATCTGTACTGCGAGAGCGAACCGGGTAAAGGCTCAACCTTCACCGTGGTTCTGCCGCTCCACGTGTCGAATACAGTCGCGACGGAATCCACAGAACGAGACGTCGCGCAAGAAGAGGCCGGCGAAATTGTGCTCGGTAAAACGGTGCTCGTCATCGACGATGATGCCAATGTGCGAGACCTGATGAAACGCTCGCTTACTCGCGAAGGGTTTCATGTTGAATTGGCGTCGGATGGTTACACCGGGTTGGAGCGCGCCCGCAAGTTGAAGCCAACCGTCATCACGCTTGACGTCATGATGCCCGGCATGGATGGGTGGTTGGTACTCAACGAACTCAAAGCGGATGCGGAACTTTCACATATACCCGTCGTCATGGTCACGATTGTGGATGAAGAGAACCTGGGTTTTTCCCTCGGTGCCGTGGAATATGTAACCAAACCGATTGACTGGCAGCGCTTGATCACGCTGCTTCACCGATACTGCGACGGGCATCTTGAGCAGCCCGTGTTGATTGTGGAGGACAATCCGGACACCCGGGAACTACTCCGGCGCAATCTGGCCAATCAAGGATGGGAGGTGGTCGAAGCGGAAAATGGCCGAATCGCTCTAGAGAGGCTGGAGACCATTTCGCCCGCCCTGATTCTTCTAGACCTGATGATGCCGGAAATGGACGGTTTTGAATTCTTGAACGTGCTGCGTCAGGACAAGCGATGGCAGGCGCTCCCTGTCATCGTCATAACCGCACGCGAAATCGAAGAGGAAGACCGGAAGCGATTAATCGGACAGGTGAGCCAGATTGTCCAGAAGGGACATTACGATCCGGACAATCTCATAAAGCAGATTCGGGAATTGATCCGCATCCAGTCCTTCGATTACACCATTTGAACTTGCGGGCATTATCCCTCAGTAATCTTTTCGGCTGGATTGTTGGTTTGTGCGTGAACGCCCGTAGTCGATACTGGAGTTTACGGCGGCGTGCCATTGCTCGCGGTAGCGCGCTGGCGGCAGGCTTTCCAGCGCATCGTACGGCCTAGAATCCCCAGCCGATATTCGGCGGTTGACTGCTGGAGACGTGACCGTCGCTCTTGAAGAATACGGAACCCGCTCCAAGGTCCGAGTAGAGGTAGTACCACACCAACTTGCCGTTGATGAGCATTTCCTTCGACGGCGGTCCAAGCGTTTCGCTCACTTGTTCCCGGGTCATTTTGCCGGAGATCTGGCGCCAGCTCTTGCGCAGAATCACAATCTTGTCGTCGACGGATGCCTTGGCCGTGGGCGCGGCGCTTTCCACGGTGGGAGGGGCGGTTTCGATCTGTTTCGCCGCGACCGGCTCCGGTGGAATTGACTCGGAGGGCGACGACCGGGTGGCGGGAATCCAGGGCGCGTCCTGGTCCCGTTCCAGCACCTTGATCCTGTCCTGCAACTGCCGGACCGTCGCGGTCAGCTCGTCGACCTGCTGCCGCAGTGCACGCACGCCAACGTCGTCCGCGTTTGCCTCGAGCGACCGACACAAGCACAGGAAGACCATCGGCCACAGCAATGCCGGGAGCTGGCGGCCCGCTGTCATTGGCAACACGCGATCAAAACCAAAACCGGGCATCAGCGCATGCGCGAGGCGGGGTCCGCAACGAATGGATTGTCATTTCGAAGCAGCAAACTCGGCAACAGCCTGCATCTGTTCCAGGCTCATCTTGTCGGTCACGGAGTGCATCACTGGATTGTTGGCGCGTTGCATGGACTTGAACGCCACAAGCTGTTTGACCAGATACTCCGGATGCTGTCCCGCCAGACGCGGAATGGAGTCTTTGCCGTGCGCGTTCTCGCCATGACATAACGTGCAGGCAGGAACTTCTGCTTCCGGCATGCCGTTTTCGTAAATGCTCCTGCCTTGCGCGATCCTTGCCGCATCTCCTTTCCAGGCGGGATGCGGCCTCTGCGCCGCATAGTAGGCCCCGAGGCGCTTGATGGTGTCTTCATCGAGCTGGGATGCCATGCCCCACATGTAGGCCTGAGCATAAGGGTCGCCGCGCGTCTTGTCCTTGAAGGTCTTGAGCTGTGCTTCGGTGTAGGCGGCTTGTTGTCCGGCCAGGCGCGGAAACGCGGACGAGACGCTGTCGCCGTGGGGGCCGTGGCAGTTGGCGCAGACCCGGGTCGCAAGTTTGGCGATTTCGGCGTCCTCGCCGCTGAAGGCAGATACGCTGACCAGCAGCGATGCGGTGGCCACGAGCAATTCCAGAAAGTATCGTTTCATGATGGTTTTCCCTTTAGGCGCAGAGGCGCCTGATCGCTTATTCATCACGCGCCGGCGCATTTGATCGGCTGTTTTTCATAGGACTCATGTCAGAAGTTGAACCAGCCGAGCAAATAAATCGTGTTGTTGTCCGACGCGTTTCGCCCGAACCCGTCGTAATCGCTGCTGCTGCCGTTGAAGCGGTTGTATGCCGTGTACTGCAGCGAGAACTTCACGTTTTGCCAGGGGACGTAGTTCAGCTCCCCGATCCAGCCCTTGCTGTCCGGGCTTCCATTCGCACTGCCGAACACCGCGCCGGGTTCGTAGAGCGAGGTGTCGGTCGTGCCGGTGGTCGCGAAATAGCCCAGGGCGCCGCCGTACTTGCGCTGGTAATAGTAGCTGCCGCCGATCCTCATGGTCTTGAGCGTATTCGACTGGCCGGCAATGGCATCGAGCGTCTGTTTCTCTTGGATGTAAACCGCCTGCACCGAATAAATCGATTCGTCCCCGATGAACTGGTACTGCGTGTCGAGCGCCAGATCGCGGTACTTGTTGGTGGCACCGCTCAACGTCGCGCCTTCACCCGGAAACGAATCCACGTTCATCCCGAACGTGCCGACCGACCAGGAACTGCGATCCTGTTGCCATTCGTACGCGAGCCTCCAGTACGGCGCCGTTCCGCGTACGACATTGCTCGCGGTGCTGTCGAGCGGTCCCGCGCCTGCCTGTCCGCCAAAGCCCTGCGGAGCAGACCGGTAGACGCCGAACTCGGCGTAAAACGCATTTGCGAAGTAGCCGTACAGACTCAGCCCCGCGACGCCGCTGTCGGCCAGTGCTCCATCGATCTGCGTGGCCGCAGCGGGAGTGGGTGCCGCGCTGGTGCGCTGATCGAACGGCGACTGCCATGCGGGCGTGCTGTTCCACACGTCCTGCACCGTCGGGTTGTTGTTGAGTGACACCCCCCAGGTCAAGTCCTTGCCGGACACATTCGCATGGTCAGCGAAGCGGATGTCGGTGTTATCCCAGCCGAAAGCGCCGCTGTCGCTGCCGTAGGTCATCTGGATGAAGGCGCCGATGTTGGGCGCGATGCGCCCGGCATAAAACAGGCTCGCCTGTTGGGGAAACAGCACCTGCCCGTTCTGGCTGTTGCCACTCAAGGCGGGATCCGAATCCGGCAGCGCCTTGCTGGTACTGGTGTACGAGGTCTGGAACATGATCGAGATCGGAGGCAGCCAGTTGAGCAGCAATGCCTCCTTGTTGTCCGTCGTCAATCCTTTTACCTGGGGCAGATTGTCGATCAGATAGCCGTTAAGTTTGAACGCGCGCCCGAAAGGCGTGAGCTCGGGGAATACGGTGTGACAGCCTTCGCAGGCCAACCCGGTCTGGCGCGCGAAAGACGGGACCGCAAAGGATTGTGGAGCGAAACATGCCAAGGAGACGAATGCGACTGCGGAAGCGAGAATTCCCATTGTCCTGTTGCCCGGCGCTTGCATCATAGACCTCCTGTTTTCTCCGTCTATCCGAAGCGCGTCCGATGGACGGTGGTTTTGCCATGCATCGGATCGTCGATCCGGCTTAAGATCAGTACTTGCGCACGAGGCTATACGTGACTGTTCGGGGATCGTTGAGGCAAGAAAGATCTACCAACGCCAAGGGAGTGGAACTCATGCATGTGCCGCCTCTGCCCTTAATCTTCTCCAACGCAGACAGCCGTTACCCTGCAGCGTCAATCCCTATTCGCGCCGCTCCAATCCACCGCCCGTAACCGCCGGACGCCATCATCCGGTTCACTTCGACTGCAAATAGGCCACCAGTGCCGCGATATTGTCGTCTGTCAGGTCTTTGATTACGCCATGCATTACCGGGGAATCCCGCAGCCTGAGACGCAGCATTTTCATCTGCCGCGCCAGATAGTCGGCCTGTTGCCCAGCCAGCCGCGGGAAAAAGAACGCCCCTTCGGCGTTTTGGCCGTGACACTCGGTGCAGGCGCGGATGGAGCGATCCGCGCTGGTCTTTTCGAATAGTTGCTTGCCAACCGCCGCAGTCGCCGGGTCCGACGACTTTCCACGCGCAGGCGGCAGAGAGGCATAATAGTTCCCGATCTCCGCCACGACCTTGTCGTCGTTTAACCAGGTGGATGCGATGCCCCACATATATGCGTGTGCGTCGGGGTCACGACGCGTCTGAACCCGGAAGGATTTGAGCTGAATCTCAATGTAGGTGCGTTGCTGGCCGGCAAGGTTCGGCACCATCGGATCGGTGCTGCGCCCTTCGTTGCCATGGCAAGTCGCGCATACCGATCTCGCCATGCTCCGAATGGCCTCTTTTTCTGTCTGGTCCGGCGAGGTCTGGGCCAGGCTGGGATTGACGCAGGTAAAGCCTGCGAAAGGTGGGACTAGCAGTGCAAGTAGCGCTGTCTTGACGAGCTTTTTCATACTGCCCCCCTGATCATACGGCCTTCTGAATGGCGCGAGAGGAATGGAAGGCTCTACCCTCCGATTGTGCTGTTTCCACACGGTACTACCGAATTAATTCTAGTCCGAGCTTGGTGCCCAGAAGATTTCAGCTTGTAATATTTCGTCTTAAACGATGTCCTCTTTGACCTATATCAAATGATCTGTGTTTCGAAAAAATCCGCGAACGCGTGATTTGACTGGATGCGCCGTGAGCGATTGCGAAGCTCGAGCCGTGCACGACGTCAAAGCGGCAAGTTAACAATACGTTGTGCGTGCCGAGTTGTTGGTTGATGTGCAGATTCGACGCCGGAACAAGAAATGCTTGGCCCTTAGCAGCGCGGGCATTCCGATCCAGAACGGGACTTCGTCTGATCATCTCATCGCGCACCGATCGGAAACCGATCGACGGTCCGCAATCATTGCCGTTACGGCACCAGGCGTAATTGACCCTCGTCGGCTGCGACCGAAGTGTAGAAGCGGAAGGTATCGCCCCCGGCCTTCTTTGCCCGGTACATGGCCAGATCGGCCTTGTCGAGCAACTCCGTCGCGTTATCGCCATCCTGGGGACAGACACTGATGCCCAGGCTTGCCCCCATGCGATATTCCTGGCCGTCGATCTCCAGGGGAAGCCGCAAGCCGTCGATGACCTTCTGCGCAATGATTGCAATCTCGCGCGGATCGTCGATCGAATCGAACAGAATGACGAACTCGTCACCGCCCAGGCGCGCAACGGTGTCGACTTCCCGAACCATCTTCTTCAGTCGATTCGACACGGCTTTCAGAACCTTGTCGCCCACCGCGTGCCCGTGCGTGTCGTTGATTTCCTTGAAGCGATCGAGATCTATGAAAATCAGGGCAATTCTCCTGCCCGATCGCTGCGAAGCGGCAATTGCATGCTCGAGGCGGTCGTAGAGCATCAATCGATTCGCCAGTCCCGTCAGCGCGTCGTGTCGGGCGATGTGATCGACGTCGCGCTGGCTTTCGTAGAGTTCCGTAAGACGAGCGTTGATCTGAGTCTGCATGTCCCTGAAGGTCCGGGCAAGCAGACCTACCTCATCATTTCGCGTCACCGGCAGATCGACAATGGCATGATCGGCGGAGAAACGCTTTGCGGCCCGCACCATCATGTTCAGAGGCCCGGTCATGGCGCGCGACACGATCGCCGAAAGAATGATCGCCAGGAGGCTGAAGCCAAGAACCATCTGCATCGTGTTGATTCCGAGAAGACGTGTCTCGCGCAGCACGTTCTGCAGGGGCTGCGAAAGGCCGAGGATCACGAAGCGGCGTGCCTTCACGTCGCCGAAGGCGAGCTTCGCGAAAGCGGCGACGCTCTCGCCGGACTGCCGTGCCGATGCGCCGGGGTTGACCAACACGCTTTCCGCTTGCCCCTGAATGATTTCCGAGACTCGTTCGAACGTGTCCTGCACCAGAACGCGCCGCCCGCGATCGAAGCCGAATGTCCGGGATGGGTCGGGATGGATGAGAAAGTCGCCCCATTCATTGGTCAGGAAAACATCAAAGTCGCCCGGAAGATCCGCCTTCAACAATCCGAACAACCCGTTGAGATCGACATTGATCACCAGGAGTCCGAGCTTGCGCCCGTGGCCGGACTCCACCGGGGTGGCCACCTGCAGCGTCGGCTTGTCGAGGCCCGAATGTGCGCCTTGTTCATGGTTGATGATGATCTTCGAAAGATAGACTTGGCCCACCGCCAGGGGCGAGGCCTGGAAGACGTACGGATAATGGCCTTTTTCCTGCAAGTCCACGCCAACGACTCTCTTGAGACTGTCCTGATCCCGATCGACGCGCACCAGTTCCATGCCGTTGTTGTCGGTGCTGATCAGGCGCACCTGGAAATATTCCGGATGGACCGCGAGCAGGGCCGCAAAGGTATCGGCAATCGCCGTCTTGCGCGGATCGCCGGATGGATCGTCGGGCGCCCCGGCAATCCGGGCGGTGACGGGAATCCCGGCAAGCAGGAGGGCGTCTTTGGCAACTTCGCCCAGCGCTATCGACAATCGCCGGCCGAGGACCTGGGCGGACGTCAGCAGGTCCCGTTCTGCGGTTTTGACCAGCAAGTTGCGGCTGGCCGTATAGGAGTAATAGCCCGTCAGTCCCGATGCCAGAACGCCGAACGTCGCCAGTATGACGCCGAGCTTGAAGGCAATTCCGAAGCTGATGCGACTAGAATTTTTCTGGCCTGTCACCGGAAATGATCCTGTCCCAGAGAGACGTTCTCAAGTTGAAATCCTCCACGGGCTGAAGCCAGATCAACTGGCTGGAACTGTCGGCGGATGTCGCCGGTTCAACGGTGTTGGCGAGCCCCTGGCGTTTGGTCAGTGCGGAGCTGACGTTTTTTTCGAGGGTGTAGTCTATCCATTGCTCCGCGAGACGTTTGTTCCTGACGCCGCGCGTAATCGCCCAGCAGTCCAGCCATGCCAGGGCGCCTTCCTTGGGGATGACGTAGCCGATGTCGGCCCCGGCCTTGCGCAATTGCTCGACCTGCTGGGTGCCGTAGTTGGCGAACATGAGCGCCGCCGAATTCTCCCGGAACAGTTCGATCGATTCCTCCGGTTGGCTGTAAAAAGTCAGCACGTTGCGCCGCAGGGCGATCAGCCGGTCGACGATACGTTTGAATTCCCGGTCCTTGATCTGAAACGGGGTCTTGCTGCCGAGCAACAGCGCGACGATCGTGAAATTGTGGCTGCTGCCGTTATAGGCCAGAACCCGTCCCTTGTAGCGCGGATCCCACATCGCGGCCATCGAAGTGGGAGGTTCCTTGACCTGCTTTCGGTCGTAGATCAAACCCATTTCCGCGTAGGTGTAGGGAATGGCGTAAACCTTGCCCTCTCGCGAAATGCCCGGTATCGACTTCAGGTCGCTGAAACGCGGCAATTGGTGTCTGGTGTTCGGGATGTTCGAGATGTCCAGCGGCAGGCTCAGACCGCGATCGATGTATCGCGTCTGTTCGGCGGTATTCGCCGCGAAGACGTCGAAGTCCGCACCTTCATGGGCATTGATCTTTTCCCAGAGCACGTCATCGGTACTCACAAAAGTGACCTCGACCGTGACGTCGTAACGTTTCTCAAAGATAGCGACCAGGTCGCTGTCGGCATAGCCCGGCCAGGTGAGCACGCGAAGGGTCTCCCTGGCAAGGGCCAGGGAGCTCGAACAACTTAGGGCCAGCACCAGGCCCACCAGCAGATGGCGATTTGCGTTGGTAAGAGGCATGGTGGAACGTTTCTCTTCTCGCGCGCGTTTGGTCTATGCAGAGCAGTCTAGCGTGGATCGGGGTCATCACGCCGGGTTGCGGGAAATCCAGGCAGTTCGCGGACGAAGCCCGCGGCGATCAACTGCCGGTCCGGTGATGCGCACGCATTTCCTTGCGCCATTGCCAGGGCGGTTCGGGATGCGCGTCGTGCCACAGTCCGGCGCGTCGGGATTTGGCTTGCCGTTCGACTTCAAGGTAGAGCTTGCGGTCTTCGGCGGAAAGCTCGCGCAGGTATTGCGTGTAGACCCAGGCCGAGCCTTCGCGTAGCTGCTCGAGATTGGCATCGACGCCGTCGACTCCGATTTTCCCGACGATGCGGCCATAGCGATCGGTCTTGGACCACTCGATCACGACCGGGTGGCCAAATAGTTGGCGGGAGAGGGTTTCCTTGGCATGCGCGCCGAAGGGCTGTTTCTTCTCCGGCGCGTCGATTCCCGACAGCCGGATCTTGAACTGGCGGTTCTCCGCGGTCAGTACCGTGACGGTATCGCCGTCGCTGACACCGACCACGCGACCCTC
>Ga0137437_1000249_pt1 | contig 15530 bp, 10 predicted proteins | sample EasRivERMGT138_2_FD_102332 | JGI IMG/M metagenome (GOLD analysis project Ga0137437, IMG submission 102332) | Soil microbial communities from meander-bound floodplain in the East River, Colorado, USA - East River MetaG ERMGT138_2 | ecosystem: Environmental > Terrestrial > Soil > Floodplain ...
GAAGGCCGACGGCTCGACGGCTGACATCACCGTGACAAACTCGAACCCGCGCCGAACCTTCGACTCCGCGGCCGTTGCCGCGATCCGCGAATGGCGCTACAAGCCGGTCGTGCGCGATGGGCTTGCCGTGGATCAGCGCGCCGCCGTCCGCATCCGGTTCTCGGACGAATAGATGGACGAGCCGCGCACACCACGCTTCCTGATCGTCGAAAACGACGCGAAATACGCGGCGTGGGTCCAGCACGCGGCCAGCACCGGCTGGCCCGCGGAATCCATCGTCATCATGGACTGGGCTTCGTTCAGCCGCGTGCGCACGGCGATGACCGTGCGCGACTACGACATCGTGATGCTCGCGCTGGCCTTCGATGAAGGCATCGAGGAGCCGACCACGGACAGCCTCGAGTGGATCCGCAAGCTGCGCAGCCAGCCGGGCTTTCCCGAAATGATCATCCTCGCGGAGGGCGGCAGTGAGCTCGCCGCGATCCGCACGCTGCGCCTCGGCGCCGCCGACTATCTACCGAAGCGGCTGCTGACGCCGCCGCGCCTGCATCGCTCCATCAAGCTCACGCTGCGCGCCATCGAGAAGGAAGCGCTGCGGCGCGCCGAACGCATCGCGCAGGCGGCCGGCAAGTCCGAAGCCGAAAAGGCCAAGGCCGCGGCGAGCGCGCCGCCGGCGTTCCAGCCCATCTCCACGCATACCGGTGTGTTCATCACGCAGGCGGCGGCCCTCGCGACCGCCGCCGTGCCCACGCCGAAGGCCCATCTCCTCACGCAGTCGGGCCCGGTACTCGCGCAGGCCGCGAAAGCCGCCCTGGCGATGGCGCCGAAAAACGTCGCACCACTCAAGAAAGTGGACGGCGCGAAAGATCCGGCGGCGGTATCGCTGCCCGCCGTTTCCCGATCCGCGGGCGCTTCGACGCCGGCCACACAAACGAAGGAATCGATACAGATCGCTCCCGAGAATCACCAGATTCCCGGCTACACGATCCTGCAGAAGATCGGTGAATCCGAAGCGGCCGCCGTCTATCTCGCGATCGCGGAAGACCTCAAGCACAACGTGGCGCTGAAGATTTCCAAGCGTAAACACTCGGGCGCCGATCCGGCCGATACCGGGCAACGTTCGATCATGTTCCAGCGCGAGTTCGAAGCCATCGCCGCGCTCGATCACCCTTCGATCATCGATCTGTTCGACTACGGCATTCACGAAGGCGTCGAATTCCTGGCGATGGAATATTTCCCCTGCGGCGACCTCAAGGCGCGCCTGCAGAATCCGCTCACCGCCGACGAGGCGATCGCTTTCCTCAAGGAAATCGCGCGTTCGCTCAAGGTGGTGCACGAGGCAGGCATCATCCATCGCGATCTCAAGCCACCGAACGTCATGTTGCGCGACGACGGCAGCGTCGTGCTGATCGACTTCGGTCTGGCGCGCAGCCTCTTGTCGGGCGACGGCAGCACCCGCACCGGCGTGCTGCGCGGCTCTCCTTATTACATGAGCCCCGAGCAGGCGCAGGGCGAGTCCCTCGATGCGCGCACCGATCTGTACAGCCTCGGCGTGATCCTCTACGAAATGCTCGCAGGCAAGAAGCCGTACCTCGGCGCGTCGGCCATCGACGTGCTGCAGCAGCACGTGATGGCGCCGGTGCCGGAATTGCCGACGCACCAGCTGTTTTATCAGCCGCTGCTCGAGCGGCTCATGTCGAAGTCGCGCGAGCAGCGCATCTCCTCCTGCGATGAACTTCTGGCCGCCATTGAAAAGATGTCGCATGCGCTGGGCGACAGCGGCATCAGCGATCCAGGGAAGCTGGTTTCAGCCGGCGCCACCTCATAAGGCACGAGGTCATGGACTTCCTCAATTTTCCCATCGTGGCGCTAGGCGCAGCGCTGGTTTGTCTGATCGGCGTCACGATCTACGCGATCACCCAGCGCAGCAGCCTGCGTTCGCGTGACGAGCAGTTGGTGGTTGCGCGCGCCCAGGCGTACGCCATGCTCGAGCTCAGCCAGGCCGGCGTGCTGTTCCTCGATCGCGAACACAAGATCATGGGTGAGGCTTCCGCCGCCGCGCCCGAGTTGTTAGGACATACCTGCGGGGTCGGCACCGCGTTCGTGCAGGTCATCGCCGAGCTCGTCAACGTGAATCTGCGGCGCGACGCGGTCGCCTATCTCGAGACGCTGTGGAAAACCGAGGCAACCGCGGTGGTGGACGCCACCGCAAATCCGCTGCAGCGCGTGCATTCGGGCTCCCGGCACCTCGCCATCCGTTTCTCGCGCCTGGTCGTCGACGGCCGCGTGCATCACATCATCGTTTCGATCGAGCGCATTTCGGCGCCACGCCTGGTGCCGCACACCATCGAAGTTCCGGCGCTCGATGAAGACACCTTTGCCAAGCGCCTCGCCGGCGAAACCGGGATACGTGCCGCGGTGGCGATGCCCGCCACGGCGACACCCATCGACACCGGCAGCGCCGAACAGCCGAGCGTCGCGGCGCCGCCCGCCAGTGTCGGTGAAGCCAAACCCGCGGCGACTGCCGCGACGAGTGGAGAATTCGAGCTCGGGCCGCTCGACGTCACCGAAGATTCCCTGCCGTCGATCCGCGCCCCGAAGGATTTATTGGAAGCCGCGCTGGCGCGCGCCGACGCCAATGCCGCCGCCGCCGCTGCCGAATCGGAGAAGAGCCAGACGATCGAGAACTTCCTGATTTCGCAGCCGCCGGTCCTGTCACCGGCACCGCAATCGGTGGCCGGCGAGCCCGCGCAGCACCTGGCGACCACGATCACGAATCCGGAAGTCATGAAGTCCGACGATGCCGCGAAGGTCGCGGCGCAGTTCGACCCGGCCGCGATCATCGATCCGCCCGATCCGCGCCTGAATGAAGTGCTCAGGGAGATCATGCACGTCGATGCCGTGCGGCTCGAACATTTTCTCTCCGAGGCGCGCGACAAGGCCGGCCAGCTGCGCGCCATCATCAAACTACCCGCGCGCGAGCCGCAGGCATTCCGCGAAAAGCTGGTGCTGATCCTCGAGCTCATTCGTGGCATCCACGCGCGCGCCGAGCGACTGCCGCTGCCGTCGGTCGGCGAGCGCGCGCAGCGCTTCGAGGAGGCGCTCGGCAGCCTGCGCGACAAGCAGACGCTCTCCGGCAACGACTTCCTCCCGCTCGCGGTGAAGCTCGACGATCTCCTGAGCCACCTCGCAATCCTGGGAGAAGTCGTCACGCGCCTGCGCGACTGGCGCACGCAGAACAGCGGCGCGCAATTGCCCTCGCTGGATGCAACCCTGCGATCGGCGACGGCCACCGGCACCACCATTCGCCAGCCGCAGATGCACAAGCCGAGCAACAGCGACACGGCTGCGATGCAGGTGGGTGGCGCCGCCACCCAGAAGACCGCGCGCCTGTCCGATCTCTCGAAGGAGAGCCTCGAGGAGATGGCGCACTTCCTGGCGGACATGTACTCCAAGCGCGTGTCGCTGGTGGTCGTCGGGCTCGAAGATGTGCCGGGAAACTATCGCCGCATCATTGAAAAGATTTTAGGTCAGCTCATCCACAACGCGATCCGGCATGGCGTCGAAAATCCGGCCGACCGCGTCGTGCAGGACAAGCCGGAGATCGGCACCGTCGCCGTGCAGTTCATGCGCGCGGGCTCCGATGGATATCAGTTGAGCGTGCAGGATGATGGCCGCGGGCTCGATCACGACAAGATCAAGGCCGAAGCCGTGCGTCAGGGTGTGATCAGCGCCGCCGCCGCCACGGACATCGATCCGCGCAAGCTCGCGGGCTTCATCTTCCGTCCGGGCTTCACCACCATGAGCGAGGCCGGCGCGCGCGGCATCGGCATGGATGTGGTCCGCGATCTCGTCAACAAGGCCGGAGGGCGCGTGGGCATCGCGACGAAGCCGGGTGAGTACACCCGCTTCCGCATCACGCTGCCGCACGAGAAGAAGGCGACCAACGCCGCAGTGGCGTAAGAGGGGACAGATCTATTTATAGAAGAATGGGGACATTCCTCGTTTCCTAGCAAATGGGGACGCGCCTCAAGAAGGCACGTCCCCATTTGCCCCGCAGGGGGAAACGAGGAATGTCCCCATTCTTCTATAAATAGATCTGTCCCCTTTTTCGTTCAGGCCTGCTCTTTTTCCTTGTCATGCTGGCGGCCGAGCCACCAGCCATTCACCGCCCAGATTGACGCCACCCCCGCGCCGAGCAGCGCCGCCTGCGCGGAACTCATTCCGCCGGACTTGAGCCCATCCTGCAGCTGCGCGACCACCGCGTCGGAGAACCGGTACACGGGCACGTCGATGAAGTTCTTCGCCTTGTACTTGGTTTCGGTGTCGAGACGGCTCCACAGCATTTCGCGGCCCGGGCGGATGAACGCGTATTCACCCCAGCGGCGCAGCACCATGACCGTGGCGAGCACGATGAAGGCGCCAGAACTCGCCAGGACCAGGAAGCCGACCATCACCATCAACGGCACGATCGTGAGCAGCGCCGTGACGCCGAGCTTCTGCGCGATGCGGCCGGTGATGAACAGCTGCGATACCACCGTGAGCGACTGCACGATGAAATCGATGCGCGCGAACATCTGCGTGCGCTCGGCGGGGTCCGTGAACATCTCGCGCACGAAGCGCAGCTGCTCGAAATAGAGGATGGTGTTCGCCGCGGAGATCATGACGACGAACAGCGCGATACCAATTAGATAGGGAGACTTGAACACGATGATGACGCCGGCGAACGGATTGCCGCCAAGGCCGCGCGAACCGCGCGCGGCAGCCGCCGCCGCGGCATCGAGGGCGCCCGAAGGTACGGTGCGGTGGCGCAATTCCGCGAGCAGCGCGCGCTGGCAGAAGATCGCGACCATGAACAGCGCGGCGCCAAAGTACAGCACGCCGGAAATACCCACGTGGGGGACGATGCGATCGGTGATGAACGGTCCGATGAGCGCGCCGGCCGTGCCGCCCGCGGCGATGAACCCGAACAGCCGCTTGGTCTGCTCGCTGGCGAACAGCTCGAGCAGGAAGCTCCAGAACACGGAAACCAGCAGCAGGTTGATGACGCTGATGCCGACGTAGAACACGCGGCCCATCACCATGTTCGTGGGATCGACCTGCATGACGATTCCGGTGATCGCGAGCGCGACCCCCACGGTGCCGTAGATGGCGGGCATGAGCACCGCGCGACTGACGCGCGCCACCAGCCAACCATAGATCGGCACGATCAGGATGGCGAACACCGCGGTCCAGATCCAGGTATCGCTCGTGATCGCCTCGCCCAGAATGGTGCCGACGGTCTCGCGCACCGGACGCACGGCGAAGTAGCCACCGAGCACGCAGAACAGCAGCAGGAATGCCGTCACCACCGCGCGCGTTTCGCTGGGTTCCACGCGCGCGAAGCGCGTCAGAAATTTGCTGAATCCGCTGTTCATCCGCTGGTGTTCCTCAGTGTGAACGCGCGATCCGTCGCCGCGTTGTTAGGGTCGGGCGATTCTAGGGAATGCGTCAGTCGTGGGCCAGCGCGGGCAGGCTCGCAAGATCCAGCGTGAGGCCGGGACTCGTCACCGTGGCGGTTGCACCGCGTTCGCGCAGCTTCACCGCCAGCGCCTCGGCCGAAGGCAGTTCGCCATGAACCAGATATACAGGGGGCCGTGGCGTGAAACTGTCATACCAGCGCAGCAGGTCCGCCTGATCACCGTGCGCCGACAATCCGCCGAGCGTATGGATCTGCGCCGCGCAGCGCACTGTCTGGCCGTGGATGCGCACTTCGGCGTGACGATCGACGAGCTGCCGTCCGAGCGTGCCCGGCGCCTGGAATCCGACGATGAGCACGTGGCACTCGGGCCTGGGCAGATTGTGTTTGAGGTGGTGCAGGACGCGGCCGCCGGTCGCCATGCCGGAGCCGGCGATGATGATCGCGCCGCCGCGGATGTTGTTGATGGCGCGCGAGTCATCCGCGGTTTCCGACAGCGTCAGGTTCGGCAGCGGTAGCAAGCCGCGAAAGCCCTCGCGCAGCCGCGTCGCTTCCTGGTCGAAGCGCTCCGGGTGACGCCAGTAGATTTTGCTGGCCGCGATCGCCATCGGGCTGTCGAGAAAGATCTTCCAGCGCGCCAGGTGCCACTCGCCATAGTGCTTGGCGAGTAGATAGAGGAGTTCCTGGCTGCGGCCGATGGCAAACGCCGGCACGATGACGTTGCCGCCGTCGCGCGCCGCCTGCGCGAGAATTGCGCCGAGCTCACGCTCGGTATTCTCGCGGCCGCGATGCAGGCGATCGCCGTAGGTGCTTTCCATCAACACGACATCCGCGGATTCGAAGCGCCACGGATCGTGCAGGATGGGCGTGTCGTACTGGCCGAGATCGCCCGAGAACACGAGCTTGCGGCGGGTCGCGCCCTCCGTCACCCAGACTTCGACGCTGGAGGAGCCAAGGATGTGCCCGGCGTCGCGCACGCGCACGCTGACTCCGGGCAGCAGCTCGCGCGGCAGGTCATACGGAATCGGCTGGAGCTGCGCGAGCGCCGCCTCGACATCCGGGAGGTCGTACAGCGGCGCGGCGCGCTCGGAACCCGGCGGTAGATCGCGATTCGCACGTTCGGCATCGCGCGCCGCAAGCTCGGCGGAGTCGCGCAACAGGATCGGGACGAGCTCAGCGCAAGCCTGGTTGGTGTAAATCGGACCGCGATACCCGCGCTGCACCAGCAGCGGCAGGCGGCCGCAGTGATCGATGTGGGCATGGCTCAGCACCACGGCATCGATTGCCGCCGGCTCGAACGGGAACGGCAGCCGATTGCGGGCCGGCGCATCGCGCCCGCCCTGGATCATCCCGCAATCGAGCAGCAACTGGCGCCCGCCCACGCGCAGGATGTGGCAGGAACCGGTGACCTCGCCCGCGGCGCCAAAAAATTCCAATTGCATGCGGGGCATACCTTAACATCCGGGCAGCCCCAGCCCTTGCGGAGTGCGCCATGAGCGACACAGCCCCTCGTATCGATCGACGCAATTTCCTCATCGGTGGCGCGATCGCCACGGGCGTTGTCATCGGGATCTACGTCAGCAAGAACCGCTTCGACCTCGCGGACGGCGCTGCCGGCGGCGGTCGCACGTTCCAGCCCAACGCGTTCGTGCGCGTTGGGCCCGACAACTCCATCACCGTCGTCATCGGCAAGTCCGAGATGGGCCAGGGGATCTACACCGGCCTGCCGATGATCCTGGCCGAAGAACTCGATGTGAACCCGGCGCGCGTGAAAGTTGAGTTCGCGCCGGTCGACCCGGCGTTCAACGTGCCGTTCGCGCCGGTGCAGTTCACCGGTGGCAGCATGAGCACCAACACCACGTACATGCAGCTGCGGGAAGCCGGTGCGCGGGCGCGCGCCATGTTGTTAGCCGCGGCCGCCGCGCATTGGAAGGTGGACGCGGCCACGCTGCGCACCGAGGATGGCGTCGTCTACAACGGCTCGAAGAAGATGACGTACGGCGCCCTGGCGGACGCCGCGGCCGCGTTGCCCGTGCCGGAGAAAGTTGCGCTCAAGGATCCGGCTGCCTTCCGCTATCTCGGCAAGCCGCAGCCACGGCTCGATTCCCCGATGAAAGTGGATGGCAGCGCGAAGTTCGGCATCGACATGCGCGTGCCGGGTATGTTGTTCGCCGTCGTCGCCCGCCCGCCGGTGGTCGGCGCGAAGATCTCGAAGGTGGATGACGCGGCGGCCCGCAAGGTGCCCGGCGTCGTCGACGTCAAAGAGGTGCCGAGCGGCATCGCCGTCTACGCAAACAACACCTGGGCCGCCAAGCGCGGCCGCGAGGCGCTGGTCATCGAATGGAACGAAGGCCCTAACAAGAACTTTTCAACCGCTGCGCAGCGCAGCGAGTATCAGGCGCTGCTCAAGAAGACCAACAACCTGGCGCGCGAGGTCGGTGACGTGAAGTCCGCGCTGGCCAAAGCGGCCAAGCGCATCGATGTCGAATACGAGCTGCCGTACCTCGCGCATTCGCCGATGGAGCCGCTCAATTGCCTGGCCGACGTGCGCGCGGATGGCTGCGACCTGTATCTCGGCACGCAGATGCAGTCGCCGGACCGCGATGCGGTTGCGAAGGCGCTAGCGATGGAGCCGGCGAAAGTGAAGGTGCACACGGCATTTCTCGGCGGCGGGTTCGGCCGGCGCGCGCAGCGCTGGTCCGACGTAGCGGTCGAAGCGGCGCATGTGTCGAAGGCCATCGGCAAGCCGGTGCTAACGACCATGACCCGCGAAGACGATGTGAAGGGACTTTCCTACCGCCCGTTCGTGATGTCGCGCGTGCGCGCCGGCATCGATGCGCAGGGTATGCCGGTCGCGTGGCAGCAGGGAATCATCAGCCAGGGCGTGCTGCGCACCGGTCCCTTCGAAGGCTTTATTCCGAAGGGCCAGGCGTACGACCAGTCGAGCACCGAAGGCGCCGCGGACATGGTGTATGGCATTCCGAATCTCGCGGTCGATACGGCGGAAGGCACCAGTACCGTTCCCGTGTTGTGGTGGCGCTCGGTGGGCAATTCGCACACCGGCTTCACGGTCAACAGCGGCATCGACGAACTCGCGGCGCTCGGGGGACAGGATCCGCTCGAGCTGCGCCGCAAGTTGTTAGCTGACAAGCCGCGGCATCTCGCGGTCCTCAATGCCGTCGCGGCATCGGCCAACTGGGCCGGCGGTGCGCCGCAGGGCCGCGGGCGCGGCGTCGCGCTGCACGAATCCTTCGGCAGCATCGTCGCCGAAATCGCGGAAGTGTCCGTCGATGGCGGCAACGTGCGCGTGCACAAGGTGTGGTGCGCGATCGACTGCGGATTCGCTACAAACCCGAGCGGCGTAATCGCGCAGATGGAAAGCGGCATCAATTACGGCCTGTCGGCCGCGCTTTATGGCGAGATCACCTTTGCGGACGGCAAGGTCGAGCAGAGCAATTTTCACGACTACCCGGTCGTGCGCATGAACGAAGCACCGGAGATCGTGGTGACCATCGTCAATTCCGGAGAACGCATGGGCGGCGCCGGCGAGCCCGGCACGCCGCCGATCGCGCCGGCCGTCACCGGCGCTATCTACGCATTGACCGGCAAGCGGATCCGCAAACTGCCGATCTCGAAGAACTTCGCGTAGCGGGTGTCCGGATAGGTGTCAGGCGGGGAAAGTCGGGAAAACTCCGGCCTGCCGGAGTTTTCCCGACTTTCCCCGCCTGACACCGTCTGTTACTTCATCAGGTAGTCGACGGCGACTTGCGCGAACGCCCGCGTCGCGATCGGCAGCGCTGCCTCATCCAGGAAGAACAGCGGTGAATGGTTCGCCGGCGTGGTGAGGACATCCGTGCCTTTGGGCGTCGAACCCACCATGAAGAAGACACTCGGCACGGCCTGCGCGAAATACGCGAAGTCCTCGGAGGCGGTGATGAACGCGATTTCCTTCACGTTGGCGTCGCCCACCACTTTTCGCAACGAAGGCAATACTTTTGCAGTGAGCGGCGGATTGTTGTACGTGACCGGATTGGTGTAGGGGTCGAGTTCGAACGTCGCGGTTGTGCCGCTGGCCTCGGCGGTGTTCGTGATCATCCGCTGCATCGCGGCGACCACCTGCGCCTTCTGCTTGGGATCGAACGTGCGAATCGTGCCGACCAGCTCGACGCTGTCGGGAATGATGTTGTTGCGCACGCCGCCCTTGATGGCGCCGATCGACACCACCGCGGGATTCTGCGAGATATCGACTTGCCGGCTCACCACGGTCTGCAGCCCGTTCACGATCTGCGCGGCGACCACGATAGGATCGATGCCCTGCCACGGGCGCGCGCCGTGTGTCTGGCGGCCCGCCACCACCGACTTCCAGGCATTCGAATCCGCCATGAACGGGCCGCTGCGATAGCCGATGGTGCCGGTGTTGAGTGAAGCCCACGCGTGCCAGCCGAACATGACCTCGGGCTTGTACTTCGTGAAGATGCCTTCCTTCAACATGATTGACGCGCCGCCTTCCTCGCCCGGAGGCGCGCCTTCCTCGGCGGGCTGGAACACGAACAGCACATTGCCGCGCAGGTCGCCCTTGATCTTCGTGAGCAGCTGCGCCACGCCCATGAGCACGGCCGTGTGCGAATCGTGTCCGCAGGCGTGCATGACGCCGACCTCTTCCCCGCGGTAGTTAGTCTTCGCTACCGACTTGAACGGCAGATCGACGCGCTCCGCGACCGGCAGCGCGTCCATGTCGGCGCGCAGCGCGATCGTCGGACCCGGCTTCCCGGTCTTGAGCAGCGCCACCACGCCGGTGTGCGCGATACCCGTTTCCACCTCGAGCCCGAGGCTCTTCAAGTGATCGGCGACGATTTTCGACGTGCGGAATTCGCGGTTGGAGAGTTCCGGGTTCTGGTGAAAATCGCGGCGCCACGCGAGCACCTGCGCATCCACGGCCGCGCTTGCCGCGCCGAGATCGGCGGCACAGGCGGGAACGCACGCGGCGGCGCACAGCAGGACTCGAAGTATCTTCTTGTAGGTGTTTGTCGACATGGGAACGGAGTCTGCGCCGACTGGTCGAAGTACTGCAACGCCACGAAACTGTTTACCCGAGGCTCGAGCAGCGCTTGCGATGCACGTCGTCGACGCCACACTTTTCTATTCGCCGACCAGCGGTGGCGTAAAGCGCTACCTGCTGGCGAAGCACGAGTGGATGCGCGCGCACACGAGCTGGCGCCACAGCATCGTCGTACCCGGTGAACACGCCACGCATTCGCCGGGCGAAATCTCCACCGTCGCGGGACGCTTCGTGCCCGGCACGTTCAACTATCGCCTGCCGCTCAATCCGCTGCGCTGGTCACGCGCCATCGAAGAGCTCGCTCCCGATCTCATCGAAATCGGCGACGCGTTCCATCCCGCGTGGGCCGCGGCCGGTGTCGCGCGGCGCCGCGGCATTCCGCTGATCGCGTTTTATCACTCGAATTTTCCCGCGCTCGCGGGCCGGCGGCTCGGTGGCGCCGTGCAACGCATGATCGAGTGGTACGTGAAGCTCACGTATGAGCAATGCACCCAGGTGCTCGCGCCGAGCCGCTACATCTGCGACTACCTGCATCGCATCGGCGTGCGCAATGCGCTGTGTCAGCCGCTCGGAGTGGATATCGAAACATTCTCGCCCGCGCGCGGCGGGCGCAACCTGCGCGCCGAGCTCGGGCTGCCGCCCGGAACTCGCCTGGCGGTTTTTGCCGGCCGCTTTTCGGCGGAGAAGAACATTCCGATGCTGATCGAGGCGTTCCGCCGGCTCGGCGCGGGCTATCACCTGCTGCTGATCGGCGGCGCAACCACCGCGCGCCGCGACAACGTCACGCACATCCCCTACTGCCGCAATAGCCGCGAGCTCGCGAGCTACCTCGCGTCAGCGGATGTCTTCGTGCACGCCGGCATGCATGAAACTTTTGGGCTGATCGTGCTCGAGGCGCTGGCCTGCGGGCGGCCGGTGGTGAGCTTCCGCGCCGGCGCGCTGCCGGAGCTCGTCGACCCGCGCGCGGGACTCCTCGCGGAGCCGCGTGCCGATCCCGATATTTGCGCGGCGAATCTCGCGGACGCGATCGCCGCGCTCTACGAGCGGGATGTCGCGGCGCTCGGTGCGGCGGCGCGTGCGCACGTCATGGCTAACTACAGCTGGAGCCGCGCCTTGCAGGCGCTGATGACGCGTTACCAGGCGGCGCTCGGCGCGCGGCAGCCGGGCATCACTCCCAGCCGGACCACTTCTGCAGATAGTCCTGCGCCCATTTGACGTCGTCGATGCCGGTGCCGAAGCGCATCTGGTTCACGAAGTTTTCGAAATTCTGTCGCAACGCCTCGGCGCCACCGAAGCGGCGCTCGAACTGCGTGATGATTTCGGGCGCGGCGCCGAGCACCGAGTAGCGCAGCCGCGAGTCGTGGATCAGGAACAGATCGACGTTGGCCGCGAGCAGGCAGGTCGGATTGGACACCAGGCGCGTCTTGATCCAGCGCGCGAGATCTTCATCGAGCTTGCCGGTGTGCCGGAAGTGCGGCTTCGGTGCGGAAAGATTCGCGATGTAAAACTCGCCGCCGCCGGCGCCGTTGAGGAACCCGATCAAGCGCGCCGCCTCGTTGAAGCTCGCCTCCCCTTCGGCGGGATGAATACCTTCCGGAAATGCGCGTCCGTCGAGCGGCGCCTTGGGCCACCACACTTCCTGGCGTGGCTTCTTCGATGAGGGCGCGAAGCGTTTGCTAGCTAGCGTTTCGAAGCGCCGTTGCACGACCGAGCGTTCGGCCGGCGTGAGATCGCGCAGCTCGACTTTCATCGCGCCACCAGGTCGAACAGAGTCACGCGGCCCTTCTTTTCGCCCACGGCCACGCGTTTGCCGTCCGGCGACCAGCGCACCGCGCTGATCTCGGAGTCGAGCATCTGCACGTCGATGGGCTGCGTGGTCTTGTTAGGGCGCCACAGGGTCAGGCGCCAGTCGCGGCCGCCGCTCACGAGATGCTCGCCGCCCGGCTGCCAGGCGAAGCCGTCGATCCGTTCGGTGTGGCCGGTCAGCACGATCGGCTTCGTCCCTTCCGGGCCCTTGCCGCTGAAATCCCAGAGCACGACTTCGTGGCCCGCGCTCGAGGCGAGATAGCGACTGTTGTCGCTCCAGGCGACGAGCTCGAGTTTTCCGTCGTAGCCGCGCATCTGTGAATCCTTGCCCGTCGAACGATTCCAGAAGTGCAGCGATCCGTCGGCCATGCCGCTTGCGAGAAATCTGCCATTGCCGCTGAAGTTTACCGTGAGACAGGCGGCCGGCCACTTGTAACGCCGCGTTTCATAGCGGGAATTCGCAATCCGATGGACCGCCAGCTCACCGTTCAGGGCCACCCCGAGATCGGTACCTGGCCGGTCGAAGGCCAGCGCCGCTGCCGAGGTTGTCGCGGGAGCAAAGGCGTGAATCTTGTCCCCGGCGGCCGACCATAGCGCCACCGTCCTGCCGGCCGCGCTCGCCAGCAGCTCACCCGTGGGCGAGAAGCACAATGCCTGCGTGGGAGTTGGCGCGGGCTTCCAGCGCTTGATCTGGCTCCCGGCCCCGGCGTCCCACAGGGCCAACGCGCCGTCCTGCCCGGCGGTCGCGAACACCGTGCCGTGCGGCTGCCAGGCCAGTGCCAGCGCCCCTAACAGGTGCTCGCCGAGGGTCTCGAGCGTGAACGCATCGCCCGCGGCGCGACCCAGCGCCACCTTGCCTTCGCCGCCGGCGATGGCCAGCAACTTTCCGTCGGCGCTCCAGGCGCAGTCGACGACGTAGTCGTCGAACGCGGCGGCGGCCCGCGGCTCGAGCGCGTAGGACAGGGATTGCTTGGCAGCCATGATTACTTCGCGACGGCGGATTCGAACCCGGCTTCGAGCTCGGCGCGATCGAGGCCGCGCCCGATGAACACCAGGCGGTTCTCGCGCGGTGCAGCGCCCCACGGCCGCTCCGCCTGCGCGTCGAACATCATGTGCACGCCGTGAAACACCTGGCGGCGCTCCTCGTTTTTGATGTTCAACACGCCCTTCATGCGGAAAATGTCCTGGCCGCGCGTCTTGAGTAGATAGTCTATCCACTGGTTCAGCTTCGCCGGATCGAGCGGGCGCGGATCGCTGATGCCGATCGAGCTGATGTCGTCATCGTGATGATGCGAGGCGAACTTGCGCTCCGCCGCGGGCCGCTGGCCGACGAGCGTCAGGCCAAACTCCGCCGGGTGATGTTCGCAGAACAGCGCATACGCGCCGGTCTGTGCGATCCTGATTTTGAAATCCGCGCCATGGTGAGAGATGTCGATGGCGTAGTGCGCCGGAATCTCATCGAGCGCACCATGACAGGGAATGACTACCGCGGCTTCGGCGAACGCGCGCACCGCGGGTTCGATGGCGGATTCGAGCGCGGCCGGCGTGGCTGCGCCCAGCGGCAGGATCACGACGTCGAGATCGGCGTGCTCGTGGCCCTCGTGATCGTGTTCATGATCGTGGTCGTGGTCATCGTGCTCGTGTGCGTGATGATCGTGCTCGCCCGCCGTCTTCAGCAGATAGTCGCCGGCGGCAAGCTGGTACGCACCGCCCCACTCGAACGGGTACTCCGGTTCGAGGAACGAGCCGTCCACCGTCAGCGCGCGCTGCAGGTCGAACGCACCGACGTTCAGCACCTTGTCGATAGCCACGTCCGCGTTCTGCGTGCGCACGATCTTCGCCGTCCCGTTGATACCGCGAATGCGCCGCTCGATGCGCTCGAGCGCCGCGGCGTCAACCAGGTCGGTCTTGTTGAGCAACACCAAGTCCGCGAACGCCACCTGCTCGGCCGGTTCGTTGAGTTCATCGACGTGCTGCTCGAAGTGCTTCGCGTCCACCATCGTCACGATGGCGTCGAGCGCGAACTGGTTCTTGAGTTCGTCATCGAGAAAGAACGTCTGCGCTACCGGACCGGGATCGGCCATGCCGGTGGTTTCGATCAGGATGTAATCGAAGCGGTCGCGGCGCTTCATGAGCTGCCCCAGGATGCGGATCAGGTCGCCGCGCACCGTGCAGCAGATGCAGCCGTTGTTGGTCTCGAACAGTTCTTCTTCCGCGCCGATCACGAGTTCGCTGTCGACGCCGACTTCACCGAATTCGTTTTCGATGACGGCGATGCGTTTGCCGTGCTTCTCGCTCAGGATGCGATTCAGCAGCGTGGTTTTTCCGGAGCCAAGGAAGCCCGTGAGTACCGTCACCGGCACTCTTGAAGGTGTGACAGACATGGGGCGGGATTATAGGCGCGGGCGGCCGATTCAGCCCGTCCGGTACACCCAATCGAGCAGTGCGTCGTGCGCGCCCTGTCCGCGGCTTGCATTCGGGTGATTGATGATGGCCACCACGACGTAGCGCCTGCCGCTCGCGGCCAGCACATACCCCGCCACCGCGCGCGTGTCCTCCAGCATCCCGGTCTTCATGTGGGCGACGCCCGGCGGTACGTTGCGCGCCTTCATCGTGCCGTCGACCCCGGAGATCGGTAGCGAGGCCATGAGCTCGGCCATCCACTGGCTTTTCCAGGCATCGGCCAGCACCAGCCCGAGCGAGGCCGCGGAAATCCGCTCGACGCGCGACAGTCCGCAGCCGTTTTCCAGGACCAGCTCCGGCGCCTCGATGCCGCGCACGGCGAGCAGGCCACGCACGGCGGCGGCGCCGCGCGCGGGGTTGCCGGGCTCGCCGCCCGCCGCGCCCATCGTGAGGAACAGCTGCTGCGTCATCACATTGTTGGAGAACTTGTTGATGTCACGGATGAGCATGGCCAGCGGCGGCGAATCCTGCGTGGCGATGAGGCGCGCGCTTTGCGATACCGCGCCTTCGCGCACCTTGCCGTTCCAGGTGCCACCCTGCCGTTCCCACAGCGCGCGGAACACCGCCGCAAAATAGTTAGTGTGTTCGAGCGCGCCGAGATAGATGGCGCGCTCGCCGCAGGCGAGCGGAAACACGCCGCCGAGCCGGATGTTCATGGGATCGCTGATGTCGGCCTGCAGCAGTCCGCGCCAGTCGCCGCAGCGGCCCTGCGCGAGCGGCACGCTGCGCGGCACCTTGAGGCCC